>Ga0315906_10002398_pt1 | contig 26224 bp, 25 predicted proteins | sample LakEriMetagenome_4_FD_203526 | JGI IMG/M metagenome (GOLD analysis project Ga0315906, IMG submission 203526) | Freshwater fungal communities from buoy surface, Lake Erie, Ohio, United States - Buoy 2 MA122 | ecosystem: Environmental > Aquatic > Freshwater > Lake > Lake biofilm | place: USA...
ATCTGAGGACGGCCATGATCGGACAATGGAATTACGGCACCGGCCGCCGCAAGTCGTCGGTCGCCCGCGTGTTCATCAAGAAGGGTTCTGGCGTCATCGAGGTCAACGGCAAGCCGCTGGACCAGTACTTCGGTCGCCAGACCTCCATCATGATCGTCCAGCAGCCCCTGCTGCTGACGGCCAACGCCCAGTCGTTTGACATCAAGGTCAACGTCCACGGCGGCGGCGAGTCCGGCCAGGCCGGTGCGGTGCGTCACGGCATCACCCGCGCCCTGATCGACTACGACGCGGCGCTCAAGCCCGAGCTCAGCCGTGCCGGCTTCGTGACGCGTGATGCGCGCGAAGTCGAGCGCAAGAAGGTCGGTCTGCACGGCGCGCGTCGCCGGAAGCAGTTCAGCAAGCGCTGATCTCGCAGGCACGGGGCTGGCGCCCTGTGCCGGCTCCACCATGCGCTGGAAGCTGTGGCGCCGCCGCCTGTCGGTGAGCGCCCCTCGGATGATTGTTCGCAGCCACCTGCCCTGGCCATTGCGCTGGGCGGTGGCTGCTGTCGTTCTGGGGTTCTCCGCCGCCATCGCGCTGTGGGCTTTCGAGTTCGGCAAGGATATCGCCGGGCTGGACCGCGATGCCAAGGCCCAGGCCGCGCAGTTGGAGGCCGAGGTGCAGCGCCTTCGAGCCGAGAACGAGCGGGCGCTGGCCGTGGCCCACAGCGCGGAAAGTCTTTTGAAGACCGAGCGCGCGTCGCAGGAGCGCCTGGCGCAGGTGGTGCGGCAGTTGGAGGAAGAGACGCGGACGCTCAAGGCCGATCTCGGCTTCTTCGAGCGCCTGATCCCGTCCTCCGGACCGGGCCTTCAGGTGCGTGGCCTGCAAGCGCAGGCCCAGGCCCCGGGGCAGCTGCGGTATCAGATGCTGGTGATGCACAACGCCCGCTCGGCTGCGGAGTTTGCCGGCCGGTATGAGATGCTGGTGTCGGGCACCTTGTCGGGCCGCCCCTGGAGCATGCCTGCGGCCGGCGGCCCGAAGGACATGAAGCTCAAGCAGTACCTGCGCATCGAGGGACTGATCGACCATCCGCCGCAGGCCGTGATAAAAAGCCTGCAGGTCAGGGTGCTGGACGAGACGGGCGCGGTCAAGGCCACGCAAACCGTTCCCTTGTGACAATCCGGAGGGTCAGAACATGGAGTTCGGACGAAAGAAGTCCCCGCCGATACGCAGCCTCATTGGGGAAGGCACGGTGGTCAACGGCCCGGTGCGATTCACCGACGGCTTGCGCATCGACGGCGAGGTGCAGGGCGACGTTCTGGCCACCTCGGAGGGTGCCAACCTGGTGGTGATCAGCGAAAAAGCCAAGGTCACGGGCATGGTCAAGGCGGCCCATGTGATCATCAACGGTACCGTCATGGGCCCCGTGGAATCGGGCACCCTGCTGGAATTGCAGCCTTCAGCGAGGGTCACGGGTATCGTTCGTTACGAACTGCTTGAAATGCACCCCGGCGCCCTCATTGACGGAGAACTGCGGCCGTTGAAGAATGCCGACAAGCCCGCGCTGAAGCTTGCTGCGTCGAACGAACACTGAACCAGACTGATTGAACGAAGGACCGACATGAACGCCATTGCCGAACCCCTGGCCCCCGCAGCCGACGAGATGCCCGTGCCGCTGGTCTTCACCGACAGCGCTGCGGCCAAGGTGGCCGACCTGGTGGCCGAGGAGGGGAACCCGGAATTGAAGTTGCGGGTTTTCGTTCAGGGTGGCGGCTGCTCGGGTTTCCAGTACGGGTTCACCTTCGACGAGGTCGTCAACGAGGATGACACGCAGATGGCCAAGAACGGCGTCACGCTCTTGATCGACGCGATGAGCTTGCAGTACCTGGTGGGCGCCGAGATCGACTACAAGGAAGACCTGCAGGGCGCGCAGTTCGTCATCAAGAACCCGAACGCCACCACCACGTGTGGCTGTGGGTCTTCGTTCTCGGTCTGAGTTTCAGCCTGGGTACCAGGCCCCGAGCACCCGTGGGCCGCGCGCCCCCGTGACCGCGGGCAGGTTGCCCGGAAGGCTTTCCACGTAGGCGCGGGCCAGCCATGCAAAGGCCAGCGCCTCCACCTGATCCGGTGGCACACCATGCTCAGCCGTGGACGTGACGGCCACCCCCGGCAGCTGCTGCGCCAGACGTCCCATCAGGTGCTGATTGAAGGCGCCGCCTCCGCACACCAGCAACCGGGCCGTGTGAGGGGCGTGACGGCGTAACTCGGTGGCCGCGCAGCAGGCGGTCAGTTCCGCCAGCGTGGCCTGCACGTCCTGGGGTGCCCAAGCGGCCGGGGAATCTGCATGTCCCGCTTGACTCGCTTTTCCCGCTCGTTCGGCCTGTCCCGTCCGTCCTGCCTGTTCTGACCGCAGGGCCTGCTCGAGCCAGGACAGGTGCAGCAGATCGCGGCCCGTGCTCTTGGGCGGGGCCTTGGCAAAGAAGGGTTCTTGCAGCATGCGCTGCAGCAGCCGTGCGTCCACCTGGCCGGTGGCGGCCCAGCGTCCGCCTTCATCAAAGGCCTGTCCGGTATGGCGCCCGCACCAGCCGTCCATCAGGGCATTGCCGGGTCCGCAGTCGAAGCCGGTGACGCTGCCGTCGGCGGGCAGCAGGGTCAGGTTGGCAATGCCGCCGATATTGAGCACGGCAACGTGCTGCCCAGGGCAGCCGAACAAGCCCGCGTGGAGGGCGGGGACCAGCGGCGCACCTTGCCCTCCGGCGGCCACATCGCGGCTGCGCAGATCGCACACGGTACCGATACCGGTGAGTTCGGCCAGCAGGGCGCCGTTGATCAACTGCAAGGTGTAGCCCGTGCCGTCGAAGGCCTGCGGCTGGTGTCTGACGGTCTGCCCGTGCGCGCCGATGGCGCTGACGTCGTTCGCCGCCAGGCCGGTGGCCTGCAGCAAGCGTTGCACCACCTCGGCGTAGCGCCTGGAGACCTCGTTGGCCGCCAGGGCGGCGCGGTGCAGCTCGTTGTGGCCGGCGGTGTTGAGGGCCAGCAGTTCAAGCCGCGCATCCGGCCCAAAAGCTTGGTGGGCGTGTGCCAACACCTGAGGCCGGGGCCCTGACCAATCGGCCAGCACCCCGTCGACCCCGTCGAGCGACGTGCCCGACATCAGCCCGATGAACAGCGCCATGGCGATGGCGCGCGGCGCGTTACTCGAAGGCCGGACGTGAGCCCACGGTCTCCGCCAGATCCAGCTTGACCTGGACGGTGCGGGCCCACTCGGTGAAGCGAGGCCGGGCGGCCGGGTCCAGCGGTACGCTTTCCGAGGCCTTGGCGATCTTCAGCGGGTCCTGGTGCACGCCGCCGACGCGGAACTCGAAGTGCAGGTGCGGGCCGGTCGCCCAGCCCGTGGCACCCACCGCGCCGATGTGCTGCCCTTGCTCGACACGCTGGCCCTTGCGCACGTCAATGCGGCTGAGGTGGGCGTAGACCGTCACGCGGTCTGCGCCATGGCGCACGTGCACCACATTGCCGTAGCCGTTCTGCCAGCCGGCGAAATGCACCACGCCTTCGCCCACCACGCGCACGGGCGTGCCAGCGGGGGCGGCGTAGTCCACGCCCAGGTGCGCCCGCATGCGCTGCAGGATGGGGTGCATCCTCATCGCAAACCCGGAAGTCACACGGGAAAACTCCATCGGGCTAGCCAGGAAGGCGCGCTTGCGGCTGCGTCCGCTCGGGTCGAAGTACGCGCCTTTGCCGCCGGACTCGAACCAGATGGCCTGGTGGGTCTTGCCGCTGTTGATGAATTCGGCGGCCAGCACGCGCCCGGCGCCTTGGTTCCAGGGCACCGGCTCGCCGTCGGCCGTTACGGACTCATAGACGATGCTGAAGGTGTCGCCCTTGCGCAGTTCGCGATGGAAGTCGATTTCCGCGGAGAAGATCTCGGCCATCTGGGTGGCCACAGGATCGGGAATGCGGGCCTCGTCCGTGGCCGCGAACAGGGAACTGCGGATGGTGCCGCTGGCCAGACGGGTCTGGGTCTCCAGGGGCACCAGCGCACTGCGCACGGCAAAACGATTGCCTTCGGGCTTGACGGTCAGGCGAGTGAAGTGAGTGGGCGCTGACCCGGCACTTTCGGCGGGCATGCGCACCACCAGTTCGAGCAGTTCACCGCGTGCACCCACACGGCTGTGGACCAGCCGACCGGCCCGGCCCTCCAGGGCTCGCCGCAGCGCGGGCTCTTGGCGCAGCGCCGCCAGGGTGTCGGCGTTGGCAATCCCCAGGCGCCGCAGCGTGGCATCCATGGCAGCGCCTGGCCGCGTGACCTCGCTGAAGCTGAGCTCCAGGCCATGATCGGCCAGAGCCTCCAGCTGCGGACCGATCTCGACCGTGGTGACGTTTTCGGAGATGTTCTGAACCGGCAACAGCGCCGCATCGGGCGCCAGTGGCGCCACGGCAAAGGCCACCGCTCCCAGACCGCCGAGCAGGCCTGCGGCGGCCAGCGTCACGGTCTTGGAGTGTCTTGCCTTGAAGAGGGCGGCAGCCTGGCCGTAATGCTGGAGTAGATCCAAAAAGAAACCCTGCCCGAAAACCATGCCTATCCCGTGCGTGTGCTGCTCAGTCTGCCAGCTTGTTCACGGGCCACCACCCTGTACGTCTTGCTCGAAGCGGGCCTCTGAAAGAGCGATGCCCGAGGGGCCGTCGCCTAGAATGAAGCCCGATTGCAGTCAGGCATGCGCCCAAGAACACTGCCTTCAAGTGCGGCGGAGTATAGCAACCGGCTGCCCGCCTCAGGCCCCCAAAATCCCCTCGCCCGCCGTGCCATGTCGCAGCCTGCTTCCCCCGTGATCGCGCCTCAGGATTCCGCTCATCCCGTGAACGACCAGGTGCGGCAGGCCCTGGCCGTGTGCTTGCGTGGTTGCGAGGAACTGCTGCCCGAAGCCGATTGGGTGAAGAAGCTGGCCCGCTCGCAGGCCACGGGTGTGCCGCTGCGCATCAAGTTCGGCATGGACCCCACCGCGCCCGACCTGCACCTGGGGCACACGGTGGTGCTCAACAAGATGCGCCAGTTGCAGGACCTGGGCCACGTGGTGATCCCGCTGATCGGCGACTTCACCACCATGATCGGCGACCCGTCCGGCCGCAACAGCACGCGCCCGCCGCTCACGCGTGAGCAGATCGAGGCCAATGCCAAGACCTACTTCGAGCAGGTGGGGCTGGTCATCGACATGGACCGCGCCGAGGTGCGCTGGAACAGCGAATGGAGCGACCCCCTGGGCGCGCGCGGGATGATTTCGCTGGCCTCGCGCTACACCGTGGCACGCATGATGGAGCGCGACGATTTCTCTCGTCGCTTCAAGGAAGGCACCCCGATCTCGGTGCACGAGTTCCTGTACCCGCTGATGCAGGGCTATGACTCGGTGGCACTCAAGTCTGACCTGGAACTCGGCGGCACCGACCAGAAGTTCAACCTGCTCATGGGCCGGATGCTGCAGTCCGAGTACGGCCAGGAGCCGCAGTGCATCCTCACCATGCCCCTGCTCGAAGGTCTCGACGGCGTCGAGAAGATGAGCAAGAGCAAGCACAACACCATCGGCATCACCGAGCCTGCGAACACGATGTACGCCAAGGTCTTGTCCATCAGCGACACGCTCATGTGGCGCTGGTACACGCTGCTGAGCTTCCGCTCGGAGGCCGAGATCGCGGCGCTGAAGGCTGAAGTCGAGGCCGGGCGCAACCCCAAGGACGCCAAGGTGATGCTGGCGCGCGAGATCACTGCGCGCTTCCACGGCGCAGCCGCGGCCGATGCGGCCGAGCAGGACTTCCAGAACCGCGCGGCCGGCGGTGTGCCCGATGTCATTCCCGAGCTGAGCTTGTCGGGCGCACCCTTGGGCATCGGCGCGCTGCTGAAGCAGGCGGGCCTGGCGCCATCCACCACCGAGGCCTTGCGCCTGGTAGACCAGGGTGGCGTGCGCGTGGAGGGCTCGGCCGTCAGCGATCGCGCTCTGAAGCTGTCGCCGGGCACCTACGTGGTGCAGGTGGGCAAGCGCAAGTTCGCGCGCGTCACGCTCACCTAGCCGCAGGGCCGCGCAAGTCCCATGCAGGTCCGCTCCTACCTGAAGCTGTCCATCGCGGTGGCGCTGGCCACCATCGCGCTCAAGACCGGCGCCTGGTGGGTGACCGACTCGGTGAGCTTGCTGTCGGATGCGCTGGAGTCGCTGGTCAACCTGGCCGGTGCGATGTTCGCGCTGACCATGGTGACGGTGGCCGACCAACCGCCCGACGCCGATCACCCCTACGGTCACCACAAGGCCGAGTACTTCTCCAGCGGCTTCGAAGGCGTGCTGATCATGGTGGCGGCATTGGCCATCATGTGGGCCGCCGGGCACCGCCTGCTGGATCCGCAACCCCTGGAGGACGTGGGCCTGGGCCTGGCGCTGTCCGTGGCCAGTTCAGTGCTGAACGGCGCGCTGGCCTTTGCCATGTTGCGCAAGGCGCGCGAGCACCGCTCCATGGCGCTGGAAGCCGATGCGCGGCATCTGATCACCGACGTCTGGACCTCTGCCGGCGTGGTGGTGGGCCTGCTGGCGGTGAAGTTCACGGGCTGGCTGTGGCTGGACCCGGTGGTGGCTATCGCGCTGGCGTTGAACATCCTGCGCGAGGGGGCCTCGCTGGTGCGCCGCTCCGCCGACGGGCTGATGGACCGCGCGCTGGAGCCCGAGGTGCGGGCGGAGATCGAGAAGACCCTGGACGGCTTTCGCCACCAGGCCATCCGCTTTGACCATGTGAGCACCCGGCGTGCCGGCCAGCGGCGCTTCGTCGATCTGCACATGCACATGCCGTCGGGCTGGACCCTGGGCCGGGCTGCGGCGCTGCGTACCTCGGTGGAGCAGGCACTCATGAGCGCCGTGCCCGGACTGCGGGCGTCCATCCAGCTGCTGCCCATGGACGTGGAAGCGCACTTCGACGATCCCAAGGACCTCCTGTGATCGCACTGCTGCAGCGGGTGTCGCAGGCGCGGGTGGAGATTGCCGGGGAGACGGTGGGAGCCATCGGTGGCGGCCTGCTGATGCTGGTGTGCGCCGAGCCCGACGACACCCCGTCCGTGGCGTCGAAGCTGGTGGACAAGGTGCTGAAGCTGCGCATCTTTGCCGACGAGCAGGGCCGCATGAACCGCAGCGTGCAGGACACCGCCGGCGGCCTGCTCATCGTGTCGCAGTTCACGCTGGCAGCGGATACCCGGGGCGGCAACCGCCCGAGCTTCACTGGCGCAGCGCCGCCACTGCAGGGCGAGGCGTTGTACGAGACCGTCTTGCGCCTGTCCCGGGAGCGCCACCCGCAGGTGGCCTGCGGCCGCTTCGGTGCCGACATGCAGGTGCACCTGGTCAACGACGGACCGGTCACGATTCCGCTGCGTATCGGCGCCTGAGGGCGGGGTATGAAAAAGCCGGCCCAGGGGCCGGCTTGTCCGATCAGGCCGGCCCGAGGGCCGACCGGTCTCAGCGCAGGTGGGGGCTGATCAGTCGGCGTACTGGCCGGCGGCCTTGATCACCGGGCCCCACTTGTTGATCTCGGCCTCGACGAAGCGCTTGTGCTCGGCCTGGCCCAGGCGAGCGTCGCTCACGACCACGGCGCCCAGCGCTTCCTGGCGCTTGATGAACTCAGGGTCGGCCAGCGCCTTGCGCAGTGCGGCGTTGATCTGCTCCTGGATGGGCTTGGGCGTGCCCTTGGGTGCGTACATGCCGTGCCAGATGCTGATGTTGAAGCCCTTCATGCCGGACTCGTCCAGCGTGGGCAGCTTGGCCAGCGCCGGCGTGGTCAGGCGCCGCGGGCTGGTGACCGCATAGCCCTTGACCGTGCCGCCCTCGATCTGTGCCGACGTGTTCGTGGTCTGGTCGCACATGATGTCCACCTGGCCGCCCATCAGGTCCGTCATGGCCGGGCCCGTACCCTTGTAGGGCACGGTGGTCATGTCGATCTTCAGGCTTTGCTGGAACAGCAGGCCGCACAGATGCGACGCCGCGCCCAACCCGGCGTTGGCCAGGTTGATCTTGCCCCTGTTGGCTTCCAGCCACTTCACCAACTCGGGCATGGTGTTGGCGGGCAACGTCGGACGGCCGACGATGGTCATGGGCACGTCGTTGACCATGCCCAGGTACTCGAAATCGCCCAGCGTGTCGTAAGGCATCTTGCGGTACAGGGCCGGTGAGGTGGCCATGCCGATGTGGTGCAACAGCAGCGTGTAGCCGTCCGGTGCGGCCTTGGCCACACGGGCCGCGCCCAGGGTACCGCCGGCGCCGCCCACGTTCTCGATGGCGATGGTCTGGTTGTTCAGGTGCTTGCTCAGCACCACACCCAGGTCGCGGGCCACCTTGTCGGTGGGCCCGCCCGCGGCGAACGGCACGACGATGGTCACCGGCTTTTCCGGGTAGGCCGCCAGGGCAGGCAAAGTCAGGGTGGCGGACGCCAGGGCGGCCAGCAATTTCTTCATGGGGGTGTCTCCGGAAGATGGAATCGACAAGATGCGATGGTAGAGCCTTGTGAAAGCCCCTGGGTTGGGAACCACTTGATCGGCTTGGCCTGGATCAAGAAGGCGCCATGGGAGGCCCTCAGAGGCTGCGCCTGGTTCCAAGTGAGCGGCTCATTGGTAGGTTCTGGCGTCCTCGATCACCTTGCCGTCGTTGGGCAGCGAACCAGGGGCCACCAGCTCCACATCGCAGCGCAGCTTGGTCACGTCGCGCACCGTGTGGGCCACAGCCTCGCCCAGGCCGTCGGGGGCGCCGGCCACCTCCAGCCGCAGGGTCATGCGGTCGTTGGCCATCTCACCCTCCACCACGAGGCGGGCGCGCGTCACGCCGGCGTGCCGGCGCAGCACCTCGGCCACCTGGCTGGGGTGGACGAACATGCCGCGCACCTTGGCCGTCTGGTCGGCGCGGCCCATCCAGCCCTTGATGCGGCCGTTCGTGCGGCCGGTGGGGCAGGGCCCCGGCAGCACGGCCGACAGGTCGCCGGTGCCAAAACGCACCAGCGGGTACTCGGGGTGCAGCACGGTGACCACCACCTCGCCCACCTCGCCCTCGGGCACCGGGTCGCCCGTGCCGGGCCGCACGATCTCCACCAGCACGCCTTCGTCGACGACCAGACCCTGACGGGCTGCGGTTTCGTAAGCGATCAAGCCCACGTCGGCGGTGGCATAGGCCTGGTAGCCCTCGATGCCGCGCTCTTTCAACCAGTCGCGCAGCGACGGGGGAAAGGCCTCGCCGCTGACCAGCGCCTTCTTCAGCGACGGGATCACCACGCCGGTCTCGGCGGCTTTCTCCAGCAGGATGCGCAGAAAGCTCGGTGTGCCGCAATACGCGTCGGGACGCAGGTCGGTCATGGCCTGCAGCTGCAATTCGGTGTTGCCCACGCCGCCTGGAAAGACGGTGCAGCCCAGGGCCTGCGCGCCGCTTTCCATCATCCAGGCCCCAGGCGTCAGGTGGTAGCTGAAGCTGTTGTGCACCAGGTCCCCGGCTTCGAAGCCGGCCGCGCGCAGGGCACGCGCGATGCGCCAGTAGTCCGCGCTGCCACCTTCGGGTTCGTAGATGGGCCCTGGCGACTGGTAGACCCGGCGCGCGCCGCTCAAGCCCCGCAGGCCGCGCCAGCCGATGGCGGAATAGCCGCCGAAAGGGTCGGTGGCTCTTTGCGCCTTCTGACGCTCCAGCAACTCGGGCTTGCGCAGCACGGGCAGGGCTGCCAGGGCTGCCCGTGTGCATACGCTCGCGGGATCCACGCCTTCAAGCAGCGCGGCCATGCCCGGCACCGCCTGCGCGGCACGCACGATGCCTGGCAGGGCGGTCATCAGGCCGGCCTCGCGCGCCGCCGGGTCCCGGGCTTCCAGGGGGTCCAGCGGGTTCGGGGGGATACGTTGGATATCAGTCATCTCGGTCGCTCCATTGGGCGAGCTGCTTTTTCAGGTGCTGCGTGAAGTCGCGCACCTCGGCAGAGGTCTTCAGGGTGCGGGCCTGCCATTCGGGGCTGTTGCGCGAGGGCTTGCGCACCGCTGCAGCTTCAAGGTGCCCCTGCGACACGGCCGCGCGGGCCAGAGCCACGCCACCGCGCTCGAACACGCCCGCGCGCTCGATAAGGCCCAGGTCTTTCAGGTCTCGCCTCAGCCGCTGCAGGGCTTCCTCGGGCTGGAAGGGTGGCGGGGCGAAGCCCCAGGCGTCATCGCTCACGCCCTGAACTCAAGCCAGCCAGCGCTTGCGGCGCTTGTAGCTCTTGACATCCTTGAAGCTCTTGCGGTCGCCTCCGCCCATGCCGAGGTAGAACTCCTTGACGTCCTCGTTCTCCCGCAGGTCCTTGGCCAGCCCGTCCATCACGATGCGGCCGTTCTCCAGGATGTAGCCGTAATCGGAGTAGCGCAGCGCCATGTTGGTGTTCTGCTCGGCCAGCAGGAAGGTCACCTTCTCCTTCGTATTGAGATCCTTCACGATCTCGAAGACTTCTTCCACGATCTGCGGCGCCAGGCCCATGGACGGCTCGTCCAGCAGCACCATCTTCGGGTTCGCCATCAGCGCCCGACCGATCGCGCACATCTGCTGTTCACCGCCCGAGGTGTAGGCCGCCTGCGAAGTGCGGCGCGTCTTCAGGCGTGGAAAGTAGTTGTAGACCTTCTCCAGTGTCTGCGCGATCGCGGCCTTGCCATCCGTGCGGGTGTAGGCGCCGGTCAGCAGGTTGTCCTCGATGGTGAGGTGGGCGAAGCAGTGGCGCCCCTCCATCACCTGGATGACGCCGCGGTTGACCATGTCGGCCGTGGAGAGCTTCTCGATGCGCTCGCCGCGCAGTTCGATGGAGCCTTTGGTGACTTCGCCGCGCTCACCTGCCAGCAGGTTGCTCACGGCGCGCAGCGTGGTGGTCTTGCCCGCGCCGTTGCCGCCCAGCAGGGCGACCACCTTGCCTTCGGGCACGTTCAGCGAGACGCCCTTGAGCACGAGGATCACGTGGCTGTAGATGACCTCGATGCCGTTGACGTTCAGGAGGATGTTGCTCATTTCGAGGCTCGCTGAAGCCCCTCCCACCGTTTGGCGGGAGGGTAAGGAGGACAGGGCTCAGCTCTGGCAATCCGCCGGCGCGCGGCGCGCGATCTTCTTCTCGGCCAGGTACTTGTCCGCCGAGGCCCGGGTCATGGGCTTGAGGATGGAGTCGTCACTCTGGTACCAGTCGGAGGAGTACACCCACTTCGAGCCGTCCCAGGTGTGGACGCGTGCGAAGTTGGCGCCGCGGTGGTCGGCGCAGCTGGTGCTGATGGGCCGCATCACACCCTTGAAGCCCAGGGCGTCGAGCTTGGCCTGCGTGAGGTTGAGGTTCTCGTAGCCCCAGCGCGCTTGCTCTGAGCTCACCCACTTGCCTTTGCCGAAGCGCTCTTGCGCAGCGCGCACGCCCTCCACGGCCAACATGGCCGAGATCAAGCCGCGCATGTAGAGCACCTGGCCCACTTCATCCTTCGGACCGGTGCCCTGACCCTTGCCGTGCACCTTGTCCAGCATCTCCTTGACGATGGCAGAGCCGGGCTCCGCGCCGTGCTGCAGGGCGAGTGCGTTGTAGCCCTTGGCGCCTTCGCCCACGTCCTTGACGTCAGGCTCGGCACCGGCCCACCACACGCCGTACATCCTGTCGCGCGGGTAGCCGGTGGCCTGGGCTTCCTTCAGCGAGGTGGAGTTCATCACGCCCCAGCCCCACAGCAGCACGTAGTCGGGCCTGTTCTGTCGGATCTGCAACCACGTGGCCTTCTGCTCCACGCCGGGGTGCGCCACGGGCAGCACGGACAACTCGAAGCCGTGCATCTTGCTGCGCTCCTGCAGCAGCGGGATGGGCTCGCGGCCATAGGGGCTGTCGTGGTACACGAGCGCGATCTTCTTACCGCGCAGCTTGTCCAGGCCGCCCTCCTTCTTGCCGAGGTGCTGGATCAGCATGTCGGCGGCGTCCCAGTAGGTGCCCATCAGGATGAAGTTCCACTTGAAGGCCAGGCCGTCGGCGCTGTCGCTGCGGCCGTAGCCGGCGGTGATCAGCGGGATCTTGTCAGCGGGCGCTTTCTCGGTCAGCGCGAAGGTGATGCCGGTGGACAGGGGCTGGAACACGGTGGCCCCGCCGTTCTTGCCCTTCAGGCGCTCGTAGCACTCCACGCCACGGTCGGTGGCGTAGCCGGTCTCGCACTCTTCCCACGACACCTTGACGCCGTTGACGCCCCCGCGGGCATTCGTGAGCTTGAGGTAATCGACATAGCCGTTGGCGAACGGCGTGCCGTTGGGCGCGTAGGCCCCGGTGCGGTACACCAGCGCCGGGAAGAACTGCTCCTTGGCTTGCGCGTAGGCGGCGGGCGCCGTGAGCGTGCTGCTCAGGGCCGCTGCGGCGATGGCGCCGGCAACAGCGAGGGACTTCAACTTCATCATGGCCTCCAGAGGTGGGAAGGTTGCACGCGTCCGTGCGGTTGGGGGAAGGAAATGGGCGCGACTCGAGAATCGCTCCCGGCGAAATTCAGGTGTGCTCAATGTGGGAAGGGCCAAAGCCTCAGCTTCTCCTTGCCTATGGACCACAGCCGGGCCAGCCCATGCGGCTCGACGATCAGGAAGAACACGATGAGCGCGCCGAAGATCATGAACTCGGTGTGCGCCACCGCAGCGGTGCTGATGGTCACGCCTACCAGCGCGCCGGCCCAGGGCAGGAACTGATTCAGAAAGATAGGCAGGATCACGATGAAGGCCGCGCCGAAGAAGCTGCCCATGATGGAGCCCAGCCCGCCGATGATGATCATGAACAGCAGCTGGAAGGAGCGGTCGATGGAGAAGGCGGCCGGCTCCCAGGCGCCCAGGTGCACGAAGCCCCACATGGCACCGGCCACGCCGACGATGAAGCTGCTCACCGCAAAGGCCGTGAGCTTGGCGTAGACCGGGCGGATGCCGATCACGGAGGCGGCCACATCCATGTCGCGGATGGCCATCCACTCCCGGCCGATGTGACTGCGCACCAGGTTCTTGGCCATCCAGGCGAAGACCATCACCATGAGCAGGCAGAAGATGTACCTCTCCACGGGCGTGTCGATGCCCCAGCCGAAGAGCGACAACTGGGAGACCGCCACCGACCCCGAGGCCGACTCGTTGGTGAACCACTTGATGCGCAGGAACGCCCAGTCCCAGAAGAACTGGGCCGCCAGCGTCGCCACCGCAAGATACAGCCCCTTGATGCGCAGGCTCGGAATGCCGAACAACACCCCCGCGATCATGGCGAAGACACCGCCCAGCAAGATGGCGGCGATCATGGGCATGCCGTCCACACGTGCGAACAGGTTGTAGGCCGCGTAGGCACCCACTGCCATGAAGGCGCCCGTGCCCAGCGAAATCTGCCCGCAGTAGCCCACCAGGATGTTCAGGCCCAGCGCCGCCAGCCCGAGGATCAAGAAGGGGATCAGGATGGCCTTGTACAGGTAGTCGTCCTGCACCAGCAGCGGGATGCCCACCAGCGCAAAGGCCAGCAGAAGCCCGACGCCGATGCGGTCCTGCGCGATGGGCAAGGGCTGGTGATCCGCCGTGTAGGAGGTCTTGAATTGGCCGTTTTCGCGGTAGAGCATGAGATGTTTCCGTTACACGCGATCGATGATCTTCTCCCCGAACAACCCTTGGGGCCGCACGAGCAGGACGAAGAGCACGAGCACGTAGCCGAACCAGATCTCGATGCCGCCGCCGATCTTCGAGCCGATGTAGACCTCGGAGAGCTTCTCGCCCACCCCGATGATGAGGCCGCCGATGATGGCGCCGGGCACGCTGGTCAGGCCGCCGAGGATCACCACCGGCAGGGCCTTCAGTGCCACGAGAGACAGCGAGAACTGCACCCCCAGCTTGCTGCCCCAGATGATGCCGGCCACCAGGGCCGTGAAGCCCGCCACCGACCACACGATGACCCATATGCGCTTGAGCGGAATGCCGATGGACTGCGCGGCCTGGTGGTCGTCAGCCACCGCGCGCAGCGCGCGGCCCGTGGCCGTGTACCGGAAGAACAGGCTCAGCAGAATGACCAGAGACGCCGCCATCGCCGCGGCGTAGAGGTCTTCCTTGTTGACGAGGATGCCGCCCTGGAACATGCCCTCCAGCAGGAACATCGGGTCCTTGGGCAGGCCGATGTCGATCTTGTAGATGTCGCTGCCGAACAGCGTTTGGCCGAAGCCGTCCAGGAAGTAGGTGATGCCCAGCGTGGCCATCAACAGGGTGATGCCCTCCTGGTTGACGAGCTTGCCCAGCACCAGACGCTCGACCAGCCAGGCCACCACCACCATGAGCAGGGCCGCACCCACGAAGGCGAGCACATTGCTCAGCACCTTGCCGGTGCCCAGGAGCTCCGGCGCCCATTCCGAGAAGCGCGCCATGGCCAGCGCGGCGAACAGCACCATCGCGCCCTGGGCGAAGTTGAAGACGCCGCTGGCCTTGAAGATCAGCACGAAGCCGAGTGCGACCAGGGAGTACAGCATCCCAGTCATCAGCCCGCCGATCAGCGTTTCGAGGAAGAAACCCATGGTCTGCCGCCCCTTCAGTGCGAGGTGCCCAGGTAGGCGTTGATGACATCGGGGTTGGCGCGAACGTCCTCGGGCGTGCCGTCGCCGATCTTCTTGCCGTAGTCGAGCACGACCACGCGGTCGGAGATGTCCATCACCACGCCCATGTCGTGCTCGATCAGCACGATGGTGGTGCCGAACTCGTCGTTGACGTCGAGCACGAAGCGGCACATGTCCTGCTTTTCCTCGACGTTCATGCCCGCCATGGGTTCGTCCAGCAGCAGCACCTGTGGCTCCATGGCCAAGGCCCGGCCCAGGTCCACGCGCTTTTGCAGGCCGTAGGGCAGGCGCCCCACCGGCGTCTTACGGTAAGGCTGGATTTCCAGGAAGTCGATGATGTGCTCGACGAAGGCGCGGTGTTCCACCTCCTCGCGCTCGGCCGCGCCGAACCGGAAGGCCTGCTGGAAGATGTTGGTTTTCATCTTCAGGTTACGGCCGGACATGATGTTGTCAATCACATTCATGCCCTTGAACAGCGCTAGATTCTGGAAGGTGCGCGCGATGCCCATCTCGGCCACCTCGCGGCTGTTCATGTGGTCGAAGGTCTTGCCGCGGAAGTTGATGGTGCCCTGCTGCGGGGTGTACACGCCGTTGATGCAGTTGAGCATGGAACTCTTGCCCGCACCGTTGGGGCCGATGATGGCGCGTACCTCGTGCTCACGCACGTCAAAGCTGATGTCGGTCAGCGCCTTCACGCCGCCGAAGGCCAGCGAGATGTTCTTGACGTCAAGGATCACGTCCCCGATTTGCTTGCCGTTCATGCTCAGGCCGCCTTCCTGACGCTGCCGAAGGTCTTGGCGTCGATGATCTTCAGCGTGGCGCTGACGCGGCCGGAGCGGCCGTCCTCGAACTTCACGGCCGTCTCGATGAACTGCTCGGACTTGCCGCCGTACAGCGCGTCCACCAGCACCTGGTACTTGTCGCCGATGTAGCCGCGGCGCACCTTCCGTGTACGCGTGAGTTCGCCGTCATCGGCGTCCAGTTCCTTGTGCAGCACGAGGAAGCGGCTGATCTGGCTGCCGGCCAGCTTGTCATCCTGCGCGAGGTCGGCATTGACTCTCTCCACGCACTCGCGGATCAGTCCCAGCACCTCGGGCTTGCACGCCAGGTCGGTGTAGCCGGCGTAGGGCAGGTTGCGCCGCTCGGCCCAGTTGCCCACGGCCTCGAAGTCGATGTTGATGAAGGCACAGACCTTCTCGCGCCGGTCGCCGAAGGCCACCGCTTCCTTGATGTGCGGGAAGAACTTGAGCTTGTTCTCCACGTACTTGGGCGCAAACATGGCCCCGTCGTTGGCGCCGCCCATGATGCGGCCCACGTCCTTGGCGCGATCGATGATCTTCAAGTGCCCGTGCGCATCCAGGAAGCCGGCATCGCCCGTGTGGTACCAGCCGTCGGGCGTGAGCACTTCGGCCGTGGCCTCGGGGTTCTTGTAGTAGCCCTTGAGCAGGCCGGCGCTCTTGACCAGGATCTCGCCGTTGTCGGCCAACTTGATCTCCACGCCGGCAATGGGTACGCCTACGGTGTCGGCACGGGCCTCGTGGTCGGGCTGCAGGCAGACGAACACGGCCGTCTCGGTGGAGCCGTAGAGCTGCTTCAAGTTGATGCCGATGGAACGGAAGAAGGTGAACAAGTCCGGCCCGATGGCCTCGCCGGCCGTGTAGGCCACCCGCACCCGTGAGAGGCCCAGCGTGTTGCGCAGCGGCCCATAGACGAACAGGTTCCCCAGCTTCCACAACAGGTTGTCCACGAAGGACACCGGCTTGCCGTCGAGTCGATCGGGGCCGACCCGGCGCGCCACGGCCATGAAGTTCTTGTAGAGCCATTTCTTGACCGCACCGGCGTCTTCCATGCGGATGGTGACGCTGGTCAGCAGGCCCTCGAACACCCGCGGCGGGGCGAAGTAGTAGGTGGGCCCGATCTCCTTCATGTCGATGGTGACCGTGGCCGCCGATTCTGGGCAGTTGACGACGTAGCCGCAGGCCAGCCACTGGGCGTAGCTGAAGATGTTCTGGCCGATCCAGGCCGGCGGCAGGTAGGCGAGCACTTCCTCCTGGGCGCGGAGCTTGTCGAAGTCGGCACCGGCGCGGGCACGGTCCAGTAGGGTTTGGTGGGTGTGCACCACGCCCTTGGGGTTGCCGGTGGTGCCGGAGGTGAAAAACATCGCGGCCACGTCACCGGGCTGCACCTCGGCCACGGCGGCATCGTAGAAGCCCGGCTCGCGCTCTGCGCGGGCCCGGCCCTGCTCGATCAGCACATCCAGCGAGTCCAGCCCGGCTTCGCGGTAGTTGCGCAGGCCCCGTGGGTTGTCATACCAGATGCGGGCGAGCTGCGGGCACTTCTCACGGATCTCGATCAGCTTGTCGACCTGCTCCTGGTCCTCTGCCACCGCGAATGCCACCTCGGCGTTGTTGATCGGGAAGACCATTTCGGCGCCAACCGCGTCCTGGTACAGCGGCACCGGGATGCCGCCCAGCGACTGCGCCGCCAGCATGCAGGCGTACAGGCGCGGCCGGTTGTCACCCACGATGACGATGTGCTGCCCCCGCGCGAACCCGGCCTCTGCCAGTCCGCAGGCCAGGGCCTGCACTTCCTCTGCCAGCGCCTTCCAGTCTGTGGTCTGCCAGATTCCGTAAGCCTTCTCGCGCAGCGCCGGTGCATCCGGCCGCGTTCTCGCGTGCTCCAGCATCAGGCGGGGAAAGGTGGTGTCCAAGAGCAGTCTCCGGGTAGGGGTCTGACGCGTTGAGCTCGGCTGCCACCGTCAAGGCACCGGACCGCCACTCTGCGTTTTTTCAATGTTCATGGTAGGGGGGTGTTTGACGTCAATCTGTCCTCGCGATGACAATCCTAGGGTTGTCACTTATGGGACTTACCAGAGGTTTTGACCGTGATCAATCGCAGCGTGTTGGAACGCGCCCGTCCCGCCACCCGCGCCGAGCTGGAGGGCATTCCCTGGCTTCGTGTGCTGGAAGGGGCAGACCTGCAGCGCGCGCAGACCGCCCTGCGGATCGCCCCGGCGCAGACCGGTGAGCGCATCTGCCGCTTCGGCCGCCCGCCGACCTTCTGGTTCGGCGTGGTGGACGGCCTGCTCAAGATGAGCAACGACACCCCATCGGGCGGCACCATCACCTACATGGGCGTGCCGCCCGGTGCCTGGTTTGGCGAGGGCACGCTGATCAAGCGCGAGCCCTACCGCTATAACATCGAGGCGCTGCGCCGAAGCACGGTGGCGGGCCTGCCCATTGAGGACTTCCACGCCCTGCTTGACCGCAGCATTCCCTTCAACCGTTACCTGATGAACCAGCTCAACGAGCGCCTGGGCCACTTCATCGCCGCGCGCGAGATCGACCGCCAGGACGACCCCGACAGCCGGGTGGCCGGCAGCCTGGTGCAGCTCTTCAACCCTGTCCTCTATCCCGGCGTGGGCGGGCTTCTGCGCATCACGCAGCAGGAACTGGGCTACCTGGTGGGGCTGTCACGCCAGCGCGTGAACCAGGCCTTGAATACCCTGGCCGGGCAGGGCCTGATCGGTATCGAGTACGGTGGCGTTCGGGTGCGAGACTTGGCCGCGCTGCGGACCTTCAGCGTTCGCTGAGCGTGTGATGCTGCTCACTTCTACACTGCGCCACCTCGCGCAGACCCTTGCTGTATGGAGTACACCCTGATGTTGAGACGATGGGTGCTGACCCTTTTCTCACTGGTCGTCCTGTGGACCCCCCACCTGGCGGGCGCGCAGTCGACGGCCTTGCCCGCTGGCGTGAGCCAGGTGGTGGCCGTGGAGGGCATCACCGAATACCGCCTGCCCAACGGCCTGCAGGTGCTGCTGGTGCCTGACGATGCCAAGCCCAGCACCACGGTCAACGTCACCTACCGGGTGGGTTCGCGCCATGAGAACTATGGCGAAACCGGCATGGCGCATTTGCTGGAGCACCTGATCTTCAAGGGCACGCCCACCACGCGCAACGTGCTCGGGGAGATCAGCAAGCGGGGCATGCGCGCCAACGGCACCACCTGGTTCGACCGTACCAACTACTTCGCCAGCTTCGCCGCCAATGACGAGCAGCTGCGCTGGTACCTGTCATGGCAAGCCGATGCCATGGTCAACAGCTTCATTGCCAAGGCTGACCTGGACACCGAGATGACGGTGGTGCGCAACGAGATGGAGTCGGGCGAGAACAACCCGTTTCGCGTGCTGCTGCAAAAGGCCATGGCCTCGATGTACCAGTGGCACAACTACGGCAAGAGCACCATCGGCGCGCGCAGCGACGTGGAGAACGTGGACATTGCGCGCCTGCAGGCCTTCTACCGCCAGCATTACCAGCCCGACAACGCCACCTTGACGGTGGCCGGCAAGTTCGACGCCGCCAAGGTGCTGCAATGGGTGGCCGAGTCCTTCGGGCCCATTCCCAAGCCTTCCCGTGCGCTGCAACCCACCTACACCATCGATCCGGCGCAAGACGGCGAGACCGCGGTCACCGTCAGGCGCGTCGGTGGCACGCCCCTGCTGCTGGCGGGATTTCATGTGCCCGCCGGCGCCAGCCGGGACTTTGCCGCCTTGTCGCTGTTGAGCCAGGTGATGGGCACGGCGCCGGCGGGGCGCCTGCACAAGCGGCTGACCGAAAGGCAGCTTGCAGCGGCCACCTTCGGCTTCGCCTGGGGCCTGGCCGAGCCCGGTCCCCTGTTCCTGGGCGCGCAACTGTCGCCCGGGCAGGATGTGGACCAGGCCCGCGCCGAACTGCTGGCCGCCATCGACGCCCTGGCCACCGAGCCGGTGAGCGCAGAGGAACTCGAGCGCGTACGCAAGCAGTGGCTCAATGCCTGGGAGCTGGGCTTCACCGACCCGGAGCGGGTGGGTGTCGCGCTGTCGGACGCCATCTCGCGCGGGGACTGGCGCCTGTTCTTCCTGGACCGTAATCACGTGCGTGCCGTGACGGTGGAGGACATGAACCGTGTGGCCTCCCAGTACCTCAAGCGCGACAACCGGACGGTTGCGACTTACCTGCCGGTGACGCAGACCGACCGCGCTCCCGCGCCAGCCCGTGTGGACCTGGCTGCCGCCTTGAAGGACTTCCGCGGCGACGCGGCTGCTGCGCAGGTGGAGAGCTTTGACCCCACGCCTGAGAACCTGGACGCGCGCACCCAGCTTTCGACGCTGCCGTCCGGTTTGAAGGTGGCGCTGCTGTCCAAGGGCGCGCGTGGCGGCGTGGTCCACGCCCGGCTGGCGCTTCGCTTCGGCGACGTGCAGACCCTGCAGGGGTTGTCCACTGTCTCGGCGCTGGGCGCCTCGCTCGTGGACAAGGGCGGCGCCGGCCTCACACGCCAGCAGATCCGTGACCGACTGGATGCGCTGCGCGCGCAGGTGGCGGTGGGTGCGTCCGACCAGGGCTGGTCGGTCAACATCACTACCGTGCGCCAGCACCTGCCGGAAGTGGTCAAGCTGGTGGGGCGCCTGCTGCGCGAGCCGTCCTTCCCGGCCGAGGCGCTGGAGGAAGTGCGGCGCCAGGCGCTCTCCGGGCTGGAGCAGGGCCGCAAGGAGCCCGGCGCCGTGGTGGCCGATGTGCTGGCCCGCCACGGCAACCCGTACCCGCGCGGCGACCTGCGCCACGCGCCCAGCTTTGATGAACGGGAGCAGGACCTCAAGGCCGTCACGGTGGTGCAGTTGCGCGACTTCCACAGCCGCTTCCTCAGTGCGGCGCAAGGCCAGTTCAGCGTTGTGGGGGACTTTGACGCTGCTGCGCTGCGCGAGGCCCTGGCCACCGCGATGGGTGATTGGAAGCAGCCTGCAGCAGGCGCCGCGCGCTACGTGCGCGCGCCGCAGCCGCTGAACGTCGTCAAGCCTGAACGCTTTGTGCTGCGCACGCCCGATAAGCAGCGCGCCAACCTGCAGGCGCAGCTTGCGCTGCCCTTGAACGACCTGGACACCGACCACCCGGCCGTGCTCGTGGGCAATTTCATCCTGGGAGGCAACCCCGCCTCGCGCTTGTGGGCGCGGGTGCGCGAACGGGAGGGCCTGAGCTACGACGTGCGTTCCTTCATCGGCTGGAACCCGGTGGACCGTAACTCCACCTGGACCGCCACGGCCATCTTCGCGCCCGAGAACCAGCCAAAGGTGGAGGCCGCCGTGAAGGAGGAGATCGCCCGCGTGCTGCGCGAAGGTGTCAGCGCGCAAGAACTCGCCCAGGCCCAGCAGGCCTTGTTGAACCAGCGCCGGCTTTCCCGCGCGCAAGACCCGGTGGTGGCGGGTGGCTGGCAGTTCAATCTGGAGCATGGCCGCAGTTTTGCCCAGGCACGCCGGCTCGATGACCAGATCGCGGCCGTCACGGTGGAGCAGGTCAACGCAGCGCTGCGACGCCACCTGGACCCCGCGCGCATCGTCTGGGCCTGGGCGGGGGACTTCAAGCAGCCCTGATCAAGAAAACGCCGGGCTGCCTCAAGCAAGCTCTGCGGCACGTGCAGCCTTCACAGTGCACACGTATTGGCGGCCGCACAGCCACATGCTGATGGCTGCCAGGAGGAGCGCTGTTGCAGCGGTGCATGACATGGCGAGCATCAGACCCTCCGGTCTTGGTTTGAGCGCATCGGACAGGGCTCCCACCACGACGGGGCTCAAAGACGCCAGGATGATGTTGAACATGATCACCAAGGCGATCAGCCGGGCCCGCATCGGGGCGGGGGTCATTTCCTGCAGAGCGGTGGGGAAGAGCATGGTGCCTGCCATCAACAAGCATTGGTGCAGGCCCATGATGACGAAGAGCTCGACGGGATTTCGAGCCAGCGGCAGTGCGGCGGCAAAGAGCCCGCTTCCCAGTGCCGAGATGGTCAAGACCCGGACCGGCAGCAGGGTCCCGTAGCGTTTGGACAGAGGGCCGAGACCGGCGTTCGCTACAGCCAGCCCCACCACTGCTGCCGTGAAAGTGGCCAGGCCCATCGCATTGCCCAGCTCGATGGGCGTCATGCCCATCTGCCGCGTCGCGATGACCGGGATGAACGCACCGGTCGCACTGAAGCCGAACACCAGCAGCCCCACACTGATCATGAAGCTTGCGAAGGTAGCAGCCTGCCCGCGCAAGAACGGCCAGACCGAAGCATCCGTCGCGACATCAGCCGCTCGTGCGACCGAGGGACGATTCGAGCCTGTCCTGACCATCAATACGGCCGGAACAAAGATCAGCCCCGTGGCACCCATCAGCAGGAAAGCGACACGCCATGTTTCCAGGCTTCGCAAAGGCTCCGGCAGAGAGGGTCGCCACTGGTCGATGGCGAAGATGAGCCAGCCGCAGGCCGCAATGACCAGCCCGACCAGCAGCCGACCTGCGACCACCAGCGCGGAGTTGGCGTACTGCCGCTGCTTGCCTGAGAACAACTCGGGCACCAGGGCATAGACGATGGGCAACATCCCCGCCTCGGCAGCGCCCACCAGTGAGGTGGCCAGGAAAAGCTGGGTGAAGCTGCCCGCAAAGCCGCTGGCCATGACCGTGGCGCTCCACAGGGCCAGGCAGCCGGCCAGAACCACACGACGATCAAAGCGGTCCGACAGCCAGGCGACGGGGTAGCCGACGATGGCCGCGAAGATCGCGTGGCCCAGGCCCTGCAGCATTCCGAACTGCAGATCGCTCAGTTCCAGAGCCTTGCGCAGCGGTTCGGCCTGCAGCGCGAAGATCTGCCGGTCGGCGTAGGTGTAGAGGGTCGAAATCAGCAGTACCGCCAGGCTCAGCCAGCTGGCCAGTGAGGCCCTGGTGGACACAGGGGTGGTCTCAATGCTGGTTGTCATGGCCACTCTCCAGTTGCTGCCGAAGTGCAGCGTCGCTCAGAACGGATCCCGTGGCGTGGTGCATGGCGTCGTCGATCAAGGCCTGTTCCACCTGCAGACGCAGCACGTAAGCCGGAGAGGGCGACACCTCGACTACTCGCTGCGCAGCGCAAAGCGGATGCCACGGGCGATGCCGGCGGGTGGCACCATGTTGTGGTCGTCTCCTAGGTGCACCACGGTCTGGACGGTGAAGCCTGGCCGCTGCTCGGCTGCGAGCCGAGCGCCGAGTTCCTGGGTGTTGGGCACCATGCGGCAGTAGTCGACCATTTGCTGGAAGTCGTCCTTGCTGGCAGGGAGCTTGTCTGCACCCACCGAGGGGTAGCGCAAGGTGGACTCCAGTTCGCCCACGGAGATCAGCGCGCGGGCACGGACCTCACCGGCGCGTACGCGCTCGACGAAGCCGGCCTCGTGGTCCAGCACCTCACGGTTGTTGTACCAGATCGAGGGCGCAATCGCCACGAAGTGCTGGAACGACGCCGTTCTACGGAACAGGGCGTGCAGTGTGGTCAGGCCCCCCAGCGAATGGCCCATCAGTGTCTGGTCGGCGACGTCGACGCTGACGACTTCGGCCACGCGAGGTTTGACTTCCTCGTCGATCATGCGCAGGTAGTCATCCATCTTGCCGTAGCCATTCGGTGGAGGCGGCATCTTGCGGTACCACGGGGTGTTGGCCAATGACTCTTGCAGCGGCGTGGTCAGGTCGTCCATGCGCAGGGTCAGCGCGTCAGTCACCCTGTCGGTCGGATAGCCGATGCCGACGATGACGGCATCGCGCACGTCGGGCCAGCATGCCTGGATGCGCATGGTGTCCACAGCGATGCCGAAGTGCAGATTGCCGTCGATCAGGTAGACGACGGGATGGCCTTCTTTCGGGGCCGGCTTGTTGGGGATCGAGACCATCAGCCGATAGTCGCGCTGTCGAATGGCGGAGCGGAAGTCGATCTGTTGGGCGTTCAGCGCCATCTCGCTTGAAGGTACGCTCGACTTTGATGTGTCCATGGTGTGTGTTCGATGGGGGGGTGTAGCTGGACCTGAGGGCTCATCAGCCCCATAGACTCGCGGCGGGCGGCTCGACCGTCCCATTGGCGTATCGCATCGCATCAGGCCGGTCTTCCCGTTGGAGCAGGGGTCCATCCAGGTCGACCCAACGGGCAAGTTGCGCCACCAGGAAGGCGGGGGCCATGCCCAGCGAGGTGCCGCACATGTTGCCCACCATGACGTCGAAACCCAGCGCACGGGCCTCGCGCGCCAGCGCCAGCGCCTCGGTAAGCCCGCCCGCCTTGTCGAGCTTGATGTTGATCCCTTGGTAGCGGTTTACCAGTGCCGGCAACGAACTGCGGTCGGTGCAGGATTCGTCGGCGACGATGGGGATTGGGGAGCGCAGGCCATCGAGGGTGTCATCCTGGCCGCGCCTGACGGGCTGTTCAATGAAGTCGATGCCCAGGGTGAGCAATTCGGGCAAGAGGCTTTCGATCAGCTCTCGCGTCCACGACTGGTTGGCATCGATCACCAGACGGGCCTGCGGCGCCTCCTCACGCACGACGCTGATCCAGTCCACGTGGCGGGTGCCGTCGACCTTGATCTTGATGAGTGGCACTGAAGAGAGAGTTCTTGCCCGGCGCCGTATGTCGGCGATGCTGCCCAGGCCGATGGTGCAGGCGGTCAACAGCGGACGCAGGGGTTGCATGCCCGCGCTGACCCAGGCGGGTACGCCCGAGCGCTTTGCCTGCAAGTCCCACAAGGCGCAGTCCAGGGCGTTGCGGGCGCCGCCCCGCGGCAACAGCGCTGCAAGGTCTGTCTGAGTCGTGGCTGTGTTCAGGCGCTCGGCTACGGACTCGATTTGCACTCGCATCGAGGCCAGCGTTTCACCGTCGTAGTCCACCCCGGCTGCTTCACCGCGGCCAATGAGTCCATTGCTGTCGGTCAGTTCCACCACCAGAAGCGGTAGATCGACCATGATTTGGCCGGCAATCTCGAACGGTTCTTCAAGAGACCAATGCTCCTCCGTGATGTGGAGCTGCAATGTCATGCGATCAGCGCTTCGACGATAGGTTCGACGCCACCCCGCATGGGGTCGCAGACAGGAAGCTTCAGTCCCGTCCGGGTTCGATCCTGGTAGCGGGCCCAGTCCGCTTCAGATAGCGATGACGAATTGATGGCCACGCCCACACACCGAATGCTGGGGTTGGTCAGCCGTCCCGCCTCGATGTAGCGTCGAATGGCTTCATCCAGCGCGGGCAAGGGGATGTGCGGGTGATCCTCGATCGTCTCCCGTGAGGGGTCATGGCACAGCACGATCGCGTCAGGCTGTGAGCCGTGCAGCAAGCCCAACGTGACGCCGGCGTAAGCGGGATGGAACAAGGCACCCTGGCCCTCGACCACGTCCCAGTGGTCGGCGTCGTTGGACGGCGACAACGCTTCTGCTGCGCCTGCCACAAAGTCCGAAACCACCGCGTCGATGGCTACGCCATGACCGGCAATCAGGATCCCGGTTTGACCGGTGGCGCGAAGCGTCGCCTTGACGCCGCGCGCCGTCAGCGCGCGGGTTATGGCCAAGGCGGTGTACTTCTTGCCCAGCGCGCAGTCCGTACCCACGGTCAGGACCCGACGTCCTGTCCGGCGAATTCCAGTTCCAACGGGCCATTCGCTGTCGGAATGACGCACGTTGATGAGTTGCGCGCCTGTCGTCCGCGCCGCATCCACCAGTTCCTGGTAACGCTCCAGTCGGGTGTGCATGCCACTGACCACATCGAGGCCGGCCTTCAGCGCTTCAACCAGTGTGGGGATCCACCCGTGCGGGAGCTGACCTCCCGTCGGTGCAACCCCTATGACGATCGACTTGGCACCAGCCGCCGCCGCTTGCGCGGGCGTCATCTTCGGTAAATCCAAGCTCACTCGGGCTGCTGCAAGCGCGCATTCGCCAATGACATCGTCGCGGCACCAATCGCGCAGCCCGAAGCCTGTCTTTGCATCGGAGCGAAGCGAGACATCGCCCAGGAAGACAAGATAGGGTTTGCGGAGTCGGTGCATCAGTGGATATTATTTCATCCACTTCATGCGCGCAAGAGGGGCGTCAGCAGGCGCCGAACACCGCCTCTGACGCGCGCCGGCGAAGGTCAGACAGGCGGTGTGTTTGCGCTGACCACGACGGCCTCGTCGGGGCCGACATTGCGGAACTTGTGGGGCAGGCGACTGGAAAAGAGATAGCCATCGCCTGGACCCAGCACCCGCGTGGCCCCGCCCACGGTCACCTCCACCTGACCCTGGATCACCACACCGCCTTCATCCCCAATGTGGCTGTAAGGGGCCTTCGCCGTTTCGGCTCCTGGGGCGTAGCGCTCCAGGAGAACTTGCAAGGGGCGGTTCTTGAGGTTATGGCCCACCTGGCGCAGTGAGATGCCCCCGCCGCCCACTTCCATCAATTCGCCATGGCCGAAGAAGACCTGGGTCTCGCTGTCTGGATTGAGTGCGAAGAACTCAGACAGCGTCATCGGAAAACTGTCGAGGATCTTGCGCAACGAGCCTACCGACGGCGAGATGGCGTCGCGTTCGATGCTGCCGATCGTGCCGTGTGTCAGGCCGGCGCGGCGTGCGAGCTCGCGCTGAGACAAGCCATGCATGTCGCGCAAGTAGCGCAAACGCGAGCCAACCCCCTCTGATGGGTCGCCGGCATCCGCATCGCTGCGCCCCGCGGTCTCTTCAGGGTTGTGGTCACCCCCATCGATTGAGCCTGGTTTCTTGATGCGCGCAGTTTCTGTGGTGGGCGGCTTGGGCATGTCCGTGTTGTCTCGACTTTCTAGGATCTTTTCAACGAGTGTAGCGATGCTGCGCCCGAGATCTGATGCGAGTTCTACAGCTTCCTGCTAGAG
>Ga0315906_10002399_pt1 | contig 26205 bp, 40 predicted proteins | sample LakEriMetagenome_4_FD_203526 | JGI IMG/M metagenome (GOLD analysis project Ga0315906, IMG submission 203526) | Freshwater fungal communities from buoy surface, Lake Erie, Ohio, United States - Buoy 2 MA122 | ecosystem: Environmental > Aquatic > Freshwater > Lake > Lake biofilm | place: USA...
GTCATCTCGACTTTCGCGCGCTACCCGGCCAAAGTTTTGGCCTTTGCCATGGAGAACGACGTGGCAGTCACGAAAAGCCGAGCCAAAGCGCCAGATGCGCCGGCCGACGAGAGCGTGCTGGAGAGCTTGATTGTCGAAGCCCGCACCTTGGTGCGCGAGTGCAAACAGTCGGGCTCGATGACGGCGGCGGTCTCGGCCTTTCGCGCCAAGAGCGAGCTGTCGCGTGAGTTGGCAAAGGTCCGGAAGGACCGCGGCACCGACAAGCTCGACGACCTTGACGCCATTCTTGAGGCGCTGCCGGCGGCCATTGCCGCGATGCCCGAGGCGGCGTTTGCCATCGTGGCCCAAGCGGTGGACGAGCGGCGCCGCACCCGGCTGTCGGTCGCGAGATGACCGGGGCGGCGCTGGTCGCGGCGCTTGCTCGGGCAGCACAGACCGACCCGCTCCGGTGGATGCGTTGGCTGCCGTCTCAGCTCCGCGTCATGCGTTCGTCGCGTCGGGTGCGTCTGTTCCGAGCGGGCAACCAGGCGCTCGGTAAGACGACGTGCGGGCTTGCCGAGGTCATTTTCTGTGCGACGGGGGAGCATCCGTACCGCGAGGTACCGCAGCGCGCCGGGACGTTTTGGGTTATCTGCGCCTCGTGGTCGCAGTCGGTGGAAATCCAAAAGAAGCTTTGGCGGCTGCTTCCAAAGGACAAGCTCCACCCGACCACTGTGTTTTCCGATGCCGAGGGGTTTCGCGGCAAGCACCCCAAGGTGCGGGTGCGCTGCGCCGATGGCTCATGGAGCCTCATTGCGTTCAAAACGACCCACCAAGGGACGCTAAGCCTTGCCGGCGCGTCCATTGACGGGGCGCTGTTTGACGAGCCGCCCAAGTCCTCGGCGCTGTACTCGGAGGTCACGAAACGCGTCCTTGCCCGTGGCGGCTGGGTGCTGCTGTCGCTGACGCCCGTGGGTGCCCCTGTGGACTGGCTCCGCGAGGCGGTGGACGCTGGGCAGGTCGAGGACATTCACGCGCCCCTGACGCCCGACCAGCTCATCCCCGAGGGCATGACGGAACCTATCGTCGGCGAAGACGGGCGACCGCGAGACCAGCGGTGGATTGACGACGTGGTCGCGGCAACCCTGCCCCACGAGGTGCCGGTGCGCGTGCACGGCGAGTGGGAAATGCGGATGGCCGACCGCTACTTCACGCCGTTTAGGTCATCGGGCGCCGGGTCGCATGTGACGCGCGCCGTCCCAGACGTCGACTACGAGCCGTACATTGGCATCGACCACGGGCACCGACCCGGAAAGCAGGTCGCCTACCTCGTCGGCACCTACCGGCGCGACGACGGCATCGGCGTCTACGTCTTCGACGAGTACTGCGACGACGTGGGCTTGGCCTCGCCCGAGGACGACGCGCGGGGCGTTCTGGCGATGCTCGACCGCCAGGGCTGGTCGTGGCAACGCGACCTTCGGGCGGCCAACGGCGACCGCGTCCACATGCCGGGTCGCGAAGGCAAAAAGTCGAACCGCGACCTCCAGGCGCACATCGCGCGCGCCCTGCGTGTGGCGCCCGACGCCCTCAGCCCAAAGATCGACACCAGCAAGCACGGCGAGGGTCGCGGGCGTGGTAGCGTCGAGATTGGCGAGAAGTGGCTCTACCACCTCATGGCGCGCCCCGGGGCGTTCGGGGTACACCCCAAGTGCAAGCGGCTGATAGAGGCGCTGGAGCGGTACACGATGGCGGACGACGATTACAAAGACCCCATCGACGCGCTGCGGTATGCTCTCGCACCGCACATCTTCTCTCGGGGCCTGCGCGGCTCCTCGCCTGTGGTGGTGAACGGATGATCCTCCAAGCCCCTCTCGTCGAGCTCCCCACCGAGCAGCTGCCCGACCCGTGGTTTCCGTCGGACATGCCGCGCGTTCGGCACACCCGCTTGCGCCGCCGGATGCTGGTCGGCACCTGGCGTGAGGACCTCCGAGAGACGGTGCAGAAAGAGGTGGGCGGACTGCGCCGCGAGGCTTGGGGCGAGCCGGACACGCACTCCAACGTGTTCCGCTCGGCGTGCCAGTCGCTCGCGACCCTCTACGACGTGCAGGGCACCATCGAGGCCGAGGACCAAGTGTCCGCCGACGTGGTGAGCGCGGCGCTTGAGGAAGCCGGCTTCTGGCAGATGATGCAGCGGCTCGAACGCGACTGCATCGGGATGCGCGAAATGCTCATGGTCCCGGAGGTCGTCACCGACGGCGAGGGGCGCCGGCTGCTCCTGCGCACGGTCAACCCGGACTGCGTCTCTGCCATCGCCGACCCATCCGAGCCGGACGAGCCCATAGTGCTCGTCGAGACGTGCGAGCGCGACGGGGCATGGGGCTACGACTACTGGGACGTTCGCGACCCGGCCGCGCCGTTTTTCATGCGGTACGACCGTAACAAGAAGTTCGTGGAAGGCTCGACGATCGCCGGTGAGGCGTACACCTGGCGTGTCGGCGGTCGCCCGTTCATCCCGCACGTGCTGTACCACGCGGCGCGCTCCGGTCAGCTGTGGGACGCGTTTGAGGGCGTCGAGCTTGTCGAGGGGACGCTACGGTTGGGCGTCCACTACACGTTCTACGGGCACTGCCTTCGCAACGCGTCGTGGCCTCAGCGCGTCATCGTGAACGGGCGGCTTGCCGGTGCGTCGACGACTGGCGAGGGTGAGACGCAGGTCCGGCCGCAGGTGACGACCGACCCGAGCACCGTGCTCATGGTCGAGGGCTACGAGGATGCGGCCTCCAACGGCGGCGTGATGGTCACCCAGTGGGAGATATCGTCCGACCCGGCGGCCATGCTGGAGAGCATTCAGGCCTACGAGCGGAGCCTGTACGCGATGGCTGGGCTGTCACCCGCGGATGCGCAGCGGGTCGCCGGCGATCCTCGAAGCGGGTTTGCGCTGGCCATCAACAAGGAGAACCAAGTCGCCGACCAGCGTCGATACGCGCCGGTGTTTCGCCGCGGTGACGCCGAGCTTTGCGAGCGGGTCGGGGCGTTGTTTGGGTTGGCGCCGGTCGACTACCGGGTCAAGTACGGGTTTGAGTTGGCCGCCGAGGCCGTCATCCAGGCGCCCACCGCGCCGCCATCGCCTGAGCAACAGGCACAGCAGAGCCAGGAGAACGCATGAGCGACGAGCACGACGAGGTCGACGAGGGCGCAGACGCGCCAAAGACGGTGCCGTATGAGCGATTCCAGCGGGTTGCTTCCGAGCGCCGCGCGTTGCGCGAGCAGGTCGCCGGGATGGAGGCGCTCAAGACGCAGGCCGCCGAACTTCCAAAGCTGCACGCCGAGCGGGCACGGCTGGAGGCCCAGCTCGGGCTGGCGCGAGCCGGCATCATGGACGAGGACGGCGCCGAGGTGGCGATGCTGCTTCACAGCAAGCTGCCTGAGGACAAGCGGCCGCCGATCGGCGATTGGGTGAAGTCGCTTCGAGACGCTCCCGACACCATCCCCAAGCCGCTTGCCGGGTACCTGTCGCCGCCGGCCGCGCCTGCCCAGCCCGCCGCACCCGCCGCGCGCCCTCCATCGTCCGCTGGCGCCGCGTCGTCCGGTGCGCCGGTGGTGTCAAAGGCGTCGCTTGACGAGGCACACAAACGAGCGATGTCCACGCGTTCGCCCGAGGATTTGGCGACCTACCGCAAGCTGCAAGCCGAGTTCCTGAAGGGCAACGGGTAGCAGTCAAGCGCGGCGTGTGGTACGCCAGTCCGAGAGCCTTCAGGGTCGCCCCCTGTCCCAACAGCGACGAGGCGGAGAGAATCCACCAAGTCAACGGAGGGCCGACCCATGGCCAACGAAGTCGTCTACGCCGGAATCGGTGACCTGCGCGTCGCGGAAGTTCTCGGCCAAGAGTACCTGCTCCTTATCTCCGACCGCAACGCGCTGCCGAACCACCCGGCGCTGCTGTACGTCGGAGACATCTCCGGACGTGGCTCCAGCACCATCAAGGTGCCCCACATTGGCCTCATGGGCTACGACCTGCTCGCGCAGACCGGTGATGGCTCGCTGGTCGCCAACACCGCCCTCGCGGACGGTTCGACCACCGTGGCGGTTGCCCGGTACAGCAAGAGCTACGAGGCGTCCGACCTCGCGATGCTCACCGACGCGCAGAACCTCATCAACCCGCAGGCGTTCGCGATGGACGCCGTCATCAGCGGCGCCATGACGCTCACCAGCCTCATCGCGGACGTGGTCGATGGGTTCTCGACGACCGCCGGGTCCACCGGCGTCGACATGACCGTCGCCAACTTCCTTACCGCTCTCGGCTTCCTCGAGGTCAACTCGCAGGGCGCCATCGGCGCCGGTCAGGCGATGGCGCTCCTGCACCCGCAGCAGCTCGCCGACCTCCGCCAGTCCTTCGCCTCGGCGTCGGGCGGGTCGGTCCAGTGGTCGCAGGACGCGGCCAACGCGCTGCCCATCCGTGGCAACGGGTACCGCGGGCAGATCTTCGGCGTGGACGTCTTCTCGTCTTCGAAGGTCCCGACGGCCAACGCGGGCGCCGACCGCGCCGGCGGCATGTTCGTCAAGGGCGGCCTCCTGTGGGCGGACGGCTCCGCGCCGGTCACCTACGGCGAGCAGGTCAACATCGGCGGCAAGCTCCTGTTCGAGCGCGACCGCACCGCCAAGGCCGGCACCACGGCGTTCGTCACCCACGGCTACCTCGGCGTCGCCAAGGGCCTCGATCTGCTCGGCGTCAGCATCATCACCGACGCGTGAACCCTTCGTGAGTGGGTCCGGCGGGGCGCTTTCGGCGTTCTCCGGGCCTACCCGTTGGGCTCACTCACCCCCAAGGAGAACGCACCATGGCTCGTGTCAAGTCTGAGGCCCCCGAAGCCTCACCGCCGCTCACCAGTTCGGCGCCCTTCATTCCCGACTACGGCAGCGCTGCCCCAAAGGTCGCGGCTCCGCGCGTCGATGCGGTTGGGCCGTTCATGCTGTACCATCCGGCGGGAGCGTGGACGATCGTTGACGGCCGCGTCTGCCCCCGGCTATCCAAGTTCAAGATTCGCCCTGGCGTCAACGGCATTGAGCAGGACGCCCGCACCGGCAAGGTGTTGGTAGGCTCGGCGCTCGACGAGCTCAAGCGCAACGGCGGCACCGTCATCCCCTACGAGGTCGACGGCGCCGGCACCTCCTACGTGCTTAAGCACCGCACGCACCCCGAGCTCCATCACCTCAAGTGGGAGCTGTTCCAGCCCGGTTCGGCGTCCATCGGCACCGACGCCAAGGGCTACGCCGACTGGCTCGAATCGCTGGTGACGCGCAACGTCATCCAGGCGCCTCGCGCCGACGAGCTCGCTCCGATGCGCGACGGGCTTGTCCGCGAGATTGAGGAGCTTCAGGCGGACGGCAAGCAGCACGCCCGCATCAAAGCGCTGGAAAAGCACCTTGCGGCGGTTGAGGCCAAGCTGGCGACGTTGGAGGCGGAGTGAGCAAGGAGCATCGGACGGCGGCCGAGACGGCCAAGAACTTTGAGTCTCGCCTTCGCGAGCACGCCCCCAAGATGGAGCGGTCGGAGGCTCGGCGCATCGCTGAGCAGGCGGCGCGCGACATGCACACCAAGCTCGACAAGGGCCGATAGGCCACCACCCCCGAGGTCTCCAATGGCTCAGAATCCGTCCACCATCTACGCGCAGACCGCCGTCGGTACCGCGCTCACCAACTCGACCACCGAGACGGCGCTGGCCTCGTTTACCATTCCGGCCGGGACGCTCTCCGCGGGTAAGTCCATCGCCTTTGACGCGGCGTTCATCACGACCGCGGCGCAGTCGACCGACACGCTCACCCTCAAGGTCTACATCGGCTCAACGGCAATCGCGACGTTCACCGCCGAGGACCAGACCACCAACGACGTCAGCGTCATCTTCGGCAAGCTCACCTCTCGCGCGCTGAGCTCCTCGGCGACCGTTGCGGGCTGGGTGATCGGGACGGACGCGGATGCCACCGGCGAGGCCGCTCGTGGGTTCGTGGCGGTGACCGGGTCGCTTAACACCGCCGCCGATCTGGTCCTGAGCATCAAGGGCACCTGGTCTGCGCAGTCTGCGTCGGACTCCGTCCAGTGCGAGATGTTCAACGTGATCGAGCTCTGAGATGTCATTTACCGACACCCTGTACACCGCGCGCCTTGGGTACGAGACGATCCAAAAGGGTCGTGCGAACGTGCTCAAGTGCCGCATGTACCGGAGCGGCTCCCTCGTGGCGCCCAACTCCGCCACGGTGTCGGTGTACGACGAGACCAACACCGCCATTGTCTCGGCGGCGTCGGCCACCATTACCGGCTCCGTCGCGACCTACAGCCTGTCCGCCGGCGCGGTGTCCGCCTCGACGCTGTCGGACGGCTGGCGCGTCGAGTGGGCGCTGACGATGCCCGACGGCGTCGTGCACAACGCTCGGACCGCCGGGTCGCTGGTGTTCCGCCAGCTTTACCCGGTCGTCACCGAAGCGGACCTGTACCGCAAGGAGTCCGCGCTGGACCCGAGCGGCTCCGCGCCAATCACCTCGGCGAGCTCGTGGACCGACAAACTTGACGAGGCCTGGGCGGACCTCACCGACATGCTCCTGGCGCGCGGTCGTCTGCCGTGGCTGTGCATGGAACCCAGCGCGCTGCGTCGACCCCACCAACTGCTGACGCTTGCGCTCATCTTCGAGGACCTGTCGTCCCGGCTGGACCCTGCTTACGCTGCCAAGGCCGAGCGGTACCGCACCGACTTTCGTGCGGCGTGGGCCGAGACGTCGTTCCTTGAGGCCGACACCGACGGCGAGCAGGTCAGCCCGCAGCGTCGGTCGGGCGGCATCCCGGTGCTGTGGCTGAGTGGCCGATGACGCTCTCCGTCGCCACGGCGCGCCAGCGCATCGCGGCCTCTTTGGAGGCTCTCACCGGCTGGGCTGAGTCTCGGTGGACCGGCACGCTGTGGCCGGCTCAGGAGACGCGTGAGGCGCATCTGCGCTTTGCCGTGCTGGCCGGGGACACCGTCTACCAGACGCCCATCGAGTCCGCCCGAGGGCGCCGCCCCGACGCCGTGGGCTCGTTCGTGCTGACGACGTTCCGGGTGCTGTGGATGTACCGCATCCGGGCTGACGCCGCAGTCGCCGACTACGACCTGATGCTGGCCGCCGAGGATACGGCTGTCGAGGCCATCCTGGCGACGGCTCGCACCGACGGCCTTCGGTTGGCCATTGTCCGCCGCTCCCGCACAACGCAGGGAGACGGTACGTTTAGCCTCGGCGAGATCGAGGTAGCAGCGCAACACCAAGTCCCGATCTGAGGTGACCGATGTCGACCTACACCAGCCGCGCTCTGAAGACTGCCTATGACGGTGTCGTGTCGTTCATCGACGCCACCGGTACCCCGCTCACGCTGGCCATTCCGTTCGAAAACGGCGACTTCGGCGCGTCCGGCCTCCACCCGAGCGGGCGCGCCGCCGTGCCGATCAAGTGCCGCGGCAAGGTCGTCTCGGTCCGCAACGGCGAAAGTCAAGAAATCACCGGCTCGTTCTCGTGCAAGATGTCGGAGTTTACCGCCGGATCGGCCAAGGCCAACGCCTTTGACGCCATTTGGAAAAAGTCCGGCACCGCCTGGGCTTCGGCTGTGTCGGTGTTTGCGACCGGCTCCGAGCGCATGATGGTGGACATCAAGCTCACCATCGAAGGCACCGACATCGGCGACTCCGGCGACCACACCATCACGTTCAAAAAGTGCGACGTCACCTTTGACTTTGCCGAGTCCGGCGACGGCGACACGGTGACCATCAACTACACCTGTTACGGTGGAACCAGCGGCGACCAGGCGGTCGTCGGCTTCATCCTCTGAGGTGTTATGTGGCTACGGAGAACGCATCCATCACCATCGCCGGGCGGTCGTACAAGCTCGAGCTCCCGCCCTCGTTCGCAGCGCGCCGCGAAGTGCTTGACCTAGTCAACAGCAGCGCCTACCGCGCCTGTGGTGCCGCCATCGCGTTGTGCAGCCTCAAGGCCGCCCGCAAGGCTGGCGTGGTCGTGAAGGGCCTGCCCACCGACTACGGCCAGGCCATGTACGACGCGCTGGCTACGGCTGGCGCCGAGGCGGACATTCCCGTTGCGGGGCGCATCGCGCTCCAGTTCCTTGTCGACTCGTTCGTCAGTTCGGCGAAGGTCGAGGAGGAGATGGGAAACTCCGAAGCCCCGACGGAGCCTGGGACCTGATTGCCATCGAGATAGCCGCGGCGTTCGGCCGCGCGCCTCGGTGGTTCTACGGCCTCGACGTCGGGGAGCAGCAGCGGCTTTACGCGTGGTGGACCATCAAGCACGAGAAGCCGGATGATAAGCGCAAAAGTCGGTGACGTCTCGGTCAAGGTGGAAGGGCTCGACGCGCTCATGGCGCGCCTGGAGTCCGTCTACCGACCCGTCACCGAAGCGCTGGAGCGATTCGGCACGGCTCGGCTGGAGGCGGCACGCGCTCGCTGGCCAGTCTCCGACCAGCGCGGCAAGCTCCACAGCCGCGATCGGCTGAAGGCGGTTGTGACGCTGTCCAAGGTCGACGAGGTGCGCGTGCGCATCACCTCCGAGGCGGAGTACACGAGGTACATCCAGGCGCGAAAACTGGGCGGAAAAAACCCGTGGATTGAGCTTGTGCGCAAGCCGGCGCGGCAACGACTGGACGATCTCGCGCAAAGCGTGGGAGACTACCTCGCGAGGGTGTGATGGCTGACGAAACGCTGAATCTCAACATCACCGCCACCCTCAACGACTTCGCCAAGCAGATGTCGCAGATCCCTGGGATCACCGACAAAGAAGCGAAGCAGATGGTGTCGACGCTCAACGCCAATTTTAAAAAGGCGACGGCGTCAGCGGCAAGCGCATCCAAGCGGATGAACGGCGAATTCGACAAGGCGTTCGGCAGCATCCGACAAGGCGCGGGCGCCATCTTCGGCGGCGTCGTCAACGACATCGACGACATTGCGGCGGCGATGGGCGGCATCGCAACCACCGTCGGCCCGCTCGGCGTCGCCATCGGCGGCGTCGCGCTCGGCGTTGGTGTCGCGGCGGCGGGCCTTGTGGCGCTGGAGGCCGCGGCCCTCGGCGCCGCTGACGCGCTCGGCAAGGCTGGGCAGCCGATTGACCCGGCGATGATGCGCTCCATCGAGGAGGCCAACGCCGCAATGGGCGCGATGGGGATGGCGTTCCAGCAGGTCATCGCGACCCTTGGCGCGGTGTTTGGGCCGCTGGTGTCCGAGACCATCCAAATCGTGATGACCCTCGGCTACGCGCTGTCCGACGCCGCTGGCATCACCGGTCAGATGCGGGTGTCGCTGTCCGGCGTGGCGCAGTTCTTGGCGGGCGCGTTTAACGAGGCGTTCCACCTCGCGATTGATGCGCTTGTTCAGATGGGGTACGCTGTTGCCGAGGTCGGCGACCTTGTGGGCATCAGCACCGGGAAGTTCCGGTTTTACGTCTCAGTGCTGGAGCAGTGGGGCGACACCAACGCCGCGGCCAATAAGGAGCTCATCAAGCAGATCGACGTCATGGACTACGTCGACGACCGGGTCAAGCGAAACACCGCGAGTGCACTGGTAAATGTGCAGGCCCGTCACGCCGGAGCGTCCGCCGCCAAGGTCGAAAGCAAGGCTCTTGAAGAGCTTGCCGTGGACTACGAGAAGCTCTCGCAGGCCATGGACGATTCGATTGGCGACAACCGCATTGACCAAGGCAAAGCGTGGGAGGACATGCTTGCCAGCGTCGGCGAAGAGATAACGAAGACGTCGCAGAGCATCAGCGGAAAAGCCACTGTTGATCTCGACAAGCTCTCCAAGGACGTCATGTTTGTTGCCGGCGTTGCTGGCCAAATAACCGGGTCGGTCGGCGACCTTGTAACGCAGTCGTTCAACCAAGCCGCCAACCGCGCCGAGGACATGGCAAGCGTCGCAGAGGTTGCCCGCGACAAGGCGATTGCGGCCTACGACGCAGCGCGCGAGAACTTCGCGGCCAACGCCGACGAGATGACGGACGCCGAGCGCAAGCGGGCGATGGCGCACCTCGCCAATCTGGCCGAGGAAGTCAAGGCGTCCAAGCGTGCGGCGCACCAGACCAGCAAGGCGCAAAAAGAGGCAATGCTCGACGCTTTCCACGCACAACAGGCGGCGGCGGCGGTGCAGGCGACGGTGCAGAGCGCAATCAACTTCGGCTCGCTCATCCCCGCGTTTGCGGCTCTCGGCCCGTGGGCTCCGGCGGCGGCGGGCGGCATTGCGGCCACGGTGCTTGGCGCACAGCTTGCCACCATCTTTTCGCAGGCGCCCCCGGCGTTCTACACGGGTGGGCTCGCGCCCGGCGAGACACCGGCTGTCCTGCACTCCGGCGAGTCGGTCCTTAACCGCCGCGCAACTCAGCAGATTGGCCCTGACGTCATCAGCGCGATGAACCAAGGGCGGCAGTTCATGGCGGGCAGCGGCGTCACGGTCATCAACCTCGATGGGCGGATGGCGGCGGTCATCGCCCGTGAGGGGCGGCGCCGGGATAGCCCGATGCCCACAAGGCTCGGCAGCATGTACGGGGTGGGCTGATGGCTACTGGAATCCGGGCAAACAACCGGTGGGTGTTGGTCCCTGACCGGCGCTTCTCGCACGCCAACCTCAGCGCCGACAGCAGCTACAACGAGGCCAGCCCGCGCCCTGGTGTCCCGACGCCATCGTCGGCGGCGAGCACCTACGCCCTCCGGCTGTCCGGCGCGCAGGACACGTCGGTTACCCTTGCGACGTCGCACGCTGGGATGCCCGGCATCTCCGGCGCGGCCCGCGTGACCTGGCGGCGGACGGCGGACGCGGCAACGGCGGCGCGCTCGTGGCTCCCGCCCTCGACGGTCACCGGCACCACGGTCGTCGACGTCAGCAACACGCTGGCGAGCTGGGACATGGTGGCGGACCCGACCACCGGCAAGCTCATCATGGCCTGGTACGAGTCGACCACTCCGGCGCTCCGCGTCGGCATCTACGACCCGGCGACGGCGTCGGTGACGTCCTCGGCGCTGACGATGCCGGCGGGCATTACGGCGGACTACCCGAGCCTCGTGCGCCTCACCACCGGGCGCCTGCTGATGTTCGTCGGCGAGCGCGCTGCGCTGGTCAGCGACGACAACGGCACCACGTGGACCGCGTGGGCGCGCGGCCTCACCATCGCCCGGGACGTCGTCCCGCAGCACCGCCGCACCATCTACGACGTCGCCACCGGCGCGCTGGTCAGCGAGGGATTCGACATCGCCGGCACCTCGTCGGAGCGCGAACGCTCGGTGTCCTACGACCTCGGGCAGACTTGGGCACAGGTCGAGACGGGAGCCAACAGCCAGACCGGCATCTGGCTGAGCTTGGACGCCACCGACGTCGGGCACCGCTGGGTCACCAGCGCGACCGCCGGCATCCTGTACGCCCAGTCCACCAACCCGGCCGGTCTCCCGGTCTACACCGGCACCATCGACAACTCGACGCTCTACGTGGAGTCCGCGGGTTGGGCGGACCCAGACGGGACGCTGTGGTGTGCGGGGCGCACCTCGGGCGCAACGGGCCAAATCCGCCTGTACTGGTCGATCGACGACGGCGTCACCTGGACCCGCAGCCTGTACGACCTGTCCCGCAGCGGCGCCGGCTACGCCATCACCGGCCTCAAGTGTGTCGCGGCTGGCGGGGCCTCCTGGGCGCTGGGAGCCTCCACGACGACGGGCCTTGCCCTTGTGCGCCTCGGTGGCTGGTCCTCGGCTACGACCGCCCTGGACGCCAAGAGCCGCACGCCTGCGGTGGCCGACCTCGACATTGGGCGTATCGGCATCGGCGGCGAGGCCTACAGCAGCGGGCCGACGGCGGGGCAGTTCCTGGCGATGGCGGCGACGCCGGCACAGCAGGGATGGACGGCGTCGGGCACCGCCACCGAGTCGCTGACGACCGGCGGGCGCCAGGTCGCGACCACCGCCAGCACTCGGACTTTCGCCCTGACCACAGCGGGCACCGAGACGCGGTGGCTGTTTGCGTTTGAGGTGTACTTCCCGACGCCCGGAGGTTCAAAGACCGCTGACGACGTCGTGGTTGCCGCCTACGCCAACGGCTACGGAGCAATCATCCGTCTCGCCGATGACGGCTTCGCGGTGCGCGACTTCTACGGCGCCGCCGACCGCGCCAACGTGGCCGTCTCGCTGGCGACGCCGATGCAGTTCATCGTGGAGCTCGTGCCCGGCGCTGTCTCGGTTCTCTACCGGCGCCCCTACGATACCGCTTGGACCGAGGCGGCCGACGCCGCGACGGTCACGCAATCCGGCACATCAACGTCGTTCGGGTGGGGCCACGCAGCCTCGACCACCTCGACGTCCCGCTGGTCGTTCGTGTCGGCTGCTGGGTTCTCCAGTTCCGACTACACGAACGTCCTGCTGTGGCCGGGAGCGTCCACCACAGCGCGGGCGCTGACCATCGGTCGATGCATCGGCCCGCAGCCGAGCGCGCTCGGGTTGCTCACCTCAGGCGGGTCGATGCTGTTTGCGTCGGCGGTCGACGGTCCGGCGGCGCTCGGTGAGTCGTTCGTCGCGGCGCCCATCGCCGACTACTCGGCGCGGCATCTGTTCTGGGACACGTCCCCGTCACCGCGCCAGAAGTGGCGGTCTACGTCGGTGACAGAGCAGACGTTCCAATGGGACTTCACTGACGCGACGCGCATTAACGGGCTGTCGCACGTGGGCCTCGTGGTACGTGATGCCAACTTCACCGGCGCCATTTACCTCGAAGCGTGGACCGGCTCCGCGTGGACGTCACTGGCGACGTGGACGCCCTCGACGGACGGCGCTCTTATCTGGTCGCGCTCCGGTGACCGCGTGGTGCTCGTCTCCGGCGGCGCCCGGATGCTCGGCCAGTCGGAGATGGTGGGCGGGACGGTGCTCCTCGCCAGCGGCAAGTATCGCAAGATTGCCCAGCAGAACGCCGGCTATGCGACGTCGGGCGGCGCGCAACCCTCCATTCGCATCACCGGGGTGGACGGCACCGAAGGGAGCAGCGGCACCGCGGGGGACCTGTACGCGCCCAGCGGCGTGGTCGTCGCAGTCAACAAGCAGACGGCATACACCAAGTTTCGCGTGCGTATTCCGGCAATGACGACGGCAGACGGCTACTTTGAGGCAGGATGCATTGCGGTGTGCTCCGCGCATTGCCTCGGGCTGGAGTACGATTGGGGCTGGCAATGGAGCAGCGAGCCGACCGTCGAGCGCCAAATGATGCGCGACGGCAGCCAGCGCAACCGCCAGACCGGCCCCAACGTGCGCACGTTGACCATCGCGTGGCCGGAAGGCGTCGACCAGCGCAACTACCGAACTGGCCTCGGGTTGTACGTCAACGTGTTCAACGACGGCTCGTGGAACGTGCAAAGCGTCAGCGGCTCGTCGCTGGCTGAGTGGCCGGCGGTGTACGGTGACGTGCCGTGGCTGCTGTCCGGGCTGCTCTCCGACCTCCAGGGTGGCGCCATCCCGTGCGCCATTCTCAATTCGGAGCGCGGCGACTCGTGGTCCGGGTACTACGCCGACACCTACGGCGGCTCAACGACCACCGACCCGACGACGTGGCTGTGGGGCCACATTCAAGGGCCGGTCACCGTCGAGCAGGTGTTGGGTGACGACACCGACGGCGAGGTGTACCGCGTCCAACAGGTGACCATCCGGGAGGCGACGTGACCCACTGGCTGCTGGAGGTCGAGCTTGGCGGGCGCGTCCTCTACTTCTCCGACGAGGCGTTGACGGCGCTCGGCGCCAACTACGCCCCGGGCCTCGACGACATTGAGGCGACGATCGCCGGGGACGTCTCGCCGTCGATGGCGGTCACCATCTCGCCAGCGGCGGGCATCGACTGGGCCAAGCTTGCCAGCGTCCAAGGCGACATCGGCGGCGGCGTTGGGACGCTGTACCGGTGGGACGAGGGCGCCACCGTGCGCCGGCCGTTCTTGTCGGGCGTGGTGCTGGAGCCGGAGTTCGGCAGCGTCGACGAGGCCCTTACGTTCACGCTGTCGCGCCCGACCTGGCTGGAGGCGGCCACCGTCCCTGAAGCGTCGCACGTCATTTCGCCGACCACGTGGCCCATCGCCACCAACGACGCTGAGAGCGCCTCCGACCTCGGGGCGAGCTACCCGCTCATCATCGGTACCCCAAGCCGCACCGCGCCGTCAGGGCGCCTTGTGGGCGGCTCCAAAGCAATCATGGCGGCGGTCGGTACAACCCCGTCGACCATTCGCGGCTCAGACGTCATCGTCGCGGACGGGCACATCGTGGCGACGACGGCAACGGTGCTGTGGGAGTCCGACGACGGCGACGTCTCCGAAGTGCTCCCGCTCCTCAGCGCCTACGACGGGCTCAACAACCCGGTGACGAAGGTCGACTGGACGACGGCGGTGGGTGTGCTCCCGACCCCCAGCGGCGGGTACCGCGTGCACTGGTCGTCAGGCGGCGGCGTCCCATCGGAAATGTCGCCCGGGTCGGCGATGACGTCGCTGGCCGAGGTCATTCCGTACCTGCTCCGGCGCGGCGCGGTGCCCGTCGACACCGGACGGCAGGCGGCGGCTGGGCTGGAGCGGTACCGCGTTGACGTGGCGATCACCGAACCGGTGCAGGCGGAGAGTTGGATTCGCGAGCACTTCGCCAACCCCATCGGGCTGTACCGGCGTGACTCGGCGGATGGGCAATCCTGGCACGAGTGGCCGGTGCTTGCGACGTCGACGACCGCGGGCGTGCACCTCATCGCCGACGCCCACGGCGCCGGGTACGCGGTGCGCCGCTCGAGCTCGGTGCGCTGGTCGAGCACCGCCGACATCGCCAACCGCATCGCGGTCGAGTACGCGATGACCGACGGCAAGCCAACCCGGCGCGTCGTTGTCGCTGGGGACACCACCGGCGGCGCGGTGCAGTCGCAGGCGTGCGCCTGGTCGCTCGGGCGGTACGGCGACAGGCCGCGCACGGTGGCACTGGCGTGGTGCTACGACGATGCGACCGCGGGCCTTGTGGCTACTCGGCTGGCCAGGATGAGCGCGCTCCCGACGGCGACGCTGACGGTCGAGGGTGACCTTGAGCTTGAGGCGGTCGTCCAGCTCGGCGACGTCGTGGCGCTGACCGACGCGGGGCTGTACTGGACCGCGCGCCTGTGCATGGTGCGCGAGATTCGGCTGTCGCTGTCGACGGTCGTTTTAGTGCTCGAGACGATCGCCGACCCGGGCAACGTGCGCGACAGGGGGACCGCATGACCTACGGCCCGTGCTGGACCGAGACGACGATCGCCGGCAGCCCGACGCGCTCGTCGGTGGCGACCGACAACGCTCGGCGCTCTGGCATCCTGCGGTACGAGCTCGACGCCAACCCCGAGGGCGTGGCGCTGACGACGTCGGCCGCGGCGCTGTACGGCCTCCCGGTTGGGATGGAGTGGGCGGTCTCGTTCCGCATCCGCGGGGCGCTGACGTCGTGCGAGTGGTGGACAGGGCTCGCCTCCGCCGCAGCGCGCGTCTCGACGGGGACGGTCGACTTCGCCGGTGTCCGGTTTGCGTCGGGTGTCGACGCCACCAACATCGAGGGCGTATGTCGGTCGGGCACCTCCGAGACGACGATCAACCTCGCAACGGCGGCGGTGGACTCCTGGGTCGCGTTCTCCATGCGGCGGACAGCCACGGGCGTCGAGTTCTACACGCTGGACCTCAGCGACCGGGCCATTATCGGGCGCACGCTGGTCGGCACCATTACCACCAACGTCCCCACCGGCGCGCTGCTGTGGGTGGCAATTGGCGGGTACACCACGGCGGGCGCCTCGCGGTCGTGCGACATTGACTGGTGGAATATCGGCGGGCGGGAGGCTCGATGAAAACGAGAGCGGGGCCGACCGGGCCGGCGCGCGGCGCGCTGTCGGGCATCAACTACGAGCCGGCAATGGGGTTAACCGCGGCGTGCGGCGTCTGGATGACGGATGACTTCGCCTGGGCGGGCTCAGAGAGCAGCGGTGGCGGTGGCGCGGTCGACAGCGTCAACGGGTACACCGGCGTTGTCGTCCTTGGTGCCTCGGACGTTGGCGCGCAGCCGCTCGACACCCTGCTTACCAACATCGCCGCCCTGTCGATGGTGGCCGACCGGTACATCTACGGCACCGGCACCGACACGGTGGCGCTCGGCACTATCACGAGCTTTGCCCGCAGCATCCTCGATGACGTCGACGCCGCAGCGGTGCGCACCACCATCGGCGCTGGGACCGGCTCGGGCGACGTCGTCGGGCCAGGCTCGGCGAGCGACAACCACCTCGCGCGGTACGACGGGACGACGGGGGAACTCCTGCAGGATAGCGCGGTCCACCTGACCGACACCGGCGCTTTGCGGCCTGCCACGACCGACGTCCAGCAGCTCGGCAACAAGGATTACATCTGGCAGGAAACATGGGCGCTTCAGTACAGCGGCAACGTGCAGGCGGCGGTTCAGGCTCCGAGCGGAGGGTGGACGACGTCGCAGGCGGCGTTCTGGACCATCACCGGAGGCACGCCGAAACACACCTACAACGGCACGACTCGCGACCTGCTCCACAGCGGGACGGCCGTCACCATCGCCCAAGGCGGGACGGGGCAGACGACCGCCAGCGCGGCTTTCGGCGCGCTCAAGCAGGACGCAACGACAACGGCCAGCGGCGTCGTTGAGCTTGGGACTTGGGCCGAAGGTCAGAGCACGTCAAGCCGAGTCGAGGCCAGCAACTCGCTGTGGCTCATCTACGACCCGCGCCGCCCGCTGTGGGGCAGGACGTCGCACCTCGTCCTCAAGAACGCTCTCACGGGCTTCGGGGTGTGGGACTCGCCGACCATCAGCGGCACATTCACGCCGACGTCGCAGGTGAGCGGCACGTATGGCGGTTGGCGGCGCGTCACCTGCACGACTACCGCGCGCGGTTACTATGCAGGCAATACCTCGTCTATTCTTACATGGGACTTGGCGCCCTACGTGCGCAGCCGTTACTGGCTTGGAATCTCCGACATCACCAGCGTCGGGAAGTGCTTCGGGGCGTTGGCGACGATCACCACCGGGCCCGCGGAGGTCATCGCCGCCGAGAGCGCAGTCACCCGTTGCGTCCGATTCGGCATCGACAACGGAGCATTTAAGGCGTACACCGCGGACGGAACGGCGCGGACGGCGACAAGCTTCACGGCGACGCCCAGCGACAACGTGATGTATTGCTTTGAGATTGTGATGCTCCGGAGCGGAAGCGTCAAGTACAACCTGTATTCCTGGACCTTGGATGCAGGCCTGACTCTTACAGAATCGAAGACGGTTGCAACGAACGTCCCGACCGGCTCCACCGGCCTGTGGAATGGCTTCTGGTGCGCCGCCGCCTCCGGGTCGCCGACAGTCATGTTCGGCGACGCAGAATGCGTCTTGAACTTGGAGTAACGATGAAAACGAACCTAGAATCCATGCTCTCCGACCTACGCGCCGCCATCGACGCCGGCGCCACCTCAATTGCGCTCGTCATCACCCAGCCGGGTAAGCCGCCGCAAACTTCGGCGCTAACGTCACCGTCAGACGTGCCGACGATGTTTCTCGCGCTACATGCGTTGGCCGCAGACGTTGGTCGCCGCCCGACGACCTCATCAGAGTGACCGCCTCGCCCCATCGTGGTAGGGTCGCGCATGGAGGCCAACCGATGGCGGCACACCACCGATGGGGTCGAGGGTCGCAACTGAAGCGCGCGCAGCTCCACCCCGACCTGCAGACGTTCGCCGACGAGCTGCTCCGGCGCTGGCGCGGCGACCTTGTCATCACCGAAGGGCACCGCGAGAAGGCGGGGCAGGACAAGGCGTACCGCGAGGGCAAGAGCCGCGCGCGGTGGGGCCAGTCGCCGCACAACCGGAGCCCGAGCTACGCGGTGGACATCGCGCTCCTCGATAGCGCGGGGCAGATTCCGTGGAACGACCGACCGGCGTGGGACGAGTTCGGCGAGCTCGGGGAGCAAGTGGCGCGGGACCTCGGCCTGCCGGTGACGTGGGGCGGCCGGTTCTCCGGCTTCTACGATGGCCCGCACTTTGAGCTCGGCGGCTGGAAGTCGGTGGCGGTGGCTTCGTGACCCGCGCCCTCTCCGCCCTCGCGGCGCTCGTCCTCGTCGGCTGCTCCGTGGCGCTCGCGCAGACCGCGGCCCCTGTCGGCGCGTCCGTCGACCCGCTCACCACCCTCGTCGGGGCCGGCGGCCTCGGTACGGCGGGAGTCGCGGCTGTCTCGGCGTACATCGGCCGCATGTTCGAGCGGTTCATGCACGCTTTCGAGAAGGCCATCGAGGTGATGGAGGAGGTGCGCGACGCCCTCCAGTCTCTCGACGCCGACGTGGCCGAGCGCAAGCGGCGCCCTCGGGCAAAGACGCCAGCGTAGGTTGCGCCGGTGTCCGCGCCGTGCCATCATCTGGGCATACGGTCCGCCCCGGCGGGCACGGTGGCCTCCAAAGCTGCTGGCGCTTGGCTCGACACCAAGGGACCGTGTCCGTAGATCTCGGCGTACGCCTCCGGGTCGGTCGCCAGCAGGCACCCCGGACAGATGCCGTGCGAGACGGGGACGGTGCCAAGGCGCCAGGTGGTGCGACAGTAGATGCAGACGAGAGCGGGCATGGTGGCCTCCGCTCTCCTCATCGGACGCGCGCGCCTGGGGCTTTAGGCCCGCTCGTCGGCAGGCACGGTCGAGTCGTGCACCCACTGCGACCAGTCTACGAATCCGAGTTGCCAGAGCAACTCACTTAGCGGATGCGCGACCACGTTGTGGAAGGTCCATCGGAACCGGCTCATGGGCTCTCCTGCCGGAACCGCCGGCTCGGTCTTGATGGGCATTTGATGGGCTTTTGATTGCACACACTAGGCGCAGCGCGCTCGCCAGTCGGCGACAACCGCGTCAACGTCTCGGGTCGCCAACCGCCACACCTGCCCGGCGTACCGGAGGCCCCCTCGGCGTCGGAGCCAATGCAGGCACTTCCGCAGGCGGTCCGGGTCAACGTGGGCGACGTCGGCGAGCTCGCGCGCGGTGCGCGGCTGCTCCCCGAGGGCGACGAGCGCGGCGCGAATCTGCGGCACGGTCATGGGTCACCCGGTTCGGAGTCGATGAGGCCCGCGCACGCCAGAGCGACGGCCACGAGGAGGATGAAGAGGAGCAGCTCGGGGGCGTGGTCGCGCGCGGCGTCGGTGAGCCAGCCGAGGAGGGTCACGAGAGGCACCCGACCGCCCACCGGCGGACCTCGCGAGCCCGGCGGATGGCGGCGGCAGCGATGCGGCCGCTGGCGTAGAGCGCGAGAGAAACGGCGTCAGCCATTGGTCGCCTCCCACTTGCCAAGGGTCGTAAAGGCGCCAGCGTCGCCGTCCCACAGCGGGATGCTTGCCCGCTCAACCTCCTGTTGAGGCTTCGGGTTCTGCGTCGGGACCTGTCGGTTCTTGGCGGTCCGCTGGAAGAGCCCGACAACGGCGGCCATGTTCGGGTTGGGCGCCGCCAACGGGCTTCCGTCGAGCGAAACGCTCCACACGCGAACGCCGCCCGCGCCGATGTAGGTTGTCATGCAGTGCGACGGCTCAGTCACGAACCACCTCCTCAGATTCGACCCGCTCGCACTCGGCCCGAGCCTCATCGTAGCGACGGCGGTACTCGTGACGGCGGCTCTCGTCCATCAGCGTGCAAAGCGCGTGGTAGGCGATGGTCACCCGGGAGCGGACGACCTCGAGCTCCAACGCGCGGCGCGGCATGTCCTCGGGGCGCGGGATGTCGCTCATCCGCCCACCTCGCGCCCGTTGTCGTCGACAGGAGCGCCGTCGCCACCGACGCGACGCAGGCGGGGCGTGCCCACCTTCTCGCCGGTCGACTCATCAAAGCAGCCCGCCTCGATGGAGCCGTCCGCCTTGCGGCGCCACAGGGCGTTCTGCCCCGGCGGGCAGCGGCCACAGCCGGAAGGGCGAGCGCCGACGCAGGGCGACCAACCGGCATCGTCGCGCCGGCGGTAGGCGTCGCCCGTGTCCGCCGGGGGAGCCCCCGAGGACTGAGCCTCGGGAGCACAGGCGGGGAGGGACACGATGAGCAGGGGGAGGAGCAGGAGCAGGCGGGTCATAGGGTCACCGGGTCGATGTAGCCGACCGCCGCAAGGGCATCGGCTGGGGTTTGGGCGTAGCGTTCGGGCTTCTTGCGGGAGTAGGCACACCACGAGCGGCGGACGTGGTCCCAGAGGCAGACGATGTCCTTGCAGCGCCAGACGTCCTCACGCATCGAGCCATGAAACTGCGGGCGGGCGGCGAACCACACGCGCCCGGCTTGGAGCGAGTCGAGGGAGGCGGTCATGCCGGCCCCCAGGCGCCATCCACCCAGCGGACAGCGCCGCGGGCTTCGGCCGCACAGAGGGCGTGCAGGGTAGCGCCGGCGGGCATCTCGGAGCCCGAGAGCCAGAGGAGCGCCGAGACCTCGTCGGTCCCGCAGCGGGCGCCGACATCGCGGTCGGCGCAGAGCACCGCCACGGCCGCGGCGACGACGCGCCATGCCCGAGGGCAGGGAGGGATGGGGCCGACGGTTGTGGGAAGGCGGCTCACGAGGGCACCCCCACCGGGCGGAACCCGGAGCGGCGGAGCACGTCGACGAGGTTGCCCCCGACGCGGTCGACGCGGTTGGCGTCCACGACCACCCACTGGCGGCGCAGCTCGTCGCGGTGGACCCAGCCGCGCCAGTCGGGATGCCGAAGCACCTCGCCGTCCGGGAAAAAGCCGATGCGGCGCAGGTACGCCGCCTCCATCTCGTGTGTCATCTCATCCTCCAGCTACGGGCAGCGAACGCCACCCAGACAACAAGCATTGCGGCGAGGCCCCATGCCCCACCCACACGGTACGCACAGGCGCCCCAAATCGCCCCGCTAAGGGCTCCGGCGACGTAGGCCCCGTCAGAGTCCACCCAGCGCATCAAGGCCGCCACAGGTCCCCCTGGATGGCTTGCCCGACGTGGGCACTCCAGTCGCGCTTCAACCCGTCGGCGATGAGCGCGCGGGCGGCGACCGACAGCGTGACGCGGTGCTCTGTCGCCAGCGAGCCGATGCGCCCGTGGCAGGCGCCGCACAGCCGCAGCCCCGTCCGAGGCAGCGGGCCGGCACCTTGCGCGGGGCGCCCGGTCTGCGTCGTGGCGCGGGACAGCGCCAACCCGTTGACCTCCAGCGGCAGCGCGGCGAGGATGGCGGCACGGAGCACCACCGGCATTGAGACGCCATCAACCTCGGCGGCGGAGCGGACGTAGCCGCGCACGCCTCCGTCAAGGCGGACCATCATGCGATGGGGATGGGTGGGTGGACGGTACATCAGGAGCGCCGCTCCCACTTGAACTTAAACGCGAACAGGCCGCGCATTTCGTCCACCGACCAATCTGCGCCTTCCAACGTATCGTGGCCGCGAGCCATGATGCGGGAGGCCAGCGTCTTAGCTCCGACGTTGTACGCCTCGGCAACAACCCCCAACTCGGGGTCGGCGTCGTTGCCGTCGGCGTCGATGTGCGGGTTGTAGGCAACCCACCCGCGGGGTTCCCAGCGCACATCCACCTTGATGGGCAGGCTCCGGGAGCTTCCGGTGTTGGCCTGCGCAAGTGCTGGGAACGAATGGCGGTGCGACATCGGTGCTCTCCTCTCCAGAGCTTCCGTCGCCCTGGTGTCAGCACCTTAACGCGGCGCCGCACACCGTCATCACGCCGCGACAGTTCGTGACACACGGGGAGGCGCGACCACCGGACCCGCCATCGGCTCGACCTTGATGGTGGTGCTCGGCTCCTCGCCCTTGGCGCAGCGCATCCGCACGACCAGCAGCCCGGCTACCTGGGTGTCGTCCTCCCACAACCCCGCCTTAGTCCCGGCGTCCATGACCAGCTTGGCCACGTTGTCCACGTCCGGTTTGCCCCCAACGGCGTAGCGCTCCTTAGGCCACCGAGGTCCACGCTCGACCAGCGGGCGGGCGACGCAGAGGAGGACGTCCACCCGGACACAGCCGGGGCGCGGAAGACGCTCCCAACCACAGGCAACGGCGGCGTCTCGGAGCAGGCGCGCCAGGTCCGCCTCGGCGGCGCGGTGCTCCTCGGGCATGTACATGCCGGCGTGACGTCCGCGGACCGCCGCCCGGGGGCGCGAGGCTCCCCGGATGGCGTAGGGGACGCAGAGGGTGAGGCGCGTCACCCGTTCAACTCGTCGGAGATGGTTGCTTCTGCGGCCCGTTTGGCGCCGGACAGATCATCGGCGCGACCCTCGGCGACCACGCCCCGCGGCCCGTCCACTAGCCAGGTGTACGTGTACCCCGGCCGCTTGATGGTCGCCCGATACGGCCCCTCGGCGAGAACGTGACGGTCTGCCTCCGCGCGCCATTTCCGGCTACTCACCGGCCACCTCCGGCGGCGCGAACAACAGCCCTTGGGAGCCTGCCGAATAGTGGCGCTTCAGCATCTCGACGAGCACCTTGCTGCTCGCCACCTTCGCCAACGCCGCAGCGTTCGCCTTCGTCTCGGCGAGCCCGTGGCGCTGGATGACGTGGGCAAACCCGGAGAAGTCCGGGCGCCTGATGTGCGCCTCGCGCTCGCCGGTCCACCCGCACTGCGCCGCCATGTGGGCGAGGCCCCGCGCGCGCTCGGCCTCGTCAGCGAGGAGCCACCACGGCAGGCTAATGGACCAGCGCCACCAGGCCGAGGTACCGGAGCGCGCCCACTCATCGCGGCCGACGAGGGCGACCCTCCCCGGCTGGACAGCATCGCCGATGACGACGGCGCGCACCGTCCACTCCGCGGCAATGCACCGGGTGACGCCAGCGTCGTGGAGTTGGCAGCCGGTCGACGTGGCCGAGGCCTCGGGCAGCGTGTCGAGGTAGCCGACCACGGGACGCGGCAGCCCCTTGGGGCCGGGCTCGCTGGCGCATGCCAGGCCGAGGTCGACGAGCTCGCCGCTCAGGTCAGCGTCTGGGCGCTGGTCCTCGCACTCGGGCAGCATCCCGACCATCATCAGGCCCGGCAGGCCCTCCTCGCGGCGCCACCTGGCTAGGTCCCTGGCAAGCGCGCGGACGTGCTTGGGGTCGGTCGCGTCGTCCCAGCGGGGTTCCTCGCGCTCGGTGTCTTGCTTCTTGCGGGCCATGCTCATCCTCCGACCTGCGCCTTCGCGGCGCGTTTGTACATCGTCACCCCGTCCACCTCGGACGCGGTCAGGTAGCTGGCCCGCAGAAGCCGTTGGAGCGACCGGCGGGCGTAGATGTCGACCTTGCGCTCTCCCGAGGGCTCGACCATCCCGCCCCGAGGCAGCGCAGCCAGGCGCGCCGCGTCGTCCATCCCGAGCTTGCGGCACCGGACGTGCGCGGTGAGGCTGCCCGCCGCGAGGTACTGCCCCGGACAGATGCGCTTGCCGCACATCACGCACGTGGGGCGCTCGTCGGCGAACGAGCTTGCCGAACGCCAGTCCGCGGCGACGTGGGTCAGGTCGAGGCTGTCGATGGCGCTGCGGGCGTGGCCGGCGCGGCCCTCGACGTGCATCTGGACCGGCTTGCGCTTCTCGGGCGGCGTCCGCACCACGTCGAACGTGAGCGCTTCCGCCGGCCTGATGACGTTGACCCCGCGCCCAGCCAGCAGCCACGCGTTCGGGGTGATGCCGCCCCAAGCGCGCTCCGGGTCGCGGGAGACGACGACCAGGCGGTCGTTGGGGGTGATGCGCGTCCGGGCGCGGGACAGCGCGGGGAGGCCGAGGGCGTCGGAGACGACGGTCGCCTCCCGGTGGTCGAGGGCGTCGAGGAGGAGGTAGGCGGTCATCGCGCACCCCAGTTCCACCCGTCGGCAGACTCAAGAAGCTGTGCCTCCAGCACTTCGATGCGGGTCCGGCGCGCTTCCGCGATGCGCCGCGCCTCGTCCCGCTCCGCCTCCAGACGCGCGACCGTGCCGAGAGGGGCGACGGGTTCAAGCCAAGTACGGGCAACCTCTTCAACTCGGTACCATCCTCCGCACTGATGCGTCTGAAGTCCAAGCCCGTGCAGTTCCCGCACCCGTACGACTTCGACTTCTCCACCTTGGCAGGTTTGCACCCACCACCACCCCGGCTCCGTCGGGAGCACCCGGGCGGTCATCGGCCCACCAACGCGCGAGCGACGGCGCGCGCCTCGGGCATCGACTCGCCCGTGGACGGCTTGACCCACCAGCGTCCGCCATCCAAGCTGAGGCGATGCCAGCCGATGCCGAGCGTCCCGGCCAGAGACAGCACCTCAGGCGCGTCGAGGAGCACCGGCAGGGCGCGGATGAGCCCGGCCACCGTCTTCTCGTTGGCTCCCGACTCTCCCGCTTCGATGCGCCGAAGCGCCTCCCGGCTGATGCCGGCGTTGGCGGCAAGGCGGGCGCGAATCAGCCCGGAGGCCTCCCGCTCGCGGGTGATGAGGGCGCCGAAGGTCTCGCGGGGGGTCACTGGGCACCTCCGACCGGCTCGGTCTCGGCGTCGATGATGTTGCCCTCGGTGGCCTCGACGGCGGCGCGGTAGGCGGCGAGCTCGGAGCGGACGTCCTCGACGTGGGCGGCAAGGTACCGCGCGAGTTTGGCGCGGCGCTCCTGCGGCATCGCCGACGGCTTCGGGTGGCCCTTCGCTTCGCACCACGGCTTGACCTCGGTCGCGTAGTCCAGGCCCAACGAAGAAAGGTGCGCCATGAACGCGCGCCGCTCCTCGCGGGTGAAGCTCGGGTGGTGCCCGCGAGCGTCGAGGACATCGGCGGGCTCGGCAGGCGCCGGCTCGACCACGGTGGAGGCGACCGCGACCGGCTCGGGGCGCTTGGCGGCGGCGACGTCCTCGTTCTCGTCGGCTGCGGGAATCCCGAACAGCACGCCGGGGGCGTACAGGCGGGTGAGCAGGGTGGCCGCCCGGTATTTCAGCATGAGTTCCGGCATGGTCTGGTACTTCTTGTTCTTCGTCCACTCCTCAGCGCGCGCCATCGCCATCGAGACGGTCGCGACCACTTCGCGCTTCGTCTTCGCCAGCGTCGCAAAGCAGGTCACCGACAGGTCGGGGCCGGTCCCGGAGACGCGCCAGTCAAGAGGCCCGTCGAAGACGCCCGACCCGTTGGCGAGCGCAATGAGCATCGACGCGTTCCACCCGAGCTTTCCGCTGACGACGTAGGTTCCCATCATCACCATCAGCGGGTGCATCCCCGTCTGCTGCGCGATGGTGACGGCAAGCATCACGCTGGCCGGGTTGCCCCGGTAGTGCTCGGGAATCAGCTTGGACTCGGCCAAGGTCCGCGCGAGGGTGTCGCACGCTTGAAGCGTCGTCGGGTCAACGCGGAACGGCTGAAGCTCTCCCATCTCATCCTCCAACCCAAGAGGTCAGCCCAGCGCCGCCCCTCGGGTGACTGTGGAGTAACACGGCAACGACTACGCGCCACTACTTTGCGCGAGAAAGGTGACGACGAGACGACGGTCGAGCTTGCCCCGCAACTCCGCCCCGCTCTCCGTCCGGTGGAGCCACCCGCGACCGGCCACGCGCACCCGGCGGCAGGTGACGGCGTCGACTGTGCCGATGGGAAGCCCGGCGACGAGCACCGCGTCCCCGACGGCTACCGGGGCGCGCACATCGCCTCCGGCTCGTCGTCGCTGTCGTCGCTGTCCGGGTGCCACAGCACCCCGTGGGCGTCGGCCATGGCGCCGCAGTAGTCGCAGACGTCGCCCTCGTGCATCACCTGGCCGGCGCAGGCCCAGCAGCCCTCGGTCATGGCTTCACCTCCAGCCCAGCGAGGATGGCGTCTGCCTCGTCGAGCTTCGCAAGGTCCATCCGAATCTCCGCCAGCGTTCGCGCCAACACCGTCCGGTAGTCGCCGACTACTCGGGCGCGCTCCTCCGGCTCGTCCCACTCGGCGTCATCGGCGTTCACTTGGAGGTCGTCGATGTGAGAGATGTATGGCCGAATGCCTTCAACGATGCGGTGGACCTTCCGCAGTTCCACCATGTTCCGCCGCCACTCCTCGCGAGTCATGCCGCACCCCGCAACCGCGTCAGGTGCTTCGCGACGGCGTCATCAAGGCACCCGTAGTGCGAGCGGTCTCCGACCTCGACGCTCCAACCGGAGCCGGGTTGCCCCGGAGCCTCGGCGTCCGGGTGCCAGGCGAGCGTGAGGGGCAGTTCGAGGCGCTGACAGAGCGCGATGAGCTCCTCCAGCGCGGTCATCGCCGCACCCCGGTCAGCGTCTCGACGATGCGCTG
>Ga0315906_10002400_pt1 | contig 26205 bp, 26 predicted proteins | sample LakEriMetagenome_4_FD_203526 | JGI IMG/M metagenome (GOLD analysis project Ga0315906, IMG submission 203526) | Freshwater fungal communities from buoy surface, Lake Erie, Ohio, United States - Buoy 2 MA122 | ecosystem: Environmental > Aquatic > Freshwater > Lake > Lake biofilm | place: USA...
CTCCATAAAGTTCAATCAATTTAAAAATTCTTTTTGGATGAAGAGCTTTAGCAATTATTTCTTCAGCCATTAATTCAAAGTTTTTTTTTATTTTTTCATAGTCATATGTAAATATGGCAGGATTTGATGATAATTCAGCATAATTAATTTTATCTTGATTGTCTTTGAGTAGTTCAATAGCATTAGGATTTTGAGATAAATTATGCCAATCTATTTTATTTCTATTTTCAAGTAATAATTCAATCGCATTTGGATTAACTGATAAAAACTCCCATTGAATTTTATCTTCATTTTCTTTTAAAATAGATATAGCATTTGGATTAAATGCTAAATATGTCCATTCTATTTTATCTTTATTATCATTAAGAATTTCAATAGCATTTGGATTAGATGATAAGAAATACCAATTAATTTTATTTTGATTTTCTTTTAATAATTCAATAGCATTTGGATTTGATGATAGAAATGCCCAATTGATTTTATCTGGATTTTCTTTAAGAATAGAAATAGCATTAGGATTTAAGGATAATAAACTCCAATTAATTTTATCAAGATTTTTGATTATAATTTCAATAGCATTAGGATTTTTAGATAATAGACGCCAATTAATTTTATTTGGATATTTTTTAAGAATTGAAATAGCATTAGGATTTGATGATAAAATATCCCAATTGACATAATAAGGACAATTAATAATCAAATTTTCAAATAAATCAATAGCATTAGGATTATAGGCTAAATTATTCAAACTAATATTTTCAATATTAATCCAATCTCTTAATATTAATTTTGGTTTTTCCATTTGTTTTAATATTTATAAAAATAAATCAAATTCATTTTTTTTTATATAAATAATTATTTATGTTCTTTCACTAACAAATAATAAATATTATATAGGTAAAACAAATAATCCTAAATTTAGATTAAATATTCATTTTGATAATAATGGTAGTGAATGGACTAAATTATATAATCCTATTAGTGTTGTTGAATTAATTTCTAATTGTAATGATTATGAATAAATATGGTATTGATAATGTCAGAGGAGGTTCTTATACAACTATTAAATTAAGTAATGACATTATAAATTTTTTAGAAATTGAAATAAGTCATATAAATAATAAATCTAAAAAATATGATAATCCGTTAGAATTAATTTCATTTGATAAATTGAGTTCATATTCTCCATATGAAATAGTTAAAATATTTCCAATTTTAGATAAACTTCAAGAATTAAAAACGTATAGAATTAAAATAGGTGATGTTATATTAAATGATCATATTGATAAATATAATACTTTAGATGAGATAATTAAAGATGCTTCTAAAATATATGTGAATTCATATATTCAAGAACATAAAAATAAATATTATTTTGTTATTCCTTATATTCCCACAGCTAGAATTAAATTTTTTAAGGATTTTGCTATATTATTAGCTTCATTACCTTGTGAGATAATAAAAGAAATGATTGAGAATAAAAAAAACATTTGAGGAAATAGAACTTAATGTAATAAAACCATTAATTTAATCATCATCAAAATAATTATTATAAATTTCATCTTCGCCATAAAGTTCAATTAATTTAAAAATTCTTTTTGGATGAAGAGCCTTAACAATTATTTCTTCTCCTAAATTTTGAAAATCTTCTTTAATTTTATCATAATCATATGTAAAAATTGATGGATTAGCTGATAGACCACTATATGATTTTTCATTTTTTTCTATTAATTCAATAGCATTAGGATTAATTGAAATTATATCCCATGATATAAATTCTTTATTTTCTTTTAATAATTCAATAGCATTTGGATTTGCTGAAAGTTGTATCCAATTAATTTTATCTTGATTTTTTCTTAATAACTCAATAGCAATCGGATTTCTTGATAAAGCATCCCAATTAATTTTATTTTTATTTTCTCTTAATAACTCAATAGCATTAGGATTAGGATTTTGAGATAAACAATTCCAATTTATTTTATCTAAATTTTCTTTCAATAATGATATAGCATTAGGATTTCTTGATAATTCATACCAATTAATTTTATTAGGATTTTCTCTTAATAACTCAATAGCATTAGGATTTTGAGATAAATATATCCAATTAATTTTATCAGGATTTTCTTTTAATAACTCAATAGCATTAGGATTTTTAGATAATAAACACCAATTAATTTTATTAGGATTTTCTTTTAATAACTCAATAGCATTAGGATTATATGATAATAATCTCCAATTAATTTTATCAGGATTTTGACGTAATAATTCAATAGCATTAGGATTTGAAGCTAAACAATTCCAATTAATCTTATCTTGATTATTATTGAGATATTCAATGGCATTTGGATTAAGTGATAAAACATTATTATTAATACGATCAATATTAATCCAATTACGAAAAATCAAATATTTCATAAATATTGATTATGAATATAAAAAAATCAATTTTTATTTTTAATCATAACATATTATATATGAATTTGGCGTCTTTAGAATTGGTTCTAAATTATTAATATTACCAACATTATTATCATCATAATATATATAACCATTATTAATATTTCTACAAATGGCATTATAATGTCCTGATTGTAATGAACCATGATGAAATCCAATACTATGAAGGATATAAATTTTATTCAAAAATAATTTCATATCAACATTAATTAAATCAGTATTTTTATTAATTAGATCCTTAAAACGATTTAGAGATACAAATAATATTTCTGGATATTTCCAAATTGATGTACCTTTATTATAATTAGATTTCTGTTTACATTTATTACAAATCCAATTATCATCAGTTCTTAATTCAGTAGCATAATAATTATTCATTAAATTGGCAATAGAATAATTATCTTTAGTATCTAATGGTATAATAATAAAAGGTTCAAAAGTTCTAGTAATATTATCACAATTCAAACATTGAATATAATGCATGTGGGAACCTTGAACTAATTTATAGATATCACTATATTTGAAATTATTATGAACAGCAATTTTATAATTATGTTCTTCATAAATATTAGAAAAATTTTTATTTGGAACATTGATAGAAACACATGTTTCATCGTGTATTTTTTGAACTAAATAAATAAAAAGTTCGCAAATATCAATTTGTTCAAATTTAGTAAAAGTTTTATTGAAAATAAGATAAAAATTATTTATAAATCTAATAGGAGTAATATTATTTTTATGTGTATCAAGAGTAATAAATAAATCTTTTAATTCATAAGTAATAGTATTTTCAGGAGTTGAAGAAGCTAATATAAGTTTTTTAAATTTATCATTTCTATATAATATTTGAAGTAAGCTATTAATAGCACATGTTGAACCTAGATTTGTTAAACCTTCCATGATATAATAATCTTTTATTAAGTATGTTTAAATTAATTTTTCCATTTATGACCACAAATAATACAATTATAGAATTGTGTAATTGCTTCATCACCGCTTCTTGTTTGTAATTCATAATATGAAATCTTATTATTTTTACATTTACCACATTTGATAGTATCAGTCATAGATACCTGTTTAATTTCATATGCTGCCTTGAATTTGAGTTTTTGTTTTTCAATAATATCTCTCCATTTTTCAGGGAACATATCTTCACAAGACATATAAGGAAGTTTATTAGGTAGAATTTCTCGTGATTTGACTTTATCAATTAAATCTTTATTGCCAATATATGAATCTTTATCTAAATTTGAATACATAGAACGGGCAATATTTAAATAACTATCAATAAATAAATCACATGACCAGGAAAGAGGAATTTTAAGTGAATTAGCATAATCAATAGTGGCATTAAAAACGCCTATTTCTAGATCACTAGCTTCAATATCAGATAATTTAATATCATTTATAAGCATTTCTCTATATTTATTCCTAATTTCATGTTTATTAGAAGCATTTGAAGCATTTGCCATATTAAGATAAAAGATTACATAATAACATAAATCATTTTTTATATAGATTATTTAAATAAAAAATGATTATTTTTATTTAAAGATTTAATCAGGAAATAAATATAAATAATGAGTTCTCCAATTTTGCCAAAGAATGTTGATGTATCTAAATTGAAGTATTCAGATATTAGAACATTGGCATCAGGATCAAAAAGTATTTATGTTAATTATGGAACCCAAAAACTTAGAATTCAAACTCCTGTAATGTATATGCCTTATGGCATTGGTGAAGGATTTGAAGATAAGACAATTAAAAATCCTGAAGTAAAAAAGAATATTGATAAGAAATATGATCTTACTATTTCATTCAAGGGATTTGATGAAAATATTAAGATTAAGGCATTCCTTGATAAGATGAGAGAAATTGAAACTGAAATTATTGATAAAGCATTTGAAAATCGTGAGCCATGGTTTAAAGATGATTATGATGGTAATAAAGCATTCGTATCTCGCATGTTTTCACCGATGATTAAGATTGATAAGGATCCAAAAACAGGCAAAGTTGTTGGAAAATATCCACCGACACTAAGAGTTAAAATTCCTTATGATGGTGTAAATGATAAATTCAACTTTGATGCCTTTGATATGGAGAGTAATGATATTCAATTTACAGACGTAATCAATAAACTCAAAGGAGGTAAGACACAACTTATTATTGAACTTACTGGAATTTGGATGGCAGGTGGTAGATTTGGATGTACTTGGAAAGTTGTTTCAGGTAAATTTCAACTATCACAAAATAATAAGCCTAAATTTATTGAAGATAGTGATACTGAAAAAGTTGACGAAGAACAAGAAAATGAAGAAGAAGAAGTTGAAGTTTCTGCGGCAGATTTAGCAGAAAACAAAACAGAAGATGATGATGAACAAGAACAGGACGAATCAACTAAAGAGGAACAACCACAAGAGGAACCAACAAAGACTTCTTCACGAGGTAGAAAAGCAATCACAAAAAAATAAATTAGAAAAAAAATAATATAAAAGCAATAATAGTAGCCATAATTATTTTTGCTAATATTGATGGTTCATTTTTATCATTTAATAATTCTAATGAATTATTAAATAGTGTCGCAAGTATTTTAAATGATATGGTTGTTGTTAATAATAAATATAAAACAAAACCATAAATAGCCATTTTCAATTTCATTTTATATTCAAACTCAGGCAATTTTTTTTTATTATTAGTCATTATTCATAAGTAAATATAATATTTCAGCAGAATTGAAAACTATGTTATTAATAGGAATTGAAATAACAGTAGTTGGTAATGGTATTTCAATATCAGACATCCATTCTGGAATATTATTATAAAAATCATCACTATATAATGCTATTGATTTAATAAAATTACAACATAATATAAAATTATCATTGCCATTTTCAAATAATTTTATTATTTCTCTTGAAAAATCATAGAAAATATTATTATCAGTAATATTATTAAAATAATTTTCATTTCCTGCATTTTCTCTTGATACTAATTTAAATGTTTTTATAGTTCCTTTTATTTGTTTAGATGTCATTTTTAATAACCATCTAGGATCATTATAAAACCCTATTTTTTCAATTATTTGTGAAACATCTGTGAATGCTTGTTGAACTGAATCCCATTCATATTTATTTAATACTTTCTTTTTCTGTAATTTAAATTTATTGATAAAATAATTTAGATGATTTAATAATGATGGTTCAAATTCTTTTTTTGTATATGGATTCCATAATCCATTCGTATTAATAAAATATTTCAATTCTGTAGCAATAAAAAAATAATTATTTTCACCATCATTATATATAAATAATTCATTCTTATTTTCAATATCATCAATATTATCTAATGTAAATGGATCTTCTCTATTATTCAATTTGATTTCAGGATTATATTTATATTTTTTAATTAAATTATCCATGAAAAACCGATAAATAATCTCAAATTTTTTATAATATTTCTTTTCAAAATTATATGTATTCAAATTTAAATTAAAAGAAATATTAAATTTAGTATCTGTAAATAAAATTTTTAAACAGCCTTTAAATATAAATTCTTTTGTAAAAATATCATCAGTATTATATATATATTTAAATAATTTATAGATTTCATGATTATTTATTTCATTTTTGCCAATAGCTTTATCAATAATTTCATATAATCTATTAGCATTATTTTTATGAATATTACAATAATTCAAGTCTTTATTAGAAAACGATTGACAACAAATACAAGAATTGGGGGTTCTATAAATACATAAATTCATTTATATTATTTATATAATAAAATTTATCATTAAATATTTTCAGATACTAATACACCAGCATTTAAATAACTAAAATAATCATAATATTTTTTATCTAATTCTATATATTTAATTCCATTTTTCATTACTACTTTTCCTTTATTACGTTTCTTAACTTGCATATTCTTATGTTTCATTATTTTATAATCATTATTAATATCATTTGTATAAGCTAAATCATTTCCATTTACACCTAAAGCCCATGTATAACATCTAAATTCATTTGTTAATGGTTTATTTTGTTTAGAATGGATTATACAATCAAATGAGGCACTCTTCATCATATTCAAAAATTTATTTATAATTGTTTTCTTCTTCTCAGCAGTCATTAATATATGTTCATCTGTTGATAATCCTTTATCATTTCTTTCAATATTAAAATCGCTTTGAATTTGTTTTTGTGTTAATTTCATAATATAACTGAAAACCTGAACATTTCTATCTTTTTCAGGTAATGCCGAATGTGAACAAGAACGAATGGCTCTACCTATAACCTGTTCAATTCTAACATTATTCCAAAATGGTTCTACTAATAAAACTCTTCTAACATTTTTAAGAGAAATACCCTCAGCACCACTTTGAGTAATACAAAAAATCTTAGCTAATTTTCCATATAATTGTTCTGGATTTGGTGGTAATGCCTTTTTCATTTCATTTGTTATATTATTAAAATCATTATTAAATAAATTCATTAATAATTTAGTTTTTTCTTTATCACTATCAAAAATTATATATCTTTTATTATCATATTTCTTATCAAAGATATCACTATCAGCAAATAGATAATCATTATCTACTTTCTTTAATAATATTTGTTTATAACCTTGACGATTTAAAACTTCTGATAATATACCTAATCCTTCTAATGTTCTAAATGATGAATAAATAAGAATTGATCCAGGTGATTGTTCTATATCAACTAATATCTGGGCAAATTTAGGACTATAATGATTTTTCAAATTATTTAAATCAAGAGCATCACTTTTGATTAATTTATCCATCATATTTTTCATTTGAATAGTATATTCATCACCAATATTGACAGTAATAGAAACTTTTGATTCTTCCACTGATTTATTACTTACATCTTCTTTTCCTTCTAATTGTTTAAGTTTTGTATTTAATTCCTTAACTTTTTCAGCATCTTCTTTAGATTTAATATTTAATACTTTAACTTTTGCTTCTAATTCCTTAATGTCTTTAGATTTCAATTCTTTTGCTTTTTTAGTAAGTTCTTTTATATTCTTCAATTCTTCTTTAGATTTCTTTGATACTTCTCTAGCTTTCTTTAATTCCTCTTTTGCTTTTTTAATTTCAATTTTAGAACCAGCACCTCCTAAATATTCATCTTCACTATCATAATTATCTTGAAGCATATATTTTTTAATATCTTTTGGATATACTCTTTTTATAGTTTCTGGAAAACAAAAATTACATATAGCACGTGTAAATGCTCGATAAACAGATGTATTTTCTGTAAATAATCCTCCTTTTTTCTTATTCATATCTTGTTTAAGTTCATAATTTCGTAATTCAACATATGATTTAAATTGTGTATCTGTCATATTTAATTCTCTTTTTATAGCTGGCAATACAGTTGGAAATAGATCACTATTACTAATACTATAATAACTTACTGTTCCTAAAATTCTTCGCATAAATAAATCATCATTAATAACCTTAGGATTATCTTCATCAGCCATATCAAGAAAATATTTATTAAAATCATCTTTATTATTTGGTAAAGCACTAAAATTAAAAGTATTGAATTTATTAATAATTTTTACTCCTTTAATTAAATTTAAATCATCAATAATACCTTCAATTGTTTTAAGAATAGTTTTAGCCCATTGATCTTTATAAATTTCATTTTTATCATTTCTTTTAAAGCCTTTGGGTAATAAAGAAATATATATTTTTTTATTTTCATTATCAATGGTAAATTCATCAATAATATCAATATATTTTTGATTTTTAATAAATTCTTCTGAAGTAATAGTTTTTGAAGTTTTTGAATAAGATAATTCAAATACGGTCATATAACCTCTAATTAAATTAATTAAGGTTGCTATTTCATAAGGATTATTAATCATAGGAGTGCCAGATAATAAAACAAGTTTAGCATCTCTAGCATTCATTAAATATGAATAAATGGTTCTTGCTAATTTACTTCCATTTACAACACGACTAATAAAATTATGAACTTCATCAATAATTATAAAAGAATTGTCAAATGGATCAGGACCTAATTTTTTAATTAGATTTGCCGATAATCCATTATAACTAATGAATGAATATCTATTTTTGATAATATGTGAAGTTATAGCAGTAATTAATAATTTATCTTCGGCATCTGGTTTAGATTTTAAAATAATACCATCAGGAATATCATTTTCATATAATGGGATCCATATTACACCATCTTTTTTAATTATAGAACTATCAATAAAATATTTATTAAACAGAATTTCTAATCCTTTTTTATTAGTTTTTGATATTTTAATTTGTGTCCAATCTTTGGCTAAATTCAATCCAATAGAACTTATTTTTAAAATTTCATTTTCATAATTGACAGCTAATGAAGCAGGACTTAAAACAAATATTTTCTTTTTATTTATATAACCTTCTGCGGCTGCTATAGATGCACCCGATTTACCAGATCCTAATTCATGATATAATAAAGCTCCTCTATAAGGACTATCAAATTGCATATAATCTTTGATAAATCTTTGTTGAGGAAATAAACTTATTTTAGTATCTTCAACTAAATCACAAACATCATCTGAACATTCGCATTTGGGTTTATTTGCTTTAGTTAAATAAAATTCAGGTTTAAAATTTTTATAAACTTTTTCATTATAGCCTATTCTATTTGGTAAAATCCATTCTTTAGGTGTAATTTCGGCTGTCATATAATTCTATTTAAATATAAATATATAAATATGAATGATGATGAATAATTTAGAAATTATTATTGATAGTCGTGAAATAAATTTATATAATAATATGATTGAAAGAGATTTAGATAAATATGAAATCAAAATCACGAAAAAACAATTAGAAATAGGAGATATTCATATTATTTTCAATGATAATATTTATATTTATGAAAGAAAAACGATGAATGATCTAATAAGTTCTATTAAAGATGGAAGATATAAAGAACAAAAATTAAGATTATTAACAGCTACTGCTACAACTATTAATTATATCATAGAAGGCACAGACATAATAGCATCAAATAATAATCATAATCAAGATTTATTGACTAGTATTTATTATAATTCAATTTACAGAGATAATATCAAACTTTTTTTTACTAAAAATATTAATGATACAGTGACATTTTTATTATTATTAGCTATAAAAATTATTAATAAACCTGATAACTTTTTGAATAATCAACAATTATCAACTGAATATATTGATAATTGTAAAATAAAAACAAAGAAAATTGAAAATATTGATAAAGAAACTTGTTATCTATTACAATTATCCCAAATTCCTGGAATATCTAAACAAATAGCAAAGAATATTAAAGATATTTATCCATCTATGAATATCTTATTGAAAACATTAGAAAATTCATCTGAACCTGTAAAATTATTAATGAAAATACCTAATATTGGACAACAAAAAGCAAATAAAATTATTGAATTTCTTTTATAAAAATTGTGTTCCCCATTTCATTCTATAATATTTTAAACTATATTTATTAACTGGTGATTTATAATAAATACAATATGTAATTAGTGCTAATCCAATTAAAACTCCCCCAACAATCATTTTTATATTTATTTAAATGTCTAATTCTTATATACCGGATTTTGAAAAACAGGTGGATGTTGTGGGATTCGAACCCACGATGCACAGAGTGCAATATCATCTTAAGTGATACGCCTTAAACCGCTCGGCCAAACATCCGGTATATATTATAAAAATAAATCATTTTTATTAAATTTTACTTAATTAACTAACTATCACATGATTAGTTATAATAACTTATCCTTATATCATTTTTTGGAAACATAACAACAATCATTGCCATATTTATTTTTCTTGAGTGTTCTTCCAGGTGCGCACATATTATTAATAGGTCGTCTATTTTTAGGACATTTATTTATGTCTTTATTAGTTCTCTTTTTAATAGTAGATATTAATAAATTATCATCACTACTTAAACGAATAGTATTTGATTTAGTTGGTGTTTTTGATAATGATTTATATATATAAAAATCTACCGCAGCTTTTTTCAATACTTCTTCTATTTTTTTTATTAATTTTGTTTTTTTAGGTATAATATCATAATAAATTTTTTCATCACATGTTTTGAAATTTTCAGGTATTTTTAAGATACTTTTATTACTTGAGGATTTATCACTACCAATCATATCATCAAAATTATATTGTTTGCCATCAAAATTACGTTTTTTAGTTATTGAAAAAACAACCTTAATTTTATTATTATTTAATAATTCTCGTTTTGTTAAAAAAGTATATATTTTTTTGTTGTCTGGATTTTTATCACGTTTTGAATAATCTATCCAATTATTATCAGATAATAATTTTTTTACTAATTTATTATATATTTTCAATTTATCTGAATATATTAATACTCTTTCTTTAGATTTATTTATTAATGATAATAAATTCTTTGATATTGATTTACTATTATCATCTTTATTATCATTTTCAATTGGAGCAACTGATATATAATTATGAACTACCACTTCACGTTTTAAACTACTATTATATTTAATATCTTCATGTGATTTATAACGAATACATCTACCCTCAATTTGATTTTTTGCTGATATATTCCAAACTGGATCAATTTGATGTAAATGTTGTATATGTTTAAATGATACACCCTCTTTAATTGAAGGCGACCCTAATATAACTCTAATTATTTTTCCATCAATATTTTTACTAGAATTTAATATTTTTTTGATTTTAATTTTATCATCATCATTTAATGATCCATCCCATAATATATAAGTTTTATAAGGTTTATATTTATCATCTTTATATTCAACCCATCTTTCTTTATTTAAATAAGCTTGTATTATTTTTAGACAATGTGAAACAAAATTTGAATAAACTAAATGTTTGCCTGGATTATTAATTATTAAATCAAATAATACCTTTATTTTTGGCGCATATTTTTTTAAATTATTTATAACTGTTGTTATTTTATCTTCCCCATATAATGATATAGCAATTTGACGCTGTTTCATCATAAAACTTTCATCATCATTATCATCATCATCATTTTTGGTATATTTTAAAACTGATAATGTTTTTTTAAATTGTTCTTGTGATAATGGTATTAATTCTTGTTTATATTTTACATTTGGAAAATCACTTCTATCATCACTACTATAATAACTAATCTTACCTTTTAAAAAAGGTATTAATTCATTTAAATCATTAATTTTTTTATCATCAATTGTTTTATTTTTATTTAATAATTTTACTAATTCTATAAATTGTTTATAATTATCAAATATTGGTGTAGCAGTTAAAAAAAACATTTTACATGAATTATGAGCATATTTTGATATATAACGCATTAATACTGCTCTTATAACTTTAATGCCTTCTTTAGGAAATTTATTTTTATTATATATTTGTTCTACTAATGAATTTTCAACATTATTTGATATTAAATTATGAAATTCATCAACTATCAATATTCTATTTTTGGTAAATTCATATAAAGTCTTATTTATATCTGTAGATTTTTTAAATAAATTAATAATAGATTCATATGATAATAATTTATATTTATCTTCAAATAATTTTATTTTAGCCTGTAATGATAATTTTTTATATTTTGGTATGGTATCTATATATGTCATAAATTCATCAATATAATTTGTTTTCAATCTTGCTGGTAAAATAACATTAACTTTATATTCAGGATGATTTGTCATTATTGATTCAGCAATTAAAATAGAAGATCTAGTTTTACCACTACCTATTCCATGAAATAATAATAATCTATCAATATCATTTTCATTTATTACATAGTTTTCTAAAAATAATTGTTGTTTTAATCCATGTTTATTGATCACATCTTTATATTTATTATATGTTTGTATTCTTAACATATAATTGAAAAGTTTCTATTAATTAATAAAGATAATTATAAAATTATATATAATAATTAGATTTTATAAATTATTTATAATTATGGCTGTGGTAATTGGAGTTAAACAGCATATTAAAACTTATCAAATTTTACAAGAAAAAAATAATTATACTAATATTACAAGTAAAATATCCTCAAATTTAATTTATTTAAATACTGATGTTGATACTTTCAGTAATGCGACTATAAATTTTAGAAATAATTATGAATTTGGATATATCAATGATAAAATAAGTATTTATAATACCACTAGTAATATTTTAACAGCTGATAATAATAATATTAATTTATATAAAAATACGCAATTTCATTGTAATATAAATATTGATAATTATTTTTATACAAATAATAATATAACTTATTTTAGTAATAATATAAAACTTAATTTAAATAATAGTCTTACTAATTCATTTGATATTATTTATAATGATACTACACCAGTTCTTAAAATTACGAAAGATAATGTTCATTTTAAGTCTTCAAATATTTATACATCTAATATTTATGTAGATCCAGATTCAACAATATATACAAATTTTATTGATAGTCCTAATCTAAAACCTGTAGTAATTAAAAATATGGCTTTCGCTGAGAGTTTAAGATTATTATCAGCAAATATAATTCAAAATATAGCAATTGATAATAATATTATCTTTAAAAATTTAACTGATTATAAACCTGGAACTCCTAATATTGCTACAAATCCACCAGCAAATGCAACTTTATGGACTAAATATATGATTGATAATAATATTAATCAAGTTGATCCATTTTTTCTTCGTCCTAATATTAGTATCATTAAATATGTAGATAATACAACTAATGATACTATTGGCGGATCAAATATTGTTGAATTTAAAACAAGTAAATTAGCTACTAATAATATTGCAACATTAGTTCATTCCGTTAATAATTTTGGATATATTTCAATTGGTTCAAATTATAATCATGATATTCCTTTCAAAATAAATATTTCACCATTTTCATCAAATATTTTTCAATATACTAATATTAGTGATAGTAATAATAAATGTTGTTGTATAAATTCTAATGGATTTTTTAATATTGGATCTATAAGTCCTGTTAGTCCTAATCAATTAACAATTAGTAAAAATTCAAATATTGATACTACAAATACTGATTTAATTTCACTTATAATTAATACTACTCAATATAATTTTAAAACTGGAACTATTACTATACCTTTTATAAATAATAATAATTATACTAATTTTATATTTGAAATATCTTCATCTGGTTTATCAACAATTATTATAACTGTTACAAATAATTTTATTAAAAATAATATACTTATAAATAATTTAAATAATACATTATATGATGATGATTTATATTCAACTTCACTATTTGCAGATGATATACAAGTTGTAACAAAAGTTCCTAAAAATATTTTAAAAATTGTTAGAGAACCATCAACAATTGAAAATACTATTATTATCAATATGTATCCATTTTATTTTGGTTCTAAACCAAATTATGAAAATAATTATAATTATAATAAAATAACAATAAAAACAAATATCCAAGATCAAACAGTAATTATTTATTTATATAAAGAAACATATGATTACATTTATACTGGAAAATATTTTCCACAATATACCAATTTTATATCTTGTAAAAATAATAATAATACCTCATTTTCTTTATCATCAGTTGGAAATTTAGGTATTGGTACTTCTTATACAGATGTTTATAATATAACTACATCAAATGCGTTGATAACTAATATAACTTGTAAATCAATTGATAATTTTCCTTTAAAAATGATTTCATTATGTAATTGTAGTATTGATAATATTGAAAATATTAATGATGCCTCAACTATAAGTACAAGTAATTTAATTTGTGAATCTAATGCTTCATGTAATATTATTAATAATAATTGTATTATTAATAACAATTTATCTGTTTTAGGTAATAATAATGGTACTATGAAAATAAATGCTAAAACTATTTTTAATGGAGATAATCATTTTAATAATTATATTATATCAATTTATGGTAATAATGGTATCGCTATAAATAATAGTGTTATTAATAATAATCCAAATATTTTAATTATTAGTACTTGTGCAAATTCATATCCATATTTTAAATTACAAAATTTAAGTAATGCTTATACTATTGGTTTTGATAATTCAAATAATTTTCGCATTTTAAATAATACAAACATAAATATAATTAAAAATAATTATCTTGATAATAATGTTAGTATTTTAGATACAAGTTTTTGTATATTTAAAGATCCAGGATCAAATGTTAAAATTTTTATGGGTGCTAATTTTACATATGATGGTGATCAATCTTCTTATTATTCATATATATCAACAATTGGTAATAATACATCTCATAAAAGTAGTATAAATATATATGGTAATTTAAATTTTTGTGATACTTCAGCAAGACCAATTATTAATGCTTTTATTGATACTACTAATGATAAATTAAAAATAGGTATTGGTACTACTAATAATGATACTACTAATGGAATGAAAATTGAATTATCAACATTATTTTCATCAAATATAACTGCTAAACAGAATATATATTTAGAGGGAACTATTCTTTCAATATCTGATAGTAATCTTAAGACAGATATAATAAAAATAAATGAACCATTAGAAAAAATTAATAAAATTAGTGGTTATACTTATATGAGAAAAGATACATCAAATATTGAAACTGGATTATTAGCCCAAGAAGTAATTAAAATTCTTCCAGAAGTCGTAAAATTTGAAAATAATCATTATAATATTTCATATGGTAATATGTGCGGATTATTAGTAGAATGTATAAAAGAATTGAATAATAAAATTGAAAAATTAGAGGAAAAACTAGCATTGACAAATCAAATTTAAATATTAAGATTAATTAAAACCAATGATTAGAAAATATATAGAGCATTCATATTTATTATATAATTTAATAATTGGAAGTATATATATATTATGGATATATTTACTTTATTATTATGATTGCAAATGTTCTAAACATATTTTAGAAAAAATAATTCATATATATTGGTATGTAATTTTTGTATTAGATATTTTAATTTTCTTTAGATTATTTTCATTGGATGAAATACATTTAATAGTAATAGGAAATATATTAGGTTTGGTTAATATTTATTTAACTTATAGATATATTAAAATTCTTGATGAAAAACAATGTGAATGTTCTAATATGTTGATAAAAGATTTAATTATAATTATTTATATTTGTGTGGGAGTATTTATTGTATCTTTTTTCATAGGATTAATTATATCATATATGTCATATGGAAAAATTCATTTATTTAAACGTTTAAAGAAAAACTATATAAAAACATAATATATATTCACCCATAAATGTCTTGTTTCTTTATTATTTAATTAATTAACCAGTATTTAGAATATAGGATCTGGTGATATTTTAATATTTATTTTTTTGAAAAAATAAATTATTTCTATTTTTATAGAATACACTATTTTTTATAATGCCTATTTCAAGAAGTTTGACAAAACCACCGCCTATTTTAAATAAATATTCATCAGCAACAGGAGTTTCAATAATTATAACTATTTTATATTTAATAATATCATTATTTATATTAGATTGGTTAAATAAAATCGCCAAATGTAAATGTACTAATATTCCTGAACGAAATTTCCTCCCTGAATGGTGGACTTTTATTATAATATGGACTATATTTATGTTAATATTATATATAGCCTATGAAACTGATGAGGATGAATATCCGATGTTTATTAAAATTCTAGGAGCAATATTTTCAATTATTAATCTTGTAATGATCGTGCGTCTATTTATCTATATTCGCAGACTAAAAGAAATGAATTGTGATTGTGGATTATCACCAGAACAAAATTTAATATATAATTCTTTAATTTTATTATTTTCAATATTAGCAGTAGTCATAGTATTTATTATAATTATGTTTTTATTTAATATAGCATGAAAAGTATAACTAAAATAATATTATATTGGCTTTATTAAATTGATAAATGTGCTTCAAAAATTGCTGAAAAAATATTTGAAAGAATGTTTTATTATTATTTTAATATTATTATTTTAATGCGTTTATTTATTTATATTATAAAAATAGAAAAAATAATTGTAATTGTGAATCATCATTAAAAAATACAACCATTATTTACTTATATTATTTTTCTTTAAATATATATAGAACATATTAAATGGAAGATCAACAACAAATGACTATATATATAATTTCAGTTATAATTTCAGCTATCATATTAATATTTATCAATTATTGGCTTAATACGACAGATAAATGCGATTGTACTAAAAATATACCTGAAAAGAAATATTTAAAAGAATGGTTCACATTCGTGATTATATATTTGATTATACAATTTATTATTGTAATAGCTAGTAATAGTATTCCAATAGTATTTCTTATATTTGGGTTGCCTTTTGGTATAATAAATTTAGTTATGTATATACGATTATTCATATATATCAGAAAATTAAGAGAAATTGATTGTAAATGCGGATCATCATTAAAAAGAAATATAATTTACTATTATCTTATTGTAGCATTTACAATATTAGCAATTGCCTTATTTTTAATAATAATCTCTTTAATTGTAATTGCTACTACATATTTCAGTAAGCCGCAAACACAGAAAAAAATAAAATCTATATCCAAATCTAAATAAATATTTAAGTTAGTTTATTATTAATTTCAACAAGAAGAGAATAAATCATATTTAGATTTACTGGATTATTACGAAGTGAATTTGTAAGTTGTCTTTTCTTTTTATTTGCTTGATAAGTTTGAATATCTTGCATCGTAATTTTATATTTGTCTGCGGCTTGTTGTAAGGTAATTAAATGATCTTCATCAATTAATGCTAGTGCTTTTACAATTAGACGTGTTTTGATACTACCTGCTGTTCTTTGAAGAGTTTTAGCAATATCATCAATACTTACATTTTCATCAATTTTATTAAGAAGAGCATTATCTTCTTCAACTTCCCATTTTAGACCTGCTCTAGATGTTTCAGGATTTTCTCTCTGCTTACGCAGTTTTTCTTGATACATTGAGTAAGTTGTCATTATAAGGATAAATGTTTTGTTCCTATTTAATTAATTAAAATAAATTCTTATATACTTTTTTATAGTTTTATATTAAAGGGATTAAGTAATTTATTTACAAATTCTTTAGGATAAGTTAGTTTATTTTTTTCAGCTAGATAAATAATAATCAATGCGAATGAATAACTATCATAATATTTATTTAAGTTATTTGGTTTTTTCTCTATAAATTCATTAATACTTAAATGAATTTTATCTTCTAATAATTTAAATGATTTTAATTTAAAAATCCAACTTTGATTTTTATTATCAATTTTTTTAAATATGAATATTAAAAAATTATATATAAATAATGGTATGCCTTTATTATAAAATTTATATGGATGATTAAATATAAAATTACCTCTTACTATAAGTGATTTAAAGAGATCTTTAGAATAGTGTGCTTTATCCCAATCAATAATTTTATATTTATTATTACAGTAAATAATATTATCTGGTTTCAAATCATTATGTAAAAATTTATTATTTTGAAGTACTTTAATTGTTTCATAAATATCATCTATCATTTTATTAAATTCCTTTTGTGTAAATTTGATATTATCAATTGTATTATAACATTTTTCCTGAAATATAAAAAATTTATAATTATATGATAATGCGTATATATCAATATTATTATATTTAAATAATGGTTTTATAGTAGTATTTGTTTCTATTTTATCTTTAAGAAATTTATATAATTTTTTAATAGAATTTAATTCATTTTTAAAATTAATATATGATGAACCAATTAATATATTACCTCTTCTAAATTGTTTTACTATAAAATTAGATTTATTTTCAATATATTCTAAAATAGAAACATCATCAAGTTTAATTTTAGTTTTCATTCCATATAATGTAATTTTTTTTGGATCATCATTCTTTATTATATTATAAAAATCAATATTATCATCAGGATTATAAGCATCTATTGTTAATCCGATATAGCCATTATTTATATTTCTTCCTCCAAACATTTTTTAATATCTATAAATAGTAAATGAATTTTATTATTTCATTTATAATAACTGCTATATTTTTTACTTTTTTAGATTTATGTTGGATTACTTTTAATTTTAATTATTATTTAACTTTATTGAAGAAAATACAAAAAGAACCTTTTTTATTTAAATTACCACCAATTATAATAGCATATATAATTTTATGTATTGGATTATATTTATACATAAAATTTATTCTATATGAAAGCAAAAAAAGAAATTATTTAATAACAATATTATATGGTTGTCTATTTGGATTAGTTATTTATGGTACTTATAGTTTTACCTCATGTACCTATTATAAAAATTATGGTTATTATGATGCTATAATAGATACATTATGGGGAATGATATTATTTTCATTATCAGGTTTATTATTTATTTCTATTTATAAGTAGAAATCAAATATTCTTTTTTCTCATTATTTGAATATATATACCATTTTTTGGCATTAGCATCCCATCTAGCCCCATCCGCTTTTGCTTTATCTTTCTCCTGAAATGAAACATTCAAATAAATCTTTTCTTTATCATTGTCCTTAAATCCACCTGAAAAACTACTACCACCAATACTATCATTTGCTAATTTATCAGCATAATAATTAGATATTGAATGTCTATCTTTATTAGAGGTATGTGCTCTAACATGTTTATATTTAATATTATATTTGTTTGTTAATTCATATAATTTTTTTACTAAATTTAAATTTGGAGGTTCTTTATTTTCTTTTTTAGATAATGCTAACCAATTATTTTTAGCTAATTTTTCACCATATGTTGTAGCACATTTAATGACATATTCAGAATCTGTTACAATTATTTTATTCTTATATTCCATTTTTTTTATTATAATAATAGCTCTAATAGCTGCTGTTAATTCTGCTATATTATTTGTTAAATTTTCACCTTCCAATTTTTGTGATACATTATTTTCATTATCTTTTGAAAAATAAATTCCAATTCCAGCAATTGCTGTTTTATTTCCATTGCCATGACATGCACCATCTGTATAAACATATAATGTATCAACATATTCTTCAATAAAATTTGTTGCTTCTTCTATAGTGCTAAATTTCTTATAAATTGGATTTACATAATCAATTATATTTTTCTTACATTCCTCCCATGTTTCATATATACCTGTATTATGTCCCACTGCTACAGCATAATAATTACAAATAATACTATCCATTCCTAAATTTCTTATAGTATTTAAAGATAATCATTTTTTAAATAATTTGTTCTATAGGTTGATATTTCTTGAATTTTTCATTATAATTACATTTAAATTTAATTGTTAATGTTGTACTTTTATCCTTAAAAATATTTCGCATTTTATTGCTATCTTGAAGAGATCCAATAAACGCAATTCCTATTTTATTTGATGTTAATATATTATGATTATCATATATATTATAAATATCTGGTTCATCTGTTTTAGATATCCATAATTCAATATTTGATGATAATGGCAATGATAATGGCAATGATGATGGCAATGATAATGGCAATGATAATGGCAATGATGATGGTAATGATAATTCTTCTTTTTTTTCTATTGTATTATTATTAAGTTCCTTAAATACAGCTATATCTTTAATTTTTTTCTGAACGGAAACTATAATATCATTATTAAAATTTAATAATTTAGGTTTATGTTTTAAATAATATGATGAAAAATAAATTCCACGAGATGAATAATTTAATTCTTTTGAGAAATTTAATAATTCATCCATTGATTTTTTAGAAAGATAATAATAATTTTTAACTTTATATGAACAGACATCTATAATTTCATCAGCTGTATATTTAGTATCTAAGATATTATATATTATTTTCAATCTTTCAGGTAAAATCATATTATCTAATTTAGTTCCTTCATAAGCAATAATATCATTAATAATAAATATCCATTTATTTTCATTTGTTTTTATCATTTCACCTTCTAATAAAGTATTATTAAACAATGATTTATCAAATAAACCTCTTGCTAATATAATTCTTGGTTTTTCATAACCTGTATGAATTTTCATATCAATATAATAAATGATTGGAACATCATTATATAGAGTAAAATAAATATAATATCTATTTCCATTTGACCTCAATGAAATAAAATGAGGTATTTTACTCAAATATTTAATATTAGTATCATCAATATTAAAATAATGTTTTTGTATTATTCTAACATTAAATTTATTCAATAATTCATTCAATATAATATCTTTCGTTATATTACATTTAATATTCCATGCTACTCTATCACCAAAAGATATTATCCCTGTTTGCATTATGACATATATTTATATAAAAATTAATTCATTTTTTATTTATATATATAATGAATAATGAAACACAATATTTAGAATTATTAAAATATGTTAAAAATAATGGTGTTAAAAAAGAAACTAGAAATGGTATTACATATTCCAATTTTGGATTTATGTTAAAATTTGATATCTCTAATAATCTTTTTCCATTAATTACAACTAAAAAAATGTTTTATCGTGGTATCGTTGAAGAATTATTATGGTTTCTTCGTGGTTCCTGTAATTCTAAAGAACTTGAAAATAAAGGTGTTAATATCTGGAAAGAAAATTCATCAAGACAATATCTTAATAATAATGGATTTCATGATTATGAAGAAGGTTATTTAGGACCTATTTATGGTTTTCAATGGCGTTCTTTTAATGGTCAGATTGACCAATTAAAATATATATTGGAAGAATTACAGAAAAAAAATAGTCGTCGTATTATAATCAATGCTTGGAACCCATGTCAATTACATGAACAAGCATTACCACCATGTCATATTCTTTATAATTTTTATAATGAAAATGAAAATGAAATTAGTTGTATGATGTATATGCGTTCAAGTGATCTATTTTTAGGCTTGCCATTTAATATAGCTTCAACAGCTCTTTTAACTTATATTATAGCTAAGGTATCAGGATATACTGTTAAAAATATTGCTATTAGTATTTGTGATGCACATATATATGAAGAACATTTAACACAAATAGAAACACAATTACAAAGAACACCTTATGAATTTCCAACAATTAATATTATTAAAAATATTGATATTAATTCATCAATTAAAGAAAAAATAAAATGGATTGAAAGTTTAACTTTTGAAGATTTTGAATTAAATAACTATAATTCATTTCCTGCTATTAAAGCTATTATGAAATAACCCCAATTTCACTTAAATAATTATCATTATTTTTTAATTTCAATGTCATCAATTGTCCTGTATATTTATCAGGTGATCTTATTATTCTTTTTATTTTAAACCATATATAATCATCATATATGAAATAATTATTGTCATTTTGTGGTATTTTAATTATATAACTATTATTCATATAATTTGCCGATAATAATATGCCAATCTTAAAATAAATATTCTTTAATTGAAAAAATAAAGCTTTATTTGTTGTAGTAATAGTTGAATTTAATTCTTCAAATCCTTTTACTAATATTTTAATTTGAGAATATGTTAGATTATTAATTTCAGTCATTGATAATAATTGAATATCATCTAAATTAAATTTAATTGTTGTAGTAATATTATTATTAAAAATCTCAAATGGAATATTATTGTTATGTAAATATTTATTTAAAAAACCAATTGTATTTTTATTTAAAGTATTATTTAAATTAAAAACTGATTGTTTTAATAATACTAATCCCTGAAATCTATATTTATCTTCATCTGATATTGGTTCTTCAATTTGTGGCTCAGTTATATATGGAAATCCAATATAATCAAATTCAGTTATATTACTTATATTTACAAAACTAGGAGAACAATTACGAATATTAGATTGTATATAATTAGGACAATCCTTAATTTTTAAATCATATGGTATATTTTGAATACAATATATTTTATTAGTTCCACCTAAATAATAATTATCAATATTATGAAATGTCTTTATCTTATATACATAATAATTTTTTACATTTGTTTTTATTATTTCATCAATTTCAGCATATTCAAAATTATTTGTATATATATTATCTGCTTTTGTTAATTTATCTATCCTTTTTATTCCATTATTTGTATAAATTAATAAATCTCCTCTTATCATTATTTTTATCATTAATTATATTTGTTTATATACATTTTTAATTATCACATCTTAAATCACTCCAAGGAATACCACATATTTTTGAATAAGCACATCTCAAATTATTTTTATCACTATTATTATAACTATTATCAATTGATGCTAATAATCCTGGATATACTTCATCACATAATAATGGAATATTACTTGTACTTTTTACAGCATCTAAAATAGTTTTTGGTCTTGTAGAAACATTATAAAATTGTACTTTAATTTTGTTAGTTAATTCTATTATATCAGTAGGTGGTGTAGTATTATTAGCTGTTTTTTCCTCAAGTGCTACAATAGTAGTATTTACAATATTATTTGATGTATTATCAGATATTTTTGTAGCATCATTTATTAGACTTGTACTAAAACTCATTGAATATTGTGGTATATTAGATGCATTTGATGTTATTGTTATTTGACCTAATTTATAATATATAGAACCTGTTTTTGGATACTGATAATATAAATATAAGTCTTTAGTATTATTTGTAGTACTATTAGTTTTAGGTTTTCCAAGCATATAAGCATTTTCAGGTGTTAAATCACCCCAATCTAATATGAATACCTTTATATTTGCTACAATTGTTCCAATACTAATATTATCACTAGTAGTATAATTCCATGTTATTGGAGATAACACATTACTAGAATTTGCCCAAATATTAGATTGACTTATAATATCTTTTGATTTATTGCTATCATTTTTATCCTCATAAATATAATTATTTTGTAATAATGCTATTTTTCTCAAATCTTTTTGTATAGTTTCTGCTTTTTTTTCACTATTTGTTTTTATTAAGTCCTTAATATCATCTTTTTCATAGCTATTTACATTTTTATAAAAATTAATATCATTACTGTAATTACTATAATTAGTATTATACTTATCTAGTTTATTATTATCATAACTTCCATTATTAAAAGTAGTATCACTAGCACCTAAGCTTAAGCTTAAATTTGATAAAATATTAGTAGCTTTATATTTTTTATTTGCAGTTGTTATTTGATTATTATCTTTATCATAACCACCATGTTTATACATTTCATTCCAATTATATATATCTTTGTCCATAATACATTTATATTTAAATAATGCTGTTGGATATGAGGGATCAAAAGCATTTTTAATAATATTATCATCAACTATTTCAACTTTCCAATAATCGGGACATGAAATTTCATCATATTCATTAGTACGAGTAATTTTAACTGGAACATAAGTAAATATAAAATATAACATCATCATAATTATTAAAATTGTACCAATGATATAAACCATTGTAAATGGTAAAAATTTATTAAATAAAATATCTCTAATGGTACTTGAAAAATATGTTAATAATAATAAAATAAATGCTATAAAACCATATACAACACAAATAATTATAGTACCTTTAAACATTCGTTCTTGTTTATCAATATTAACAGCCATATCATAATCATTTATGTCAGTAATTTTATTATTTTTTATACTATCTTTTGTTAATAATTCAATATTATTCTCTTTAGTCATTATTAAAATATATTCTAATTATACAAATGATTTTATTTCAAGTGTTTTCGTGCCTTTTTGAGATGGTAATTGTGCTCTTTCAAGTGGCATTGGTAAAGTACTAACATTCTCTTTATATTTTAAATATTGTTCAATATTTGTTATAATTTCATTAGATGACCATTCAATAACCATATTATTCAATTGAGTAATTTGCAATTCAAGATTATTAGGTAAATTTTTTCCATATTGTAGATAATATGATCTCATTATAATTAATAATTCTTGTTCGCTTTGTTTAGCAATAGAATATTTACCATCGCTTTTTTTATAGACTTCTTTAATAATATCATATTGAATACGATTTATATTTTCTTTTGAAAAAAAAGCGATTGATAGTTTTGTATTCTCTAATTTTTGTGAAATTGAATTTACATTATATTCATCTAAAACAGATTGTTTAATTATTTTGGTAGAACCTTTAATTTTGTTTAAAATATCTACACGTCCATTCTTAATTTTATCTGGAATCCAAATATTATTAAAATCTATATCCATAATCTTTTTATCTTCTTATTTTATAGAAAAGATAATGAATAAGTTTTTAAATACGATAAATTCTATTATTAAATATTATAATATTAATATTGATAATGGTAAAACTTCAGCTGTATATATATTGCTAGCAAAACATATTGAAATTCTTGTTTTTAATATTGTTTCTATAGCAGCCATTATATCTTTATTAAATAATTCATCACATATAAATAAAGATTGTGTAAAATTAGTCAAAAGTTATATTAATAATAAATGTGATAGACAAATTAAGGGCGGAACTTCATTACCATCTGATTATTTTGGCGTATCTAATCCGGCATATAGTGAAAATAATTTAACTCCTGATATTTTAAATATTGATTTTTCATCGGGAATATTACGTCCTCAAATTGGTGGAGGAGGATATAAAAAATATAAATTAACTAAAAATGATGAAAAAGAATTTATCACAGTTATTAATAGTATTGTGAAATATTATAATCTTAAAATATCATCTGATGTTATTAAAATTATAATTGAAATTATAACAGAAAATATGGGTTGTCTATTTATAAATTTAAAATTAGCAAGCAAACCTCTAAATATTGATTTAATTAAAAAAATGATAAAATTAAATAAAAAGTTTGACATATTTAAATAAATAATGGTTATTTATACGATTGATGGGAATATAGGTTCTGGAAAAACTACTATTCTAAATTATTTACATAAATATAAAAATATTCAGATTGATTTAGAACCGCTTGATAAATGGAAATCTTTTTTAGATAATATTTATTTATCTAAATCAGGTTATTTCAATTTTCAAATAAAAGTATGGCTTGATAGAGCATGGATACAAGAAAAAGACAATAATTCTATTATTTTCATGGAAAGAAGTCCTTTTTTTATAAGAAATACTTTTAATAAAAATGATTACATTAATAATAATATTAATGAAGATGAATATAATGTTATCAATGAAATGTATCAGAAAACTGATAAAATATGGAAATCAAATTTTTATATCTATCTTCGTTCATCTCCAGTCAAATGTCTTGAAAGAATTAAATTAAGAGGTCGTGAAAATGAAATGGATATTGATATTGATTATATTACATCTATTCATAATTTACATGAAGAAGCATATATCAAATTATTAGAAACAACTAATAATGTTATTTTAATAGATGTTGATGACAAAACAATTGAAGAAATAGTTAAAGAAATTTTAACTATAATTTAAAAAAATAAAAGACCAAAAACATAAGTTTCAGTCTTTTTGAGCTTCCTTTATATCAAGCTACAATTTCAACAAACCAATATAAATAAGACCGTCTGTCATATACTAGACGGATAATACCAGTTTTATTTGAGTTTTTTAACTTGAAATCAACAGAGGGCCAGTCATCGTATTCAGTTTTAATGTATTTTGCTGTAATTTCAATTTTTGAAATCTCTTCCAACTTAGAAACAATTAATTTCAATGTTTCTTCATTATTTTTAGAT
>Ga0315906_10002401_pt1 | contig 26193 bp, 30 predicted proteins | sample LakEriMetagenome_4_FD_203526 | JGI IMG/M metagenome (GOLD analysis project Ga0315906, IMG submission 203526) | Freshwater fungal communities from buoy surface, Lake Erie, Ohio, United States - Buoy 2 MA122 | ecosystem: Environmental > Aquatic > Freshwater > Lake > Lake biofilm | place: USA...
GCGGCAGGATGCTCAAGGTTATAGATAGTTGCGATTTATAAGTAATCAAATTCAACATCACCCAAATTCGAAAGGTCGGCACCATGCCCGCATCATTATCAACCGTTGATGCAATCCTTAAAGACGATTATAAGGATTACATCGATCAACTCAACAATGCCTTGTTTCTCACATCGCAGGTTGAAACCCGTAAAGACACAGTCGTCGGACGTATCGCCCGCCACGCAATCCACCTCGGTCGCTCAAGCGGCGTTGGTGCTCGCGCGGAAGGTGGCACGCTCCCAACGGCAAGCAACCAAGCCTACGCAACGGTTCCAGTCCCAGTTCGCTACGTCTACGGACGCATCCAACTCTCGGGCCCAACCATCCGCCAGGCAGTAACAGACCGTGGAGCTTTCATCGACGCACTTGATGCTGAAATGCAAGGCATTCGCGCTGACGCTATGAAGGACGTTAACCGCCAGCTTTGGGGTTCGTCAAACGGCGTTATCGCACAATGCGGCACCACGTCATCAGCTACAACTGTTGTTCTTGCTTCAACCACCGGCTCTGCAGCCCTTCGCCAGTTGTTCAACGACGGCGGCATGGTTGTGGACATCGGAACTGTTGCATCGCCTACAACTGTTGCTTCAGCTCGTACCGTAACTTCAGTAGACACCTCTGCTAAAACCTTTGTTATCTCAGGTGCAGCAGTAACCACCTCATCAAGCCATTTCGTATTCCGAACTGGTGCTGGTGGAGCTTCAAGCAACACAGGTGCTCCTGCAGACGGCCAGATTGAATTGACCGGTATCCAGACAATCGTTGACGATACTGCAATTCTTCACACCATCAACCCATCAAGTCAGCCAAACTGGAAGGCATACGTAAACAGCAACAGCGGCACAAACCGCTCTGTTTCGGAAACCCTCATCACTGGTTCGATCATGAAAGGCCTTACCAACTCAGGCAAGAAAGCAAACCTTCTTGTTTCAGCTGAAGGCGTTAACATGGCGGTTGCCAACCTGTTCTTGTCGCTCAAGCGCAACATGGAACAGACTCAGCTTAAGGGTGGCTACGCAGGTATTCAGTACTTCGCACCATCGGTAAGCGGCAAGGGCGACGAAGGCCCAACCACTTTGTATTGTGACTTTGACTGCCCAAGCAACCGTTTGTACGGTATCCACACCGACTCCTTGGTCTTGCACCAGGTTGGCGATGGCTGGCAGTTCATGGACATGGACGGAGCGGTTATGAACCGTAAGCCTGACCTTGATGCCTACGAAGCAACGCTCTACTCCTACATGGAGTTGGCTTGCAAGCAGCGCAACTCACACTTCGTCATCAAAGACCTCACAGAAGTGAGCATCTAAGATGGCGGCCTCGGTCAGTATTTCATACGGTCCTGAGGTCGCTGGTAACCGTAAGACTGTCATCGGTGTAATCACCCTTGACAGCTCTTACGCTACTGGCGGTGAAGCGGTAACTCTTGCTCAGCTTGGCCTCACCCGCCTTGACTATCTGCAGTTAAACGCAGGAGTTGGTTACCTCCCAACATGGGACGGCTCAACCGATTCTCCAAAAGTTTTGGTTTATCGCCAAACAGCTGCAACCGGAGCTTTTGTTGAAGTTCCAAGTACAACAGATATGTCAGCAACCACCATTCGCTTTAACGCGACTGGAGCTTAAAGATCGGATCCAGCGGCCCGTATCCCCTTCCGGGCCGCTGGATTCTTTTAACTAGGAGGAAAAATGAGAGCACTTGATTTAATGCCGGGGCATACCTCGCATTATTCGAATTTGGCAGAAATTACAATGGACGTTTACAACATTTGTGAACGTATCCGTAATGGCGATGAGTCCGGCTGGAAAGGCGACCCGTCAGCAAGCGTGATGTTTAATCCGCTTACCGCGAAATTTGAAGTTTGGTTAGTCGACGGGCAAAATGTTCCCTATATTGCTGCGAGCGGCGATCGTTGCGACCACAGCTTGATTGTCAAGTTGATTGAAGGCGACTGGCGCAAAGGCCACCAACTTCTTAAAGAACTCCAGACAAAGAACCGTGCCGCACACCAGGCCCAAATTGATAGCCAGGAAGATATGCGCATGGAGCTCGCTGACAAACTTCATTGGGCTATATTAAAAGACATAGGCCACCTTGAAGGTGGAACACATCGACAAACATCGTTCTACACGAAAGGCAAATAAATGGCCACATACTCTGCATCACAGGCAAAAACGGTTACTTGCGTTGCTAACCAGGTTGACACAATTACGTTAACCGGAACGGGCAATCAGTTGCACCTTTGGCAAACATCAACTACCCCTATTTATTTTACTTTGGCGCAGCCTGGTCAAACCCCTGCTACCCCAACTATTGCTGGCGACGACTGCTATGGGTTGATGAACAACAACAACCCCGACAGCTATCCCTGGAATGGCAACGGCGTTGTTATCAAACTTATTACCGCTGGTACAGGCGTAGTAAACTTTGCGCTGCACGGCTAATATCTAGCCATGCCCACCCCTGGCAAACTCTGTCCTGAACTATCACTTGTCCGTGGAGACACGGCTATTTTGACGTTTACTATTACGGACGGAACATCGCCAATTGACATTACGGGTTACACGTTTTTGTTTATGCTGCGTACCGCCCCTGATGCTGCTACCGCAATCTCGTTTACTTGCGTAGTTACTAACGGCCCAGCTGGGATCATGACAGCTACTTTAACGTCGACCGACGCGATAAACCTTGTCAAAGACACGGCTTACTATTACGACGTACAAATGCTCGACACCGCAAGCACTAAAACCACTATCATCTCCGGGATCACACAGCCAATCATCGCTGACGTATCGAGGGTATAATTTATGTCCGAGTATGTAATCGTTGTAGCTCCAGGGGTCATAGGAGCGTCCAACCAGCAAGTTACCGTAGTTGAGCAACAATCGATTCTTGTCGCAGGTACGGGCTCTATAGGGGCCACTGGAGCCACTGGAAGCCAAGGTGCCCAAGGTGCTCAAGGACCACAAGGTTTTCAGGGAACAACGGGGGCCCAAGGTAGTCAGGGTGCTACAGGTTCTCAAGGCCCTCAGGGTTTCCAAGGAGCAACTGGAGCGCAGGGCGCAACTGGCAGTCAAGGACCGCAAGGTTCTCAAGGCCCTCAGGGATTCCAAGGAGCAGTAGGAGCGCAGGGTAGCCAAGGGGCAACAGGTTCACAGGGTCCTCAGGGATTTCAAGGTGCCACTGGAGCGCAAGGTTCTCAAGGTACTCAAGGCGCTACAGGACCGCAAGGATTTCAAGGTAACGTTGGTGCGCAAGGTTCTGTAGGTCCACAAGGTTTTCAGGGTACGCAAGGACCGCAGGGTAGCCAGGGTGATACAGGACCTCAAGGGTTTCAAGGTGTGCAGGGACCGCAAGGTGCTGCGTCGACCGTTCCCGGACCGCAAGGTCCTCAAGGACCGCAGGGTGCACAGGGTGCGCAGGGGGCGGCTGCGATTGCGAACGTTATTGAAGTGCAAGTTTTTAGTTAGGAAACATTATGGCTACTTTTACAAAAGAAATCCTTAGCGGTTCAACAGATGGGAGACCAATTTTGGTGGCTGCGACAGCATCTGCTGGAACCGTTATCCATACAGGTCCAACTGTTGCTACAACCCTTGATGAAGTTTGGCTTTACGCCAGCAACCCCTCCGGCGCACAACGAACATTGACAATTCAATGGGGTGGCACAACCAGCCCGAACGACCATTTTGTTCTTTTTCTTCCAGCACAAAGCGGTCTTATCGTCATAGCACCTGGTTTAATCATAAAAGGAAACGCAACCCCTCTAGTTGTTCGTGCTTTTTGTGACTCTGCTAACCAAGTAAACATCAGTGGATATGTAAACGAGATTGCATAATGTCAACAAGGTTTTCTGAACGGACTCAACGCACAGGTTTTGTTGATGACTTTCTTCCCAATGTTTCAAGTCCATATAGATTTTTAAGAAACACCCAAGGACTGCCTTGGGTTCGCCCACCTGACTGGCTTTCCACAACTCCCGTAGCCGCTACTGAAGTTTGTTTTTTATATGCGGTGTATGAAGGGGATTCAAACTTTTTTTCATTTACCGTAACCACTTCTTCAGGAAACTTCACTGTTGATTGGGGTGATGCGACAAGCAATTCTTACGCATCTGGCACAGTTGTTGATAAACAATTTTTATGGTCTAGTTACAGTAATGTTACGACAGGTGGTTTTCGCCAAGCGGTAGTTCGTGTTACGGGAAATATAACTGCTATTGATTTTAACCGCAGACACGCAACTTTGACTTCGAATAATAGTTCATCACAGATTGTTGAAATAACGGCGCAAGGTTCTAGTATCACTTCCTTTTCAATTGGTAGTGTGGTGACTACTGAAATCACTCATTCTGCACTTCAAAGTTTTTCGTTTATCGGCACTTGCTCAATAACAAACATGAATGGAATGTTTAATAATTGCCGTTCTTTGCAGTCTGTATCTTTACCTAATACCAATGCGGTTTTGGACATGGGATTTATGTTTAGCGGCTGTACTTCCTTGCAGTCTGTATCCCTACCTGACACTGGTGCGGTAACAAACATGAGTCAGATGTTTAATGAGTGCCGTTCCTTGCAGTCTGTATCTTTACCTAACACCAGTCAGGTAACAGACATGAGTTACATGTTTGGCAACTGTACTTCTTTGCAGTTTGTATCTCTGCCTAATACCGATGCAGTTTTGAACATGAGTCAGATGTTTTATGCTTGTACTTCTTTGCAGTCTGTATCTTTACCTAACACTAATGCAGTTTTGAACATGAATGGACTGTTTAATGAGTGCCGTTCTTTGCAGTCTGTATCTTTGCCTGACACTGGTGCGGTAACAGACATGAGTCAAATGTTCCTGAACTGTACTTCCTTGCAGTCCATATCTCTGCCTAATACTGGTGCGGTAACAACCATGTTTGACATGTTTGACGGCTGTACTACATTGCAGTCTGTATCTTTACCTGACACTGGTGCGGTTTTGGACATGGGATTTATGTTCTTCTTATGTACTTCCTTGCAGTCTGTATCTCTACCTAATACTGGTGCGGTAACAAACATGTCAGCCATGTTTTATGTTTGTCCTTCTTTACAATCTGTATCTCTACCTGACACTGGTGCGGTAACAAACATGTCATTGATGTTTTATGACTGTACTTCCTTGCAGTCCATATCTCTGCCTGACACTGGTGCGGTAACAGACATGTCATTTATGTTTAACACCTGTACTTCCTTGCAGTCCATACCTCTGCCTGACACTGGTGCGGTAACAAACATGAGTCAGATGTTTGGCAACTGTCTTTCTTTGCAGTCTGTATCTAACCTAAATGGTAATGCAGCAACAGGCAGTAGTGCCTATAGCAACATGTTTTCAAATTGTCCTTCCCTGCAAAGTATCTCTGCAATAAACATGAAATTTACCCACTCAATCGGCAGCCTCAAAATGAGTGCAACAGCATTAAACGCATATTATACAGCACTACCAACAGTAACATCACGAACATTGACAGTAACAGGTAACTGGGGAGTCGCAACAGACAACCCGTCTATCGCTACTGCTAAAGGATGGACGGTAACAGGATGAGTGGGTTCTACAAACTTGACGGAGAAATAGTTCTTCACGGACCAAACTTTGTTCTTAACGCAAACTACGAGTTGCGAGCAGAAACAAAAGATAACCATGAATACCCTGTTGATGGGTGGTATTGGTTTGACACAGAAAAAGATGCTTATTCATTTTTTAATGTAAAAAAAACTGAGGAAGAACCACCTGCACCCTTAGTTCGCCCCAATGATTAGTGTCATTACCTGCACATACAACACGCCACCCGATGTACTAGCCCGCACCTGGGCATCCCTGAAGAACCAAACATTTACTAATTGGGAATGGGTCATCTACGACGACTCCCCAAGCATGGACACATACAATCAGGTATACGGGTTCTGCTCAGACGAACGCTACAAAATACGGTTATACCGCCCACACGTACCGTCAGGTGGCAACATCGGCTACGTCAAACACGCAGCCTTCATGCTAGGTCTAGGCGAGATACTCGTTGAGTTAGACCACGATGACGAACTGACCCCCGATGCGCTGGCAGAAATTCAGGCAGCTTTTGAGCTTGACGTTGGTTTCGTTTACTCTGATTGCTGCGAACTGTTTGCTAACGGGGGGTCCGGCAAGTACCCGGAGGGCTGGGCATTTGGCTACGGCTCAGAGCATTGGGACGCGGAAAACAACATTTGGGTAATGCACGCTCCGCCGTTAAACCGTGTCACCCTGAGCCACATTGTTTCCGTCCCCAACCATGTCCGAGCTTGGCGGGCTGACGCTTATCGAGCGCTTGACGGGCATGATCCAAGTTTGCCAGTAGCTGACGATTACGATTTGATCGTCCGAACCGTTTTGGCGTACCCGGCGCACGCGATTTGCAAGATGCTTTACAAACAGCACATTGGCAGCCATACGGCGCAACGTAAGCAAAACGCCTTGATTCAACAACTTGTACCGCAAATACATGCCAAATACTCCAGTCTGCTTGATGCCAAATTTGGGCCATTGCCGGAACCCCGTATAAATAGTAGTCTTGACGTATGAATAAAGGCGAGCTAAGGACTGCTGTTAAAAACGTATTGGCGATCCCTAGTGCTGGCGACGGCCTAATCACGGACTCAATCGTTGATTTGGCAATTGCTCAGGCTCTCAACGTTCTTTGCACTACTCGAGATTGGCCTTGGCTAATGGCAAGCCAGCAGATAGCTTTTCCTGCAAACGTTGGTTACGCAGAATTGCCATGCGACTTTGTTCGCGCTAAAGAACTCTTAATCGACGACCACCCAATTCCCTTTGTCGACCTGAACCAGTTTCTTGACCCTAGCGAAGCTACCTACTCCTATATGTGGACGATTGTTGGAAGTCAGGTAAAGGTTAAACCCACCCCAACGACGCTTACTTTGGCGACAATGTATTATTACAAGGCGGAGCCCGAGCTCCAGGCCGACACTTCCGAACCATTGATTCCTTCGTTTTTGCAGCAATGGGTCATTGCTTACGCCAGCTACCTTTGCGCCATGCGTCGACAAGACGAGCGTACCGCTCAGGTTTACTTGGCTCAGTCGAACGATCTCCTGCTGCGCATGCGCGACGATGTGCGCCAAAAAACGGGTAGGCGCATCCAGGTTAACCGCCGCCTCGATTACGCAAACTGGAGATAAATGGTAAAGCGCATTGTCGAATGGGATGACTTTACTGGCGGCTATTACGTAGGTCCGTCGGCTACTCAGCAGCCCCGCAACACTTTCCAGGGTGACAACGTAACTGTCGCGATGGACGACGCAACCCTGATTCCCATGTATCAACCTGCCGTTACGACTTTGACTGGGACCGACGTGAGTTCCGGGAAGATAACTGCTGCTTGGACAAACGTAAGTGAGCCTGTTCAACTTAACGGCGTAATGTGCTTTGTTGCAAAAACTTCCGGTGCCGTTTACCTGTACGCAATTGCCGGTGGCACAGTAACTCGGCACACGTTATCTTCTGCCGGAACCGTTGCCGATTTTGTTGTTTCGCGCCCGGTAATGCTTACCGTTGATGGCAATGATGCTCAAACAAATGTCTACATTGCTGGTGGCACAAATAATATTATTGTGCAAAAACTAGACGCAAACGGAGCCTTGGTAAGCGGCGGTGCTTCAACTATCAATATTTCTTCGGTTGCGTCTGCCACTGGCATAACAAGGCTTGTCGGGCTTACTGTTTGGGGTGCGCGCATGATTGGCTGGGCTGCAAACAGCTATCTGTATTTTAGCGAAGCTTCGGCGTTTGCTACCGCATGGAGCGCAACTAATTACATTGTCATTGGTTACAACAACGATTCCATATCAAATGTTGTGGCGCGCAACTTTGATTTGCTCGTAGGCAAACCTTCCGGCTGGTATGTAGTTACCGGTGTCCTCAACTACAGCGCGGCAGTCCGTCAAGTCAATAACGGCATGGGCGTAATCCCGGGAGACCCAGTTAGCGAATGGAACAACCAGGTTATATTTAATACAGACACCGGCACGTACGGGTGGCCTGTCAACCTTTATACAATTAATGGCGCTCGAGTTCGTCCTGTAGCTTTCCAAAGATTTGCCGGGAATATCCAAAATATGAGCATCTCTAAAGGGCCCCTTGGAGTTCTCCAGGTTGGATTGGTGGACGATAACGAAACTACAATTAGTTGCATTTTGTGGTTGCTAAACCAGCAGGAGCGATGGAGCCGTGCCGTTATTCCTAGAGCTACAACTGCCTCTAGTGGCGAAACCCTTTATTTCCAACCAGCTTTGTCGATGCAGTCCCGCAGCGATGGATGGAAAAGCCCAAACTTGTCGATAATGGAAATCAAATACCCCTCAAGCGGCAACCCGGTTATTGCTATACACACTATGGCCGTCGCATCGTTTGAGCCCGGCGCTAAGACCGACGACACCCCAGCATCTGCCACGGTTCGACTTGTTGACTATATGAGCAAAGTACCGATTAGCGTAACTGATATCTACGTCGAGGTAGAACTTGCTCAGCTTTATAGTTCTTCAAACTATACCGGGACCGGGGTTTTGTCCTGCACGGTAAACATGAAGTATCCACTTGGAGACCTTCCAATAAGCGCTGGCAACGTTAGCTCCAGTACTTTGTCATACACCACAACCATTTCGACCATTCCTGGGACTGGCACGCGTTTCCTTGGCCGCATGTTCCGTTTCCGCCCCGACAATGCCGGACACGGTTATGGATTCGAAACTGAAATAACTTTCTCGGGCTGCAAGCTTAGGCGCGTGCTGGCCGTTACCGAAGATCACGTATGACCGAGAGGTTTAACGCCAACCAGGAGGAAATTGGTATATCTTCTTCCGGAGGGCCAGCCGGTTCCGGTCTTAATTTAACCACTCTTGGTGTTGGCCAAGGGTCTGGGCAAAACGCCACTTCCCAAGAAAATAACTCGAGCCTCAACTTTGAGTACACCTTGCGATGGGACGACATTTCTGAAAACTTGGCAAAACTTGGGAATAAAAAAAATCTTAATGATTTTGTTGACGATATGGAATTTCGCGACAGAATGGTTGAGGATTATCTCAGCAGCAACGTCGTTAACGGCATAGTGGCTGGTGCGGGGCTTTCTATTAACCGTGCCGCAGGCATTGTTACCGTTAGTTCTAATTCGACCAAAACATACAAGGTTGGAGACACCGGACCTGGCGGCGGAATCATTTTCTTTGTCGACAGGTTTGACGAGTATGCTGGTTTTACCTACCTTGAAGTTGCTCCTGCTAGCACCCAAGTGACTAGGACTTGGGCTACTGGCGCTAACCAAGGGGCCTCAGTTGCGGGGGCTGATTCAACAGCGCTTGGGTTTGGTACGTATAATACAACTGATATTACTTTGCAGGCTGGCAATGTCGCCGCTACTTGTGCCGCGGTATATTGCGATACGTTAACATCCGGCGGCCAGTCTGATTGGTATTTGCCTTCTATTGCCGAGCTAAAAATACTTTATGATGTTGCATTTTTGAATTTAGGCGGTGCAGGTTTTGTCCGCGATTATTACTGGAGTTCGACCGAAAACGCTGCGGGCAATGCAATAAGTAAAGATTTTTATACCGGGAGCGAGTTCATAAGTAATAAGTCGGACACGGTTTACGTGCGCCCTGTACGGCAGTTCTAACTAGGTGTATAGTTAATCGACAGAAAGAGACAACTATGGTTAAACTTCAGACAATCGCATTACGAGTAGCCGGAGTATTCGGCTCATCAGCCCTTGCTGCCGTTGCTGGTGGCGCTATTTTTGGGGTTGAACTATGGAAATCAGCAGCTATTGCGGGCGTTGTTAGCGCCTCCAAGGTGACTGAATCGTTGCTCCGCTCGTGGTCAGAAGATGGCGTTCTTACAAAAGAAGAAGTTGCCCAAGCGTTCTCCAAAGCTAAGTAAGTGGCTGCTCGCGTACGCGGGCGGATTGCTTATAATTATTGGCGTTCAGCCAGTCAAAGCTGAAAACTTAATAGTCACAGCACCTACAGATTATTGGTTCAATTATGATGTTCCGACTACCTTCACAGCCCGTACATACGAAGTACCGAACCACCCTTCAGACCCGCAACTTTGGCTCTATAACTCTGAAGGTGCCCTCATTGGGACCAACGACGACTGGTACGGTCTACAAAGTTTTCTTCGAGTCCAAGTAGAGCCAGGCTGGTACAGGCTTCGAGCTGGAGTTTGTTGCGGGCAACCTGATGTTTGGGGTCCAAATAGCAACTGGAACCTCGACTATCAATTAGAGATAAGTGGCTTTACCAATAGTCCAACGACTACTACATCTAGTACCGTCGAAGAAACAACCACAACATCTAGTACCACTACGACAACTACATCGACTACCACAACAACAACAACAACAACAACAACGACTACCACAACCACAACCGTCCCCGAAACAACCACGACCGCTGAGGCAACCACTACAACTGCTGCCCCAACAACCACGTCGACAACCACAACTAGCTCAACTACAACTACCACCGTTGCCCCGACTACCACTATTGCAGTACGTAGAACAACTACAACGGTTCCTGTCGAAACAACAACAACGACAATCCCAGCAACAACTACAACCGACAGGCCAAACACCACCGTTGCAGCCCCGACGACAACTACAACTGCCCCAATGCCTACGGGCGAGCAGGAAACAATTACTGCAGAGCAGGAAGCCAAGATCATCGAGTCTTTGTCGGACACGGCTTCCCCGGAACAAGTAGACGAAGCCATCCAGGCTATTTCAGAGAACCTGGATACTTTAACCGGGGAACAGCTGGATCAAATTGCCCTCGTAGTTAGTAACGCACCACCCAAAATTAAGAAACAATTTGAAAAAGAAATAAACATATTTGGTGGCGGTCTAGATAAATACGTCCCAACTGGCTCAACAATCCCCGTCGGCCAGCGCCGTACTTTGGTAATTGTTGGGGCTGTAATGACCGCGATGCCAGTATTAAGCGGAAGAAGAAAGTGATATTGTCAAGCTATGAATAAATACCTGGCTGCCATTTGCACTCTTATTGTGGCATGCTGTTCAAGCGCGTATATTATTATTACGTTGTCTGGACAGACGCGCACCCAGGCTTTGTGGATTACCGGAATTCTTTTGACCGCAACGGTCATCATAACGGCTATTGAGATGAAAGAGGACAATTAATGGCTACAGGAAAACAACCGTTCTTGCGCCGTTTGCGACTTGCCAAAGGCAAAAACAAGGGCATCCCCGCAGCAAGCGTTGTCATCCCTGACGGCTTTGAGAAGTTTCGCGAGAGCGGCTTACCCGAAAGCCATTTAATTAAGACCTCAATCGGTGGTCAGTTGTGGACCGAATGCGCTATTTATTTTGAGAACATGCTTGAGGCAGCACGAGCCGAAGGCATCACGTTTGCAAACATTGGCGCTTACCGCAGCCCCAAAGATGTTCTCAAGATGTTCCTCGATCGTTACGACAAGGTCGACAAAGGCCGCAAGCCACAGATTACCCGCACTTACAAGGGCGAGACTTGGTATCTCAAACCCGGCATGGCTCCATCCGCTTCTCCCGAGCGCGGCTCTCCACATCAATGGGGTATTGCAATAGACCTTGGCTCTAAAGTCAAAGGTCAGGTTGTTGGCTTGACCGAGAAAGCCCGGGTATGGCTTTGTGCTAATGGGCCCACATACGGCTTCACGCTTCAGAGCTTGCCATACAAAGACGACGGATCTGCCAACCCGGAACACGAGTGGTGGCATTGGCAATGGAGCGATCCAACGTGAACGCCGCTTGGGCCGCGATTGTTGTGGCAACTATCAGCGGTCCATTAATGTGGGTCTTGTATCGTTTGGATAAGCGAAACACAAGCCAGCACGGAGAAGCAGTTAAAATTATCCAAGAGGTAAAATTGAAAGTAAGCGATGTTCAAGATGATGTAAGAGATGTCAAGGGCGATATCCGTATCTTGAAGTCAGACGTGCGCGATTTGCAAAAGCCCAAATCAAAGAAATCTGCCAATGTCGACATCTAGTACTTACCTCAACTCTCTTATTACTCTTGCCAACCAAGCTGCTACAAACCGTAAGGCACAGATCGACCAGGACGTTAAGCTAGGAGCAAGCGGGACATTCTCTAAAGACGCTGCTGGCAATACCGTTTATACGCCCGGCACCGAAGGCAGCCTAGACATTGGCTACAAGCGAGCTACTGAATCTACCAACGCTGGCCTGGAGTCGCGCGGAATCATGCGAAGTGGTCAAGCTGCTTTGACTAAAGGTCGCCAGGCTTCTGATTACCAAACTGCCGTAATGAACCTCTTTAACAAAGGCGAGCGGATGAAGGGTGATGTCGATACGTCGAACGCCCTCAAGATTGGTGAATACCGCGCTGCTTATGGCGATGGAACCGACGCTCCGGTCTCCGAAATGAACCCGCCTGCTCCCGGCAACGCGCCCGAGACTCCGCCGTCCTACACTCTGCCTCCTGCTGCAAACACGCCGCGAGGTCAAACCTACGATTTGGCAGTCGGTAGCGTTCTTTATGGTGACACCGGGATGGCTCCGTCTGCTCCGGCAGAAACCCCAAAGACCTACGACAATCAAGTTGGCAGCGTTTTGTACGGGGATATCTGGAACCAGATTCCAAATGCCGCTGCTGGTTTTACGGTTCCGCCTAAGATTACTCCAGCCAAAAAGCTCGCCACCCAAAAAGCAAAGAAGAAGTAAATGGCAGATACAACAACATCTAGAATGCTTGCACAAGCTGCGTTGCGTGCAAAGAAATCTGCACCAATGGGCCAGGCAGTTGCCGCTGCATTCAATCCTTACTTGGGTGAGATTGCAAACGCAACTGGGATGAGTGCGGAATCATTAACGCCCGACATGGTGGGCAACCTGAACTACCGAGCTGGTCTTGCTAGCGAAGGCGCAATGACACAGGCTGATTACATGGACTCCTTGCGAACCTCAGTCCCGGAATACACCAATGCAAAGTTTGCCTACGCCGAGGAGAAAAGAAAGAAAGCTGCTGCTGACGCTATGGCTTTGGCTCAAGCAGGCAACCCGCTTGCCAACTTTAACATCAACGATTATTTGCCAGCAGCCGATACGCGGGTGCCAAGCCTTGACGTAAGATTCGGTTACCCGCAATTTGCGCCTACTCCAAAAGCAATGTCTAACCTTAAAACAATGAACCCGAATTTCTATACGCTCCCTGGGAATCGTAAATAATGTCATTAGGTACCAAAGCAACTCTTTATAAGGCGGCTACCGGCACGGATCTGCCAATGGAAACCCCGGCCACCACAAACCCAGCTTTGTCTACCGCCATGAACAACAAGCTGCAGCCAGCAAAGAATTGGTCTAGTTTTCAGAGCGACATAGGTTTGACCACTACACCGGCGATGCTTAACCAGGGCTTGTCGAGCAAGGGTAAGTACGCTGGTTACTACACAGCTGCCGACATGCAGAAAGCCATCGAAGGCGATGCCGTCCAGTCCTACAACCAGGCCACAGCTTTTGCTGAAGATCTTGGCACCCTTGCTACGAACCAATACAACAAGTACAACGCACAAAGCATGTACGGCATGCCAACTTTTCAAACCAACGTAGACCTGCCACCCGGAGTCAAAGAACAAAAGATCCAGGAGTACCAGGATTACATGGGCAACCTGTTGCCGCAAATCAGCAACTCGCTTGACACTTCTGCAAACATCTTGCAAACACCAATGTATGAATTTGCCCGCGCTTTGGCTACCAAGAAGTACGGACTTAACCCATCAATTGCTGCCGGTATGTTTACCCCTGAATTTGATGTTGAGCAGTACGACATTAACCAAGATGTTCAATCGATGGCTAGGACCGGGATGCCCTTTGATGTTGCTCGCCAGGCTACCGCCGATGCAAGAACTGCTTTGGAAAATACTCGAGAGGATACCAAGTACGTACGCGACCAGGATGCGTTGACACGCGCTGCAAAAATTGAAAGTTCTCTTGGTTTCAGCACCTCAAAAATGAAGCAAGCTACCAGCATGACTGATCAACAATTGTACGACGTTGTAAATGATCCCGGCTGGGTAAAGACCAAGCAAGGCGTTGATAATTTTATTAAGGCGGGTGAAATTGATACTCTGTACGAAAAAGCCGTAGCAGCTGCTAATGATCCAAAGACAACTCAAGCAGGAAAAGTTATCTTAGGGTACCTTGCCATGCGCCTAGCTTCCTCGAGCACTACTCAAGCCAAGGGAATGGCTGCAGCTATTGCTGACGCAACCGGTGTCCCGACATTTGACAATCCCTGATGCTTAAGCCCCCACGCAGCGTAACAAAATCCACCCCGGCTCCAGTCAGTCCCGGTGCTGCCGCCCTAAGTGAGCTGGCCGCATTTGCCCCGGAACCAGTTAAACAATCACAGCCTGCGCTTGCTCCAATCGCGGATACGGGCACTAAGGGCCAATCCGGAGCAAGTGGGTCCTTTGAGCCGACAGTAGAACAAACAGACTTTGACATAACCAAGGCTGATCTTTGGAACGCGCTTAAAAAGACCCCTAAAACTCTAGGCATTTTAACTGCTTTGGCTCCTTCGGGAGTTTTAAGCATGGTAAAAGCTGGCACCGGTATTCTCGGTGGAACACCTAGCGAATTTTCTAAAACATTTAAGGGTGGCGGAACCCTTAGTAAAATACCGGTTGCTAGTCTTTTCCTTACAAAAGAAGGCGAAGCAATGGGCCAGTCTTTTGTCGACACCTACAAAGATCTTAAGTATCTAACCGGCGGTCCCGAGTTTGAGATGGAAGGCAACAAGCGCAAAGTTGTCAATGGCAAGCTTGTTATCAAAAACGCTGACCGCATAACAAAAGCTCTTGCCGTTGGTGAATCTCCAGCGCCTTTCATTATTGAAGATTTTGGAAACGTTTCCCTGGCTGGTTCTATTGCAAACGTCGGGTTTAGAGGTGCTTTAATTAAAGCAACAAAAGACGCTACGAAAATTGGCGCGTTTGATGAGGCCCCCGCAGCTACTGCTGCTCAAGCTGCTGCCCGAGAAGCTGCTCTCGCAAAAATGGTTAAGCGCTCAAACACCGTTCAAACAGTTAAAGGCTTTACGCGAGCCACTGAAAAAGTGGCTGCTGCTCCTATGTATCCATATATCTATGGGTTCAGGGGGGCTAAATACCTGACCGACTATGCTGGCCGCGCATTCGCAGACAGACTGCGTGCACAAGCTGACAAACTCGATGCAGAAGGCAGCACAACCAATACCGCAAGCGGTTTTCGTAGAACCGCTGACAGGGCTAACCAATTCTTTGGCACACCCGTGCGAGATGAGTTCGGCAATGCAGTACTGAACGACCAGGGCAAACCAATCATTATCCAACGGCCTACTGTTATGCAGTGGGCAAAAGATAAGTTGCGTCGCCAGGAAACAACCACGTCGGAAATACAAAACGCTGTTGTGGACACAATTACAAAACCTCCGCATTTTGAAACAGACGGAGAAGTTAAGCCTTACGAACAAGAAGCCGCTTTTGCTTTGCGAAACGGAATAGCTGCGACTATTCACTTCGCAATGCGCGCTATGCCGGAAATTCCTCTTGAGGAGTGGCGCAGAATGTCAAACGTCAACGAGCACCCTGACTTTCACGTTTCGCTTGAGGGCCTCCGTCTTGCCTTGGACTTTATGGAGAACAAGGTCGAGAATCCAAACACTCGTGACCGCGTGGACTTCATTGTCCAGGCAACAGATCAAATCATAGACACATATATCTCCGAGCCAAGCCGCCAGGGTTACGGCGTTGACAATCCTCTTGACCCATACCAAGACTTGCCGCTTCCCGAGATAGACCGACTTCGCAAGGCGCTGGAGGCTGCCGGCGCAGATGATTTAGTGACAATCATGGACGGGCTTCTTGAGAATGGTTTGGCTGACCTTGCTATTGATGACCCAGTAAGAACTCGCTGGCTTGCCGTTTTGGTTGAAGCTGCCCCAGATTCCGTTTCTGGTGACGCAAGCATTTGGCCAGCAACAATGCGTAACCGAATTGAACAAGTCCGAGCCATGAGAACATGGTTTGAGCAAAAGGCAGCACAGACGGTTATGGGTACTCCACCACCTGAAGGTGGCCCACACAACTTTGATCCTAGAACCGGCGACCCAAATGCCACCGGAATTCCTACTGTCGACGATTTGCTTAGGAATCCTCAGCCCGGTTCCTTGCCACGCATCCCGGCGCGATTTGTTAACAATGCTCTTAAGTCTCTGAAAGCTCTAAACGGGAAAGCCAAAATACTTGGCAAGAACCTTACTGACATCCATATCAAGATTGCTTCGTACGAGCGCAACCTTCTCAAGCTTCATTATCAATTAAAAGAAATTGAAGGCATGTGGGTTAACAACCGTGGCCGCGAAGTGTTCCCCGACAAGAATGGCAACCTACCCAAAAGTGCAAAGCGCATTCCTGGAGCATTGGAGCGCGCTCAGGAACTGCGTGATCAGTTGCGAGCAAAGTATGACGAGATGGTTGCTGCGCAACAACAAAACACGGTTATCGACGGGAAAGTCGTTTCGCTAGAAGAAATCCAAGGCAACCTTGGAAAGATGGACGAACTTGTCGATGACATGCAAACAAAGGTCAATGGTATCGACAAGTCAGCGCAAGATCTGATCGATGCCAAAGACGCGCTACACAACAAGAGCGCGCAGATTGCAGCCTTGCTGGGCCTTGAGGGTGTTGACGCTGCCCCAATACGCGCAGCCATCGAGGAGGACATGGCTAATCTTCCCGAAGATCTAGAGCAATCAACCGTTTTCGGACCTAAGTACGACGTGCTCAACCAAATAAGTGATTACGTTGCCCGGGTGGAATTGGTGGTTGACAACCTTGCTAATGAGAGGTCAAAAGCTACAGAACAAATTGAATTTCTTCAGGAGCAAGTGGACGTTGTCGAAAGTGCTTTTGAAAATGAACAAATAACCGAAAAAGAATATCAAGACAGAATGCAGTCGCTTGATCGAAGCATCCAAGACGCTGAACTTAAATACAACAGCATTGACGAATTGCTTGATTCGGCCAACGAATACCTAGACGATGCGCAAATGGCGATGAATTCAAAAATTGCCGACGTGATAGCGCTGATGCCGGAAGCCGAAGCTCGCAATATTGCGAAAGTAATTGAAAAGACTATTAACGACCTTGAAGAACAGCGATCAATTGAAGCCGCAAATCTAGACGAGATGCGTGAATTTGTGGTCGAATCAAATCGGGCCATTAAAGGATTACAAAACGCTATACAAATTTACGACATTTATGACAAATTTGTAAAAGAGGCAGTGGCAAACCCTGGAGCGCGCCCAGTCATCGTAGAGTTTGATGCAAAAAGAATAAAAGAATTATTTAGAACTGGGAGATCTGGCCCTGGATCGCGTTCTGGAGTAGTCCCGTATGCGGTTATAGAATTCCGGGGAGTAAAATTTGAATTAGTATCTTATGGGGGTGGGCCCCAAATAAAGATTAAACCAGTAGTTTTCGAGGATTATCTTAACCAATTTACAAATTGGGGCACTCCGGATATAGACATTTCAGGAATGGAGTTTTTGCAAGATGCTGCAACAAATCCAATCCTTTCCGAAGAATGGGGACTAACTCTTGAAAACCAAATTTTTGTATATCTTGAAAGAGCGCAAACATTTGTTAAAAAGATGGGCATTGAGATTGGGGCAAGTAAAACCGACAGAACTAGAGCTAGCTCGGTTAAAGAATTCTACAAAGATTTCAAAAAAGAATTTTCTCAAGTCAGGCTAAAACTTCAAGAAACAAAATTGGCTGATGTTCCGCTACAGGAAGCATGGAATTCGGTCAAGAGTGCTTTAGCTGAAACAAAATCAAAGTTAACGACCGCTCGAGAGAATTTGGGCGTGGCTCAAAAAGCCATTGTTGATCGCATTTCTAAAATTGATAAAATGAAAGGCAGGACAAGTTCCGCCGACGTAAAAGAAGCTATTGCAGCTTTTGACATAGAACAAGTCATCATGGGCATTGACAACGCCATTGACTACTACGAACGTACTGGGAACTGGTACGGGGAATCTCTAAAGGTTTCTTCTCTTTACCAAAAAGACGGCATTGACATAAATACTGATGCTGTTGTTAATGCTGCCGGTATGGAGCTCCCGCAAAACCCCGACAATCTTACGCCTAGGGAGTATTACGAGGAAGCGCTTAGGCAGCGTGATATCCAACAAGCAAATCTTGAAACCGCTTTGTCTAAGATGGACGCGGCTAAATTAAAAACACTTGCCGAAATATCTAACCCAACACCCGTCAAGGTCGACCCTCTCAAGGAGGAGAACTGGTCGCGCATTGGCGGGGATGCCTACATCGATACCGGTACCCGTAGTTATAAGTCCATAGAGGTTGTCCGCGGCAGGAGCACTCGTGGGAAAACCCTTTACGACCACCACCTGCAGCGCATTGGCAGCGATGGGTTGCCTTTTGAAAACATGACAATGGTGTTCAAGTCTTTTGCTGCAGTACGCAAGTATGTAGCAGAAACAGTCAAGACCGACGCACAGGTTCTTGGCAACCTGCCTGAAGCCAACTTTGATCGCTTGGCTCTCGAGGGCCCCAAGGGGCTCCCGTTCCCCAAGGACCTGCTTGACGCTGAAGCAAACCTAGCCAAAGTGAAAGGCAAGCGGGCAACACTTCTTCAGACAATGCAGAACACCGAGTCAAAACTCACGAAGCTGCGTGTTGAGGAATCAGCAAAGAATTTAGAATTGCAAGATAAGCAAGCGCGGATCAATAACCTTGAAGCCAGGGTCAACCGAGAGATAATTACTCAGCCTGGTCTGACCAAGATCAACGATATTGAAGCGCCGCTTGACCCCGCTACCGGAAACCGCCTGCGCCCTCGCGTTGTCGCACCTGCCGAGATTGACAGCCCGAGCGGCCAGGCAGTAATTGCTTCTATCAATGAAGCGAACATGGCCAGGGCCCAAAGCATCCCCTTCACCATGCCTATGCGCGCCGCAATGGAAGGTCGCCCTGATCTCACCTCCGGCTACGACTATGCACCAAGCACCAGGGGCTTTGGCTACGTTCCTGCCGGAGAGATGAAGGCACGCACAAAAGGTGCAACGCGAACAATCGACCCCGGTATCAGCGGCAAGCAAAGACTACGTATGTCTCATTATCGTGCCGGTACGTCGGGTGAAATTTACTCTTTGCGCGAACTAGCCGACAGAATCGTAACTGCCCGTCGAGGCATGGATCAAAACGAAACCATCAAGTTCTTGATGCACAGCGGGTTCAGCACTTCCCCAGCGGCGCTTCTCGGCCAAGAGCTGATTGATGACCTGACACGACAAGCTGAAGAAAAAGCAATTAGGGAGCGCGACTACGCTCCTGGGCGAGTCAACCGAGACTTCGCTTTCAAAGATGCAGTAGCAACAAACCTTGGCTCTCTTATTGACGAGCAAATGGTTAACCGTGGATGGGAAACCAACCAAGGCTTGACCGGCGACATTAAAGCTGGTGTCTATGTCAACAAAGTCGACGGAGCGACAAGGTACTTGCCAACGTACATGCGCGAATCAGTTGCCAGTCGAACCTCTTACTTCAACCCTGCTGCGGTTGGCGCGTATCTCCGTTGGACGAAAAAAGCTACGACAGTGCTCAAGAACGCTGTACTGCCTTTCTCTTTAACTTGGCAAATTGGCGACGCAATCGGAATCTTGACATCCGCGCATGCCACGGACATCCCGCTTGGTGAACTTGCAAAGAACATGAGGATTGCTTTCGAGCAAAACTACGGCGGTGGCTTTACCGACATTTTTAGAGCAACCGAGAACAGGCAGATTGGTGAGCTGGGAGCATTCCTTGGACAAAGCGGTCTACAGGACGTGGGTTTGGCTACCGACCGCCAACAAGTTCTGCGCGGCATTACGCCCGACGAGAAGGTCCCGCTTACGCAACGCATCCCTGGTGTGCGCGTGCCGTTTAAGGCATGGGACACTTTCAAGCAGAGCTCTTATCGATTGAACGAAGCAATCAACCGCGTTGGTCGCCAGGCTTACTTCATGACCGCTTTCCAAAAAGCACTAGACGAATACAACGCCGAGACAAACTCAAGCTTTACTATCAACGACTTTCCAAAGCACAAGCTCGCCCTCGGCACGGACCCTGCAGGGCAGAAATTGTCTCAAGCTTTTTGGGACACGATCAACCAGGCAAACGACGTTCTCGGTGACTGGCTTGACTTAACGCCGTACGAGCGTCGAGTGGTTCTTCCGCACGTTACTTTCTACGCATGGATTAAGCACATCAACAAGTTCTTCATGAAAGTAGCAAACGATGACCCAGCAAAGATCATGTGGCACATGTACTTGGGCACAATGGCTTACGACGACGATTTCAACATCTATGACTGGCTAGCTCAAAACCCAGTTGGGGCTATCTTGGGCGAAGGTGTAACCAACCTTGCCTTTGCTTCACAATGGAATGACTTTTTCAACGGCCCGATTGGCAGCTTTGTAATTGATCGAGACATTCGCCCCGCAATGCGCACCTTGGGCCCATCGCCACGCCTCATCTCCGCAGGAACTGTCGGCATTGACTTGACACAATTGAAGGAAGTAAGCAGGCCAACCGGCTCCGGCGCTTACGACCAACAAGGATTCCAGGTAAACCAAGGACTCCTTACTAACCCATTTAGCGCGCAAAGGCTTGGCGAGTTTGCTGGCTTTGGTATGCAAACTTTCCCATTGCTCAAGAAGGTTGCCAACCTCTTGCCGTCTGCAGATGTGCCTTTTACGGACATACAAACCGGCCCATTAAAGAGGTTTGGGACTGGCGCAACTCGTACCGTTCCCGGCACGAACATCCCTGTCCCTGAAGTGGGCGGTCGGACAAACGCATTGCTAAGCTTGTTCAACGTTCCGGGAAGGGAAATCATGTCTGCTAAACAAGTACAGGAAATGAAGATCCAGCAGCGCCTTCGCTTGATAGAGAACCAGCAGGCTCGCCTCAGATACGAAATCATGAAGCCTTGAAAAAGGCCTACACGTTAGTCCTGTTTGGCAAAAGGCCAGTAAGTCTTAATCAAGAACGTAGTCAACACTACCGGGCCCGGGTGAACGATACTAAATGGTGGCGCGATGGCTTCACTCAAGCAGCCCTAATAGCCAAGATTCCTCACATGGAAGCTGCCGAGATCATTGTTGAGCCGATACTTGAGAACCGGCGCTGGCAAGACACCGGGGCTTGCTTTCCCTCCGCAAAGGCTGCCATTGATGGAATAGTAGATGCTGGGGTATTATCGGATGATACTCCTGATATTTTACCGCAAATAACATTCAAACGTCCCGTTCTCGGTCCCGAAGCTGGTCTGCGAATAACAATTGTCCCATTAAAGAAAAGAGTCCCTGGTGAAGAAACCGTTTTGGGATACAAAAAACCCTAAAGAAAAATCCACTAAACTCAGCCCAGCACAATTGCTTGCCGCTAAAAGAAGCGCTAAAGCGGCTGGGCGACCATATCCAAATCTTATAGACAACGCCGCAGCAAGCAGGAAAAAATAATGATGAAGCCAAAAGAAGCTCTTGCCAAAAAGAAAGCCGAAAAGCATGAAAAAGGTGAGAAGCCGTATGTTGAAGCTGAAGAAACTCGCATGGAAAATAAGGGTTGGTCTGAAAAGCGATCCGAAAGACGCGCGCACGGTTTGCGCAAAATGCGTTAATGGCTACGCCTGCATGGCAGCGCAAGGAGGGGCAGAACCCCGAAGGCGGGTTGAACGCGAAAGGTCGCGCCTCCTACAACAGCGCAACCGGTGGCAAGCTTAAGCCTCCCGTAAGCCGCGCCCAAGCAGCTAAGAGCAAGTCGGCAGCAGCTCGACGCGAATCATTTTGTGCGCGCATGGAAGGTGCTAAGCGAAAGCTGGCAAGCGCCAAGACCCGTCGAGATCCAAACAGCCGTATTAATAAGGCATTGCGAAAGTGGGATTGCTGATGGCCGATAAACCTGTCACCCGTCTAGCTTCGGAAATGACCGCTCAAAAAAAGAAACGCGGATTCTTTGACAAGATCGGCGGTTTTATTGCTGATGCTGGGCAGGAAGTTGGGCGCATAGTCACCAACCCTGTAGAAACCGTGCAGCGCCTTGGGTCGGAGGCCAAGTCAGCCTTTTATGATCCGATCCGTAATTTGCCAAACGCTTTCGACCCAACCTCGGGCTTGTCGCCAATGGAGAGGGTAAACACCGGACTTGGCGGCGGTTTGGCGCTGGCTGACGCGGTCACCCCTTTTCTTCCCGAAGGGGCGTTGGCTAACGCAATGGTCAGAAATGCAACCAACAAGGCAATAGCCGAAACTGCTGCCGCAAGAACAACCGCTCCCCGTTTTAACAATATGATGCTTTCAAATGGACAGATGTTGCCAAGGAATGCGGCAACTGTTCAATACGCCGAAGCACTGAGGCGCATGCAGAACGAACTGAATTTGCTCCCGGACCAAACCCTAGCAAGTATCCAAATGCAGGGTTCGCAATTGCCTAGTGTTTTGAAATCTGGAGAATATAACCCCAATCTAGCTGGAGCTTCTGGCTATCGCGGCGTTAACCAGCAACTTGCCGATAAAGCTGGAGTTTCCAATCCCTACGAAGGTAAAAGAAAAGCTATTGAAAGTTATCTAGGTGGCGACACTTACGGAATGTTGCGTGAACCAATGGACTTTCGTACAGGTTCAAGTTATCGAATTCCAAGAAACGCTTCTATGAAAGACGCAGATGGCAACTTTATTGAAGATGTGTATACTGCCGACAAACTTAAAGCTTGGCAAAAAGACATAGGAAGTCAAGTGATCCTTGACGTAAGACCAGGATTAGGCGCTACCGTTACACCAGGGGATAGCTACAATATTTGGAATCGCGCAAAAGCAGCAGGCTACGACGGCTCTTATTCTGATTTTGTTCTCCAATACGATAAATCGTTACCTGCAATTAATTCGGGCATTCCTGGTCAACCGCCAGCCATCCCTGACGTTTATAAAGACATACTGACCGGTGCAAATTTGCGTTCTCGCAGACCGGAACTGAACGAAGTTCCATTCTATGCTGAAGTTCAAATGCCTCCGGTCCCGTTGTCGGACGTTGACCGCGCCTATTTAATGAGGGATGCGGAAATGGTCAATCCAACCTACAAACCCCCAACACCGCAAGGTTGGTCGGGGCTCGAGTCGATCCCATCCCCAACCCCCATGCGCATAATGGCGCAAAACAGGGCAATGGCAAAAGCTGCTCGAGCAAGAGGAATTACTCCCGTAACTGGGATCTTGGATCAAGCTATTACTAAATTTGGTCCAAAGACCGTGGAGCAAGCCCGGGCATCAATGTCGCCTGATGAGTTTATGAAATTCATAACTAGCGCTACTACCTTTACTCCCGATAGAATCCCCCTTGACCAAATCCCGGGGCCTGAATTTTGGGCGGATATGAGAAAAATGGCTGAAAAAGTTATTGCCGACAGGAAGCTAAAAACCGCACCGCCGGAGCCATACCAAGGCTCTACCGATCTGTAAGCGACGCGCTCAACTAGTCAAGCCGGTAGGCTAATACTATGGCAACACACATCTCGGATATCCCAAGGCCAATGTACGCTTACGTAAACCAAGCGTATCTCTATGATTTTGAAAGCCATCTAACTGACCCACCAAAAGAATGCCTTATATATGGTATATCCGCTTTGCCCGGTAGGGCCTGGGGCTTGTCCGTATTGCTAAACAATGGGGCATTGGTGCAGCATCTGCCTGTTCAGGCTTTTAACTTACGAGACAGGAAATGCAGTTCGGCACACCACTTGTCGACGTTGCAAGTTTGGTCATGCTACGACCAGGACTTCTCAACACATGAATACAAAGCCTTGTCCGAGATCCGCGTAAGGTGCTACCTCGGTGATGGCACATGGACGCATGGTCGCTATTGGTTTACTGCCGCTCCATATAACGACCATTTTTCCCGCACTCCGGACCAACATAAGCACTTCAACTTTATTTGGCTGGATTGTGGCTGCCTAGCCTCGCTGCCCGGGAACCGAATGCTGGTAATTGATCCGAGCTTTACTGTCGACATGCCCGAATACGGCGATCGACCCAAGTATCGAGTTAACACGCAGTATTGGTACCCCGAGGACAGGAATGTCAAATTTGACGATGTTATCGACTACGAAGCCGGGTAATTTGCTACACTAAAACCATACCCAAGGAGGAACATGGGATTATTGGATGAAATCAACGCGGAAACAAACTGCAAGCCTGAAAAGCGCTGGGAGTTTTTTCATAAAACGATGGACCAGCTTGGCGACAAAAAAGAACAAGATGAATTTCTTGTTGCTTTGGATAACCACGCTATTCCCATCGCGGCAATTTCTTCGGTACTCAGGAAAAGAAACATCGGCGTAAGCCACGACACTTTGAGGAGGTGGCGCAATGACCGAAAATCTTAATGAGTATGAATTGCAGTCTCATATAGAAGATTTGCAGAAAGCTCTTAAAGCTGCCCACTTGCGTGAGTTGCGCGCCAAGACTCGCACCAACGACTTAGTCGAAGCGGTTTACAGAGCGGCTAAAGATGCGGCAATCGGGCAACCGAGAATTAAACCAACTGTTTACACGCCACCTAAACGCTCCAAACAAAAGAGCGAGGTGGCGTTGTTGCATGCAACCGACTGGCAGCTCGGCAAGAAAACTGTTTCGTTCGGTATCTCTACGCTTGACCAGCGCATGAAGCAGGTTGTCGAAAAGATGTTGGCGATTACAGAAATACAACGAGCCGATCACCCGGTCAACGACGCAGTCATCTTGTTTGGTGGCGACATGGTGGAGGGTCTTGGTATTTTCCCCGGGCAGGTGTATGAAGTCGAGGCGTACTTGTACCAGCAGCTTTTTGAAGCAGCGCGAATAATGAAGTACATCGTGTCGTCCCTTGCATCTAATTTTAAGAATGTGAAAGTGGTGTGTGAGTACGGCAACCACGGTCGCCTTGGTCGCAAGGGTGAGATGCCAGCAAACGACAACATCGACGCAATCGCCTATGGCATTGTAGCCGAGGGTTGTTCACACCTCAAAAACGTGTCGTTCCAAATGAGTGCTGATTGGTATCAAATATTTAAGATTGGAAATTACAATGGCTTATTGGTACATGGTGATGAAATTAAAAGCTTTGGTGGCAACACTCCGGCGTTCGGCATCCTCCGCAAAGTAAGTGCTTGGAGCTCCGGCGTTATTGAGCCATTTCACGATTGCTACATGGGCCATTGGCACACACCGATGTCATTGACGATGAGCAACGGTGGCCGCATTTTTGTTACTGGCTCACCAGAGAGTCACAACGAATATGCCAGAGAGTTTGTTGCAGCGGTTGGCCGGCCATCACAAAGATTGCATTTTATCGATCCTGAAAAAGCCCGCGTTACGAGTGAACATGTCTTGTGGCTTGACTGATTTTTGTTTTGTGCTTGTGTCGTGGGCTGATGCTCATGCGGGGGCAGGGCATTGGGCTGAGCTAGATGATGATAACGAAGAACACATTGTCAAAACATGTGGTTTTCTTATTCCGGTATCCGATGGAGGCAAGTTGAATCATGTCACAATCGCGCAATCCTATACACCGGACGGGTTTTACGATCACGTTATTTATATACCGGTAGGTATGGTAAGAGAAACCGTATTACTCTCTACAAATTAAATACATTAAAATAAAACATTAAAGGTTGCCTTGAGAGTTTTGCTCGGCTAAGGTGAATCTCACCCTTACGGGAATGTATCCGCTAACGCATTGGGAGATCGTTGATGGAAAATACCATACAACTAATTTACGGCACCGTTGTTCGAGTCAAAGACTTGCACGGTGAGTGGATTGTTCATCACATGAACACCGACGGAAGTGTCTGCCTTTATGGAGGTACGCCGACACGCAAATCGTTCAGGGATATTCACCTTGACCGAGTAGTAGTTAAGCGCATTAAAACCCCTAGAAAGGAACGCTAATGAGGAAACGCATTATTTGTGGTGCTTTAACCATGTTGGCATTTATCCAATCTCCGGCACACGCCAAAGCAGATGGATTCAAATGCCC
>Ga0315906_10002402_pt1 | contig 26192 bp, 12 predicted proteins | sample LakEriMetagenome_4_FD_203526 | JGI IMG/M metagenome (GOLD analysis project Ga0315906, IMG submission 203526) | Freshwater fungal communities from buoy surface, Lake Erie, Ohio, United States - Buoy 2 MA122 | ecosystem: Environmental > Aquatic > Freshwater > Lake > Lake biofilm | place: USA...
AATTTGCTCCTTATTCTCATGAATCTCCTCGAGACTGTCTGTATGACTTGCAAATTCCTCCAGCTTATTATGCAATTCCTGCTTGATACTGATATTGATCTGATTGGCCCTCTTGGCTATCAAGGCAATAGACTCATACAGATTACCTGTTTTGTCTTTTATTTCTGCCAACTTCTTAGGCTCTACCACGCTACTGGTATTAGCGCTTAACTGACGGCGATACTTGCTCATTTTGTATTACTTTGATTTTATTTATACTTGATTCGTTAAACTCCCTTGCCTCATCCAGGAATTTGCTTTCAGGGAACCTGTCAGCAAAATCACTGAATTCGGATATCACCTTCTCAAACCTTTCCAATTGCTTGTCCGGAATACTCAATTCTGCAAACTTGAAATATGCTCTCACCACGAAAAGCTTATATTCATCTGCTTTTTGCGACTCCGGATAGTCATTCAACAGGGTATTGAAAGCCAGGGCTGCAGCGCGAAAACTGCCCATGTCATAGAACAATTTTGCAGACCTGAAATCCTTTTGCTCCAATTTATGGCGACATTTATCAATGATCTCCGAAGCCTCGATGTTATGAGCAGAGGCAGGATGCGTATTGATAAATGTCTGCATCATTCCCATTGTCCTCAAGGTATTGACTTGCTCTAACTCAAGCTTAGGTGACTGCTTGTAAAAGCAATATGCCCGCTTGAAATCAATTTCCTCCGCTTTCAGACTGTTAGGGAAAACTTCCAGGTATCCCTTGAAAAGATTTTCCGCTTCCCTGTACAGTCCCTGATTATAGAAACAATAGGCGTATTTATAATAAAGATCTTCAAACTTTTGAGTTCCTTTGAAAACAGGAAAAAGCTCCTCATACAATTGCTGCGCGTATCTGTATTTCTTCTTCTCAAAATATCCGTCCGCCCTGGATAATTTATAATCAAAATCCTTGCTCTTCATCACCTTGCCAAAATCATTACAACCTGCAAGAAGTGCAAGGACAAAAGAGAAGAGAAGAACCCAAAGGCGGAGTCTACACATACAGGGATGCAAAATTAATGGATTTTGCTGAAACACATTCAATTATGATGGACCCGAAGCAAGAAGCCCTCCAATCGGAGGGCTTCAAATATTGCAAAAAGTAACGATTTATGAAATCAATTGCACTTTACGTCAACGGTATTGTTTTCACCACCACCGATTTCGCAATTTATCATAATCCTGTCGGCACTAATTCCTTGCTTTTCAATTAAATATGTCCTTGCAGCATTTACACGCTTCTGACAATTTGACTGAGCTGCTTTGGAAGCCTCCGGATATCCGGTCAACGTAATGGAACAACCAGGATTAGCCTTCATTTTTTCAGCTATTGAACCCAGCATGGTCTTTGCATTGGCAGAGAGTCCTGCAGTATTTCCCGAGAAGGAGAGACTTGGATAATCGCAAGGGCAATTACCTGAACCCTTTCCACCGGTTGCTGCAGCATCCATAGCAGATTTAAGGTCCTTACAGCACTCAGGCTCAGGACATTTTCCAACTCCGTCTGCATCAACAGGCTGACATTCTGTAGGAGTGATCATTTGCTTGTCTTTGGAATCAGGAACGCCGTCACCGTCAGTATCCATTGAAATACCGGTTGTGCTTACGTTAACTCCGGCAGGAGTGTTAGGTTCGCGATCCAATTGATCTACTACACCATCTCCGTCGCTGTCCTCATACGTAGGCTTAGGCAGCTTCATGTGCTTAGGATTGTTCAACTCGCTGTAAGCATAATCGAGCGGATTGATCCACCACAGTGGCTCAATTGCTTTCTTACCTACGTTGTAATTGATTCCTAGTGAAAGGTAGTTATAAGAATCCCAGTTGGAGGTAAGAGAACCTGATTCCTGGAATTTGCTTCCGTCAAGCATGTCGTCTTTTACGAAGGTGTGCCTGTTTTCAAGAGCGACATTCAATTTATTGCTCAGCCTGTAGGCCAATCCAGCCAGAACTGTAGATGAAAACCTCAGAGAGTTATCTCCCAATTGAGGCCCCTTTTTGGCATCGATATTAGCATCTGTCTCATATGTATCATCCATACCATCCTTAAGGGCAGAAATGATATTTTTTCTGTTTTTATAAATGGCTTCCTTGTCGGAACCGGCTGTATAAGCGTTGGAATAAACACTAGCGAATAAAGATGAATAGCTCTTATTGCTGGCATCCAATGCGTTCAACTTGGTCTGATAAGCTGTGGCACCAATACCCGCACCTGCATAAAGCACCAAATTAGTCTGATTCTTATGGAACCTGATATTGTTGAGGGTGAAAATACCCTGTAAACTCAAGTCTTGAGAGTTATTCTTGAAATTGCTGTAAACCACCCTGTTATTGGCATAATCAGCACTGGCATTGTCCCAAGCTGTTGTCCTGTCAGGCAAAGTATTGGCCTTCCAATTCATTCCCTTGCCAACACCATTCAGGTATTGAAGCCTGAGAGAAAAGATGTAGCCGATAGAACGTCTGACATGAGCAGAAAATCCTAAGGAAGGATTGGTACTTGGGATGTCACCGGAAACACTGAAATTACCCAAAGAAAGACCTACTTCCCACTGGCTGCGAGGCTTTGCAGGAAAGTTGTAGGCATTGTTCCAGAACTCATTCTGCTGGGGCATGTCTTTAGAGGAGATAACGCTGGAGTCCCATACGCTATAACCTGAGGGCGGATTCTGGGAAAATGCGGCAGAGGTAATAAGCATTAACCCAAGTAAAAATTGGTACTTTTTGCTTGTCATAAAAATTGATTGATAGATTTCAGAATATACGTTGATTGGAAGCAAATTTAATTATTGAGGAAGATAAATCCAAGCGATTTTGAAATAATTTATATAATCAATGTCCTATGATTAGTATTTTTTTTATATATATTACTTTTTAGCATTATAAGTCACAGTTCTGCAAAATCAGCCACAGTGAAATAAATTAGTTTGGATTCATAGCACGCTAGCCTAACTTGCCCTTTATTTCAATTGCCGGGCAAATGAACCAAGTAAAAGAGAGTATTGGACATGAAATGAAGATTTTCAATGAAAAATTTTCTTCGGCCCTGAAAAGCAAGGCGCCGCTACTGGACAGCATCATGAAGTTCATTGTCAGGAGAAAAGGGAAGCAGGTCCGGCCAATGTTTGTATTGCTCAGTGCCAAATTATGCGGTAAACCGGGAGAAAGCACCTACCGGGCTGCCTCGCTTGTGGAACTTCTTCATACGGCCACGCTGGTTCATGATGATGTGGTGGATGATAGCATGGAAAGAAGGGGTTTTTTCTCGGTCAATGCCATCTGGAAAAACAAGGTGGCGGTTCTTGTAGGTGATTATCTGCTTTCCAGGGGTCTTTTGCTGGCAACGGAACATAAGGAGTTCATGCATCTGCATATACTTTCTGAAGCCGTCAAACTCATGAGTGAGGGAGAGCTTTTGCAAATTGAGAAAACCAGAAAACTGAACCTTGATGAGGATTTATATTTTGATATCATCCGTAAAAAGACAGCCTCACTGATCGCATCAGCCTGTGCTGTAGGTGCATACAGCACTACGAACAATGAGGAGATCACGGAAAAAATGAGGATTTTCGGCGAAAAGGTTGGCATAGCCTTTCAAATCAAAGATGATTTGCTGGATTATGGCAACGGCGGAATAGGGAAACCCACGAAGAATGACATCAAGGAGAAAAAACTCACCCTTCCGCTGATTCATGCCATCAATAAGGCTGACAAAGCCCTTAGAAAAAAAATGGTCAGTATTGTGCTTAATAATAACCAGGACATCGCAAAGGTGGACTTTGTGCTGAAAAAAGTCAAGGAATTGGGGGGTATGGAATATGCTGAGCAAAAAATGATAGAATACAGAAATGAATCCATTGCCATTTTGCATGGATTTCCTGATTCTCCCGAAAGGCGGGCTCTCGAGGAGCTTGTCAATTTCACTACCAACCGACCCTATTGAAATGAAAAAAAAATGGAATTTACTGCGACCTGATAAGGAGGCAGTGAAAAATCTGAAAGAATCCCTTAACGTTCACCCGATCATTTGCGGCATTCTTGTTAACAGGGGAATCAGGGAGTATGATACGGCCAGAACATTTTTCAGGCCTGAACTCAAAGACTTGCATGACCCGTGGTTGCTGAAAGACATGGATAAAGCGACCGAAAGAATCACGAGGGCCATGTCAGAAAATGAAAAAATCCTTGTCTACGGGGATTATGATGTGGACGGAACCACAGCAGTTGCCTGTATGTACCGATTCCTGCGTGATATCCATCCTGTTGAGCTGCTTGATTTTTATATCCCGCACCGATACCGGGAAGGCTATGGCATCAGTAAGATTGCAATCGATCATGCATTTGAAAAAGGCTTTAGCCTCATCATTTCCCTTGACTGCGGAATCAAATCGGTAGAGTTGATCTCCTATGCCAAAGGCCTTGGTATTGACTTCATTGTTTGTGACCACCATCTGCCCGATGAACAACTTCCCGACGCATACGCGATCCTGAACCCCAAACAACCCGGCTGTCATTATCCCTTCAAAGAACTCTGCGGATGCGGCGTGGGATTCAAACTCATCTCAGCCCTCTCATCCAAGTTGGCAATTGACGGACTCAATCCAGCAAGATATCTTGATTTACAGGCAACAGCCATTGCCGCCGATATAGTTTCCATGACCGGGGAAAACAGGATACTGGCCTATTATGGGTTGAAAAAAATAAATTCCGACCCCTCGCCCGGCATTGCAGCGCTGATGAAAAAAACCGGAATAGAAAAAGTAAAGAGCATTTCCGATGTCGTATTCATGATCGCACCCAGGGTGAACGCCGCCGGGAGGATGGATGATGCCAGCAAAGCGGTAAGACTTTTCATTGAAGAGGAAATGGAAAAAGCGGATGATTTCGCCTCCATTTTACATAATGACAATATTGACCGGAAAGAGGCCGACACCAGGACCACAGAAGAAGCGCTCGCAATCATCAAGGCAGATGATGAAATGATGAGCAGGAAGTCATCCGTCATTTACAATGAAAACTGGAGCAAAGGAATAGTGGGCATCGTAGCATCAAGACTGATTGAACATTTTTACAGACCAACGATAGTGCTTACACGAAGCGGTGACCTCGCGACCGGAAGCGCCAGAAGCGTACCGGGATTCAATCTCTATGAAGCCGTCCATGCCTGCCGGGAATACCTTGTTGCCTATGGCGGTCACTACGCTGCAGCCGGACTCTCCTTGCTGCCAGAGAATGTGGATGCATTCAGGCAAAAATTCGAAGAGGTGGTCAGTGCCGGTGTTAACGAGGACTTGCTAACTCCTGCCATTGACATTGATTGCGAAATCACCATAGAGGAAATCAGAAAGCCCTTATTCAATATCATCCGGCAAATGGAACCTTTCGGACCGGATAATGCCGAACCGACGTTTGTCATCAGAGGAGTAAAAGATACCGGAGGCTCCAAAGTGGTAAAGGAGAAACACCTTCGTTTTGAAATCAGCCAGGGATCTCATCGGATAAATGGCATCGGCTTCGGCCTTGCGAATTTGTATCCCTTACTGGAAAGCAAAGATCCCGTAGACATTGTCTGCAGGATCAATGAAAATGAATTCAGGGGCAACAGCAATCTTGAATTGAGAGTGCTGGATATGAGAAAATCGGAAACTATTCTTTGATGTTAGCATCCATATTCCTGAAACTTCTGTCGATGAATCGCGTCAGCTTGCTTCCCGTAAGCAGGCCTTGAGCAAGCAACGCCAGATCAGATAAATTTTGAGTGAGGTCTTGCTGTTTAGTTTCATCCTTCTCCGCCAGAATGGTACGAAAAATGGGGTGATTGCCATTGATGGTCAAATGCACCTCATCAGGCATCCCGGCATACCAGGAGGACATTCCCCCTCCCACGGCAGCCATATCTTTCATTCGCCTCATGAATTCCGGACGCGTCGCGCAAACCGGCGCCTCATCAGGCGAAAGTCCCCTGACCTCCACCTGCAATTGCACTCCCTCCTGAGGAAGATTAAAGAGCGATTTCAATTTTTCAGACTCCTCCGCCGAAAGCACAGAATCAGATGACTCCTGTCTGTCGATCAGGTTATCAGTTATATCCGAATCCACTCTTATAAAATGGATGTCATTCCATTTCATTTCCATATTATTAATGAAGGCAGCATCCACAAGTGTTTCCATTTTCACCACCTTATACCCTCTTTGCAAGGCTTTCTGAATGAAATTATCCTGTTGCACCGGATGTGTTGTATACAAGACCACCTGCTTGCCCTCCTTGTTCTTCTGCAAAGCCTCCGTTGCCTTCCTGTACTCCTCCATGGTCAGGAAATTACCTTCTGTATCCTCCATGATGAAATAACCGTTCGATTTCTCATAAAACTTATCATCCGTCATCATTCCATACTTCACAAACAAACCTAGGCTCTCCCATTTTTCTTCAAACGCCTTTCGATCATTCCGGAATATCTCCTCAAGCTTGTCCGCTACCTTTTTGCTGATATGAGAATTGATTTTCCTGACATTAGGGTCGCCCTGCAAATAACTCCTGCTCACATTCAATGGAATGTCAGGAGAATCGATAACACCGTGTAATAACATCAGGAATTCGGGAACGATGTCTTTCACCTCATCGGTTACAAATACCTGGTTGGAATACAATTGAATCTTATCCTTCTGGATTTCGTAGCGCTGTTTTATTCTGGGGAAGTACAAAATACCCGTAAGGTTAAAGGGGTAATCCACATTCAGATGAATCCAGAAAAGCGGCTTCTCCCCCATGGGATAGAGCTCTTTGTAAAAATCCTCATAGTCCTGATCCTTGAGTTCAGATGGCTTTCTCACCCAGGCAGGATGCGTACTATTGATCTGCTTGTCATTGAAAAAAACCGGAACAGGGAGGAACCTGCAAAATTTCTCCAATACGGCACCGACACGCTCCGCTTCGAGGAACTCCAGACTTTCTTCATTCAGATGTAATATCACGGATGTGCCTCTTTGCTTCCTGCCGCCCTCAGCAATCTCATATTCAGGGCTGCCATCACAAGTCCATCGGACAGGGGAAGATCCTTCACGAAAACTCAGTGAATCAACCTCCACCTTTTCACTAACCATGAAAGAGCTATAGAAACCTAACCCGAAATGCCCGATGATATTAGCCGCATTTTCTCCCTTGTATTTATTCAGGAACTCCTCCGCTCCGCTAAAGGCCACCTGATTCAAATAGCGATCAGCTTCTTCAGCCGTCATTCCTATGCCCCTGTCCGAAATGGTAAGGGTTTTTGCAGCTGCATCTATGCTGACATCTATCCTCAACTCTCCCAACTCACCCTTTGCCTCCCCCATGGAAGAAAGCGTCTTCAGTTTCTGCGTCGCATCCACTGCATTGCTTACCAGCTCTCTGATGAATATATCATGTTCGCTGTAGAGGAACTTCTTGATGATTGGAAAAATATTCTCCGTCTGTACCCTGATGCTTCCCTTTTGCATAAAAAAATTTTGAATTAAATGTCAAAAAAAATACCAAAACCACAGAACTGACAGCTTGACACAAAAAAAATCGGAGGACCACCGGCCCTCCGATCTGTATTTCTAAATCGAATCAATTACTGAACATAGAATGTGGCACGCCTGAGGAACTTGAAGCTCTCCAGTTGCAGCGTGTATCTACCGGTCTTTAACAAGTTGGACAAACCTACAGGGTAGGTAAATACCGGTCCTACTACATTCACATTATCCTTCCTGTACACCAGCTGACCCATGATATTGAAAATCTTGATGGTGTAATTGCCTGACTCGATAGGATAATGCCTGAGCGTGATAGTACTGCCGGGGCGCGCGGGCACCGGATACAGTGTCAATCCGCCCTTGATATCACCGGTCGTAAAGGAAAGCTGGTCTCCGTAACCGGTACCATTGCTGTTCTTAGCATAAGCCTTACAATAGTAAGTGGTATTGGGCGCAAGATTCCTCAAATAGGTAATGAAGTCATCCCCGACAATTGAATCCGCTTTTACCTTGATACCGGTTCCGGCAGCGAAACCATCTGTCTTACTATATTCGATTCCGCGCTCAGTGACAGCCGAACAACCAATATCATCCAATGTTCCAATAGTCCTGGCGGTGATGAAATCTTGAACGGAAGCTCCGGTGCTGGTTACCGCAGGAGGCGCGTTGAACGCTGTACCTGAAGCGAGAAGAGAGGTATCTCCTCCCAACGTAGTGACAGGTATTAATCCTGATAAAGGACCGGGCGTTGTCGGCGCAAATTTCACATAAACAGTAAGTGTATCTGCAGGAACTGATGCAGTCAATGTGATGCTGGATTTAAATGTACCATTTGAAGCATCTGAGAAAAGGAATCCGGCCAGTGGCCCTATGTTGATGGCAGATGAATTCAATTTACTGCAAGTCAGGATAAACGAATTAGGCCCTTCTGTCTGTCCAACACAGATTGTTCCGAAGTTATTCAGTGCACTGGGAACCAAAGACGGTCTTGGCGGAGGGTTGGTCTTGAAATTCTGTTCCGCACCGAAGACGGTATCCGCGGTGGTAATGGCAAAAGCCCGGTAGAAATAAACCGTATTGGAATTCAGTCCGCTAATGTCAGAGCTGAAATTGGATCCTGACAGATTGGTCGAAACCACTTGTGTGCCTGTTGTGAAGCCTGCGGAGGTGCTATAGACAATTCCATAGCTGATCAGCGAGTCGCAGCTGAAAGACTGGAATGAACCGGCAAGTGTGGCCGAAGTTTCGGTCACCCCGGTTGCTGCACCGGTAGTCATTTTCAATTCAACTGTAGTGGCACCGGTTCCTCTTAAGGCAACAAAGGACGTATCAGGACTTCCGCCTCCATAAATTCTTGTAGTGAAGAAGTAGTCGGCCGCAGCAGTAGGTTTGAATCGGACATAAATCATCCGGTCTACCACTCCTGAAGAAGCTACAAAAGCAATGGAGTCGGCGTAAGGCCCGCTGAAACTCGTAGCAAATTCATAACCCAAATTAGCCTTGATTCTAATACTGTCATTATTGAGGTAGGCGCCGGTCACTCTGAAGGAATCCGGACCTCCGATTTTGTTAAGACAAACCGTACCGAACCTGATGGTGAATTTATTGGGTTTGACAAAAGGCTGAGGAGGAATACAAATATTGGCACTGGATCCCAGATTTCTTGGCTGAGGCTGAGCGGAGAGGAAGTCATTCAAATTGTCATTGGTATCCTCACAACCATTGCTTTTCCTGAATGCTGCAGAAGAAGGACCCAGCGTAAGTGGTGCAGGAGCACCTTCAGCGCAAATGCTGGAACCATAGCCTACCAGATCCACTACCTGAGTCTGATTAGGACAATTGGCAGAACCCAAAGCTACGGGGCTCCTGACCAAAGCCACTTTAGCATCCGTTCCATTCATGTTGATAGCCGGGCTGGCAATAAAATCAGGCAATGGCAAATCAGTACCTGTTGCTGATGCATTGCTCATCTGAATCAAATAATATCCTCCAACAGGTATCACCGCATTGGGTAAAGCGATCGCAGTCCAATCCGTACCGGATGCTGAGCCGTACTGGATGGTCATACCTGCGAGACTTTGAGGGAATACATTACTGTTGTTATGAAGCTCAACGAAATCCGCATTGAAGTCAGCTGTGGAACTTCCGGAACCGAAAATCTGCGAAATTCTGACGCTGCTGGTGGGAGCCAGCTTTCCGATACCCCTTACAGTGACGAACAGGGATGAAGTAATGCCACCGCCTGAAATCAAAATTCTTCTTTCTGCATTGACCGGAGTCAATGGAACAAATCTCACGTAAATGGTTGCAGGAACCAGGGTATCCGCAGAATAAGCCACATTGACCACAGAATCGAAATTCACGTTATCCAATGAAACCTGATATTCGGTCGGAGCCTTCACGTTAATGTTTCCGGGTGCGCCTGTAAGTTCGTATCCCTCCAAAATGAATGATTGTGAAGGAGAAGGAATTGGTATGAGAGTGGAATCAAAAAACAGCGATCGCTTACTAGGCTGGATGGTGGGTGTAGGATTCACCGCCGTAGTGAAGGAGTTCTCTAAGGATGAATAACTTCTTCCACCTCCAACATTCTCAGCAAATGCTTTATAATAATATGTGGTACTACCTGTTAATCGTTTCAGATTTACGGTATAGGTGCCGTTCAGCAAACTGCTGCTAGAATCAACAAAACCGGATCCGTTGGTGAACCCCTGTGTGGTACTATACTCAACGCCGTAAAGGGTGAGCGCCGTACATCCGGGATCTGAAAGTGTACATTGCAAAGTGGCGGTGGTTTGAGAAACAGACAAAGCAGGTCCTGTAGCCACCGTAGGTGCCGAGTTGATTCCTGCGCCAATAACCTGTTGCAGGAAAGCCGAGGCGTCTCCTCCTCCGTATATCACAATATTTCCGGAATAGCTCAGTACCGAAGCAGGTGAGAAAATCACGTAAATCGTTTTGAAATAGGTTCCTCCCGGCTGGAATAAAATCAATGAATCTTTATAAGGACCGGCCGAGGTGGTTGAATACTGGAAGCCGGGCAAAGGAGCCACTACAATGCTATCTGAGGTAAGGTTAGTTCCGGAAAGGGTGAATTGATATTGCCCTTTAGGAGTTACGGTATTCACACATTGGTTGCCAAATGAACTTAATGCCGTTGCATCCAGTGTAGGTATTAATGGAACACTATTGCCCTTGATCTCAACCCTTAAAGTATCTGCTGCACCTCCGGTCAAGACATAAATAATAAGTGAATCTACCTTCAATCCGAAAGTCTGCGGTTTGAATCTTACAAAAATCTTTTTAGCGGAGAGAACAGGAGAGTTATAAACTACATCTGCCTTCACATCCCAGCTGTTTACGGCGTTTGAATCCAATGAGACCTGAAAGTCAGCATTCGGAACAAAAACACGGATTACTCCGGGAGCACCCGTAAGATTGAATCCACCCAAATTGAAAAACTGAACTGGTGAAGTGGATCCTAAATTGACACTTCCGAAATCCAAAGCAGCAGGGGTAGCTGTGATAGTCGGAAGGGGTGATCCGCAGCCATAAGATGGTGATTGCAGATTTCTTGGTGCAGGTGCTGCCGTATCAAAATCCAGATTGTTATTGTCAGTATCAACACATCCGTTGTTGAAACGGAACAAAGCAACATTGGTCAAACTGGAATTATACCTGGTTTCATCCAGCAGGGAACCTTCAAAACAAAGATCACTGCCATACGCAACCTTATCCAGGATATTTTTGGTAGAAGGACAGTTCAGCATGGTGACCGTATCTGTCAATAGCATGAGCCTGCCACTGACAGCACTCATGTTTACCGGTGTAGTAGCTACCAAATCCGGAGTAGGTAAGTCAACTCCATTGACACCGGAAGCACTCATCTGAACCAGGTAATATTGGCCGGCAGGTAAAATTACATTGGGCAATTTGACCTTGCCTGTCCAGATGGATTTCAAAGGCGACTGACCATCCAGATATTGAATACTGTAATTATTAAGATTCACTCCCGAAGTGGACCTGTTAAATATTTCTACGTAATCCGCATTGTAAAAGGCACCTGCATCACCACCACCTCCGTAAATCTGACTGATGGCCAGGTGGTCAGCAGGAATTGCAGCAGCAGTTGTAGCGTTTCCATACACAGGAACAAGTAGCGGGGAAGCAACACCACCTCCGCTCACACTGATATCACCGGTAATGATCCCTGTAGTTTGGGGTGTAAATCTGACAATGACATTGGCACTGAAATTGGCTGAATTATACGCTGCCCTTACAGAAGTTGACCAATTGATATTGTCCTTCGATACCTGAAAATCAGGATTGGTTGAGCTGATGGTGATGGAATCCGGAGCTCCTGTCAAATTAGATCCATTGAGGATAAGCCTTAAGGTATCAGAAATAGTTCCTACCGTAACCGCTCCGAAATTCAATTCAGGCCTGGCTGATTTCAGGGTAGGTGTTGTGATAACTCCACCACAGCTGACCGGAGTGGTAGTAGACCTGCGAGGATTAGGAGCACCTGTTTCAAAATCCAATGAGTTGTTATCTGTATCCTGACAGCCATTGTCCTTTCTGAATCCGGCAAGTGTCACACTAGGACCCTGAAATGGCTGACCCTCGTAACAGGTAGGAAGTGTCGCGGAATAAAATCCAATCACGTCAATTACATTTCCACCGGGGCAAGCGCTCCCAATAGCAGTGGTTCCTGAAACCAGGGCTATTTTTCCTGCAGCACTTCCGACGGTTATATTTGTGGGATTAGTATGATCTGGTTGAATTCCGGAAGGACAAGTTAAACACGCAGTTGAGGAACTTAATTGTACCAGAAAATAGCCCCCTGCCGGTATGGACACAGCAGGAAGGACACATACTCCTGTGGATAAAAAAGCTCCTCCGACAGCTGAGTATTGAATCGAAAGACCTGCCAAACTTTGGCTAACAGAAGAGATATTATGCAATTCCACATAATCCTGATTATATACAGCGGTAGTACTTCCTCCACCACCATATACCTGACTGATCACCAATGAGGTAGACTGCGAATGGGCGAAAAATGAAACGCAGATAAGAACCAGTGTAAAAAATTTTCTCATAATTAGACAATTTGGCGGCCAAAAATAATGATAATTAGGTAAATATACGCCCGGCTACCATACAAAATACGGACCAAGCTGATATCGGGATTTCCATCTACTCATAAGTTCCCTGAACTCCCCTATTTGCAGCCTGTCAGGCACAAAACAGATAGAAAAGAAGTGAGCGTTCCTATGAATGAAATGTAAAATGTGAGAAGGAAGTTTATATTATTTTTATTAATTATTCTTATTTGTTTGTTTTACAAATATTTAATAAAAAAGCAGTCCCATAAGGGACTGCTTACAATAGGTTGAATATTAATCTAATCAGAGAACCATTATCTGAGCTTTGATATTACCCTTTGAATTGCCAATCAACAAAGTATGCAATCCCGGGCCTACATTACCTGGAATCAGGAATTGAAAAACTCTTGACTCGTTTGGCTGCTGGTTATCAAATGTTTTTTCAAATACGATCTGTCCGATTGAATTGTACAAGCGAACAATATAGCGATCAATATCTGGGGGTGCATAGCTGAACCTCAAAGTGCCGCCTCTGCTCACAGGATTGGTGAGGATGGTCAGACCGGATCCGCCTCCGGGAAGTTCAGAAGTCTTGAATGTCTCCTGATCACCGTAATCCACCGACCCGTTGGCATTCTTCGCATAGGCTTTGTAGTAATAGTCCTTATTCGGTGTAAGATTATTGAGTTTTACAGAGAAGACGGAGCCTGTCACAGAAAGATCTTTTACCAAAGTTCCTGAACCATCGCTGAAACCCTGAATAGTACTGTATTCAATTCCTCTCTCTGTAATGACTGCACAGCCTTCATCATCAATAGTCCCTGAACATTTCGCTGTTGTAGTGCTGATACTATCAGACCCTCCTGTTGTTACAGAAGGCGGTGTATTGATTCCCTGACCTGCAGCCGTGACAGAGGTTGCAGCTGCTCCACCTCCGGAAACCGGTATGTTCCCTGCGTAATTATTAGCAGCGGTGGGAACAAACTTCACAAATACATCCACTGTATCATTTGGAATGGTCAGTGTGAGCGCGAGCGAAGCAGTGTAAGTTCCGTTGGATGTAACTGAAAAAACAAATCCCGAAAGTGGACCGACCTGCACGGAAGCGGAGGTCAAATCCTTTCCTATTAATTTAAAAGATTGTGGAGCTGACTCAGCACCTACACAGGTATTGGTAAATTGATTCAACGTTGTAGTTGTCACAGTTGGCTGATCAGCCAATGTCTTGAAACTAAGTTCAATTCCGTAAAAAGTATCTATGGATGTTGCTGCATATGCCTTGAAATAATAAACTTTATTGACTTGCAATCCGGATAACCCGGCAGAGTAATTGCCTGCAGCCAGATTATTTGCTGCGATGAAGGTAGTTGGTGTGAATCCGCTTACATCAGCATAAGTGAACCCATAATGCAGAACAGGAGAGCAACCCCCTGCCACAAGAGAAGCATTCAAAGCAGCTGATACTTTGGTGATCGCAGTGGCCGCCTTAGTGGTTACTGTCGGAGAAGCAGAAGCTGAACCTGAACCTGATACTGCAACATTCAATGGAGTTGAAATACCACCTCCTGTTACCACTATGTTACCATTGTAGGAAGCAGCTGCAGTTGGCGAGAATTTCACAAAAATAGTTTTTAAATACGCTCCGCCGGGCTGACTGAGTATCAGTGAGTCCGTGTAAGTACCTGCAGCTGCAATGGAATAACTGTAACCAGTAAGCGCAGCGACTTTGATATTATCCGCTGTCAACTGGGAACCGGTAAGATCAAAACTTAAGGGTCCTGCAGTAGTGTTAACACAAACAGCGCCAAACGCATTCAATGCTGTGGCGCTCAATGTCGGATTCGGTGCACCACCGCAGAAATATAAAGCAGAAGCAGAATTACGAGGCGCCGGCACTAATGTGTCAAAATCAGCCTTATTATTATCTGTATCCGTACAACCGAAATTTTTTCTATGGGCAGCAGTGGTAGGCCTCAATGAATCAACAGGCGCTCCACCTTCGGAACAATTAGCCGCACCATATCCCACAAAATCTATTATAGTTGCATCCGTACAAGAACTGAGCGCTTGCGAACCGTTGACTAAGGCAATCTTACCCTGAATACCACCCAGACCGCTGAAACCGGTTGCAACATGATCCGGAGTTGGTAATAATTGTCCGTTAGAACTGGTATCAAGACTCATCCTGACTAGAAAATAACCTCCTGCAGGAATGGAAGCGGAAGGAAGTGCCGCCACTTGCCAGCTTGTTCCGGTTGCAGAAGCATACTGTAAAGAAAAGCCTGCGATGCTTTCTGTGGCCTGACCAATATTATGTAACTCTACATAATCAGACTTATATAGTGCACCGGTGTTTCCACCTGCACCATATACCTGACTGACCCTGATCTTACTTCCCCCGGGAGGTAAGATTTGTGTAGTGGTAAAACTTTTGAATGCAGTATCATATCCCCTGCCATTTGCATTTTGTGCGAATGCCTTGAAATAATATGTCGTCCCGGAATTCAATCCGGAAACATCATATGAGAAGTTTCCTGAAGCCAAGTTGGTAGAAAGGAAGGTATCCGCGCTGGAAAATCCATTATTGTCATCGAACAAAAAGCCATAAATGGATGCTGAATCACAATTGATGAAAACGACCTGACCGTTCAGAGTAGCGGAATTACCCGTTACAGCTGCAGCAGCTTTAGTACTAACCGTAGGAGCCGCAGGCGCCAGACCATTGGCAGAAACAATCACATTCACCGGAGCGGTCAGTCCTGCACCGTTGATGAAAATATTCCCGCTATAGTTACTGGCAGCAACCGGTGTGAATTTTACAAATACAGTATCGGAGAAGCTGCCTCCGGGCTGTGAGATGGACAGTGAGGTACTGAAAGGTCCTGAAGAAAAAAGTGAATACTCAAATCCATTCAAAGCGGACAGATCAATATTAGCTGTTGTAAGATTAGTACCATTTATAACAAATGAATTTGTCTTTGATAAATTAAGGCATACAAAGCCGAATGAGGTCAAGGGAGATGTATTAATGGTTGGCCCAGTAGGCGTGCCGCAAATAATTGCTGAGGAACCCGAATTCCTTGGACTAGGAGATGAAGTAGCAAAGTCCAGACTATTATTATCTGTATCAGTACAGCCATTATTACCCCTAAAAATGGCCAGGGTTGATGACGGAGCTGAGGCAGGTGAAGTTTCACTACAAGCAGCTGTCGTACCATAACCAACAAAATCAACTATCTGAGCTGCAGCTGGGCAAGCACCAGAAATGAGCCTATTAGTATCAACCGTTAAAACCAACTTTCCTGCGGAACCTCCCATATTGATATCGGGTGACACAATCAAATCAGGTGTAGGTATGGCTGAACCTGTTGCTGCAGGGGTTGTCATTCTGATTAAAAAATATCCTCCAACTGGTATGGTTGAATCCGGAAGATTGAACTTGGAACTCCAATTGAAATTATTAGCTGCTCCTGATCCATACTGGATAGCATAACCGGAAAGAGATTGAGGAACAGAAGAAACGTTATGTAATTCCACATAATCTGCATTTAAAAGAGCACCTGCATTACCTCCTGCACCATATACCTGGCTGATCACCACGGTAGTGGATTGCGCATAGACTAGAGTAGATAAGCAAACTAAAAATGCGGTTAGAATTTTTTTCATCTCGCGTTAATTTTAAGATACTGGTTTGAGTTATTTATCTTGTTATTTGCCTTTTCGCTTTCAGAAAGGCTTTTAGGCCGAAGTCATCTCTAGAGACCTGTAATCAGAATATCATCTACTTCCCAAGCAGAGGTCTTGTCATTGGCCATACCCGTTGGATCACTTCCCTCATATCGGAATGCCACGTAAATCGTTCCGGAATAGCTGCTCAGATTAACACTCCCTGATGCGGTGAAACTGGAAGGGAAGGATGAAGTAGTGCTTCCCGGAGAAAGTGCTACCTGTGAGGTGATATCTGTCCAGTTAACACCTGCTTCCCATGGATTTCCCGTACCTGTATAATTGGTTGAAATGAGAACTTTCAACGCAGACTGCACGTTGACTCCACTTGAAGTAATGAAACCTTGCATGGTTTTAAATGAAAGCGCCTCATTGGTACTTGCGTCAAGGTTCACACCTTTTGTAACCATCCAGCTTGTCACGGTATTTTGATTGGTACCGAACGCGCTCAGGTAAGCATATTTGTTTCCTCCAAAAGTCCTGGCATCATATACTTTTCCTCCAACCTCGCTGAGGTTGGCCCAGCCATTGATGGTTACAGGATTGTAAGGAGCCGTGGCAGGTACAGTCTGGGTTTCAAAATCTTCCCGAAGTAACACGATTGTTCCGGGAGGAAGAGCTCCGCAGCGAGGTCCCTTAAACTGTACATCTGCAGTATCCCTGATCACAAATTGTTTAGTACTGTTGTACACCGTGTAAATAGCAGTAAGAGAACCATTACCCCTCGGTACACTCAATCCTGCAAATTTTGCATACCCACTGGTCCTGATAATTGTCTTTGTATTTGCCTCACATCCCTGAACATTGATATTCTGATCAGCGCGATAGGCTGATGTATCCGCCCAGGTTTTCAGCGTATCCGCTACAGACACCTCATAACCCTCCAATTTGACCAGGCGACCGATATAGTTATCAGACATATTTGTTCCCAGCTGACCCAAGGTAACCGTCGTAGGTACTACGGGATTATTAATTGAGCCTGCTTTTACATATTTCACGATATCACTGCTCAGGATACCCTCCATGGAAGGAACACCGCTGACCACAACTCGGCTACCCAATTGCATCAATCTGTTGTAGTCACTGATATAAAGTCCTTTACAATAAACATAAACCCTTCTTCCCACAGGATAATTGGTATATAAACCTGTAGCGTCGAGCATGATCTTGATGGCACCGGTAGAATCCTCGATATAAATTTCCTTGTAAAGATTTCCACTTTTGTCATTGGCCGTTACAATACCCGAAATGATGAGATCATCCGTTATGGCATCCAGTTGACCTGATGTCTTGTGAATCGCTTTAAGCTGTGCGATAGTGGCGTTGGGAGTGATATCCAGATCTGCAGGACCCGGAGGAGAATCATAATCCTTTTTACAACCGCCCGACAGGAAAACCGCTGTAAGCAACAAGCAAGAATAAACTAAACTTTGGATCTTGTTCATGGTATATGTTTTATTAAGCATATTTTTTGGTATTAAAAACGCAATCCCACGCTGGCGAAGAAATTGGTACCATAGGCGTAGAATAACCTGTTAGGAAATTTGGAGACATTCTTTTCAGCGAAATCGAAACGGAGTTGCTCGAAGCCGCCGGTCACGATATCCTGGTTGTTGAAAATATTGTTGATTCCAAGATTGAAAACGAGGAAAGTGGCCTTCTTCAGGGAACGGAACCTGTTATCCATCTTCCAGGACCAGCCGGCAAATACATCCGTGGTGAACTGAGACGGAAGCCTTGTCTGATCAAGAATGTCATTATACAAAGAAGATCCCTTGTCAACCCCGCCCACAGCACTTTCCGTGCGCCTCAAAGGATTGAAATCAAGGAACATGTTATTGAAGAAATTGAAATTGACATTCACGAACCAGAATTTGGGCGACCGGTAATCGAAACCGATGGAATAGGCCTCCTGCGCCGCAGGGACATTGAAGTTCTTCGAATAAACGGTTCCGTTAGTTAATACCGTCTCATTGGTATTATCTATGGTTACCGTAACATTCTGACGGGTGTTATAATAGAATCTGCCGATAGATGCCACCGCGGTCATGCTGAGTCCTTTATAAACCTTGGCCTCACCCCCCAGCTCCAGACCGGTGTGTACCTTTCCGATATTGCTGATGGCATAATTCACGAAATTCCTGTACTCATCATGATAGAAGGTAAGTACATTGAATTGATTGCTGAACTGTGTATAGTAAGCCATCGCACGCAATTTCACACGGGGGGCATTCATGACATACCCTCCCTCCGTGGAAAATATCTCCTCCGACCTTAGATTATCCTGCACAAAATCACGTGTCCTTGGTGCGATATAGGAATTCTCGAAAAATGGTGCCCTGGACATGTAAGCGGCATTCAGGACAAAATAGTTCCTGCCATCCAGCTTGTAGGTGACACCCGTCTTGACGGCCGAATTATAAAACCTGCTGGTGGCAGATTTGCCAAATGAATTCTGCGGATACAAGCCGGATCGGACATTTCCCCTTCTGAAAAAGCCGGTGTAAGAATGTTCGGTGGCAAAAAAGAGATCCACTTTGGTAAGCCTCAGTACTCCCTGTGCCCAGAGTGCGGCGCGCTTGATGTTGATATCGTAGTTATATCCGAAACGATCGCCGGCATAAATCACACGGTTGGGATTGTTGACATCATTTTGAGAGGCTGTCGAGCTATTTTCAAAATCACGCTCGGCAAACTGATTGATGTCAAGATAAAAATCACCTCCCAGCAAATCCTCCAACTCCTTATAATAATGATTGGTTTGTGTCTGGAAGGAAACGCCTCCGGTAAAGTCGAAGTTGGGGGCGATAGCTGTATTAAGCGTGCTATTGAAATTGAAGCGGTCGGTACCAATCACCCTGTTTTCCAACACATAATTTGATCTGCGACCGGCGATGGTATTCCCTTTGATGCCAAAGGCGTCATTGACCACTTCATAGGCGCAATAATTTGCCATATAAAGTTTGTCCCAGTTGATTTGACGAAGATTGACATCATTGCGCATATTATCATATACTCTCTGCGCTGCGATGGGATCTTCCTGATAACTGGGCAGATATCTGTAGTAATCAGGTCTTGGATCTGCGGTATTATACCAATCCAACCCGGACACGCTTCTTTTGCCTGAACTGCCGGTTGCAGCTGTAAGCAACGTGGTCTTATCATTGATTTTCCATTCATGAGACAAGACGGCGATTGGCTGAAAAGTCGTAGCGATGCTGGCGTTACGCTTCCTGCCATTTTGATAACCCCAGAAAGAGTTATAAAAATTGGTGCCGGCAATATTCAGCATTTCCTGCACCGAAGATCCTTGCCTGCCTTGTTTTGTAGGTGTGGCAAAAACGACCAGGGAAAGCAGGTTCCTGTCATTGAAACGCTTGTCGGCACCTGCATAAAATGACCATCCGTCATAAAAAGTACCTTCCACATAACCTTCGTCTGCCCATCGGCGTGAGCCGGAAAAACTGAAAGCCCAGCCTTTCTTATTGAGACCGGTGGAATGAGTGACCATCAAACGGTTATCATAATTCCTGTTGGAAACTGCGAAATTCACATTGGTCTGTTTCCTTTGATAGGAAGCCCTGGTATCGAAATATTGCAGACCTCCCAGGTCACCGAAAGAATACGGTGTGGGTCGCAATCCATGGGCGTAGTCGCGATTCCTCATCACATCGTTCAATCCTCCCCACAAACCAAACGGCGTGAACCCGTTATCCAGATTCTCCATGGGAACACCGTTCATCATGGTGGAGAAATTATCAGCATCATACCCACGAATCCTGAACCTGACCACGTTAAACTTGAAATTGGCCGCATTTACAAACGGGTCCCTACCCGCAGTAAGCTGGGAAGAGATATTTTGCGCCGAACCATCCTCTCCTTCATTCTCATCCATGGAAATAACCGGAATGTTATCCGCAACCCCCTCTTTGACTTCCTCCAGCAAAGTGGAATCGGCACGTTTGTCGCCTTCCTTTTTCTCCTTTACCTGAGCGAGGGAATAAACTGGTAACGAGAACAGAAACAATAACAAAAACCTGTAAATACCTTTTTGTCTGCTCATAATACGTTTTGGTTGAATTGGCAAAAATATAGAAGCAAGGCGTAAATCTACCGAAAAAATGGAGAGTTTCCTCAAACTTTAACCGGTAAATCCTCGGAAGTATTGAACAAGAGATTACCTTTAAGGTCATTTTCTATTTATGAAGAAGCTTTTCTTATCCATTTTGCTGCTTACGACCACCTTCTGTTCATTTGCCCAAAAGCAACAGTACAGGGTTTTGGTGACCGGCTTTTACAATGTTGAGAACTATTATGATACCGTGGACAATCCCATGGTGAACGATGAAGAATTCCTGCCGGCCAGCGAGCGACAGTATAATTCGACCATTTACTGGGATAAAACCGAAAGACTGGCCACGGTGCTCTCGCAGATAGGTACCGACTGGAATCCGGACGGACTAGCTATTTGCGGACTGGCAGAGGTGGAGAACGATACCGTACTTACAGACCTGGTCAACCATAAATTATTACGCGACCGCAAATGGAAGGTGATTCACTTCGACTCCCCGGACGCCCGCGGAGTGGATGTAGGCATGCTTTATAATCCAAAATATTTCAGGGAATTGTACAGCGCACCCCTATTCGTGCAGTTACCGGGCGGTGCCAAAGACGCCTGGTTTACCAGAGATGTGCTTTACGTAAAGGGAATAATGGGTGGTGATACCGTCCATGTTTTCGTCAACCACTGGCCTTCCCGCCGCGGCGGCGAGGAGCGCTCCGCGCCTGCAAGAGCCGCGGCTGCATCCGTAGTGAGAACACGCATGGATTCCCTGATCGCCCTCAACCCCTCTGCCAAAGTGATCATCATGGGTGACCTCAACGATGACCCCATCAGTCCCAGCCTCACCAAAGTGATCCGCGCCAAAGGCAAGATCAAAGACCTGGAAAAGGGGGACATTTTTAACCCATACTGGGATTTCTACAAACAAGGAATAGGTACCTCTCCTTATCAGGATGCCTGGGGACTTTTTGACCAGTCCCTGATTTCACAAGGATGGATCAACAAAGAACAAAATGGCTTCTATTTTCATAAGGCGTTTATCTTCAACAAGGAATTTCTGTTGCAAAAAACAGGCAGATGGCGCAATTATACCAAACGCACCTGGGACGGCACCGTATATAATTATGGATACAGCGACCACTTCCCGGTATACCTGGTCATGCTCAAAAAGGCCTGATTTCTCCTGTAGCCTCCACCAAATGACAAATCAGAATCCGACATGATCCACTCCACCCGAATGGAGCTGGAACAGAGTTGTTGACTCTTCTCGGTCAACAGATTTCGTTGAAGTCTCTCCAAATAAAAAGAGGCTGCCGCAGCAGCCTCTTTTCAATTATACCTGAAGCGGATTAATCTTCCACTTTCAATTTACCTTTTGACTTGGCCATCACTTCTTCAGCGACATTGTTTGGCGCGGGAGCATAATGACTGAACTCCATGGTAGAGGTGGCACGGCCGGAAGAAAGTGAGCGCAGCTGCGTCACATATCCGAACATCTCACTCAAAGGCACTTTGGCCTTGATCACCTGTACACCATGTTTGCTGTCCATACCTTCCAGCATACCGCGACGACGGTTAAGATCACCCGTCACGTCACCCATGTACTGGTCAGGCGTAAGCACTTCCACCTTCATGATCGGTTCCAGCAATACCGGCTTGGCCTTGCGTCCCGCTTCGCGGAAACCTTGCTTGGCGCAAAGTTCGAAAGACATGGCATCAGAGTCCACCTGGTGGAATGAACCGTCCTTCACATTGATCTTCATATTATCCATCGGATAAGCAGCCAAAACACCCGTTGTCATAGATGATTCAAAACCCTTCTGGATAGCAGGAACGAATTCCTTTGGAATGCTACCTCCGAAAAGGGAGTTTACAAACTGGAAGGTGCCTTTTCCTTCTTTCAGGAACTCTTCATCTGCAGGTCCGATTTCAAAAATGATATCGGCGAACTTACCGCGACCACCCGTTTGCTTTTTCAAGATCTCACGATGCTCAACAGTGGTATTGAATGCTTCTTTATAGGCCACCTGCGGAGCTCCCTGATTGATTTCCACTTTGAATTCGCGCTTCATACGGTCGATGATGATCTCCAGATGAAGCTCACCCATGCCACTTAGGATGGTCTGACCTGTATCCTCGTCTGTCTTTACACGCAAGGTGGGATCTTCCTCAACCAGTTTGGCAATCGCCATTCCCATCTTATCTACGTCAGCCTGTGTTTTGGGCTCAATGGCTATCGCGATTACCGGCTCAGGGAAGGTCATGGATTCAAGTACGATGGGGTTGTCCTCATTGCAAAGGGTATCTCCTGTTTTGATATCCTTGAAACCTACCGCGGCACCGATATCACCTGCCTCGATATAATCGATCGGATTCTGTTTATTGGCATGCATCTGCATGATACGGCTGATACGCTCGTTCTTTCCGGTGCGGGTGTTCAATACGTAGGAACCGGAATCCAATCTTCCGCTATACACGCGGAAGAAGGCCAGCCTTCCCACAAACGGGTCAGTCATGATCTTGAATGCCAGAGCGGAGAATGGCTCCTTCGGCTCAGACTTTCGCATGATCTCCTCCCCTGTATCAGGATTGGTACCCTTTACCGCCTCGATATCAGATGGACCCGGCAGATAGCGGCAAATCGCATCCAGCGCAGCTTGCACCCCTTTATTCTTGAAAGAAGAACCACACATCATCGGAATAATGGAAATATCGATAGTGGCCTTGCGGATCGCCTCGTGCATTTCTGCCTCGGAGATACTGTTGGGATCATCAAAGAATTTCTCCATCAGATTATCATCATACTCCGCCACAGCCTCTACCAGATGCTGCCTCCACTCATTCACCTCATCCACCATATCCTCCGGAATGGGAACTTCCTTATAAGTCATACCCTGGGTTGAATCTTCCCAGACGATTCCTTTCATAGTGATGAGATCAACCACTCCCTTGAAAGTATCTTCTGCACCTATCGGCAACTGAAGAGGAACTGCCTTGGCACCCAGCATCTCCTTTACCTGCTTCACCACATTGAGGAAGTCGGCACCCGCGCGGTCCATTTTATTTACAAAACCGATACGGGGTACGCGATAGCGGTTAGCCTGACGCCAGACGGTCTCTGACTGAGGCTCTACACCGGATACGGCACAAAACAAAGCCAATAAACCATCCAGTACACGAAGACTCCTCTCCACCTCTACGGTGAAATCCACGTGACCCGGAGTATCGATGATATTGAACTTGTATTGTTTGGTATCGCCTGTCTTATTGCCCTGAACCGTAGGGAAGTTCCAGAAACAAGTGGTAGCAGCGGAAGTGATCGTGATACCGCGCTCCTGCTCCTGGGCCATCCAGTCCATCGTGGCGGCACCATCATGCACCTCCCCGATTTTGTGATTCACCCCGGTATAATACAGAATCCTCTCTGTAGTCGTGGTCTTGCCTGCATCAATGTGAGCGGCAATACCGAAATTTCGTTGATAACGTAAGTCTGCCATATTTTTTATTTATTGTTCTAAAAATTGATTGAAAAGAGAAATGGAAAATAATAACCTGAGCTTGCGGCCTGACGCCGTATTCTGAATAGGTATTTGTATTTATGCTCTCATATTACGCCATAAGTCCGGGCAAAGCCAACTCTTACAGCGGCGCAAAGGTAGGCAATTTTCCGAAATGAAGGAAACCTCAAACCTGTCTATTGGCAGCAGAAAGCGAACCTACCATACCCGAATCACATAATTAATTGAATATCAATATTTCAATCTCTTTCACTCCAGCCTGACTCCCGAACAATCGGAGAATATCGCTTTCTCGCCTAACTGACAGGCATGAAATATCAACATTTAGCGACAAACTGTTGACAATGAGATAATTCCTGCGGAATAAAATTGTAAATGGATTAACTTGCCCGGGCTTCGTTATCCCTGTCAAAAAAACAGATACGCGGCGAATCGTTAATCTGATTATCTGACTAAGAACCTAAACCTGTCTTGTTGCCTATGTTGCCAAACATGAAAAACCTCTGTTTTTTCCTGCTGGTATTTTTCTCACCCTTCATTTATGCCCAATCAGACGGAGATCCGGGGCCTCCCTTTGATTATAAAAGAGATTTCAAGAACATCCTGGCCCGAACCAAGAACAAACAGGATACATTGTATTATTTGAAACTCCTGAACCGATTTCAGGAAAATGACTCCAGTCTGACTCCTGCCGAGACCCTTGCGCTGATGATCGGGTACACCGACAGCAGATTCTTCAAGCCATACGAAAACATGCAGACGGAGCTTGAAATCATAAAACTGAATGACAAGGCTTTTTATCTTGATGTTCTGGACGAATCGAAGGAATATCTCAGAACTCACCCGTTGAGCCTCAGCATTAACAAGGAAAGGTCTTTTGCCTATTACATGCTGAAAAAAAGAGATAGCGCAAAATATTACATGAAACTTGCCGACAAAATCATGGAAGCCATGATTTACAGCGGCAAGGGAAGAACACCCGAAACCGCCTACTTCTCGCTGGGGTTGGTTGACGGAGATTATTTCATCCCCAATGTGGGATGGTCCATCTGGGGTAAGAAAACAGATGTGGACAGAAACAGACATTATCTCTATGCGATTGATGCCGTTTCTCTGGAGGATGTGCACAAGACTTATTATTTCAATATCCAGCACGCAAAACAAAAAATGGATCTTGAAGAAGATACCGAAAGGCTTGCGAAGGAAAAGAAACCTAAAAAGAAAAAGGGTGTTTACGATCCCAACGCCATCAACCCGGATTCACTGCCGCCGAACCCTGCTGACTCCATCATTTTGCCTTTAAGCGAAAGACCCAAGATCGATTCGGCGAAAATCCGGGACTCCCTGTTGAGACTCAGAAATATCAGGGACTCGTTGCGATATGACTCCATATTTATCATTTGTAAAGCCGATTCCATCAGAGAAAAAGCGATTTTCGATTCATGTGCAAGAATCGAACAAGTACAGGAGGAGTTACAATCAGACCGAAAAACTGTCATCCCGGAAATTCCAAAGGATGTTCCTGATTCGAAAAATCAGGAGCCGATGCCCCAAGCAGTCGATTCGACCAATCTTCAGCCTACCCTTCAACCGGAAACAAATAAATTGGAAGAATCAGCACCTTCACCTCCGGCTACTTCAGATTCATCGCAAATGAATAAAAATATTCCTGCTGTAAATAACCTTGATTTCACCCCACAAGCAACGCCGGCTTCACAGGTAACTGATAACAATGCGCTATCGGGTCAAAACAATGATACAACTCCGAAGCCACAATACGCAGCAGAAGAAACAGCATCCCCTCAAACACCAACACCTGTACTTGACAGTAATCAAACAAGCGCGATAGAGGTACTAGCTGCTCCCACAATAGGTATTCAAGACACTACCCAGTCGCAGCTGAACAGCAATACTTCAGACGAGAAGATCAATCTCCGGGCTGAAGAATCTGATTTGACCACGCCCGCTTCCCAATCAACAGGAGAAATAATAAAACCAAATGAAGATGTTCCTGCAGTTGAAAATCCGATCAAGACGGAGGGAACGGATGAAAATAAAAATACAGAATAGCCGCTGATTCAATCGAAAGTAAAAACTTCAACTGATTTGATCCAAATACAAAAGCCCCTTTTCAGGGGCTTTGCATATTTCGTTTGTGAAAACTGAAAGATTAAACTCTGAAGTGAGCGAAAGCCTTGTTGGCTTCAGCCATACGGTGGGTATCTTCCTTCTTTTTGAAAGCGGCACCTTCACCT
>Ga0315906_10002405_pt1 | contig 26183 bp, 24 predicted proteins | sample LakEriMetagenome_4_FD_203526 | JGI IMG/M metagenome (GOLD analysis project Ga0315906, IMG submission 203526) | Freshwater fungal communities from buoy surface, Lake Erie, Ohio, United States - Buoy 2 MA122 | ecosystem: Environmental > Aquatic > Freshwater > Lake > Lake biofilm | place: USA...
TGCTGGCGTTGCGCAGCAGTTCGGCTGTTTCTTCGGCACCGATGGGCTGCACCTCGCCTTGCGGGCCTTCGCTGGCAGTCATCGTTCCGGTACCGGTTCCGAAACCGCCCGCAATCACGCTGAAGAAGTTCCGATTCATGGCGCGACACATGATGTAGGACAGGATGGCGCCCGAGGAACCGACCAGCGCACCCACCACGATCAGCAGGTCGTTGCCCAGCATGAAGCCGGTGGCGGAAGCCGCCCATCCGGAATAGCTGTTCAGCATGGAGACCACCACCGGCATGTCCGCGCCGCCGATGGCCATCACCATGTGGATGCCGAACACCAGCGCGATACCCGTCATGATGAGCAGACACAGCGTGCCGCCCCAGCCTGAGTCGGCATTGAGGAACAGATTGGCCACGAAAATCACGGCCAGCAGTGCCACCAGATTGAGATAGTGGCGGCCCGGCAGCAGCAGAGGCTTGCCTCCGATCTTGCCGGAGAGCTTGCCAAAGGCCACCACGGAGCCTGAGAACGTGACGGCGCCGATCAGGATGCCGATGTAGATCTCCACTTCATGGATGGTCTTCTCCACGCCCTCAAAGTGCATCGAGGTGTCGAAGAAGGTGGCGTAGCCGATAAGCACCGCGGCCAGACCGACCAAGCTGTGCATCAGGGCCACCAGCTCCGGCATCTCGGTCATCTGCACGCGGTTTGCAGCGTACCAGCCGATGCCACCGCCCAGCGCCATGGTGATGAGAATCGGCACCAGGCTCGTGACCTTTGGCCCCAGCACGGTGGCGAGGATCGCAATGGTCATCGCCGCAATACCGTAGTAATTGCCACGCCGAGAAGTCTCGGGGTTGGAAAGACCGCCCAGGCTCAGGATGAAGAGCACCGTGGAGGCAATATAGGAAACGGTTACCAGACCTTCGCTCATGACTTACTCCGATCGCCGGAACATGCGCAGCATGCGCTGGGTGACGGCGAAACCGCCGACCATGTTGATTGTGGTGAGAATCAGCGCAATGCCGGCAAGCAGGGTCATCATGAAGCCGGGTGCCGACACCTGGATGAGGGCACCGATGGCAATGATGCTGCTGATGGCATTGGTCACGCTCATCAAGGGCGTATGCAAGGCCGGGGTCACGTTCCAGATCACCATGTAACCCACGAAACAGGCCAGCACGAACACCATCAGATGGGACATGAAGGCTGCCGGCGCGACTGTGCCGAGCCAAGCCAGCGCAAGCCCCGCGGCGACGAGCACCACGAGTGGCTGCAGGGCCGGCGGAATCAGCGGCTTCTTCTCGGGCATCACGGGTGTGGCCGTAGCCGGCTTGGCACCTGCCGGGGGCGCCGCGGACAGTCGCGGGGCCGGTGGTGGCCAGGTGATTTCGCCATCCTTCACCACGGTGGCACCGCGGATCATCTCGTCTTCCATGTTCACCACGGCCACACCATCCTTGGCCGTGCAGAGTTCCTCCAGCAGGCGCAGCAGGTTGGTGGCGTAGAGCTGGCTGGACTGCCGCGCCATGCGGCTCGGGAGATCCGTGTAACCGACGATGGAAACGCCGTGACGCTGCACCACCTGACCAGGCACGGTGCAGGCGCAGTTGCCGCCCTGTTCGGACGCCAGATCCACGATCACGCTGCCGTCCTGCATGGACTGCACCATTTCCTCGGTGATGAGCTTGGGTGCGGGCTTGCCGGGAATGAGTGCGGTGGTGATCACCACGTCCACTTCACGGCACTGCTTGGCGATGGCCTCGGACTGGGCCTTCTGATAGCCCTCGCTCATGACCTTGGCATAGCCGCCGGTGCCCTCACCCTCTTCCTGATAGTCGACGCTCACGAACTCGGCGCCGAGACTCTTGACCTGATCTCTCACCTCGGGACGGGTGTCCATGGCGCGCACGATGGCGCCCAGGCCGTTGGCGGCGCCAATCGCCGCGAGGCCGGCCACACCGGCACCGATCACGAAAACCTTGGCAGGCGGGACCTTGCCCGCCGCGGTGACCTGACCCGTGAAGAAGCGGCCGAAGTTCTGTGCGGCCTCGATGACCGCGCGATAACCCGCGATGTTGGCCATGGAGCTCAGGGCATCGAGCTTCTGTGCGCGGGAGATACGCGGCACGCTGTCCATGGCGAGCACAGTGGCCTTGCGCGCGGCAAGTCGGTCCATGAGTTCCGGGTTCTGGGCCGGCCAGAGGAAAGAGACGAGGGTCGCGCCCTCGCGCAGCAGGTCCACTTCATGGCAGCCCAGTCCAGGATGCGGCTCCGGCGCCCGCACCTTGAGAACGATGTCCGAGTCGGCCCAGAGCTTGGTGGTGTCCTCGACGATTTCGACGCCGACTTCCGAGTAAGCCTCATCAGCCAGATCTGCTGCGATGCCTGCCCCCTTTTGCAGGGCGACGGTGAAGCCCAGCTTGATGAGCTTGCCCGCCACCTCCGGCGTGGTTGCCACGCGGCGCTCGCCCGCATGGATCTCCTGTGGAATCCCGATACGCAATGGAAATTCTCCTTTCAGAAAAAGCCCGCCGGGCGACGAAGCGCCCGGACTGTCCGCAGTGGCCGAGGCCCCTCGCCCAGAGGCCGATCCAGATTCAGGTTCATCCAGGTCCGATACGCCCGATCCGGCAGACCGGGCGCAGCCCATACTGACGCGTATGGAAGGGGGGCGATGTTGTGCTGCAGTATTGTGGCAATTCGCAACGCGAACCGCCAGTGTCAGGCGCGAGGGAGCTCAGGCGCGGAGCAGCGCCAGTGCCTCGCCCAGTTGGTCGAGGCCTTTCTCGTTCCAGGGGTGCGGGATCACGGACACATGCTCGGCGCCCGCCTCGGCATATTCCACGAAGCGAGCTGCGATTTCGGACAATGAGCCCCGAAAGGGGATGGCACTCGGCATGGGGCCGAAGGGTCCTGCCGTGAAATCGACGGCAACCGTCGCGCCCTGGGACAGCGAGGCCGGGTCCCGGCCCCATTTTTCACACGCCGCAAGAATGGGGCCCCAAGCATCGCGATAAGTCTGGAGGGCACTGTCACCGAAGGCGATCATGCAGTTCCACATGTCGGCATGCTGGGCCACCAGACGGGACATGCGAGGCTTGCCCTTGAGGGTGCCAATCATCAAGGGCGGCGCGGAGAAGCCCGATTTCGGCAGCAGCGCTGCGTCTTCCACCCGGTAAAACTCGCCTTGCAAGCTCACGGTCTCCCCGCGCAGCATGGGCTTGAGGATCTGCAGGCTTTCCTCGAAGCGGGCGACATGCCGCGTGAAATCGAAACCATAGGCCTGATGCTCGGAGATGAAGTCGCCGGCACCGAGGCCCAGGATGAGTCGCCCTTCGCTGAGTTCCGTCACGTTGTCCACCATGCGCGCGAGCAGTGCCGGGTTGCGGAAGGTGGTGTTGCAGACAAGGGTCCCGAGATGGATGCGGGAAGTGGTGGCAGCAACCGCTGCCGCGGCAGTCCAACACTCCCATTGACCGCCCTTTACCCCCCTCAATTCCTCCGGCAACTGGAGGCCCACGGCCCGGAAGTCCACGTAGGCTTCCCAATAGAGGTGGTCGGTAAACCAGACACTGTCGAGGCCCACCGCCTCGGCATGACGGGCAAAGGCAAGATTGCGGGCGAGCCCCGCCGTCTCCCCATTCAGCGAACCATTCCAGAGCGGCAGCAGCACACCCACTTTGAGATCCCGAGGCGACATGTGCATCCTCCTTGTGACTTGAGGCGGCGCGACGGTTGCCCGCCATGAGTACCGCCCGCAGAATAGCACCACGCGCCCATAGCTCAGTTGGATAGAGTACCTGGCTTCGAACCAGGTGGTCGGAGGTTCGAGTCCTTCTGGGCGCGCATTACACAAAAAAGCACGAGGGGAGGTTTTCGATGGATTTCGGCTTTGTCTTCATGGGAGATATCCACATCCACAAGGATGTGAAGTACGCAGAGGATCACGGCTTCTCGCATGCCTGGCTGTACGACAGCCAGATGCTCGGCAGCGAAGTGTATGCCGCCATGGCCTTGTGCGCCGATCGCACCAGTCGCATCAAGATCGGCCCCGGCGTCACCAATCCAGCATCCCGCATCGCGCCGCTGTCCGCCTGTGGCATGGCCACCATCAACGAAATCGCGCCGGGCCGCGCCATCATGGGCATCGGCACGGGCAACACCACCAGACGCACGCTCGGCATGCCGGCGGCCAAGGTGTCCGAACTCGAAGAGCATATCCGCGTCTGTCGGGATCTTTTTGATGGCAAGACCACGGATTACTCGGAAGGGGATCGCCATCGCAAGATCAAGTTCCTGAATCCGAACATGGGCTACATCAACATCAGTGACAGGATTCCGATTTACCTCGCAGCGAGCGGTCCCAAGGTCGCCCAGCTCGCCGGCAAGATCGCGGATGGAGTGATCCTGTTCGGCGCGGTGCATCCCGATCTCGTGAAATGGATGATCGCCAATGTGCGCAAGGGCGCAGAGGAAGCCGGCCGCGATCCGGACAAGATCTACATCCTCTCGATGACCGCGTTCTACCTGACCGACTCGGAAGAAGAGATCGAAACTCGCGCAGTGCGTGAGGCGGTCGGCCCGATGGTGGCGTCATCCAGCAACATCTTCGCCCTTTCCTGCATCAAGGACCCCTCCGCCATTCCAGGCTCCCTGCGGGATGATCTGATGGGCTTCACGGACGTCTACCGCGAACCCGATGCACCCATCGAGACCCGCCATCTCAAGCTCTATGAAGGCTACCTGCAGCATCTGCGCGACGAGCATGAGGCCTTGATGTCCAAGAAGATCATCCAGGCCACCACGCTCACCGGCACGCGCAAGGAAGTGCTCGGCATGATTGAGGCGATGCGGGATGCCGGGGTGCACCAGGTGGCTGTGCAACCCATTCGCCCCACTCGGGAAGTGGTGGACCAGTTTGCCAAGGAAATCATGCCCCACTTCGCCTGAGCAGCACACGACGCTGACGGAGGTCATATGGACACACTCGAGACCGCGCGCTCGTTCATGGCGAGCTGGGCGATTCCCGGCAATTTCGAGCGCTCATTCCGGGAGTTCATGACCGCGGATTGCGCCTACGAAAACGTGGGCCTTTCCCGCACCCGGGGACCGGATGAAGCGCTGGCCTTCTTTGCCGGCTTCTCGCAGCAGGTGCCGTTCGTTGCCATCGACATGGATATCCTGTCCATTGCAGTGGCGGGTGACGCAGTACTCACCGAGCGCATCGATTACCTCAAGGATGCGCAAGGGAATACGCTGCTCACGATTCCGCTCATGGGGATCATGAAGATCCGTGACGGCAAGGTGAGTGAATGGCGCGACTACTTCGATACCGCGCCTTTCGTGAGATGACTTGAAGGGATACCCCGGGGCGAGATACCCTCGGGGGTACCCCTACACGATTCGCGCTGGCACTCGGCCTGCGCGCAGCAAAGGAATCACTGCATGAAGATATCCCCGCAGACGCTGAGCGCCGGGCTTGGTGTTGTCCTCGGCGCGCTCAGTTTCAACCTGGTGGCCGCCGGAGACGAGCACACTGCCACCCATAAGCATTACGAGGACGCGCCGGAGGCCCAGCAACCCGGCCCCAAGGGAGAGCTTGCGCCAAGGTTGCAGAACCTGGGCAGTCATGTCTTCCCGGTCACCACCAATCATGCCGAGGCCCGCAAGTTCATCAATCAGGGCCTCAACCTCGCGTACGCCTTCAACCACGGGGAAGCGCGCCGCGCCTTCCGGGAGGCGGCCCGACTGGATCCGAACCTGGCGATGGCCTACTGGGGGCAAGCCCTGGTTCTCGGCCCGAACATCAACGCCATGATGGCGCCCAATGAAGAGCCCCATGCGCTCGAGATGGTGCGCAAGGCCCAGTCGCTGGCCAAGGGCACGACGCCGCGCGAACAGGCGCTGATCGCAGCCCTTGCCGTCCGCTACTCGGGGGATGCCGAGGCCCGCAAGACCAATGACAAGGCCTATGCTGAAGCCATGCACAAGGTGCATGCGCAGTTTCCGGAAGATCTCGACATTGCCACCTTGTACGTGGAGTCGATGATGGATCTGCGCCCGTGGGGATACTGGATGCCGGATGGCCAGCCGCACGAGGGCACGGCTGAAATCGTCGCCCTCGCGGAAGACGTGCTGCGCAGGGACCCCAAGCATCCCGGGGCCCTGCATCTGCACATTCACCTGCTCGAGCCCACGCCGACACCGGCGCGTGCCGAGAAATCCGCCGACACCCTGCTGACCTTGATGCCGGCGGCAGGCCATATGGTGCACATGCCTTCCCACATCTATCAGCGTGTCGGTCGCTATGCGGATGCCATCAAGAGCAACCAGCTAGCGATCGATGCGGACGAGGACTACATCACCCAGTGTCGGGCGCAAGGCCTGTACCCCATGGCCTATTACCCGCACAACATCCACTTCCTGTGGTTTGCGGCGATGTATGACGGCCAGCATGCGCTTGCGCTGGAAGCCGCGCGCAAGGTGGGCACCAAGGTCGACGATGCCACACTCGAGGCCATGCCCATGCTGGCGGCTTTCCGCGTGGTTCCCTACTGGACCCATGTGCGCTTCGGACGCTGGGACGACATGCTGAAGGAACCGGCACCGCCGGCCTCCTCTGCTTTCCTCACTGGTGCCTGGCACTATGGCCGCGGCGAGGCCTTGCTTGGCAAGGGCAAGCTCCCGGAAGCCAAGGCCGAGTTGGCGGCACTCGAGAAAGTGATGCAGAACCCGGCGCTGGACGGGAATCTCTTCTCCCAGAACACCGGCCGATCGATTCTGAATATCGCCGTGCCCACGCTGACTGGTGCCATTGCTGCGGCGGAAGGTCGCTATGACGATGCGGTTGCACAGCTGGAACTCGCGGTGCGTTTCGAAGAATCACTGGCCTACACGGAGCCCGCGGAATGGGCGTTCCCGCCGCGTCACGCCTTGGGTAATATCCTGCTCGCTGCCGACAGGCCCGCAGAAGCCGAGACCGTCTTCTGGCAGGATCTGCGCCGCAATCCCGAAAATGGCTGGGCCCTGACCGGTCTCTTGAAGGCTCTCAAGGTACAGAAGAAAGAGGCCATGGCGGAAACGGTGGCGGCGCGCCTCGCCAAGACCTGGGCGAGAGCTGATCTCGCCGCGCATACGGCGGCGAAAGCCGGGAGCAATTCATTGCCCGCCGCCTCCCTCGCTGCGCAGCCCTGACCGGCCTGAGCTTTCGCGGGGCGGCCGACTGCCCCGCGACGTTGGTTCCATAACGCTGGCCCCACGATCAGACGGCGGGAAACCACGCCGGATTCCGCTTTTCCCCGAAACTCCTGAGGCCCTCGGCGGCCTCCTTCGACTGTCGTTTGGCTGAGTGGCTCGCCACCAAAGCCTCGAACTCTTTCTCCTCCATGATTGAACCCGCGCACATCATGAGGCCCCGCTTGGTGCCGCCCACGGCCTCGGGCCCGGCCATCAGGATACCTTCGATCACGGGACTCGCAGCAGCGTCAAGGCCGCCGGGCGCACACAGTTCGTGTACCAGTCCGATTCGACGCGCTTCCTCTGCGTTGAATCGTTCGCAGGTCACCGCATAACGCCGCGCCTGGCGCTCGCCGATCGCGGCATTCAGCTGGGGAAAGATCACGCTGGCCATCAAGCCCCAGCGCGCCTCGCTGATCGCGAATTTCGCGCTTTGCTCCGCAATCACCACATCACAGGCCGCGGCCACACCCGTGCCTCCACCGATGCAGAAGCCATGAATGAGCGCGAGCGTAGGCACCCGAAACTCATTCAGACCACGCACCACCTGCGCAGTCAGGCGTGAGGCTTCAAGGTTGAATTCGGGGTCTCGCGCCGAGACATCCAGCAGCCAGGTCAGATCCGCGCCGGCCTGAAAATGCGGACCATTGCCACGCAGCACCACCAAGCGCAGGCCGCCTTCACGGTCGAGCGCAGCAAAGGTATCAAGCAGCGACTGCAGCATCTCGCCGTTGTAGGCATTGTTCACCTCGGGACGATTGAGGGTCACGGTCGCCACCCCGCGAGCATCGAGCTGACAGAGCGTGGTGTGATGGGTCATGAGAGCATTCTCCTGCATTCAAACTCACGGTATGTTGGAAGGAATTGGCGGCAGTCCATGCCGTCGAAGATCACTCAGGACCGACCCGACCAGCAACCGCCTCATCCACATCGTCGACTAACGCGTTGCCGCATACAACGCCGGGCGTGTCAGCCTGCGGTGGCCGAGCGTCACGATCAGGGCTGAACCCTTCGACCAAGGAGTCTGCATGGACATCAGAAGAATCACTGAAGTAGGCATCGCGGTGCGCGATCTGGAGCAAGCCACCACGCTCTTCGCCGAGCTTTTCTCGGCAAGCATCGGCCCGGAGATCGAGGTGCCTGCCTACGGGATGCGGTATCGCATGTGCCGCGTGGGGAAGGTGGATTTCGAGGTGATGGCGCCAACCGGCGACACCGGCGTCATCGCGGATTTCCTGCACAAGCGGGGTGAGGGTCTGCATCACATCGCTTTTGCCGTGGATGACATCGAGGAGACGATGGCTCACTTGGGCCGCAAGTCTGTACAGTTCGTGGACGAAAAGCCGCGTGCCCTCACCCTCGATTTCGTGGATTTCGCAGGGCGCCGATTCTCGGAGGAGGTACGCTTCGCCTTCTCGCATCCACGGTCGATCCTCGGCATCCTGTTCGAGTTCATCCAGTACCCGCGAGAATACCAGACGCCCTGATTCGCTCAGTCCTCCCATCCTCCCCATAGGCGCGACGGGGGTGACGGTTCGGTCAGGCTCAGGGGATACCGGACAAGACCCGGAAACAGGCGACTCCACAAGGCGGCAACTGCCAGCAGCGTGAGCAGGCTCACAAGGATCGGGTCCCAGAGCGCGGACCATTCCGCGCCTGCATGAATCATGATCGCCGGATTGGCACCGGCCGGTGGATGCAGCACGCGCAGGCCCAGCATCAACATGAGCGCCAGCGCTTGCGCGAGGGCGTAGACCCAAAGCGCATCACCGAACAGCTTGAGACAGGCGATACCCACCAGCGCGCTGCCGAGATGCCCACCCAACAAGGCGCGTGGCTGTACGGCAGGCGCGCGCGTGAGACCAAAGAGGAACATCGCACTTGCACCGAGGGGGGCAAAAAGGAAGGGCGAAGCGGGCGGCAACACGAACCAGAATGCGAGCCCTGCTGCACATGCAATACCGGCCGCGCACCACGCAATCCTGATGACAGGTTGTCGCGACCAGGCCGGGGTCTTCAGGTGCTTGTCGTGCATGCCGACAACGGGCAGATCAATAGCTGAGTGTGAGCTGGGTATAGAGATAACTGGACGCGCCAGGATCCGCCCTGCCCTGCTCTGCCTCGCGAAACTCACCTTCGCTCAACCAGGCGCCGCCAGCTTCGAGCACCAGATTCCCGGGAACAAGCTGCCAAGTCGCGCAGGCCTCGATCTGGTGGCCAATGAAACTCCCCGCTTGCCCGGTGGTATCCCGCAGATTTGCCGCCAGCCAGATGTCCCGGTCTGACGCCAGCCAGTAGGCGCGGTGACCGATGAAGGCTTGAAGACCGTCTTGAGGACTCACATTCAGGCGCCATCCCGGCGTCAGCATGTTGGTGCGGAGAAAGGGGCCGAAGATGCCGGATGGTCCATATTCGAAACGGCGCGCGCCGTAGAGAGTATCGAAGCGCTGGTTTTCACCATCCGCCGGATCCTCATCACCGCTGGCATAGTCGAACATGGCAACCACGCGCGGCGACCAGAGTGCATCGAAGGTATAGCCCAGCTGCAGGGATTCGTAGTGCGCATGATGATCGAGATCCGCACGATCGGAACGCGCGGTACTCCCTCGTATCTCGCCAAGCTGCTGGACCAGTTCGAGCTGGAAATCGAGATGACCGGGGGCCGGCTCACGGAACAGGCGCAGGCCCGGGGTCTGCAGGCGACGGTTGCGCGTGTCGAACACGCCATCGGTCTCGTTCAGACCGATGAGATAAGCCTCCACCCGCACAGGGCCGGGCGCGCTGCGCCACGAGGCAAGCCACAGCACCGTGCCGAAATCCTCCTCGTCAAAAGACGCGTCATTGTCTTCCAGTCGCGACCGTTGGGTCGGCAGACGGATGACCGGCACCACCACGAAGGCTTCGCTCTCATGACCAGCCGCACTGGTGAAACGCACATCAAGACCATTGAAAGCGTTCACGGTGTTGCGGAACCGGTTGCGTGCGATGAGCCGACGGGTGCCGAAATCAATGGTCTGCCGTCCTGCCTTGACGGCCATCGTTCCCTGCGTGGCACCCAGATCGGGCTGCCATTCGATGTAACCCTGCAGCAGTTCAGCACTGTTGACCATGCCCGGATCGAGGGTGGACGCGGCATCATCAAGGAACACGCGTGCATCCAGCATCTCCAGCCCCAGCTTGAGCGTCGGGCCTCCGAGCTTGAGATGCGCCAAGGTTTGCAAGGCCAGTTGCTGATCACCACCCTCGCCGCCCGCGCGATACTGCCCATCAATGCTCTCGTAGCGCAGCCTGTGCTGGACCTCAAGCGCCATCCAGGACGGCAGAGCCAACGCATCCTTGAGCCGCCAGGGTTCCTCAGCCTGCACGGGGCCGCCCGAAATGAAACATGCAAAGAGAAGTGCGCAGGCACGCGAGCGCAGGACTTTAACCACAGGGAACTTTCCGGATCCGGCATCAACCAGGGGCCGCACGCTAACACAGCACCCGGTCCCGCGGAATACGCGGTGAGTGTGTGGGAATCAGGCAAGATCCTGCAGAAACGCCTCGGCACTCGCGCGGTAGGCGGTTTGGACTTCGGGTGAAAAACGCTCCCACACCCGGTACATCTGGGCCATGCGGGGATTGCCTCTCAACTTGTCGACATGACGGGCGAGAAAATCCCAGTACAGGGCGTTGAACGGGCAGGCCTTCGGTCCCGTCTTTTCACTCACCTTGTAGTGGCAGCCCTTGCAGTAGTCCGACATGCGGTTGATGTAGGCGCCGCTCGCCGCATAGGGCTTGGAGGCCAGCAAGCCTCCATCCGCGAACTGGCTCATGCCCAGCGTATTGGGCAGTTCCACCCACTCATAGGCATCCGCATAGACCGCGAGATACCACTCATGCAGCGCCTGGGGACTGATACCCGCCAGCAACGCAAAGGTGCCGGTCACCATCAGGCGCTGGATGTGATGGGCGTAGGCCTCATCGATGGTCTGGGTGATGGCCGCGCGCAGGCAGGCCATGGAGGTCTCGCCGGTCCAGTAGAAGTCTGGCAACGGGCGGGTCGCACCGAAGAAGTTCCGCTCGGCATAGGCAGGCATCTCCCGCCAGTAGATGCCGCGCACATACTCGCGCCAACCGATGATCTGTCGGATGAATCCCTCCACTGCATTGAGAGGCGCGAGCCCGTCACGCCAGGCCTGCTCGGCGGCGCGACACACTTCAAGCGGGTCCAGCAGGCCTGCATTAAGGTAATGCGAGATCACAGCATGATTCAGGAAGCGCGCATTCGACAACATCGCGTCCTGGGTGTCGCCGAAGCCGGCCATGCCATGCTGCAGGAAGGACTGGAAGGCCTCACTGGCCTGCTCCGCCGTCACCCCGAACCAGAACGGCGTCCCAGCGCCCATGTGATGGGGAAAGCGCGCCTCGACCAGCGCGATCACTTCCTGCGTGACGGGATCGGGGGGAAACCGCAGCGGTTGGACGAACACCGCATCGACCGTCGCGGGTTTGCGGTTCTCCGCATCGAAATTCCAGCGGCCTCCGGCCGGTTGATCACCGTCCATGAGGAGCCCGGTATGTCGACGCATCTCCCGGTAGAAGTATTCCATGCGCAGTTGACGTCGGCCCTCGGCCCAGGCATCGAAACGGGCGTGGGAACAGAGAAAGCGCGTGTCTTCCAGTATCTCCACCGGGATCCCGAAGCGGGCCTGCCATCCCTGCATATTCTCCCGAAGCCGCCATTCCCCGGGTTCGGTGAGGATCATCTGCCTGCATGGCGTGTCTTCGAGGAAGCGCGCAACCTCTTCTTCCAGACTGCCGCGGTTGGCCGGGTCATCCAGCCGCACATAGGTGACCTGCCAGCCCTGCTCCGCCAGATGTGCTGCGAAGTGGCGCATGGCAGAAAAGAGAAAGCTGATTTTCTTGCGATGGTGTGGCACATGGCCCGCCTCTGCCATGACTTCGCACATCAAAACCCGCGTGTGCGCAGCATCACTGGCCGCGAGCGCGGACAGTGAGAGACTCAGCTGGTCACCCAGCACCAGCACCAGTGTGTCCGTGTGTGCGGATTGTGCGGGCCCGCGGTTCAGGCTGGGATCCTCTGGCCGTCCCAGGCGTACACGTCGCCGCTGTCGGCTGGCGCGAGACCGTCCAGAACCTTCAGCAGATGGAGCGCAGCTTCTTTCGGAGTGAACAGTTTTTGCGGTTTCACCGCGCGCTGGAAGGGTGAGGACAAAGGGGTATCCACCGTACCCGGATGAAGGCCCACGCAGACCGCCTCGGGTGCGCGTCGCGCAAGCTCGATGGAAAAATTCCTGAGCAGCATGTTCAAGGCCGCCTTGGAGGCGCGATAGGCATGCCAGCCCCCCAGCCGGTTGTCCTCGATGCTGCCCACACGGGCGGAGAGTGCCGCGAAGATTGCGCGGCCCTGGCGCGGGAGCAGGGGCAGAAAATGCTTGCCGACCAAGGCCGGGCCGAAGGTATTGACCGCGAAGACCTCCTGCAGTGACGCGAGATCGAGCGCACGCCAGGATTTTTCAGGGGCAAGACCTGATGAGGTGTGCAGCAGGCCCGACGCCACCAGCACCAACCGAACGGAACCGACGGCACTCGCACGCTCGGCCAGGGCGGCCAGCGCATCCTCGTCGAGGATATCGAGCATTGAGGTCTCCACCCCGGGCAGGGTTGCGGGCTCGTGCACATGGCCGGTCGCGATGATGCTGCCAACCGCCGTGTGCTGACGAAGCGCGGAGACGAGTGCAGCACCAATGCCGCCGCTGGCGCCGATGACCACGGCGACCGAGGAAGCATCGAGAAACGGCAACATCCGTGCGATGCCCGGGCGATCAGGACTCAACGCGGCAGGCTGTCGCGCATGCGTGCGGTAAAGTCCCAGCCGCGGATCCAGTGTGGCGCGATGGCGATTGCAACCTCGGTGACGTCCTTGCGGCGCAGCCGCCGTGCCAGCGGTGTCTCCAGACTGCCCAAGTAGCGCAGCAGCAGGCGTTCGAGCTGGGCGGCACCCTGCTCGGGATGACAGGTGGCGACCCCACGCCCTCTCAAGCCGCGGTAGGGCATGTCATTGGTGGAGAGATCGAAGGCGCAGCCGGGTTCGGCCTGAAGGGCGCGCACGAAGACTGAATCCGCCTGGGACGCACACCAGAAAAGCCCGTCCCGGTATTCGAACCAGAGCGGCACGATAAGGGGACCGGCGGGCAGCGTGATCGCCACTCGCAGGGGCAATGCGGCCTCAAGCAGGGAATTGTCGGGCAACTGACTCATGATGGCTTCAGGGGATCCATTGAAACTCAAGCTCGCACGAAGCGCGGTGCTCAATCAATCGTGATGACCAGCTTGCCGAAATGCCCCGCCTCCTGCATGCACTGGAATGCATCACGGGCCTCGGCAAAGGGAAATGCGCGGTCGATCATCGGCTGCAGGCCATTGGCCGAGAATGCCATGTTCATGGCCTCGAACATCTCGCGGCTGCCCACATAGATGCCCTGCAGGGTGAGGCTCTTGCGCAGTATGTGCAGCGGATTGGCGGTGCCTGCAAATCCGGTCAGCACGCCAATGAGCCACACCTTGCCGCCATAACGCGCGGCGAGGCAGGATTTTTCCAAGGTACCGGCGCCACCGAGTTCCACGACATGATCCACGCCGCGCCCACCCGTGAGCTCGAGCACCTTCTCGTCCCAGTCCGGATGGGTCCGGTAGTTGATCGTGTGATCGGCCCCCAGGGCCTTGGCGCGGGCCAGCTTCTCGTCACTGCCTGAAGTGATGATTACTTGCGCACCATGCAGCTTGGCAATCTGCAGCGCATACAGGGCGACACCTCCCGTCCCCAGTGCCAGCACGGTTTCCCCCGCCGTAAGATGTCCGCGGGTGACCAGCGCATGCCAGGCCGTCAAAGCCGCGCAAGGCAAGGTCGCAGCCTGCGCAAAAGTCCAACCGGAGGGAATGGCCACTGCTCCGTCCTCATGCAGGCAGACTTCGTGGCACAACATGCCTTGTTCGCGGCCACCCAGAGCGGACTCCATGACGACCTCGTTCATCTCGCCCGCAATCCAGCGCTGGAAAAAGGTGCCGGCGACTGCATCGCCCACCTTGAAACGGGTCACGCGCTCTCCAACTGCCAGTACCTCACCCGCGCCGTCGGAACAGGGTACCAAGGGCCAACGGTCGGTATCCGCGAAGCCCTGAACATGCAGGAGATCGCGGTAGTTCAAGGACACTGCCCGGACGCGCACCACGATGTCCCAGGGGCCGGGCCTGGGCGACGGGCGAGTCACCGCGGCAAGACTCGAAATACCTCCGGCGTTCTGGATTTCCCAGGCATTCATACCTTCTGCTCCTTGTGGATTTCATCGCCCTGCTTCGGCCGACCTCCCAATGATCGATGAAGAGCGGCGCGCGATCCAGCGCCTCCGGACTGATATGGCCCTTCGCTGCAGTCGCGCCGGGGGCTGCTCGGGCTACACTGGACATCCTCCCCAGACCGAGGTGAGCCTCATGTGGCGCATGTGTTTCCTGCTTCTGCTCATCGGTGCCCTGCCACCGGAAACCACCGCGCGCGAGCTGGTGCCGGGCGATCCGGCGCCGGATTTTGCGCTGGCAGGTTCTGATGGCCAGACGCATGTCTTGTCCACCTATCGTGGCAAGCATGTGGTCCTCGCCTGGTTCCCCAAGGCCTTCACCGGCGGTTGAACGGCCGAATGCAAATCGCTCCGTGAGAGCGGTCAGGCACTCGGTCGCTTTGACATCGTACTGTTCATGGCGAGCACGGATGACGCCGAGACCAACCGGCGCTTTGCCGAAGCGAATCAGGCTGATTTCCCGATCCTCGCTGATCCGGAGAAAACGGTCGCCCGGGCCTACGACGTGCTGATGATGGGAATGTTCGCCAGACGCGAAACGTTCTACATCGGGCCCGACGGCAAAATCCTGGCAGTGGACAAGGACGTGAGTCCGCTCTCGGCAGGCAAGGACATGGTCGGCAACCTGACCCGGCTCGGTGTGCCCATGCGCGAGGACACGTCCCCCTGAATCAGGGCCGCTGGCGCGCAAAGGGGAGCTCATCGGCGTTGAGCGTCTCCTGCGCCAGCAGAAGCGTGGCGCAGGCGTCGAGCTCCGGCCTGCGGGCCGCGAGGATCTCTCCTGCACGGCGATAAGCCTCATCGACCAGTCCTTTCACCGCGAGATCGATCTCGCGCCCGGTGGCTTCGCTGTGCTCGCGCAAAATGGGGCCTTGGGCCAGACCTTCGCCCAGGAAATGGGGTTGTGCCTCGTCGTACACCACCTGCCCCACCTCGTCGGCCATGCCATAACGCATCACCATGTGGCGGGCGATTTCAGTGATTTTGTCGAGATCATCCGCAGCGCCGGTGGAGATCTCGCCAAACACCAGCGCCTCGGCTGCGCGTCCTCCCATCAGCACCGCCATCTTGTCCTTCAGATTTTGCCGGGACATGAGAAAGCGATCCTCGGTGGGGCGCTGGATGGTGTAGCCCAGCGCGCCGATGCCGCGCGGAATGATCGAGACCTTGTGCACCGGATCGATGTCCGGCAAGGAGCAGGCGACCAGTGCATGCCCCGACTCATGAACAGCGACCGCATGGCGTTCCTCCGCATTCATCACCCGGGAGTGGCGTTCCAGGCCCGCGACCACGCGCTCCACCGCGGCGGTGAAATCGGACATCGTGACCCGGGCCGCATCGCGACGGGTGGCGATGAGAGCGGCCTCGTTCACGAGGTTTGCGAGATCCGCCCCGGTGAAGCCCGGGGTAAGGGCGGCGATGTCATCCAGCACCGCGGCGGGATCGAGCGTCACCTTGCGCACATGAACCTTCAGTATCTGTATCCTCCCCGCACGATCCGGGCGGTCGACAAGAACCTGTCGGTCGAAACGCCCTGCGCGTGTCAATGCCGGATCGAGGATCTCGGGGCGGTTGGTCGCCGCGAGCAGCACGATGCCAGTGCTCGGGTCAAACCCGTCAAGTTCCGACAGGAGCTGGTTCAAGGTCTGCTCCTTCTCGTCGTGCCCACCACCGAACTGGCCAAAACCGCGGGCCCGTCCAAGTGCATCGAGCTCGTCGATGAAGATGATGCTGGGGGCCGCAAGCCTCGCCTGCTCGAAGAGATCACGCACGCGGGCGGCGCCCACGCCGACGAACATCTCCACGAACTCGGAGCCGGAGATCGAAAAGAAAGGCACGCCAGCCTGACCCGCCACGGCACGCGCCAGCAAGGTCTTGCCGGTACCTGGCGGGCCGATCAGCAGCACGCCCTTGGGGATACGGGCGCCCAGGCGACCATGGTGCTTGGGTTCGCGCAGGAAGTTCACAATTTCCTGCAACTCCGCCTTGGCTTCATCCACGCCGGCCACATCGTCGAACGTGACGCCGGTGGAACGTTCCACATAAACCTTGGCCCGGGACTTGCCGATGGACATCATGCCGCCCAGCCCCTGCCGCTCGGCCATGCGACGGATGGCGAACATCCAGATCCCGAAGAACACCACCACAGGCAGAATCCACGACAGCACATCGCGCAGCAAGGTACTTTCGATGACGCCCGCGAATTCCACGCCATACTGCTTCAGATGGGCAGCGAAACCGGGTTCCACCCGCGTGGTGACGAAGCGGGACTCTCCACCCGGGCGCGGATTGCGCAGGCGTCCCTCGAGAAAGCGCTCGGAGACCCGGACTTCGCTGATTTCGCCCTGCTCCAGCAACCGCTCGAACTCGCCGTAGGCAATCTGTTCCGTGGCGCCGTGCTCAGCCAGCCAGGTCTGGAAGAGCAGGATCAGCGCAATGGCGAGAATGGTGTAGCCGAGATTGATCTGCCGCGTCTTCTGCATGCTTTGTTCCCTGTCAGCCGCCCGCAAGCGGGGATCCCCAACCAGTTTCAGTGCAGGGCACAGACAGTGCAAGTCGATACGAGCAGGTATGATGCAGGCATGAACCCCGTCAGCGGACAATTCAGTGGTCGCAGCAGGTACGGCTTGCGCCGTTTGCCGGTGTGGCGAGGATTGATTCTCGCGGCGCTCGGCGCCTGCAGCGTGGCGGCCAGCGCAGAGGCGCCCTACCGCAGCCTGGCGGATGCACGTCGCGGCGCGGATCTCATCGTGGAGACCTTGCGTCAGTCGGGACCCGACGCCGCACTGGACCTGGCAGTCCGCGAGTCACATCTCGATGACCCGAGAGTGCAGGAGAACCTCGCACGCATGAAGGCCGGCTTTCCCGCGCACATGGCAACGCTCGGCGCGCCGACGGAAGCGGAATTCACGGGACTGGATCGTTTCATGTCCTCGTTCGGGCGCTACAACTACCTGCTGCAATGTCCCGAGGGGCAGCTGCGCCTGATGTTCACCTATCGACGCAAGACAGACGGCTGGCGACTCAACCAGTTCTATTTCGACTGACGCCTCAAGCGTGGCGAAGGCCAGGACTCACACCGGGATCGGCTGATTTCAGCCGTGGACTTCGACCCAGCGTTTGATGCGATTGGCATCGCCTATCGGCGTGAGTTTGCCCCAGGAATTGAGCAGCACCACGATCACCGGCTTGGCGCCTATCTTGGCGTGCATCACGAGACAGCGCCCCGCTTCGGAGGTATAGCCGGTCTTGGACACACCGATATTCCAGTCGCGACTGCGGGTTTGCAGCAGGCGATTGCTGTTGAGATACGTCAGGCTACCGCCACGGTTGACCTTGATCACGTGCCTGTCGGCGGTCGTGAACTGGCGGATGGAGGAATACTGGTGCGCGGCGCTCACCATTTTTGCGAGATCCATCGCCGTGGAGACATTCTTTTTGCTGAGCCCGGTGGAATCCACGAAGTGCGTCTTGCGCATACCGAGGGCACGGGCCTTGGCGTTCATCGCGCGGATGAACGCGGACTTGCCGCCAGGGTAGTGCCGGGCCAAGGCTGATGCCGCACGGTTCTCCGAGGACATCAGCGCAAGATGCAGCATCTCCCGGCGCGAGAGCCGGGTCCCGACCTGCAAGCGTGAGCCCGACATCTTCACCCTATCGACATCCGCATCGGCGATGGAAAGCGTCTCGCCCATATTCAGCTTGGCGTCGAGCACGACCATCGCCGTCATGAGCTTCGTAATCGAGGCGATAGGCATCACCTTTTCCGGCTCACGTGCAACAAGCACCTTGGCGCGCGGTTGTTCCAGCACCAGCAGAGAGGCGGATTTCAGGTTGAGTCGCGCGGCTTCCGCCGATGCGGCCTTGACCGCCGCGGCTTGCGAAATCCTGGGTTCGGGTGCAGACGGGGGCGGCTTCGCTGCCACGGCCTGAGGCCGGCGCGGGGGCGGCGGTGTTGGAACTACGGGCCGGGGCGCGCGCGGTGGCGGCGGCTTCGCGACGACCGGAAGCGGCACTTGCGCGGCGGGCAGCGGCGCCTCGACTCGTGCCGGTGGCGCAGGCTGAGGTGCGGGAGCCGGTTTGGCGATCGGGACAGACGCAGTGTCTGGCACCGCCGCGACCGGAGCAGACGGCGAACTGATGGTAGGTGCGGCAAGCCCGGGTACCAGCGGGTTCACGGGGAGGCCAACGGGCGCGGCCTGCAAAGCGGGCAAGAGGGTGACGGCTGCAAGGAACAGCAACAGACGTCGCGAAGAACTCAAACCTGCACCCCCCCGAGGCTCCGAAGCGGCGCAAGTATAAGGGTGATATCAGGATGAGACCACGGGCTTGCCCATCCCCCCCACCCTGCGAAAGCGAATGCAGGTACTGGAGGCTGCCATGGATCAACAGTCATCATCGACGATGACCGCGACTGGCCGCTTGCGCCCCGCCACCCTACACTCGGTCCCTGCAATCGTGGAGCGCACTTGCCATGACCGGATCAACACCCTCCAAGCAGTCGCTGCTAACCACTGTGGTGGGCAGCTATCCTCAGCCGGCGTGGCTGGTGGATCAGGACATCCTCAAGGCCAAGCTCGTCCCGCGCATCCATGCGCCGGAGATCTGGCGAGTGGCCCCGACATTGCTGCAGGAAGCGCAGGATGATGCGACGCGCCTCGCCATCCGCGACCAGGAACGCGCCGGCATCGACATCATCACCGATGGCGAGATTCGCAGGGAAAGCTACTCCAATCGTTTTGGCACTTCGCTCGGCGGCATCGATCTCTCGCGGCCGTACATCCGCAGGGTGGAATCCTTCGAAATCCCGGTGCCGCGGGTGACGGGAACGCTCACGCGGCCGGGCCCGGTGGAGGTGGCCGATCTGCTCTTCCTCAAGGCCAATACCGATCGGCGAGTGAAGATCACGCTGCCCGGGCCGTTCACGCTCAGCAAGCAGGCCTTCAATGAGTTCTATCCGGACGAGGAATCTCTCGCGATGGCCTACGCTGAAGTGGTGAACCAGGAAGTGAGAGAGCTGGAGGCCGCGGGCGCGGACGTGATCCAGCTCGATGAGCCCTGGCTGCGCAGCGATCCCGACGGCGCGAATCGCTATGGCATCGAGGCCATCAATCGCGCGCTGGAAGGGATCAGGACGACTACGGCCGTGCATCTCTGCTTCGGCTACGGCTTCGTGATGTCCGCGCAAAAACCGAAAGCCTATGCCTTCCTGTCCCGACTGGCTGAATGTGTGGTCGATCAGATCTCCATCGAGGCCGCGCAACCCCATCTTGATCTGGGGGTGCTACAGGATCTCGCCAACAAGACCATCATCCTCGGCGTGGTCGATCTCTCCACCAATGAGGTGGAAGCCGTGGACACCCTGGCTCAGCGCATCAGGCGCGCCCTGCCCCATGTCACGCCGGACCGCCTCATGCCCGCGCCGGATTGCGGCTTGAAATATCTCACCCGTGAGGCCGCTTTCGGCAAGCTTTGTGCACTCTCGGCGGCAGCGCGACAGGTACGCGAGGAGCTCGGCCTCGGATGAGGTTCCGTACAGTCATCTGATCGATGAGAGGGATCAGCGCTCTCCGGCAATCACGCGCGCTTAACACCAGGCGCGCAAGCACTCAGTGCACGTGCGCGTCCGGTGATGAGAGGACCCTCGGCTCCGCCGCCAGCATGTCGACCTGCTCTCCCAGCAGCGAGGCGTTCCAGGACGGTTCCCCACGCCCGGCAATCCAGCGGGCCCGCAGAAACCCGAAGCGGTCAATGAGAAACTCCGCATGCGAGAACTCCGGCGCGAGAGCGGAACGCTCACCCGGCTCGCCAAGGGTGCGCGCGAGCAAGGCATAGGTCGCGGCGATGGTGTCCCTACCCAATGTGATACAGGGCAGCTGCATGCTGCTTACAACGAGGTCACCACATTCCCCCGAGCGAAGCACGAGAAGAATCTGCAGATTTTCCAGACCTTCGCTTGAGTGCAGAGCCTGAAGCTCACGCAGCCGTTCTGTCGATTCTTCGGGATCCGTCAGCACCAGCAACACCGGGCGTTGCTCGCGATGATCGCGCAGCTCGGAAGCTTCCCCGGTCTGCGTTTCATACTGGAAATTCGGCGCACCCAGCCAGGGGCGACTCCGCGCGATGCGAGGTGAAAGCACGCGCGCACTGTGTCCATCAGCAAAGGCGCGGAGAAAATTGACCAGATCCCAACGCGCAGCATCATCAAGCACCGCGGAGAAACCGGGCATTGCCCCACTCGGCATCCCGTGACTCAGCCACCAGAACATGTCGCCCGCAGTGTGCAGGGCGGTATGTTCGCTGAGGTCAGGTGCCACGATGAGTGACTGGGAGTTGGCAGTGGGCGGAGGCTCCTGACCACGTGCACCGCTGCCGTGGCAGCCCGCACAGTGCGCGGTGAAATGCCCCATGCCGCGCGTGATTGAACGCGCGGTGTAGGTGACGGCAGGCTGACGATAGGTCTCCGGATAGGCCGGCACGGAAAGGGTATGCGCAGTGGCGCCGCCGCCCAGGAGTACACAGAACAATGCAATGCGGTACCGCCTTGCCCACAAGGCGGGCAGCGCCATGAGCAGCACGGCCACACCCGCCACGGTCGGCCAGTGGCTGGGGGCATCAGTCCATGCAGCCTCCGGCGCAATCCTGAAAGGCAGCCACCAGTCGACTGGCTCATGCGCCCCGGGTGGGGTGCGTGACAGGTAAAGCCCCAACGCGAACACGCCAGTGGCGGCAAGAACCTCAAGCATCACCACGCGCAGTGCTGCCGTGCGCGGCACAAAACCCGAGAGGCCATCAAGCAGCGGCAGATACCGCTCGCGTAACCGCCACGCACAGCCCAGTGCCAATAGCAGCAGGGCGAGCTTGGTGAGCAACAGTGCGCCGGGCAAGGTTCCGAAGACAGCCGGCCAGCGCTCGAACTGGCGCGCCGCCACCAGCACGCCGCTCGCAACCAGCACCAGCATCATGCCGCCCGCGAAGGAGGAGAAGCGTCGGGTGGCGTGGGCGAGCAGCGCGTTCCCCTCGGGATCAGGACTGGTGCAACGAAGCAGGAAGATCCAGCACGGCAGTCCCCCAAGCCAGGCGGCTGCGGCAAGACCATGAGCACCGTGGACAATCATGCTCTGGACGATGGGGGGCGTGGCACCGCCATGTCCTGCCCACAAACCCGTGACGAGGAACAGCCCGGCCAGCACGACTCCGGTTCGGAGCGCCTCAGGCCCGGGTCGTCGCCAACGCAAGAGCAGCCAGCCGGCCAGCAGAGTCAACAGGCCCTGTTTGAAAGCCCACACCTGGCCGAAGCGTGTGTCCAGCAGCAGCGCCCGCAGCAGCGGATCAGACAACATCGGGGTACGCCCCAGGATGCGTGCGGCTTCATCAAGGAAGACCATCACGCCGGCCGGCCAGGCGAGCACCGCAAGCAGAGTCCACAGTGCAGGCAGGACAGGCCGCTGGTATGCCAGCGCCCGAACCTCCGGACCTGCGCGAAGCAAGAACAGCGCACCGCCGAACAGCGCGAGCGCGGCGGCCTGCCAGCACAGCAGCGCGATGCTCACGGGCGATCGTCAGGGCGCAGGCGTGGCGCCAATACGGAAGCCGAAACGCCCCTCCACCACATGACCATCCACCGACAGCACCCGGTACTGCACGGTGTAGGCCCCAGCGGGGAGATTCTCGGGCAGTGGCATGACGAGGCTGTCCGGGGTCTCGCCTTCGCGCACGGCCGGAGTCGTGACGATTTCGCCTGCGGGATTCCGCAGATCCACGGAAGAAAAACTGTGCTCGGGCGACTCATTGAATGTGAGCACGACGGCCCCCGGGGCGGCACTCAGCTCGGCATCATCCGCCGGAATCGATTTGACGAGGCGTGCGTGGGCGAACGCATCGAGGCTGAGCAGGCAGCAGGTCAGCAATGTGGTCCCAAGCACGGCCATCCTGCGCTTGATCCACCGGCTCATGTGGCGGACTCGCGGCCACGACTGGCCCAGGCAAAGAGTGCCGTCGCGGCGAGCAGAGCCACCAGGATCACCACACCGTAAATCCACCATTGGCTGCTGCCGCCGCCCACCGCGAAGGGAAACACTGCGACCACTTCGCCCCCCACGGCCGGTTGCGCCCGCACCAGACCGATGAAGCGGCCAGCCTCGGGGAATGCATACTGCAGTGTGGACGAGCCGGTGGCGTGCACCGCCGATTCCAGTCGTGCGACCGTGGCAGCCTCGATGGCGGCAGCGTCACCGAGTTCCTCGAACTTCGCGTCGTTACCGAGATCCCGGGTGTCCTTCAGGATGCGCACCTCAAGCGGAATGCTGCGCAAAGCATCGTCAATGGCGTCCAGCACGATCACCGCCGTACCTGTCTCAGGGATGTCTTCGCAGAACTCCTCGGCCCCGCTGGTCTCGGGCTGATAGCCGGTGAAGTGCATGCGGTAACTGCCCAGGGAAAGTACGCAGAGATCATCCTCCAGGCTCACGCCGCCGTGTGCGCGTGCCGCTTCTGCCCACAGGCAGGAGAGCAGCAGCAACAGCGCCGCCCGCAGCCCGAGATGGATTCCTGATCTATCAATGATGATGGCCGGCATGCGGATCTCCTTCCGGAACTGCGGGGGTATTCTTGCGCGCACCGTAGCGTGCGCTCTGGGCCGGCGTGTCCTTCATCTCGACGAAGACCACCCATTCGGCTTCAACCGGCAAGGACTCGTCCAAGCGCGCCGAGAAAAGGTTCTCGCCGGCAGGCGCAAGCGCGACGGCACGATCGGTCCCCGCCACCCGCAGCATCGCCCGTCCGCCCACGGTGGTGAGTGGTTGCCCGAGATGATCGGTCACATAGATCCGCACTTCGGAGTCGATGGCCAGCACCTCGAGGTGCAAGGGTCCCGCCATGCGCACGCGTCCACCATGAGGTGCGGGCTTGCTGTCGAGGTATTCGTCGCTGTGCGCCATCGTCTGGGCGCTCCATAAACTGACGCTGAGCACCAGTGTCGCCAGCATCCCGGGATATCTGCTTTTGCGCATCCTCATTCTCCGTTCCCTCCCAAGGTCTGTCGCTCACCGATTCGATCGAAAAAATCGATCGTCCCGTGGGCTGCTTGCTCGGGCCAGTGTGTGTGTCCCCCGTCCGCCTCACAATAATAAGTGGGGACGGTGCAGCCAGCGTGGGTGACGCAGTCTTGTTCAGCGCTGGCCGTGCTGACCGGGCTCGCAGGATCGCAGCCATTGCATGCCGACCACCATTGCCAGGCCTCGCGCCCCCAGCCGGGAAACAGGGTATCCCTGGCGCCGTGCATCACACGCACGGGCGTAGGAGCCGGGCACTTGAAGCCCTGCAGATCCGTCGCCGTGAATCCGGCCGCACTCGGCGCCAGGGCCCGTACACCGAACCCGGCCGCAGGATCGAGCGCCAAGGCGGTCGCCGTGGTGCCGCCATCCGAGTGACCACTCAAGACGATACGGGTTTCATCGATGCAGAAGTGGCGCGCCACCAGCGCCGGTATCGCGGCCAGCTTGCGCAAGGCTGCACGCGAAGGGCGGATGTGCTGGGGATAAGCGACCACATAGCCGCTGGCGGTTGCCTCCGGCGTGAAGCCGGTGAGCCGCTCTGTCGCGCGTGGCATCATCCCGGCTCCTGCATAGACCACGAGCAACGGGTGTGCAACTTCCGGCCGGTAATTGGCAGGGGCCCTGATCAGCACCGCCAATCCAGCCGAAGTCCTGAAGTCGGTACCCGTCGGGCGTTCGCGAGGTGTGGCGCAGTGATCCAAAGGAGCACGGTAGGCGTGACTTCCTTCCAGCGTGCGGTCGTCATCGCCGCAGGCGGGAAGCACGGCGATGAGTACCCACGGCGCCAGACGACGCGGCGGACTCACGCTGACCTCAGTGCGTCATGCCCTGGTGCGCAACCAAGTCCTTGAAGATGGGCACGATGGGGCCGGAGACATTGGCGATGATCCGGTCACCCCGATCATCGAAGCAGAACAGAAGCCCCCCCACCCGGTTGTCCGGATCGTTGAGCAAGCTGGTCAGGCGTTCCGTCTCCCAGGCAGCGTCGGTCATGTCGAACAGGATGCTGCGGGTCTCGCCCGGTGCCAGCGGAGTCGCGTCGCCCAGCTTGAGCCCTGCCGGGGGCACCAGATCCGTGGGATAGGTGGGAGAAACCGTCGCCATCGCGGCAGGCAGCTCGCGGTTGACGAAGCGCAGGCCGGAGGTGGCGAATTCACCAAACTGGATGGGGCGGCTGCCCTGATTGGTGACGCTGGCGCGGATCTGCATGGAACGCCCTGGGACATCATAGGTGGCACGCTCGACGACCACTTCCACCGGCGCCTTGGTCCTTGGCAGCGGCTTGACCACCGCGCGGCCTCCCTGCAGCGGAATGGTGCGCGGGTAGGTGCTCTCGGCCCAGACAAAACCGATGACCACCACGGATACGGTGAGCACGATCAAGACCGCACCGGCCATCAGATCCGCTCTCGAAATCAGCAGTTTCTCGCGGCCTTCGTCAATCGCCACAAGGCGGGGGATGAGCAACGGGCGGCGCGTCCACCAGCCCAGCCACAGAATGGCAATGACGATCCAGACAGCATGCCATCCCACCACGGACGACACGCCCCAGGTTTCCAGATTGTCGATCTTCGTGCCGTCGAGAGTTGTCAGGGGCAGTTCGAAATCGCTGGCCCGACCCGCCACCTGAACCCAACTTCCGGGCCCCATCAGCGGCCCCGCGCCCTCCACGTTCACCATGGGATGAACATGGTGGTCACCCGGGATGCGGCCCTTGAGTACCGTCTTGAAGGCGTAGTCACGGTCTATCTTCAAAGGCACGGACTGGATGGCCGGCTGGCCATTCAGCCAGGATTCCGTGCGCACGAAGACCGGGCCGGGTGTGCCATTACCCAGGAAGGCAACGTCCGGTTCGGGCAGGTTGGCCGGCCAGTCCTCGAACAGCCGGAACTTGCCTTCGATGACCACATCCTCGTTGACGTTCACCTTGTCCGTGGACCAGGTCACGTCATAGAAGTGGGCGGTACGCATGCGCAGGAAAGGCTCCTGGTTGCGCTCACCGTGGGCTGGGACCTCGCTCATGGCGAGGATGGCAAAGAGACCGAGCAGATAACTCCGGGAGCGGCGCGAGAGACTCATGCGTCCTTGCCCTCGGCCCCGCGGTCGTGCAGCCCCATGAAACTCTTCATGCGATTGGGCAGAGTCGCGACGCGTGCGAAAGCCATGCCGATGTACCACCACAGCAGATAGACGAGGATGCAGACAAAGCCCGAGAAGAAGGCCGAGACCACCGCCGAGTGTCCGCCGAATGTGCGCAAGGTCCCGCGTTCAATGAAACGCAGGTATTCCGGCGTGGAGGTTCGCGTATAGGCGTAGCCGATGTAGTCGCCCACGGAGACCAGCGAGTTCATCGCCTCCATCGGCAAACGGAACGGCGCGAGCAGCGGCCAATTGGCGGGATAGAACAGGAGCCCGAAGGACATGCCGCCAATGATGGCGGTGATGAGGGCGCTGCCGGAGAGCAACAGTACCGCATCAAGGATGAGGCCACCGGCAATCATCGTGGCCGGCCAGACCATCGAGAACGGGAAATAGGACG
>Ga0315906_10002406_pt1 | contig 26181 bp, 26 predicted proteins | sample LakEriMetagenome_4_FD_203526 | JGI IMG/M metagenome (GOLD analysis project Ga0315906, IMG submission 203526) | Freshwater fungal communities from buoy surface, Lake Erie, Ohio, United States - Buoy 2 MA122 | ecosystem: Environmental > Aquatic > Freshwater > Lake > Lake biofilm | place: USA...
TAAATAACTTTATTTTTACTAAAATCATTTAAAACACTATCAGAATTAATCAATCTAACCATGCAACTGCGCCACTATTCTCAAAATAGCAGCGTTTTTAATTATTTTAATTTAATGGGCTTTGTTTATTTTTCTTTTGCTTTCTTCAATTTCTAATATTTGATCTGCACCTGCGATAAAGCTAATTATCCGAACATCTAATGGATGAAACTTTTCAATAATTTTTTTGCATTACATATATCTCTCGCTGCCATTTGAAGTATATGCCGTTTCCCTACAATTCTATATTGTAAAATAGTTTGATTACTTTTATTAGAGTATTTTTCACCTATTCGTACATATTGATATCTTTTTCTAGAATTTTCAAAAATAAATAGTATACTACCGCAAAAGCAATTCCACAAAGATTTTAATTTACCAAAAACAATTTTAATATCATTTTGGGTTGTTACTTCTGATGATACATCATAAATTGTCATTTTTCTCTCTCTGTTTAAAATCTTGTATTGTCTGAATCATAACAGCAACAATTAAATCAAGTTCTGTCATTTTAATAACTTTATAAATATCTTGATTTATTGGAAGCAAATATTTCTTATTATTAACTATTTGAAGCTGTCTTACTAAAAAAACTTTTTTGGTCGCTAATTTTACTAAAATAAAGTCATTATTAGTTGCAACAATGCTTTTATCAAAAATCAATATTGTTTCATTGCTGATTCTTGGCTCCAGTGAATTATCATGTAATGTTAAAGCAAAACACCCATCGCAGTTGTCAACATTAATAAAAACATAATCACTAACCAATTTTAAAGTTTTCTGGTCTTCATTATATCGCCCTAAATTGTTCCAAGTTAAATGTGTTACTTTATAATTTTTTAAATTATTGGTAGAAACCATCGGTAGCTCACCTGCTGCTAACCATGAATAATTAACTCCTAACACTTCTGCTATTTCATATGAAAATCTTGAACTTTCTATATTTTTCGTGCTAGCTCAGATTGGCTTATTGAAAAACATTTCATTGCATGCCTTAATCTATAAGACAAAGTCTTTGTATCACATAATTCTTTATCAGTATCCAATATTGGTATATTAAAAGTTATTATAGAAGACATAAATTAAAACCCTATATTCTGCTTGCTACCCTTATAATCCTACTTCTTGCTTTAATTGCTCTAATACATGATATTGGAATGTTGTAGACTTGTGGTAGAATTATGAGTTTTGAGTCTAAATTAGTAACTTAAGTTACTAATAATATATTAAAAGGTGAATGAATAAAAATGAGTGATTTTAGAGATAAGCAAGATATAGATAAACGTGCGTGGGATAAATTTAAGTTAATGCAATATGAAGAGGCTATTAAGGATTTTGATGAGGCAATTCGATTAAACCCAAATGAGTACTTTATATATTGTCACCGTGGGCAGGCTAAGGTTCTCTTAAAGCAATATGATGAGGCTATTAAGGATTACAATGAAGCAATTCGATTAAGCCCAAATCACCATAAATTGTATATTCAACGTGGGAGTTCTAAGGCTCTCTTAAAGCAATATGATGAGGCTATTAAGGATTTTGATAAAGCCATTCAATTAAACCCAAGTGACTACAATGTATATTATAACCGTGGGGGTTCTAAGGCTCTCTTAAAGCAATATGATGAGGCTATTAAGGATTTTGATGAAGCAATTCAATTAAACCCAAGTGACTACAATGTATATTATAACCGTGGGAGTTCTAAGGCTCTCTTAAAGCAATATGATGAGGCTATTAAGGATTTTGATGAAGCAATTCGATTAAACCCAGATAATACATCATTATTAATAGGTCGATTATCCATTATTAATGAAAAATTAATCGCGGATAATAAACAAATTCAAGAAAATTTTTATACTAAAGTAAAAGAAGAGCGAGATGCTTACTTTGATAAAACGGATATTGCTAACGAATATTTAGAAGCAACAAAGAGATATAGGAGAACTTATCAGTTATGGTTTTTTTGGAGTATTCTATTAACCGGATTTATTGTTGTGGCTAGTGCTTATTTAACAGATTTAGATTTAGATATGAGTCTAACTCAGCATTTAAATCTATATGTCACATTATTGCCTTTTATTTTTTTTGATTTTTATTTTATATTACAAGCGCGTAAGTCATCTAATTTATTGACTTATTATGATCATAAATTTATAGTCACAAAATCATTATTAGGTGTTCGTAATGAATTCTTTAAACTTAAAGATAATGCTGAATTACTTGGTACAGAAGAGTATAAAGAATATCGCAAGTTTGGACTTGCTCAATATGAATTCTTATTTAGATCATTGCCTGATGCAAAGGAAGATTTAAAGATAAATTCAATTGAAGTTAATAAGAGTGGTATTAAGGTTGGCGGAAGCTCAAAATAATCAGTCTTTTTTATATCTATAGCGTCTGCCTTTGCGGCGTAAATGTTTATGCAGTTTGCCTCCATTTCTTCGTTCTTCTTCTATAAAGCGGTATATGGATTGATGGCTTGTTTTAATACCACAGGTTTCAAGTAATATTGTTGAAATCTGTTCTGGACTAGTACGTTTAGTAAGAGTGTCGTTAAATTCCTTTAATGCTGTTGAAGGTAAGTTATTCATTAATGTTTGTTTACAATTGCTCTTCTTTAGTGAGTATTCGAAAATGTTTCTGCTTGTAAAAATATAAATAAAATTTACATTGTGGGTCTGAATTACGGGCTATCTCTCTAGTGCATCGTACCCCATAAATAGGGCATTAATTTAACAAGTAATATGTTAAATTAATGTCTTAAAGGAATACTGCGCAGTTTTATGCAATGAGCTTAAAATACTTCAACTACAGCTTGGCTTATCTGAATATACAAATACAACATATCAAAGAAAATATAGCTGTGAAATTCCTTTAAATAAATATAAAGAGACATGAAGCAAAATAAATAATTAATTAAATAGCATTCACTATTATACTAGTAATAGTGAATGGGGTGGATTTAATTATGAAAATTCTACTGATTTATTTATAGATAATATATAAATATATTTATCCCTTTTGGTTTTCTAAATGAATTTTACGAAAAAATTTATGGACAATCGGTGCAAAAATTAGCGCAATAATGGCGATAAATGCAAGCCCACTAAATAATGCGTAGCTTTGCGGATATTAATCAATTTATAATACCTTTGCTAATATTTATGTATTCTAATGACCATAAAATTTTACAATAATAATTCCAGATAAAATTAGTACAAAGCCAATGGCAGAAGCAAGGTTTAGTTGAATTTCACCAAAGAATATAAAAGAAAATAAAACAGTAAAGATAGGATAGCAAGATTCAATAATAGCAGCTAAGCTTGCATTACTTGAGCTAATACTTTTTAAAATTAAGATGCTAGCAACTACATAAATTAGACTACTACCTGTAATTAGAGCCAACTGCTTAGGGTTAGCAAGTTTTGAAATAAAATCACCCCAGTCCCCTAGCCAAATAAAATAAATAGCAAAAGCACTAAATACTACCATAGATTCAAAGAGCAATAGCTCCATAGTACTAAAGTGCTTAAGTGTAACTTGGTTCATAGTATAACCAAGCCCCCATAAAACAGCTGCAGCAAAGGCTAACCAAAACCAAGACATAATATAGTTACTTCTTTTATAAAACTGATTACTCTATTTTATCATAAATTAATTTTTAAATACGCTTGAAATCAGCTTTAATTATTTTTTAGGGTTCTTTATTTCTTATCTGCTAAATACTTTACAGCATCAGTATTGCTATTCTGGATAACATTCATAAAATATCGCTAAGGATTTTTTAATTTATCAAACAAATCCATAATTAATACATAGAAAAGAAATCGGTTGTCATGTAATGAAATCGAATTGTTACCTAGATATAAGCTTATTGTTGGGTGGTGCCGAAGGCGGGACTTGAACCCGCACTCTGTTGCCAGAACCGGATTTTGAATCCGGCGCGTCTACCAATTTCACCACTTCGGCATTGATGTGAGGTACACATTATATTATAGTATCCTCACAATAGTCAAGTGTATTTAGACAATAGTTGCAGTATTAATTACTATATTCTCATTAGGTACATCATCATGACCTTTTTTATTGCCAGTTTTAACTAGGCAAATCTTATCTACAATATCCATACCACTGGTAACTTTACCAAATACAGCATACCCCCATCCATGACTATCTTCAGATCTAAAATCTAAAAACTCATTATTTTTCACATTAATAAAAAACTGGCTTGATGCTGAATGTGGTGCCATTGTTCTTGCCATAGCTATTGTATATTTTTCATTCTTTAATCCATTATTGGCTTCATTTTTGATTTCATCTTGAGTTGGCTTTTGTTGCATTTTTTCATCAAAACCACCGCCTTGAATCATAAAGTTATTTATCACACGATGAAAAATTGTACCATCATAATGGCCTGATTTTACATAATTAGCAAAGTTTTTAACTGTAAGTGGAGCTTTCTCCTCATTGAGTTCTAACTCAACTGCCCCTAGAGTAGTATTTAAGACTATTTTCATTTATAATTCCTTAATAAAGGTAGTGATTATAGCATATCAGACATAAAATTCTAATTTGTTTTAGAGGTTAAGATGTGACAAGCAAATATATCATATAAAAATAAAATATATTTGTAGTAGGCGCAGTTTTATTATTTTATATTACGACACCATATGTAACTAATATACAATTTTAAAAAGGAGGCTCTCCGCTATCTATATTATGATTACTACTGTAGTCATAATCATGTACCTCAATAGGTGTATCTTCTCCATGTTCTTGGACATTACGATTAGCAAGAATATGGATTTCATTTGCCACAACTTCTGTTGTGAATCTCGTATTTTGTTGTTGGTCTACCCATTTTCTGGTTCTTAAGCGTCCTTCAACATACATATGACTGCCTTTTTTAGCATATTTGCCAATAATTTCAGCGAGTTTACCATATACAACTACACGATGCCATTCAGTTTGTTCTTTTTTATCTTGGGAAAGCTTATCTCTCCAGGATTCAGTGGTAGCTAAGCTAAAGCTTGTAACTGCGTCTCCATTAGTCATATAACGAACTTCTGGATCACCACCTAAGTTACCTAATAAAATAACTTTATTTACAGAACCTCTTGCCATCACAGCTCCCCTTTAAATAATTGTCTTACTCATCGTATTTGAATCTTAGACACGTATGTTCTGTACTTTTTATATACACGCGTAACTTTTTATTTCGGTCTTTCGTGTCCAAAACCTGCTCGCCTGAAAATCAAATATTCCGAGTATTATAACTGCTTATCTTCCGTATTTGGATGATAGATTGGAGTATATCATAAATATAAATTAGTTTGCAACTTGTTTTAAGACTGCCAATAATCGATACTTGATTTGGAGTAATTACATTAGTTAATTTACTATAGTTATTATAGTTTATTTTTAACTAAGAGCTAAGCATTAATTATTAATTATAGTTTTATAAAAACCCTTAGCGAATTTATTTTTTAGTATCTTGAGATTCTCTTTTCCTTAGGTTGTATAAGCATGTTACGACTAAGGTTATTATTATTAGCTTGACCTAAATACAAGGTATTATTATTTTTATATTTGTATATTTTTAATAATATTTTGTCAATTTCAATTTTATTTCCAGTATAATCATTGTAGTTATCAATGGATATTTTGAAAAATTCAGTGTTTATTTCGGCAAGTGTTTCATTATTATTATAGCTACCAATAAGATACTTAACTAACGGGTGAACCATAGAAAACTCTATAAGGTTTTTATTTTTATTATTAACCTTATACCCTATTTGATTAAATTGAGTATAGATATCAAAACTACCAGAATTTAATGGTAAAAGTGATTCTTTTTCATCTTCAGTTAATGGAATTTCATCCTTACTTATAGGCGTAGGCTTTTTTTTATCACTTGGTCTATAAAAAACACCAATATCTTTTATTAGTCTAGATGCCATGTTAATTGCATTATCTCTAAAACTTTTTGGGTTTATCATTTCTTCAGGTAATTGCCTTATAGATGCATTTTTATATGCACTTATTAGATCCACAGCTAATTTTCTTTCTTCTTCACTTATAACTGGGAGGTTTGTAATATTTGCTGGATCAATGTTTAATGCGCTATAAAACTCTAAAGTAATATTTGGTATATCATCCTTTGTAATCCTAGTCCAGTTATCCGCTTCATGGGTTTCAATAATTTCAAATCCATTATCCACTTCAGGTGCTACGTTAGGGAAAAAGATACTGGAAGATGAATTTTTTAGAGGAGGTTCGGGTCTATTAGCATCAAGTCGTGTGCTGTACACAGTTCCTATGTTCATTATAATAAAATCCTTTAGTTTATACGAGGGTGCGAATTGTAGCATAAAAGATAGCTTAAGCATGCTAAATATTTTTGTGGTATTCGCCCATTTACTCAGAAAACAGAATCAACTCATTAAATATTGACTTATTTTAATTTCTTATAAAGACTCATGGAGTTTAAAGATGAATGTATAGTTAAAATATGAGTTATATTACTAATCATCAATTTATGCTATAATCTATACTCTTATACAAATAAATAAAGGCAGCATAAATGCTTGATGAAATTGTTATTCGCGGTGCAAAAACACATAACCTAAAAAACATTGATCTAAACCTACCTAAAAATAAACTTATTGTTATTACAGGCTTATCTGGCTCTGGTAAATCCTCATTAGCCTTTGATACTCTGTATGCTGAAGGTCAAAGACGGTACGTTGAATCTCTATCTGCATATGCCAGACAATTCTTACAACAAATGAATAAGCCAGATGTAGATCTAATTGAAGGATTATCGCCTGCTATTTCTATAGAACAAAAAGCCACCTCACATAACCCACGCTCCACAGTTGGTACTGTAACCGAAATATATGATTATTTACGCCTGCTTTATGCAAGAACAGGAGAACCATTCTGCCCAACTCATAAACATAAGTTACAAGGGCAATCGATTTCTCAGATTGTTGATTCATTGCTAGATATTCCACTAAATACTAAAATTGCAATCCTTGCACCAGTTATATCTGGGCGTAAAGGTGAATATCTCGATTTAATAGCTAACATCCAGGCTCAAGGATTTACTAAAGTTAGGATTGACAATATAATTTATGATATAGATGCTACACCTAAATTAGATAAAAATAAAAAACATGATATTGAGATAGTAGTAGATAGACTTAAGATTAATACTGATATAAAATCTAGAATTACTGATTCTGTTGAAGTTGCAATTGAACATGGCGATGGAAAAATTAAGGTTTTAGATTTAGATACAAATAGCATTTCTATTTATTCAAGCAAATTTGCTTGCCCTGATTGTGATTACTCTATTATAGAACTTGAGCCAAGAAGCTTTTCTTTTAATAATCCCTATGGTGCATGTCCTAAATGCGATGGTCTAGGGCAAATTACTTATTTTGATCCAGATAAAATCGTTCTTAATAAAGATTTAAACTTGGATTCTGGCGCAATAAAAGGTTGGGACAAGCGCAATCAATATACATATCAAATGTTAACCGCTGTTGCCAAACATTATAAATTTAGTCTTGATACTCCATGGAATAATCTATCATCTAAAATCCAGCAAGTGCTACTTTATGGATCAGGAGATACAGAAATCAGTATGACGATAAATAGCGAATCTGGACGAAAAGTATCAAAAAAAGAATCCTTTGAAGGCATTGTTAATACCCTTGAACGTCGCTATTATGAAACAGACAGCCAATATATAAAAGAAGAACTAACAAAATATCAAAATAACAAAATATGCCCAGAATGTGAAGGATCAAGATTAAAAAAAGAATCTAGGTGTGTATTAGTTGGGGATACCACTTTACCTGAAATTACTACTTGGCAGCTACATAAATGCCATAATTTTTTTAGTAGTTTACATTTGATTGGTAACAAAGAAGCAATTGGAGAAAAAATAATCCGAGAGATTCTAACACGTGTTGGGTTTTTAATTGATGTGGGCTTAAACTATATAACATTAAACCGCTCTGCAGATACTTTATCAGGTGGAGAAGCTCAGCGTATTAGATTAGCTAGTCAAATTGGTTCTGGTTTAACTGGGGTTATGTATGTACTTGATGAGCCATCAATTGGTCTACATCAAAGAGATAACGACCGCCTTATTGCAACACTCAATAAGCTTCGTGACTTAGGAAATACGGTTATTGTGGTAGAACATGACGAAGATGCTATAAAATCTGCTGACTTTATAGTTGATATTGGCCCTGGTGCTGGGGAACATGGTGGATATATTATTGCAGCTGGTACTATTGATGATATTTTAAATACAAAAGATTCTATTACTGGACAATACTTATCAGGATTAAAAAAAATTGAAATCCCAAAAGTTCGTAAAGAACAAAATAAAGGGATGCTTGAAGTTATTGGAGCATCTGGGAATAACCTTAAAAACGTACATTTACAAATCCCAATAGGTAACTTTGTGTGCATTACTGGGGTTTCTGGTTCTGGAAAATCTACGTTAATCAATGATACTCTGTATAAAGCGTGTTCTCAAGAAATTTATGGTAGCCATGATACGCCTGAGAACTTTGATAAGCTTGTTGGGATAGAGAATTTTGATAAGGTTATTAATGTTGATCAAAGCCCAATAGGTAGAACCCCAAGATCCAACCCTGCAACATATACGGGATTATTTACGCATATTCGTGATTTATTTACTCAAGTAGCTTTATCTCGTGAGCGTGGCTATGGACCAGGAAGATTTTCATTTAATGTAAAAGGTGGTAGATGTGAAGCCTGCACAGGTGATGGCTTGATAAAAGTTGAAATGCATTTCTTACCTGATATATATGTAATATGTGATACATGCAAAGGAAAACGCTATAATCGAGAGACATTAGAAGTTTTCTATAAAGGTAAGAATATCCATGAAATATTAGAAATGACAGTATTTGATGCCGAGAAATTCTTTACTCATATTCCCAATATCAAAAAAAAGCTATCAACATTAATTGATGTTGGAATTGGTTATATTAGACTAGGACAATCCGCAACTACCCTATCTGGTGGAGAAGCTCAAAGAGTAAAACTTGCTTTAGAATTATCTAAGAGAGATACAGGAAAGACCCTATATGTATTAGATGAGCCTACTACAGGGCTACATTTTCAAGATATTGAGTTACTTTTAAAAGTATTGCATAAATTTGTAGACAATGGCAATACTGTTGTAGTTATCGAACATAACCTTGATGTAATTAAGACTGCTGATTGGGTCATTGATCTTGGACCAGAAGGTGGTGAAGGTGGTGGCAATATAATTGCAACAGGAACACCAGAAAATATTGTAAAATCCAAGGTTGGGTATACGGGAAAATATTTAACAAAATACTTAAAAAGAAGGTAGCATATGAAAGTACCAAATTTTTTATCTAATAGTCATTTTAATACTATACTACCAGTATATCTTACTCAAGATATGGAACCTAACTATGTACGTGAAAGAATTACAACGCAAGATAATGATTTTATAGATTTTGATTGGGTTAGTAAAGATGAAAAAGATAACCCTACTGTGATTTTATTTCATGGTACTGAAGGTAATTCGAAAAGTCATTATGCAAAGCGTATTATGTATTATCTCGAACAAATTGGTTGGCGTGGAGTTGTGCCACATTTTCGTGGCTGTAGTGAAGAAATAAATCGCAATTTACGTTTCTATCATGCTGGAGATACTGAAGATGTATCTTGGATTATCCAGCAGATAAAAAACCGTACTACTTCAAAACTATTTGCTTGCGGAGTCTCCATTGGAGGTAATATGTTATTAAAGTATCTCGGAGAAACCAGAGAAAATTCTTTGATTGATAAAGCAATTTCTATTTCGACCCCTTTTGATTTATTAGAATGTTCAGAATCACTAAATAATGGCTTTAATAAACATGTCTATGTTAAGCATTTCTTAAATACCTTATTACCTAAAATGAAAGAGTATTCTATGATGTTTGATAATTTTCAATATATCGATCGTAAAATTGATACTTTAGATGAGTTTAATAACCTATACTTATGTCAAGTGGCTGATTTTCATGATACTTATGATTATTACAAACAAGCAAGTTGTAAACAGTTTTTAAAAGATATTACAACTCCAACAATGCTTTTACAAGCACAAAATGACCCTATGATTCCTATGAATTGCTGGCCAAAACGTGAAGAATTATCACCTTATGTTAGACTTGTATCAACGAAAAATGGAGGGCATGCTGGATTTGTAACCTTTAACCGAAATTATAAAGAAGCCCTATTAAAACTACCTAAGTTTATTGTTAAATATCTAAGCAGATTAGAACAGACTATTCCCGCTGATATAGATGACAAACTCAATATAGGATAAAAAATTGAACGGCAACATCGGAATAATTAATCAAAATACCCAACCGATGGTTTCGAATAGATGGGCTAAAATACCCAATATTGAGGAATTAGCATGAAAGATCATATCGTAATTGTTGGGGCAAGCTCTATACATACTATTCGATATATTAATGGAATCAGTACAAAATTTAACAAGATAATCTTTATTACTAACCATAGCAATAACTTATCTTTACCTGATAATATAATAATTTATAATGTAAACTTTAAATTACTTAGTTTTTTAACTCCATGGCGTATTGCTAAAATTTTAAAAACCCACTACAACAATAATGCTACTAATATTATACATATTCACCAAGCCAATAGCTATGCTTATCATGCAATTAGAGCAATCAAACTTTCTAAACTAAAATATAAAATTATTTTAACAGCCTGGGGATCTGATATATTATTACTCCCAAAACAAAATATTTTATTTAAATGCTTGGTAAAATACAACTTAAGTAATGCAGATATTATTACTGCGGGTTCTTTATATATGATTAATCAAATCAAACAACTATCCCCACAAGCTAAAAATTTATATGCAATAAATTTTGGAGTAAAGGATTTTCCATTACATTTAGATTTATCGCATAAAGAAAATATAATTTTATCCAATCGCTTACATAAAAATTTGTATAATATTGATAAAATAATAATGTCATTCAGTAAATTAATAAAAAATCAATTGTATTTAGATTATCAATTAGTTATCGCAGGTAATGGATGTGAAACCTCTAATTTAGAAAACTTAGTAAAAAATTTGGGAATAGAAGATCATGTTAGGTTTATTGGAATGGTGGATTATATAACCCTACAGAATTGGTACAAACGAACTAAGCTATTTGTATCAATACCAGATAGTGATTCAGCATCATTAAGTTCTCTTGAAGCAATGAGTTTTGGTTGTTATCCCCTACTATCTAACCTACCTGCAAGCATAGAATATATTATTGATGGTATTAATGGTACAATTTGTCCAGATTTAGAATCATTACATCTAAACATGGGTGACTCCTTAAAGTTAATCTCTATACCTACAGAACATGAGAGGATAGCACAATTTAATTATAATTTAGTGCAGCAAAAAGCTGTATTTAATACGAATATACTTAAATTCATAGAGTTATATTAATTAAATTAAGCATCTTTGGGTTTTACCGTAAATCCGGGGTAAATCGGCAATGCATTATTAAGCTTTATTCATTAAACTCCGTGATAATATTAATTTTTATTACAAAATTACCCATTAAAATCATATCCAGTCAATCATTATTTTTCTAAAAAATCGGCAATGTAGGGAAACACACATTTTATATCTGTAGTGCCAATATTTTCTCTAAGTCAAATGTTATCTCAACTGGCTCATTGTTTGTGAAGTCATACTCACCGAGAAAATTAAGATGCCCCCATGATTGTGTTGAGCCATTAAGAATTATGGCGATTAACTGTTGCCCTGCTTCTTGGGTTTCAGCAGAAGCTATTTTATCAGATAAAAATAGCTCATTCCACAAAATGATAATATTTTGGATGAGACGCTGACAGTTTATTGCTATATCTTGCTCCTCTTTACTGCCAAATTGAATCTCATGGTCATTGTCAAAACTAATAGCATTAGCAAATTTATTAGATAATTCAATGCGATTAAGCTGTTTTTGAATAGCTTGTCTTAATTCCACGTCATTAACGTAACGTAAAATAAAAATAGTTTTTATAATTCGTCCAAACTCTTTTAATCCACAATATAGTGGATGTTGTTTTGAATATGAATTTAATCGTTTGAGTATTTGCGATGTAGTAACTTCCTGTAATTTTATTGTAGCAATTAAGCGCAAGATATTATCCCACTGAGCTTTAATTAATTTGGTGTCAATATATCGGTCAGGTAGAATTTTAAAGCCCTGATCTTCATAGAACTTTCTGGCAATAAAAGCATATAAGGTTGCGTGCTTTAATCCTTTAATGCGGGGAGCAAAATCAATACCAATTAAATACATTATCGCAAAAATTACTTCTGAATAACCATGTGTATCAGTTGAATGGATATCACTTTTAATTAATGGGTTATGAGTTAAGCCGTCAATTACATGAGCATGTTCTTGGTCAGCACTAATTGCTGTAGCATAAAATACGCGATTTAATTCATCAATAAATGAATAATTAGTTATTCCCATGCCTTTACCAAAATACTTATAAGAAGAGTTAGCATTTAAAGATTCTACTGATACACCAATTTTTCTGCCATCACTAGATGAATGTAATTTGGTGGCATCCTTCTTATAAATATGGGCAAGTGATAATTTACTCAAAAACTCTAATATTTTACGATTAGCCAAATGAACATTGTCTAAACTAATATGCCAGTTTACTAAATGCTGTAATACATCTTCACTAATCCCACGCGATACATTCGCTATTTTACTAATACCAATATTACAGCCCAGACCTAATATTGCTGCATAAAATACTTGGGTATTCGGTAATACTTGTTTATTCTTGACGCTTAAATGGCGTAAACAACTCAAATAATCAGTGGCTTGCTGAACATCATTGAGTACTTTTAATATTGGTGTATATTTGCACTCAGAAAATAGGCTGGCAATAGATTTCATATTAGGCTTTTCAACCTTTGGAGTTGCGATTACCACTTTGTTCTTGGTATCAAATTTGATATGCTCATTTTTGCCATCTATGATATTTTTGTTGGTTAATTTAAATTGCATATCTAACATTTGCTGGAGTTGCGATAGCAATTGAGAAATGTCTTGATATTGCGTAAGTTCAGTTTCTTCTAACAGGGATGACTTATACTTTAGCCATTTAGCAAGTGGGTATAAATAATTTTCCAGTGATAAATAACGATATGATGGTTTTAAACTAATAACGCCAGCTTTCAGTGCGGTGGCTGTGTGAATATACAATAATGCTTTATATAAAGAAACAGAGAATTTGCCATTGTTATCCTCTAACGCATCCTGTTCTGCAATACTCATAAATTCTGTTGGAACGGTTTTAGTAATGTTACCATCTTTGGCCTGATAATATGCAATTGCTCTATAAATTGTCGTGCTGTTTTCTTCAAATGAGATGTAACGCATGATGTTAGCTACTCTATTTTGTAGTTTTTGTGAAGCAGCAGAAAGAATGCTGTAATAATTCTTTGATTGTAAATTATTTAAATTATCCTTGATTTCATTATCACAAATATCATTTTCAGGTTGTTGGGCGCGATAATTATTGATTAATTCATCAATCTTGGTAACTTTCTCTGTATCTGGCATGGCTGTAGTTTTAATTACAGATTCAATTTGCTTAATTAACTCTTTGTAGGATGTTCTGGAATTTGATATGACGTTAAATGCGTGTTCATATAATGCAGTGTATTGATACGCTAATGATTTTTCCTCTTTAGATGCAGCATTTTCAGCATTTCGTACTGACAACAATAAAATATCAGCCAGTATATCTTGACGTAAACAATACTGATGATTAATAAAACAAATTAGATGTAAATATTGCTTATTTTTGCTTAATCGTTGTATCTGATGCAAGGTTGCTTTACGTACCCAAGTTGCATATTGTTTTACAGTATCAATATGAATTCCGAGACTAACAATTACCGGTGAAATTACTTGGTACACATTTTTTATTAGCTGAAAATCGCGAACACTATTATTTATAGCTGCCGGGTTTCTTTCCTGATTAATATTTTTTAGTCTAGTTAGTATATAATTGTTATTGTCATCTATGTCTAGCAAGGCATCTAATACTTCCTGTTGAGTTTTAGATAATGCTGTTTCAATAGTAGCAGTTAAATTGTTCTCAAATTTACTACTTTCTGCTGTTATCACTGTAGCAAAGCGATTGTAAGTTGGTACTTCAATTTTGCGAGCATTAAAACTATCAGCAACTTCATATAATATTTGTTTGAGTGATTGTGATTTAGCAATTTTCTCTCGGATGCTATCTTCAAATATTTGCAAAACCGTGTTATCAAATTGTAGTAGTTGTAAATGTTTTCGTATTTTTTGCTTGTGGTAAGTAAAAGTGCGTGGATTGTATAAAGTAAAATTAATTTTGCAGTGATTTAATTTAAATTTCTTGCAAATAAAATTTATATCTGATTGGTGAAATGTTTTTGGTGAAAAAAATTTACTCCTACAGCAAGCATAACCCAATAGCAAAGTAAACCCCACAACGTACGTGGGTGATGAGATTGTTTTTAACCAGCTTTCAATATCTTTAGATACCGCAAAATATTTTTTCTGTGCCAGTATATCAAAAGTTGGTGGGCTATCAAAATCTGCTTGCTCATCTTTGGTTAGTATTTCAAGTATTCGCATTAATAAGTATCGATATTAAAATTTAATTTTTATAACGGTCGTTTTTTACAAGTAATTATTTTATCATTTAGGTACGTTGTATGGTAGAATATTTACTGTTAAATAAGTCTTAAATTCACCTTAAGAACAAAACAAGTTTAAAATGAGGTTTTTATATGATTTTTGGGTATATTCGTGTGAGTACTACTGACCAAAATTTAGAAGGGCAAAAAAACCTTATTAGTCGTTATTGTATGGATAATAAAATAATGGTTGATGAATGGATTGAACTAGAAATGTCATCCAGAAAAACTATGGAACAAAGACGTATAAGTGAATTATTAGATAGGTTAAACCCCAAAGATGTTGTAATTGCCTCAGAATTATCACGCTTGGGACGTTCAATCAAGGAAACTCTAAATATTATTGAATCAATTTTAGAGAAAAAACAAACAAGGCTTATCCTAATCAAGCAAAATCTAGATTTAAATCCCAAAGATAAAAACAACATAACCAATAAAGTTTTAATTACAGTATTTTCAATGCTAGCAGAGTTAGAGCGGGACTTTATTTCTGAGCGTACCAAAGAAGGTCTACGAGCTAGAGTGGCTATGGGAATTAAGCTTGGCAAACCTAAGGGGACAATACAAGCGTCAATGTATGATAATGATAAGGAAAAAATATTAGAACTATATAGGCTTGGGGTTCCAATTAATAAAATTATTGCCACTCATCTTAAATATGGCAAGTATACTTCTTTAAAGCAGTTTATCGAAAGATGCCATAGATTATGAATACTAATCTTCAAGTCACATGTGACATAATCCATGACAATCATCTATATGCATATGCTGATGAAACCTCATATATTGCAAGAACTTCAGAGGAGTATAGTCTTGTTGGGTACGGAATATTTATAACTCCAGAAAAGGAAATTAACTGGTTACCAGATAGTAGTAGCAGAAGTTGTAGCAGTATGCATGAGGATGGGAAATATTCAAAATGTAATCTAAACAATAACTTTCATGCAACCGATGATTGCCATAGTGTTAGATCGTCCGTTATAGAGGCCATTAATAAAAATGCATGTGGGATATTTATATTTTGTTACGCCTTTACAAATGGAAAGCCTACAGATGAAGTGAAAAAAGATATTTGGAATAAATCGTTAAGCTGGTTATATCAAACAGAATTTATAACTAGTCTCTTTGTTGAAAAACGCGGTATTGATATTAGTGATCAAACGTTTGATGTTATATTGTTAACATTGAAAAATCAATTACTTTATACTAGGCCAGATCAGGAGCCAAACCCCATAATTTGTAAACCATTACATAAAATTAATAATATACGTTTAGAAGATAAGAGTTGCCCAGGAATCACTATAGTTGATTATCTTACATGGGTTTATCAACGGAAAATCAGTAGACTGTGCGCAAATGATTTCGATAAATTTAAATGGACTGATAATGTGACTTGTGATATGCATAATATTTCTAATGGTCCAAGTATCTTATCTCGCTATCTTGGTAATTATAGTAAGAAAATTCGATATTGTTATCCATTTGATCACAGTACAACGTCTTACGATAATTATAAAATAAAATCATTAAATGGGTTGTTAGCGTCTTATTTGGAAATAGAACGTATAGTTGGTAATGTTATTAGTTATGACTCAACTATTTTAAGACATTTAGGCTATGATTATAACAAATATAGAGAATATAAAGAAACAAACCACCATTATAATATCATTATTCAAGCATGTAAAATTTTTTTGTGGTCTTGCGATACTTTACCAGTATGGCATGATATTGATAAATCCAATATCCCTAGATGGCACCTATTTTTGCAATTAAAATATGTTGCGTTGTACTTATGTAAGAATAATATTGAAGTGAAGGTTCATTTAGCATATTTAAGTCGGTATCGAGCATCATATAACAGTAAATGAAATAATTTAATTAATTAACTTTAAGGAAAAATTCATGAATTCAAAAAATCTATTGAAGGCAATTGGAATGCCAATAGGAGACTGTTACACTTTAACTAGTTCCACAAAATATTTTCCAGATAATGCGGCTTACAGGATTGAAGTGCCAACCATTAATAGCATTGAGGCTTTAGATAAATTATTAAATGAAGCAACTAAAAAAGGTATTTTAATAAATAGAGTAACTGAAACTAGAGGAATGTTTTTACATACTAGAGATGAACTTAAGGAGTGGGTCAAATTAACAAATGCTTATGGTTGTAACTTATTTATGAGTATTGGACCTAGAGCAACATATGATACTAGTGCTACGGTTAATACTGAAGATGGGTTTAGAATAGGCTATAGACTACGCGGACAAGACCAATTAGCCAGAGGCTTAGAAGAAATTTTAAGAGGTCTTGAATTAGGCATAAGTAATTTCCTTTTATATGATGAGGGCTTGCTTTATGCAGTTAATAAACTAAAAATAGCCAATAAATTAAATAGTGATATTCGATGCAAAATATCTGCACATTGTGGCTATGCTAACCCATGTTCAGTAAAGTTATTAGAGGAGATGGGGGCTGATAGCGTAAATCCCGTAAGAGATTTACAACTTCCTATGATTACTGCAATAAGAGAGGCTGTCAATATACCACTTGACATTCATTCTGATAACCCTAAATCATCAGGAGGATTTATTAGATTTTATGAAGTTCCAGAAATAATCCGCATTGCTTCTCCAGTATATATAAAAGTAGGAAACTCAGCAATAGAAAGTCATGGTAGCCTAACTACTGGCAAAGATGCTGTTAATATAATAAGAAATATTGAAATTGTATCGGAAATGATTAATAGATACAGTGATGCTAAGCAGTCCGTACTTAAGGTTGGAGATTAAACATGTGCAGAATATTCGGTTATATCAGCAATAATTACAAAGTAGATAATGAGATTATAGATAAGGTGAAAAATTCACAGTTATCTGGGGGACCTGATGAGCAAACTATTTGCAGAATCAATGATAATGCGCTAATAGCTAATAATAGATTGAGCATACAAGATATTTTACAGGGTAGCCAACCATTTGTAATAAATAACATATATGTTGTATTTAATGGAGAGATTTATAATCATCAAGAACTTAAATACAATTTATCAAAAATTGGGTATATGTTTAAAACAAACACCGATGGAGAGGTAATAGGTCCGCTATATTTAGAGTACGGCTTAGACTTTGTTAAATATTTAGACGGCATGTTTTGTATTGCTTTATATGATAATAATACACACAAACTCATTCTTACTACAGATTCTTTGGCAATTAAATCTGTTTACTATACGAAAACTAACAACATTTTTTGTTTTTCTTCGGATATAAATGGTATATATGCATTTGGCAAATTGGAGACTAAGTACTTCTCTGACATAAAGATTGATAATTATTTAGTGGGGAGAAGTTTATGGGGAAATGAAACATTTTATGATGGTGTTAAGGTTATGACTCCGAATCAGGTATTAGTAATTGACCATGATTTAAACACTGAAAGTTTTAATTATCAAACGAATATTGTAACAAATACTATTAATTATAATATAAATGATGCAGGGTTAAATTTACATGGGTTAATGGAACAAGAAATTTCTAGTATGCTGAAATCTGATGTTCCCGCTTGTGTTGTACTAAGTGGTGGCTTGGATTCAAGCTACATTGCAGCTTTAATAAAGCGACAAGTTGACAAACTTGATACATTTCATGTTTGCTATGATGTAAATTGGCAAGGTGACGAAAGAAAATTTGCTGCAGAATTAGCTCAAAGTATTGGCGCAAATCATTATGAGGTAGAACTTAATGCTAATGATATGGTGAATCTAATGAGCCAGATGATTGATAGTATTGGACTTCCCAACACAGCCCCGCACGCTTTGGCAGCTTACGGTTTGTATAAATATATCGGCGAAGCTGGATATAAAGTCGCATTTGCTGGAGAAGGCAGTGATGAGATATTTGGTGGTTATACTAGATTCTCTCAGGCTACATTTAACCAATCTGAAGATTGGGTTAATGAGTATTTTAATTTGTTTTCAATTAATAGTTTAACTAATATTCGTAAATATTATTCTAAAGAGTATTTAGAGCTGGTAAATAATAGTAAAGATACCTATTATGATTTATTTTGTTCAACCTTTAAAGGAATACAATCTCCAGAAAACAGACTGAATAAATTACTTGAGTTTGAGCAAAATTTACGGTTTCCTAATTATATTTTAAGAAGAACCGATCATCTAAGTATGGCCTCTTCACTTGAGGTTCGCGTGCCATTTTGCCAATCTAGAGTTAAATCATTTGCCAATAATTTACCAATACAGTTTAAATTAGACTTAGATAACCAAAAAAAAGTACTATTCAAAGCAGCAACTGGGATTGTACCTATTTCAATACTTCAACGAAAAAAACAACCATTTACTTTACCAGTATTGAATATATTAAAGCACGACTCTAAATTTAAGGATTTTGTTTTTGATAACTTAGCTAATAATTTATTTTTAAAGAAGTATTTTAATATTCCTCTAATATTACATGATATAAATAGTGAATTAAATTCTAAGCAGGCTGATATTATATGGGCAATTCTAGTCTTAGGATTATGGATGAATCAAAATTTAAATAATATATAATTTAACTTTATGGAGCATTAAAATGGAAAACCTTGATCTTCCGAGCAAAATTATTTACTTGGAAAAATGGTGTGTCGAAAAAGGTATGGTTAAAGACGATATAAAAAAAGTCTTTGAAATGTTGGAATTAGGTAAGAGGCAAGAGCGTAATGCCAACAGCCCTATTCAATATCCAGCATTCTATATTAATGATTCAATGTCTAGAGCATGGCATGATCCACAATACCCTTGGATAAAAACCCTTGAGGATAATTTTTATAATATACGTGATGAGGCATTAAAGATCTTTGAGGATAACCTTATGGGAATACATCCTGAAAATGATGATTTAGCTGGAAATGGAACTTGGAACACGTTTTTCTTTTATAAAAATGGAACTAAATATGAACAAAACCATGAGTTATGCCCCTTTACTTCAAGTATTCTAAGCCAAATTTCGGGAGTTAATATAGCCGGCAGAACATATTTTTCAGCGATGACCCCAGGAATACATATAAAACCCCACTGCGGACCACACAATTTTAAACTACGTACACATTTAGGAATCATAGCCCCTGAAGCAGCAGTTATTCGAGTTGGGGATATGACTAGGTCATGGCCAGAAGGCAAATGTATAGTATTTGATGATTCATTTGAACATGAAGTGTGGAATCATAGCACAGGTATAAGAATAGTTTTAATTGTAGATGTATGGAATCCGTCATTAACTTTAGCAGAAACACAAGCCTTAGAATACATTATGCCGGAATTTTATAAAGGTTAATAATTTATGAAAAAGCTAAGTTATAAACACTTTATAGCTGTGGTGTATACAATTGTATTATTTTTAGATAGATTAGATCTTACTATAGTAAATGTAACTTTTCCAACAGTTGCTAAGTATTTTAATGTTTCAATAATTGCTACTGATTGGATTAGTTTAGCTTTTTTATTGGCATTAGCACTATCTATCCCGATTAGTGGCTGGCTTAGTGATACAGTTGGTCTGAAAAAGCTGTATGTGGCAGCAATGTTCCTATTTGGCGCTGGCTCAGCTTTATGCGCTTTTGCAACTAGTCTGAACCAGTTAGTAATCTTAAGATTTATACAAGGTATTGGCGGTGGGATGTTAATGCCTGTAGGGATGACATTAATTTATAGGGTATATGATAAATCTGAGTATGCCAGCATAACTAGTTTTACATTTCTACCAGCTTTAATTGCTCCTGCGATAGCACCTTTTTTTGGTGGATTATTAATGAAAGCTTTTGGCTGGCAAACAGTTTTTATATTTTCAGGTCCGATTTGTTTGTTGCTAGCTATATATTCATTTATTTATATAAAAGAGGAGCCACATCAGATTAAATATCCGCTTGATGTCAAGGGTTTTGTTATATCTTCAATTATTTTAATTGATACATTCTATGGTTTATCACAGTTGGGCAAGCATGGATTTACTACAGAAGTAATTATTGAATTTATCATGTTAATACCACTTGTTTGGACCTTTATTATTATTGAAAAACAAAATAAATTTCCTTTAATTAATTTAAAGTTTTTTAGAAATGAAACTTTTGTACGAGCTAATTTAATACAATTGTGTTTTCAAGCATGTCACTTTGGAGCTATTTTTTTAGTAGGAATTTTTTTACAAGTAGGAATTGGATTTTCAGCAATTTCAGCTGGTTTAATTATGGGTATGCAGGCTATTGGGGCAATGGTGACTAGTAGATATTCCGTACGTTTATTTAATGAAAAAGGTGCAAGGTTTCCAATAATAATTGGTTTAACTGGCATAGCAATTATAAGCCCTATGATAATGCTAATCAATAGTACAGAGAGATTACTACTAGGACTTATATTGTTTTTTATAAGAGGAGTTTTTAGTGGTTTGTGCGGCACACCAATTCAAACTTTAAGCGTAATCAAATTTGATAAAGATGATATCAGTTCAGTCAATAGTATCTTTAATGCATGTAGGCAAGTTTCAATTAGTTTAGGGGTGGCGTTATCTTCGTTACTCATTGCAGCAGGGATGCATTCTGCCGGAATTCTATCTACGCTCTCCATATCTAGGGGTGATGTAATAGAAGTATTTGGTTATGGATTCTTGGCTATTCCATTAGTTGCAATTGTTGGCATATTTATAGCTATTGGAATAAAAAAGTAATTTAGGAAAACTAATGGTGAGCAGAGAGAATCCCAGTAGTTGAAAAGTATTATGGGCTAGTAAACTCACTATAATCTGGATAAATATCATAATCACTTGAAAATAATTGGTTACTGGGTATGAGTTTAACTGTGGATTTTATGAGGAAAATTAATATTATCAAGGAGTTTAATGAATAAAGCTTAATAACTCATTGCCGATTTACCCCGGATTTACGGTAAAACCCAGAGTTAGACTCTGGGGTATTACCCACTTGTGAGTCACAGCTAGATAATCCAGCAATTATTAAAGTTAAGAATAAAAAATTAATGATCTTAAAAAATTTAGAAAAGTAAAACATCCTGGCGAAATCCTCACATAATATTGACTATGGTCTGTAAAATTAATGTGGATTGTACCACAATCATAAAAAGACCTGTAGATTTTTCACAATTTATTATTGATTTTAATATGATTTTTAGATTCATTTTTGGCTACAAAAATACAACTATTTAAAATTTTTAATTCTGGTGTTGTTTTAAATGATTTTAGTAAAAATAAAGTTATTTAGCATAAAAAATAGTTTAAAATTAGGTACTCATTAATAAAATGGAATTTTTGCCTAAAAAAGTTGCATTTTGATTGGAAATTCACATATAGGTGGAAGACTTAAATCTTTAAGTAATGATAAACAAAAATTAGCATTGGAATTATGTGATATTATATGGGTATTACAAAACCTACTTTATACCGTTATTATTAAACAATAAGAAATAAGTATACTATGCTAGTTATGACTTAAAACACAAAATAAAGACATGAAGAGGTTATCTCTATTTATCTAATTAATTTTGAAGGTTGGAATTTTATGAAGTCTTATATTATATTTGGTGCTAACAGTGATATTGCATCTAATTTGATTGAACAGTTATCTACAAATAATAAAGTATATGCAATTGCTAGATCATTTCACACTCATACATATAGTGGAAAAAATATTGAAACAATTGAAACTAATTTTAATGATTTTAATTTAGTTGAAAATTTGGTTGCAGAATTATCAAAGAAAGATGAAAATATTATTGGGGTTGCTAATTTTTCTGGGTCAATATTTATTAAGCCCTCTCATTTAACGAGCGAATTAGATTATGAAAAAGTCATGGAAAGTAATTTTAAAACATCATTTGCGATAAATAGAGCAGTTGGCAAATCATTATCAAATTGCTCAATTTTATATATATCAACTACCGCAACAATGGTTGGAATAGCAAATCATGATCTCATCTCTGCAAGCAAAGCAGCAATTAATGGAATGGTAATTGCATCTGCTGCAAGCTATGCACATAAAAACTTACGTTTTAATGCAATTGCACCTGGTCTAGTGGAAACAAAACTGACAAAACCACTAATTGAGAATGATTCTAGCCGCAAAATAAGTGAAAGTATAAACCCACTTTCCAAAATAGGTAGGTCTGCAGACATAGCAAATTTAGCATATTTTCTATTAAACCCGGATAATAATTGGATTACAGGACAGATTATAGCTGTTGATGGAGGAATGTCTACTGTAAGACCAAGAATAAAAAATTAAGATTTTGTATTAAAAAACCAACTGATTACGGGGTTATTTTACGCATTACCAATCCTAGAAGTTGTGCTTGTTCTTAAGATGTTCATTTACTGCCCTAATTTACGTTTTATTATGCGAATTAACCAACCAATCAGTGGAAGTCTCTCGTATAACATTACCCCCAGATCAAAATAATCACGATGAGAATAAATTTTATCCCTATAATGAATAACTGATATACCAGGAACAGTAAATTTTTTCCCTCGATTTAGTTTGGGATGCTGTAGCAGCATATCCCACTCCAGGATTGCACCACCTTCAAAATATGAAATATTTTTAAAATTAAAAGTGCAAATTGTGACATTTTGATACAGATTTCTACAATATGATTTAAAATTTAATAAACCATCCAATTTGTGCGCAGGATCTTCAAATTGTATATTATCTGCATATACCTGATCAAGTAAATCAATATTATTGGCATTTAATTGACCAAATACATGTTGTAGTAGCTTAGGAATATCCATATTTTTCCTTTATTTGTTTTTGACAGACAAAATAATTATACCATAAAAGTGTGAATTTCCAATCAAAATGCAACTTTTTAGGCAAAAATTTTAGGTAAAAATTCCATTTTATTCGTTAAATTCCTTTAATGCTGTTGAAGGTAAGTTATTCATTAATGGTTGTTTACGATAGGCTCTTCTTTAGCGAGTATTCGAAAGTGTTTCTGCTTGTAAAAATATAAATAAAATTTACATTGTGGGTCTGAATTACGAGATATCTCTCTAGTAATACTAGACTTAGACCTCTTTAACTCCCAAGCAATTTGAGATGGCTTCTTCTTCTGAAAAAGACTCTGTTTTATATAAAACCGTTCTGCTTTACTTAAATGCTTTGCCATGAGATATTCTCCAACTACTTACTAATTATATTTAGTTAATAATTTGGAATTTTCAACCATAGCAAGGGCTTTTAAAAAAGTTGCGTTTTAAATGGAAATCTAGCTTCACCTTTTATCGCTTCTAATGCAACCTTAAATTAGATAACCCGACTTTTTCCAGCCCAACAACTGCAGCGCATCCCAAAGATAAATACTCTAATTGCTTATTAATTCACATTGCATTGCAATTATTACAGAGGCGCACTTTTTATTGCGGGTCGTGTATGGTTATATAACCCTTTTATAACATTATATACAAAATGGTTACAATTATAAAATCTAGAGTAGATTCCCCTAAAATTTACAAATAATTTTTCATCTGAATTAGTCAATTTTATTGCACATTCTTTTGCAACAATCTTTATATCATCATGATTACAAATATTTTTTTTAATTAAATAAAAATTGGGAATATCTGCTGTGGATTTTGATAATACTTTATTAAATTTTGATAATTCATCTGCTGAACATTGCAGTAATTGCATTGAGTATAACCGACCCGAACGCTCTAAATATCCATATCTTTCAATTGGATCCCCTTTCCTACCTGCAAGATCTAAAATTCCTGCATTTGTAATTTCATTATTTTTCTGAATATTGTTAATCAAAAGAAAATACCCGTGATCCATTATATCATTCCTAATTGCTACTAAAATATCTCCAGATGTAATAAGAGTATCTCTATCAACTGGAGTAGCACCTAATTTTTTCAAGTATATAATATTTTCTTCAAGAGCTTTTTTTGTTCTTTTTCCAAAATATTCTGTGCCACCATATTGGTTATTCAATATTTTTGTTGGGAATATACTATCATGGATATGAGGTTTCTCATTTGTCTGTGGAGTTGCAGTTGTTCTTGTTGAGCCGATATTCATATAAACTCGACTTTAGAAGAAATTGACATCATTTTGCTTTGACTTTGGGTACTTCAGCTCCCCAGCTGGTTTCGGCCACCCCAAACAATAGTTCGTGTTCTGATGAGGTTCAACTGGATGACCAGAGTCAGTGATGTGCGTACTAATGAGTACCCAGCCCAGGTTCAGGTGCTCATTGGCATCCTCGTATGATTTACACTCTTTTAGATTGTCAATCAAAGTGAGATCAAAACTGTCAACTTTATTACTCATGTTCATTGCCACCTTCTATTAAATTAATTTTGGGAAATTGCTGAAAAATCAGTGAAAACCATAGCACGTAAGCGGTAAATATGGCAAAATAACGATTTTGATACCACTCTAACAGTTATTTGCGAGAAATCCATAGAGAATATGGAGATTAAGCCATATTTCAGAGGAACTCTTATGCCATTTTTACCGGAAGTTATTATACCATTATTAGCAGTATTTGAGGTGTGTTTTACAAAACCAACTTGGGAACACTCACGAACTTTATTAATTGGTGCAATATTATGCACTGGAAAACGCACTGTTACTTCATGTTTACATGTTATGGGTTTGTCGAATGAAGGACACTTTGATCGTTACCATCGTGTATTAAACCGTGCGAAATGGAGTGAATTGCAAGCATCAAAAATTCTCTTAGGATTACTGATTTTATTACTACCAAAAGGGTTTCCCATAATAATTTTGATGGATGAAACATATTATATGCTTGTGTTTATTGAGTTGAAAAACTTGATATATTCGAGGGTGCGGTGTTTTGATTTTGAAAAATGGAAAAATAGACTTTAAGAATTTCTAAAATTTAAATGGAAATAATGACGACAGAGACAGCACTGTAACAATAGGACCTTCCGCTTATGTGGGGCTATTTGGCATTACAAATTTTGTGAACAATAACACGCAAAATGTTACATTGTACGATAGCACCAATGGTGATATTTATGTTATAAATTTATCCGTTGTTAGTCCACTCAATGTAATTTCAGTAACATATAGTAGTTAATATATATTTTAGAATCAGGGTTATTAATTACATTAGGTAGCTTTTTGTTTGGAGTTGGGGAGTTCTACATGTTGGGACTTTTCAACTCCAAAATTTTCAATAAATCGTTATAAATCTCAATTATAATGTTTTAACTCATATACATTATACACTGCTGATCTATCTAGCCAGCCATTAAAGTTTAAATTTAATAACCAT
>Ga0315906_10002413_pt1 | contig 26149 bp, 20 predicted proteins | sample LakEriMetagenome_4_FD_203526 | JGI IMG/M metagenome (GOLD analysis project Ga0315906, IMG submission 203526) | Freshwater fungal communities from buoy surface, Lake Erie, Ohio, United States - Buoy 2 MA122 | ecosystem: Environmental > Aquatic > Freshwater > Lake > Lake biofilm | place: USA...
CTGGTTGCTTGGTATTGGAATCCTATTTTGGATCCTATTTCCTCAGTCAACAGTTCCACATCTCTTCCTTGATCAATAACTATTTCCAAACCACCGGACTCTGATTGTTCCCAGTTGTTCAGTTTACGAATAAGACCGATATCGCAGAAACCATAAAGCCGGTCGAATTCCCCCAGCCCTGTGTTGTAAACGCCGCTGATTCTGATTTTTCGTACCCTTGGAGGATCTTCAATGAAGTAAACTGTTATGGTGTCTCCTGTATTAATACGCATCATTGAGGATAAGCCGGAAGAAATGACCACTTCTTTGATAGCCATGCTGTCGTTTCTAGTGGGCAACTTACCGGCCACCAGATGCTTTTCAATGAAGGATAGGTCGTAGTGCTGATCAACGCCCTTCAATAAAACCCCCTGAATCTCTGTTTCGGTTTTGATGATTCCGGCCTTGGTTGCATATGACTGGACATTCCTTATGCCCTTTACTTGCGATAGCTTTTGTTTGATGGCTACAGCGTCTATGGGCTGTTCATCATAAGGGTTGTCTGACCCGAACGCCGCAACTCTAATGTCAGATCCAAACCCTCGGATCTTGGTTTCAATTTCTCTTTTGAATCCGGTGACCACAACGATGGATATGGTCATTACAGCCATTCCCAATGCGATTGCAAACATGGAAACACCCGTAAGGGTGGTTTCTGATTTGGCCGATTCCGAACGGCTTCGCAGCAATCTAGAAGAAATGAAGCTGGAAACCCCCATCAGTGTTTGTTTATTGGACGACTATTTTTCAAATTAGAGCCCATAACGTGTTCTAATATCAATACAGTGCATAAAATTAGTCATTTCGCAATCATCCTCTTTTGTTTTTTAGGCTGGTCCTCTTGTGCGGGTAAAACCATCAATACATCTTCGGGTGACACCACTTCCAACAAAGATTCGGCGGCCCTTGACTCAAGGGAGTCGGTGTTGGTTCTGGGTGCTGATAGGCCTGATCAATACCTGTCGAATTTTAAAAATAAAAATATAGGGGTTGTAGCCAATCAAACATCAACGGCATCCGGTATGCATCTGGTTGATTTTTTGGTTCAAAACGGTGTGTCGGTGAAAAAGGTATTTGCACCGGAACATGGTTTCAGGGGCGAAGCAGGACCTGGCGACAAGGTGAGTTCGGGTATTGATGAGAAAACGGGCATTCCCATCGTCTCGCTTTACGGATCTAAAAGAAGGCCATCAAAAGAAGATTTGCAGGGTTTGGATCTTGTTGTTTTCGATATACAGGACGTAGGTGCGAGGTTTTACACCTACATATCCACCCTTCATTATGTAATGGAGGAATGTGCAATTTATGGTATCGAGGTTTGGGTGCTTGACAGGCCAAACCCGAATGGTTTTTATGTGGATGGGCCCGTATTGAATCCATCGTTTTCATCATTTGTGGGAGTAGCCCCGATTCCTGTAGTACATGGATTAACCGTTGGCGAGTATGCAATGATGGTAAACGGGGAGGGATGGTTGAAGGATTCCAGAAAATGTGAAATCAAGGTCGTGGAAATGCTCAATTACACACATCAGACCTATTATGAGCTGCCAGTCAGCCCGTCTCCCAACCTCAAAGACATGGAAGCCATTTCACTTTATCCCACCCTTTGCTTCTTCGAAGGTGCTGCGGTTTCGGTTGGACGAGGGACTCCTCATCCATTCACATGGGTGGGCTTCCCTGGTTATAAGGGTGGAGATTCCAAGTTGACACCTCGTGACATACCTGGAGTGATCAAGGATCCTCCCTACGAAGGCATCCAATGTGATGGCAAGGATTTGCGAGGCATGGTGTCCTCTATTGAAAAAGACAAGCAGTTGAATTTGGAGCTGATACTGGAGATGTACAAGGCGTTCCCAGACAAGAGCAAGTTTTTCAACGCATTTTTTGAAAAGTTGGCTGGAACAGATTTGTTGCGTAAACAGATCGAATCCGGAAAATCTGCTGAGGAAATCCGGGCCTCCTGGCAAAAGGATTTGGATGTCTACAAGAATAAGCGTAAGCGGTATTTGCTTTACCAGGATTGATTGCAAAAAAAAGGAGGCCAGGGCCTCCTTTTTTTTAGTTGAAATATTTTAAAGTTTGGTGAGACGTTCAGATGAGATTCCGTTACGGTTGCTCAAGCGAACAAAGTACAGTCCTGCAGGGAAATCAGTCACGTCCAAAGTGTACTGCGTCTTGTCCTCTGTGGAGATGATTTGCGTCTTGAACACCTCACGTCCCGCCAAGTTAACTACTTCCAGGTTTGAAACGGTGCCTGCAGGGACAATGTATGAAACGACTGTGGTTAATGAAGCAGGATTGGGATTGATATTGATGCGTGTGTTGCCACGAACCTGTGCGATACGAGGAGCGGGAACATCAAAGGTGGTCACGGTTATTGGATGCGTCCACTGAGAAACTTGTCCAGTCAAGCAGGTGGTGCTTACCATGATTTCGTAGCTGGTTGTTGAGTTTAATCCGGTAATTGCGAATTGACCGGGATTCGGATTTCCAGGAATGGTGATGGTGCGCCAATTGTTAGAACCCAAAAGGGCGTATCTGATGGAGATGGAAGCGAAATTAGCGGTGTTGTTCCAGCCGATTACCACAAGGTCCGAACCTTTGTCCAGGATGTTCAATGAGGTTATTACTGGGCAAAACACGTTTATATTGCCGTTGGTGTTTGGATTGGGTTTGCTTGGCTGCAGCGCTACGGGGTTACGCTCTTCGGCCGAAGTGGTGTTGTCGATTGTCGACATGTTGTTTTGAGCAGTTGACTTTGTTACAGTTGCTACTGCGATTGCGATGGTCAGAATGGTAATGATTTGCTTTTTCATGTTATTGAGTTGTTAATGGTTTGATTATTTGTTTGAGATGGTTGTTATTAATATACTACTGTTATGGTTCCTTCTTTTTGGGTAAGATTGCCTGCTTTTCCTTTCGCCTTCATCTTATATACATAGGTGCCGGTGGGTACTTGTGCTCCATCGTAGGTGCCGTCCCATTGGTTTTTGTAGTTGTTTGATTCGAAAACCAGTTGTCCCCAACGGTTGAACACCTGCATGGTGTATTCACCAATCGCTTCGCCTATGGCACCGAACGTATCGTTTAATCCATCACCGTTTGGTGTGAAGGAGTTCGGGATATAAATGTTCATATAAGGAATCACCTCAACGGTATTGGAAAGAGAGGAGACTCCAGTGTTGCCGTTCTTGTAGGCGGTAACCCTGTATTTGCGGGCGTCTTGTGCTGATGCCATGTTTGCAGATGTGATGATCAGCGCCAGCATTACGATTGTTTGGTAGAAAGATTTCATTTAGTTGTTTTTTGAATCTTCCCAAAGATGCACCCGCCTGAAGGGGCATATTTTTCAATTCATGACAGGTCATTGCTGTTGTAAGGTTTTTTGATTTATGTGTCGGATTGTTATAGGTGTTCATCTTGTTTATGTCAGTCAAATCCATTGTAATTCAATTATATATGAAGGTTAAGGATATTTTATTTCGATATCTGATGATGAAAGTGTTTCGTTGAAAGTGTGGTTGTTTTGATGGTTTTTCTGTTTAAATCACTCGCCATTGATGGAACCATTGCAAACCCGTTGATTTTTGACATTGATTTTTTTCGTTTGCAATTTTTGAATGGATTATTTCAATCAATATCCAGCTCAGTGATACATGAAAAAGAAAAAACCACAATGGTTTCTTACACCATTGTGGTTTATAATCATTGCGCTTTCGCGCGTCGACTTTCTATCAGTATATATAGGAGGCGAGCATTACCGCTGTCATGAGTAGGATGGATATGAACTCGATGGTCGCAGTACCAATATTGACGACCGCGGTTTTGAAATTCGTCTCTTCTTCAGAGTGATCGTAAGCGAAATGGGAGCCGGTCGCCGTGCCGGTTGCCTTGTTAATGGAGCTGTAGGTGGTTCTGGTTTTCATGACATGGGAGGATGTGTTCCTCTCTACGTTATGAGTCTCATCAAGGTTACAGGATTACTTGAAAATCCCTGTATATTTATCCTAATTGGATGCGTTTATTGCAAAAATGGGTCTCTGGACCCTCTATATTGGATCCGACCACAACAATTTGATGATTCATATTTCCAGATGTGTGCCTTTGGTACCAATCGTAACCTTTTGTATCCAGGTTGGATAGTGGCTCGTCGAAAAGTAGAATGCTGGCTTTGGAACAAAAGGATAAACCGAGTTTGGTTCTTTGTCTCATGCCGGATGAAAACGCCTTGAATTTCTTGTCTCTTGCGTGCTCAAGCTCCATGAAGCTGATCACATCATCCGGCTTCATGCCATCCCTAAAGCCCTTGAGGTCTCCAAATATTCGGACGTTCTCCAAAAGTGTGAAATCCTCGAAGAGGTCTAAGTAGGGCGCAGCCAAGGAGCATGCCTTGTAAATATGCTCCGGGTTGAAATCAGATTGTGATGTGGACCATTCAATTTTTCCGGAACTTAAGGGAACATAACCAATGATGGTTTTAATCAGAGTTGATTTACCGGAGCCATTTGGTCCTGTGATTGCCAATGCATCACCAGCATTCAATTTCAGACTGAGGTTTTCAAAAACAGTGCGGCCATTGTAGTACTTACACGCATCGGTGAGTACCACTGAAGAAACATCAATTTGTCCGTTATTCGTTGTCACTTCCTGCATAGCCCCTCATGATTCCTTTGTCGGAGACCTTGATGAAATCCAGAATCTCATCCTTAAGCTTGTTGGATGGTATTTCCTTTTCAATTATGTCGAGGGCGTTTCGTGTGCTATATCCTTTGTTGTAAAGGATTCGATACAGGTCCTGTACCACATTTATGGATTCCTGATCGAATCCTCTGCGTTTCATCCCTACGCTATTGACTCCAACAAATGATAACGGTTCCCGCGCGGCTCGTGTAAAAGGTGGTACATTCTTGCGAACACCTGTCTGACCGGCTATGAATGAGTGTGCACCTATTCTCACAAACTGCGAAACACCTACATAGCCCTCCAATATGGCCCAGTCATCAATGGTAACATGCCCAGCCAAATTAACCGAGTTGGCCAATATTGCGTGGTTTCCCACCATGCAGTCATGAGCAATGTGAACATAAGCCATCAACAGGCAATGGCTGCCAACAACAGTTTTGCCAAGCGCTGCTGTGCCTCTGTTAAGGGTCACCATCTCCCTGATGGTGGTATGGTCGCCAATTTCAACGGTGGTTTGCTCACCAGCAAATTTGAGGTCTTGGGGAATAGCGGAAATCACCGCTCCAGGGAAAATGCGAACGCCGTTTCCAATCCTGGCACCATCAAAGATGGTAACGTTCGGTCCAATCCACGAATCATCTCCAATCACTACATCGGCAGCCACGTAAGCAAATGGCTCAATGGTGACGTTTTTGCCGATGCGAGCTGACGGATGTACGTTTGCCTGTGGTGATATCATGATCAGCTCTTTTTTACAATCTGTGCCATCATTTCCGATTCCATCACCACCTTATCGCCAACATAGGCCTTTCCAACCATATGGCAGATGCCACGGCGTATGGGAGCTGCTAGCTGTAGATCGAAGACTAAGGTGTCGCCAGGTCCTACCTTTTGCTTGAAACGCGTTTGGTCCACCTTGAGGAAGTAGGTCCAATAGTTTTCAGGGTCAGGAACGGTGTTCAAAACCAAAATGCCACCCGTCTGAGCCATGGCCTCTATCATCAAGACACCAGGCATTACCGGGTTTCCGGGAAAGTGACCTTGGAAAAACCATTCGTTCATGGTTACGTTTTTGACTCCAGTGACATGCGTATCGGTCAAGTGAATGATCTTGTCGACAAGCAGGAACGGATAACGATGTGGCAAATAGGATGCGATACGGTTGATGTCGAACAGGGGAGGGGCATTCAAATTGAAAGTGGGCGATACACTTTTACCCTTGTCTTTCTTGATGACCTCTTTGATTTTTTTGGCGAAGGCAACATTGGCGGCATGTCCAGGCCTCGCTGCAAGTATATGTGCCTTGATGGGTACTCCTACCAATGCAAGGTCACCTACGATGTCCAGAAGCTTGTGCCTGGCGGGTTCGTTTTGGAAATGCAATTGAACGTTGTTCAGAATCCCTTTTTCTTTGACTTCAACATTTGGCTTATTGAACAGCTGCGCGAGTTCGTCGAGCTTCTGTTGTGAAATCGGACGGTCCACCACTACAATCGCATTGTCCAGGTCTCCACCCTTTATCAAGTTGTGCTTCACCAGCATCTCCAGTTCATGGAGGAAACAGAAGGTCCTGCATGGCGACACTTCGTTTTTAAATTCACTCAGCTTGTGTATTTGTGCGTGCTGGGTACCTAAAACGGGTGAATTATAATCCACCATTACCGTGATGCGGTAGTCTTCGCTAGGCACAGCAAGCATTTCCACTTTTCTAGCTGGTTCCTCGAAGGTGAGGTTTTCGCGCAATTCGTAGTAAACGCGCTCTGCATTTTGCGTTTGTATGCCAACCTTCTCCAAGGCATCAAGGAAGGGTTTGGAGCTACCATCCATGATGGGTACCTCTGGGCCGTCCAACTCGATGAGTACATTGTCGATTTCCATTCCCACCAAGGCGGCAAGTGCATGTTCGGTGGTGCTTACCTTGGCGCCGTTTTGCTCCAGCGTAGTGCCTCTGGAGGTATCTGTTACATTGTCGGCATCCGCATCAATAACCGGATGTCCACTTAAATCAATCCGTTTGAATTTGTAGCCGTGATTCTCTGCTGCCGGTTTGAATGTCAGGTTCACACTGGCCCCTGTATGCAGACCAACTCCTGAAACGGTTATCGCTTGTTTAATGGTCGTTTGTCGGATCATCCGTATTGATTATGCTTGATCGTTGCTGGGTTGATTCATTCTTTTTTCCAAATCCTGGACACGCTTATCCATGTCGGGAAGTCTTTTGAAAACCACGTAGGTTCTTCGGAAATCACCGATGCCGAAGGCAGGAGACCCTTGTAGAATGGTGCCAGGTTCTTTCACATCGGCACCAACGCCTGATTGTGCTGCAATCTTGGTGTCATCGGCGATGGTGATATGCCCTACGATTCCAACCTGGCCACCAATCATGCAGTTTTTACCAATCTTGGTGGATCCAGCCACTCCGGTCTGTGCGGCTATCACGGTGTTTTCACCGATCTCAACATTGTGCGCGATTTGTATCAGGTTGTCGAGCTTTACTCCCTTGCGTATAATGGTTGACCCTAATGTGGCGCGGTCGATGGCAGTGCCGGCTCCAATTTCCACATGATCCTCAATGATCACGTTACCTATCTGCGGAACCTTTTTGTAATTATCTGTTGCAGGTGCAAACCCAAATCCGTCAGCACCAATTACAACACCTGAATGGAGAGTGCAATGCGAGCCGATGGTGCAATCCGAGTAAATGCGGACACCTGGAAAAAGGGTTGTGTGGTCGCCGATAATTACATTGTCGCCCACATATACTTGAGGGTAGATTTTAGATCCTTTTCCGATTTTGGCACCACTGCCAATGTAGGCAGTTGCTCCTACGTAAGAGTCTGCTCCTACTTGTGCCGACTCGGAAATGAACGATCCCGCTTCGATGCCTTTCTTGTCCCTGACGATTTGGTTGTACAGCTCCAGAAGACGTGCAAAGGAGGCGTAGGCGTCCTGAACCCGAATCAAGGTGCAAGTCACCGGACGCTCTGGAATGAAATCCTTGCTCACGATGACGGCTGATGCCTGGGTGGTGTATATGAATTCCGTGTATTTGGGGTTTGCTAAAAATGAAAGAGTGCCTGGTTTGCCTTCTTCAATCTTACTCAAGGTGTTTACACGAACTGCAGGGTCACCCTCTACAACGCCTTGTAGTAAATCCCCTATTTGCTTGACCGTGAACTCCATGATTTTTGTCTAATCATCCCAATATAGGGCAAATTTAGGAAATAAGCAGGTCGCTTCTAAGGGGTTATGTTCAAGTTTTGAACCCTCACGCTGGGGTTGCAACAAAATATTTGATAACAGGACTCGCCAATGAGGATATATTCAAATTGTCGGAGGCCTGTGCAATGTCTTTAATTCTGCCATCCTTGAAAAGGATATTGATGTTGTTTTCAGTCACCTTATAAGCACTATTCCATACTTTACCTGTGAGTACAAGGTAGGATGCCTGTTCAGGGCTGACCCCGAACCTGGAGGCCATTCCTATAACCCGTTGATTGATGATGTCTTCCGAAATGGGCTCTTTTTCAATTTTTATTTTAAACAAATCCCTGTTTATTAAGCACTTGCATAGGTAAGAAAGGATTTTATCTGGGTGATTTGTCCATGATTTTACTGCGGCCAACACATCAAAGTCATCCAAGCTTGAAAATTTGTCGAGCAATGTCGGATCCTTAACGAAATCCTCTTTGGTGTAATCGTTGGTCAGGAAATCCAATAAGGGTTCGGTACCTGACAACGATTGACCGCCTTTGGCAAGCTCGCGAGCCCTTTTGATAATTGCGATAAGCATATGTTCTGCGGCCAAGGTTGTTTTATGAAGGTAAACCTGCCAATACATGAGCCGCCTGGCCACAATGAATTTTTCTACTGAGTAAAGCCCTTTTTCCTCCACCACCAGGTTTTCCCCCACCACTTCAAGCATTTTGATGATGCGTTCGCTGCTGATCACCCCTTCCGAAACACCTGTGAAAAAACTGTCCCGGTTCAAGTAATCAAGTCGGTCCACATCGAGTTGGCTTGATACCAACTGATGCAGGAAGCGTTTTGGATGTTGGTCGTTGAAAATACGGATGGCTTCGGTGAGTTGTCCGTTGAATTCCTTATTGAGACGTTGCATGAACTGGTCCGACAAATACTCGTGTTCCACATGAACCAGCAGGTTTTCCAGTGCATGGGAGAATGGCCCATGGCCGATGTCATGTAGCAGGATGGCGATGATGGCGGCCTCCGCCTCAGCTTCTGATATGTCGTGTCCCTTTGAACGCAAGGTGTCGATGGCAGTGCTCATCAGGTACATCGCGCCTAGGGCATGGTGAAAGCGGGTGTGTAATGCACCAGGATAAACCAGACTGGTCAACCCCAATTGACGTATTCGGGATAAGCGCTGAAACCAAGGGTGATCGATGATTCTTTGAGCGTTATCAAAGGGTATGGTTATGAAACCATAAACCGGGTCGTTGATTATTTTTTTTCGTTTCAACACAATAGAAAATGGAATGGCTCGATTTATTATGTAACTTTATGTTTTTCAAATAATATTGGTAAAAATAGTTCATTTTGATGGATAAACCGAACATTCTGTGGGCTGATGATGAGATGGATTTGTTGAAGCCCCACATACTTTTTTTGGAGGAAAAGGGATTCGTAGTAAAAACAACAACCAACGGCCAAGACGCTGTCGATATGTTCGGCAAAGAGCCGTTTGATATTGTTTTTTTGGATGAGAACATGCCAGGACTTTCCGGATTGGAGACGCTGGTTAGGATGAAAAAGATAAACGCATCCGTGCCCGTGGTCATGATCACTAAAAGCGAGGAGGAGCATATCATGGAGGATGCCATCGGATCCAAGATTGCTGACTACCTGATCAAGCCCGTCAATCCCAACCAGATCTTACTGTCCATTAAAAAAATCCTCGATACGCGCCGATTGGTTGGAGAAAAGACCACATCCAACTATCAGCAGGAGTTTCGACAAATCGGCATGCAACTGAATGACCGAATGAGCCATTCGGAATGGTCGGATGTTTATCGCAAGCTAATCTTCTGGGAGCTTGAGCTCGACAAGTCGGGCGATGGTGGCATGTATGAGATCCTGACCATGCAGAAGGATGAGGCGAATCTGCAATTCTCCAGGTTTGTTGAACACAACTATTTCGATTGGCTCAAGAACGATGAAAAGGCGCCTGTGATGTCGCACACACTTTTCAGAAGGAAGATTCTTCCTGTAGCGGAATCCACTACCGAACCGGTGTTTTTTCTGCTCATCGATAACCTGCGTTTTGACCAGTGGAAGGTGATTGCTCCCGTTATCAGTCAAGAGCTACGGGTGGTTGAGGAGGAAACCTATTACAGCATCCTGCCAACAGCTACGCAATACAGCCGTAATGCCATATTCGCCGGTATGATGCCTTCTGACATTGAGAAAAGGTTCCCGAAGCTTTGGTTCAATGACGAAGATGAGGGAGGCAAGAACATGCACGAGGAGGAGTTCCTTGCCGACCAGCTTCAGCGTCTGCGTAAGCAAATGAAGTTTTCATATAACAAGATCACCAACTTTGATGCTGGAAAGGGTCTCGCTGAAAACATATCCAATCTCTTTCAAAACAAGTTGAACGTTATTGTTTACAACTTCGTGGATATGCTTTCACATGCCCGAACTGATATGCAGGTGATTCGGGAGCTTGCGGATGACGAGTCTGCCTACCGTTCCCTTACCTTGTCATGGTTCGAGCATTCACCCCTGCTGGAAATCATACGCAAAATAGCGGCCAGGAAAGTGAAGGTCGTGATCAGCACCGACCATGGAACCATCCGTGTGAAAGAGCCATCAAAGCTTGTAGGTGACCGTAACACGAATACCAACTTGAGATACAAGCAGGGAAAAAGTCTTACATACGAGAAGCGCGATGTTTTTGAGGTGCGCAATCCTGCCGATGCCATGCTGCCTCGAACCAACCTGAGCACTGCATTTGTTTTTGCGAAACAGGATCGTTTCTTCGCATATCCGAACAACTACAACTACTATGTGAACTTTTATAGGAACACATTTCAGCACGGAGGCATTTCCTTGGAGGAGATGATTATTCCGTGCATCACACTTGCCAGCAAATGATGAATGAGGTCTACAAGTGCGTTTGTGAGCGATTGCAAGACCTTCCAAGGGTCGCAAATGAACTTCTTCAACACATTGGAGATTCACGGATCGTACTTCTCGATGGAGGCATGGGTGCAGGCAAGACCACACTGGTGAAACACCTCTGCGAAGCGCTAATGGTTACCGACAATGTGACCAGCCCAACTTTCACCATTGTCAACGAATATGCCACCAAGTCTGGGGAGCCAGTGTACCATTTCGACCTGTACCGATTGGAAAAGGAGTCCGAAGCTTTGGATTTCGGGATGGAAGATTATCTTTGTAGTGGACACTATTGTTTCATCGAGTGGCCCGAGAAAGCCCCCAATCTGCTTTCGGAGGATGCGGTGAAAATCAAAATAGATGTCGATAACCAGGAGCGAACCTTTAAACTTTTGGTATGAGCCGCCCAAAGAACGATCCAAATCTGTCCAATATCGCCCGAGAGGGGTTGTTGCAACCTCAAGAGAGCATGGTTCCGGTTAAAACCGGCAACAAAAGACTTTCCATCGGAATACCACGTGAGACCTCTTTTCAGGAAAACAGGATATCCTTGGTTCCTGAGTCAGTCGCCTTGCTGGTGAACAACGGCCACGAGGTTACTATTGAAACCAATGCCGGTAAGAATGCAAACTTCACCGATACGGATTACAGCGAAGCCGGTGCAGTTATAGCAGCCACCGCCGGTGAAGTGTATCGCAACAGCGGTATCATCATGAAAGTGGCTCCGCCCTCTGAGTTGGAGCTCGAGTTGCTGCAGGACAAGCAATCGCTTTTTTCAATACTGCAGATAGCCATGCAACCAAAGGATTTCATTGCAAGAATGAAGTCCAAGCAGATTACCGCCTTGGCCTATGAGTATATGCGTGATGAAACTGCAGTGCTTCCGGTCATCCAAGCCATGAGCGAGATCGTAGGTGGCACTGCAATCCTGATCGCATCTGAATATTTGAGCAATACCATGTCTGGTCGGGGAGAGATACTTGGTGGAGTAACGGGAATACCTCCCACACAAGTGGTAATCCTGGGAGCTGGATCTGTTGGTGAAAATGCCGCCCGGACCGCCATGGGACTCGGGGCACAGGTCAAGGTTTTTGATAACAATCTCTCAAAGCTTCGCAAGATTCAACGTAACCTCGGACAAAAGCTTTTCACGTCCACCATTGTACCCAACCAGCTCTCTGAGGCACTCCGAACCGCCGATGTGGTGATTGGAGCCATACATGCGCGCGAAGGCCGAACCCCCGTGATTGTCTCTGAGGAGATGGTGAGTGAGATGCGGTCAGGATCGGTAATCATCGATGTCTCCATTGACCAAGGTGGTTGTTTCGAAACATCAGAGGTTACCAATCACACCAATCCCATTTTCAGGAAGTACGGGGTCATACACTACTGTGTACCCAATATCGCATCGCGCGTGGCCCGAACCGCATCATACGCACTTAGCAATATTTTCACACCCATTCTGATGAGCATCGGCGAAGAGGGGGGTATGGAGGAGTTCCTTTGGTCGAACAAAACGGTGCGAAGTGGGATTTATCTCTATAAAGGAACCGTGACCAACAAGTTTGTGAGCGACTTCAGTAAATTGCCTTATCGGGACCTGAACCTGCTGATGGCGTCCCGCATCTATTGATTCACTTCTTCGATTTTTTTCTTCGCTCCAGCTCCTGGATGATCATTGACAATTCCCTTCCGGTTTGTCCGGCAATGGAGGTGTTCTCCTGTGCTCTTCGAATCAGATAAGGTAGAACGGATTTCACTGGTCCATAGGGTACATACTTGGCCACATTGTATCCTGCGGCTGCTAAGTTTCCCGATAAATGGTCGCTCATTCCCAGCAATTGAGAGAACCAAACCGAAGGGTCGTTGTTTTTCATTCCATTTTGTGCCATCAGTTGGGTCAAAAGTAATGAGCTTGCCTCATTGTGGGTGCCCGCACAAATAGAGATGCGATCGTGGTTTTTCATGCAGAACTCCAATGCCGCATCATAGTCACGGTTAGAAGATGCATGGTTGGGTTGTATGGGCGATGGGTAGCCCATGGCGGCGGCACGCTTTCTCTCTTTTTCCATGTATGCGCCACGCACCAGCTTGAATCCGTTCTTGTAGCCGCGTTCCATTCCACGCGCATGCGATTGCTTTAAAAAATCTAAACGGTCTGTGCGATACAATTGGACGGTATTGTAAACAATCACTTGTTCCTTGTTGTGCACTTCCATCATGTCATTCGCAAGAACATCAATAGCCGGTTGAATCCATGACTCCTCTGCATCGATAAACAAGCGAACCTCATTCAGGGCAGCTAATTCGCTGATCTTCGAAATGCGTTTTTTGACTTTGTTGAATTCCTCCTGTTCCAAATCCGTAAGCGGTTCTCCACTGCTTATCTTTTCCAGCAATGCAAACCTCGAAACACCTGTAACCTTGAATACACAAAACGGGATGGACGGATCTCCTTTTGCCCGATTCACAGTGGCGCAAATCTCGTCTGTTGTATTATCAAAACTCGCTTCGTTCTCTGCACCCTCAACTGAATAATCCAGAATACTTCCAATACCGTTTTTCCAAAGCTCTGAAACGGTCTTACTGCAATCTTCAATATGCTCACCTCCGCAGAAATGCTTGAAGATGGTGGCCCTGACAATTGGGACCACAGGTAGCCGAAGGAATAATGCCGCATTCATAAGCGACGGACCCATTTTCACCAAACCTGGGTAACTGATGGCCTTGAAAAGCCAATAGGCCTTTTTCAGCTGTTGGTTGGTTTTGCCTTTGAAAGCGACCTCAATGTTTTCAAAATCAATGCTTTTGATTTGGGTGTCCATGAAAGTGGTGTGGCAAAAATGTTTTTTGATGCAACTGCAAAGATATGGATTGCCCAAGGTCCTTGACTACCTTTGTCATAGCGTTATGGGGCACATCACAAGGATCGATTCAGGTACACATGAGGTCATCATATCCAATGATTTGGCTTCGGCATTAAAGGATGTATTCATCCATGAGTCGATTCCTTCGGGGCCATTCTTTGTGCTGATGGATGAACAAACGCACAAGCATTGTTACAATCACTTGTTTCAGCTCCAGGGTGTCTCATACCACCCGCTGGTGATTGGAGTAGGAGAGGCCTCCAAAAGGTTGGAAACCGTTGAACGGATATGCCAAATGATGTTGGATCAAAAGGCCAATCGAAAAACCTTGTTGTTGAACCTGGGAGGAGGGGTTGTTTCGGATATCGGAGGTTTGGTGGCCTCGGTATTCATGCGAGGCATCCGTTATATCAATGTTCCTACTTCCCTATTGGCGATGACAGATGCCGCTCTTGGGGGTAAAACCGGCGTCGATCTGCATGGATACAAAAACATCCTGGGCACCTTCCATCCACCCTTGCAAACCATCGTTTATCCCGGCTTCCTCGAATCGCTTTCAGAAAAGCAATGGAAAGAAGGACTGGTCGAAACCTGGAAGCATGCACTCATTGGCGATGATTTGTTGTGGAAGCAATTGGTCTACGACACATCCATATTCTCTTACGCACAAAGGTCTCATCATAAATCCATCGATTGGATCATCCGTTCCATCGCTGTAAAGGCAAACATTGTCAGGCAGGATCCAATGGAAATGGGTTTGCGTAAACATCTCAACTTCGGTCACACCGTAGCACATGCTTTGGAGGCCTGGGCATTTAGTCATGGCTCGAAACAGATAACGCATGGAGAAGCCGTTGCTGTGGGACTTGTATGCGAGTCTTACGTTTCTCAAAAGTTGCTCGGTTTGGATATTCAAGTGGTGGAGAGATTGAAATCCCTATGTAAATCCAATTTCCCTGATCTAAGCATTCATCCGGAATCGTACTCTTTCCTGCTTTCTGCGATGCGTAAGGATAAGAAATCGGACGGAAGGGATATCACCTGCGTTTTACTTGAGCATATCGGCTCACCCAAAACCTGTCTGGATTTGTCAGATGAATTGTTTTTGGAGTCATTCAAATATTTCAATGGCTTTTAAATGTCAACCAGGGTCGTATATAAAGGGGATTATTTAAAGGATGTACGTATTCCGTTGCCTGCATCCAAAAGCATCAGCAATCGGGCATTGGCAATCCGACTTATTGGAGGGTTTGATAGTCGTATTGATAATATTTCCGACTCTGACGATACCTTGGATATGCTGCGCCTATTGACTGATGCCAATAGCACCTTGCATTTAGGAAATGGTGGCACGACTTCGCGGTTCCTATTGGCTGCCTATTGTCTGCTAGGCCGGGATGTTGTATTGGATGCTTCTGACACTCTCCGTTCTCGCCCGATCAGCGGATTGGTGGACGCGTTAAATGCGCTTGGTGCGGACATCACTTACGTTGAAGAGGAGGGTCGATTCCCGATCAGAACCGGCGGTGGAAGGATGTATGGTGGCAATTTGGTGGTCTCGGCAGATACAAGTAGTCAATTCATCAGTGCACTAATGATGATTGGACCCTATTTGGATGGTGGATTAGTTTTGGAGTTTTCTGGCCAGGTTTTATCATACCCTTACATTCAAATGACTGCTGCGGTCATGAAACATTACGGAGCCGCCATTGAAATTTCGCCTTATGGTGTTGCAGTCAAGGAATGTGTTTATCAACCTCATGAGCTGAGTATAGAAGCCGATTGGTCATCCGCATCCTATTGGTTCCAAGCTGCTGCCATGCAACCGGGTTCTTCATTTTTTTTGGAGGGCTTGCGCGAGGATTCCTTGCAAGGAGACAAGGTCATTATGGACTTGATGCGTAAGCTGGGTGTTTCAAGTAAGTTTGAAACTAATGGACTTATGATTATAGGCACAGGTGACTTGCAGTCGGATTATTTTTCGGAGGATTTCACAGCTTGTCCCGATTTGGCCCCTGCTGTTGCCGTTGCATGTGCCGGCTTAAACATCACCGCTGATCTCACCGGGCTCAAAAATTTACGATTGAAGGAATGTGACCGTGCATTGGCGCTACAGCGCGGATTGTATGACTTAGGAGTGAAAACCGATTTCTGCGGTGGTTCCAAGTTCAAGGTTTATCCTGGTCGTGGGCCGTCACCCACCGATCGAATTATCAAGACATTTGATGACCATCGCATCATCATGGCATTTAGCATGATGTCGTTGAAAACGGGCCAAGTTCATTTAGATCACATCAATGGTGTCGATAAATCCTATCCTGGTTTCTTTTCCGACTTGTTTGGATCTGGATTCGAGATCAGGGATTTTTAGGATAGGCGGTAGGATAGCTGGTTCGGGTTTATGTTCAGCTGAATCTGCCCCTGGACCTCGCCGGCTTGTTTTGATCAATAAAGAATCGAATAAAAATTTCGTTTGCGCCTCTGCCTTTGGTGTAATCTTTTAATCCGGATGTATTGAAATCATAGGCATACCCCAAAGCGTATCTGTCCCAATCAACCATTAGTTTCGCGATGGCAGCGTCTTTGAGTCTTCCATAAAGACCAATAGACAATGAAAGTGGCTTGTTGAAACCTGTATAACGGGTTTCATCAACAATTAGGTATTTGATGGCTGCTCCGGCGAGTAATTGCGAGAACTTGGCTTGTTGTTGGTACCATATGCCTGGTGATATCGAAATGTTGAAGCTTTCTAATGCGTATTCTCCATTTATGAATGCTGAATAACGGATGGGCAATCGGTCATCACCTTCGTTAATGAATGAATTATTAGGTCTGTTAAGATGATAGGCTGCAATTCCCAGATTTAAACTCTTGTCGAAATTTTTTGCCAGTGTTGACTGTCTGTATTGGTACGTGTAGAGCAAGCCGGCACCTATGTCAAAAAAGCCAAAGGAGCTCTTGGGTATCGATTCGCCGCTTGAAATGGCAGGGTTAAATCCAATGCCGTCATATTGGCTTGCCCATTCCCCGTTTTCAGTGTTCAATGATTGCTGGCCTAAGCCCAGTAGTATTGCAGCACCAATCTTACTGTTTTGATTGATCTTGATGTGATTGGACAAGGCAAGTGACGCGGAGTTTTTGGTGATTCCTGGCGAACCTGCCTTATCATTCATCAGTTGGAGTCCTATTGCCAGCTGGTTCGTTTGCCGACTCATGCCTTCGTTTAGACGAGCATGGAAACTGGCCGCAGTGGTCTTATATGGATCGCCTAAACTACTCCACTGATTCCTGTAAATAATCATTCCTTCCATGTTATGGTTGGCTCCTGCCATGGCAGGATTTAAATTCAAGGGTGCCTGCTCCGGACAGGAGAAGTGTGCATCTTGACACATGGATACAATTGGAGTCAATAAGACGAACAGCAAAGGGTAGATTATATTTCTCATTTCAGTGTTTTATTTACCGGATTAGTTTAATGCTGCCGTTTGTTATAACTTCTTCATTGTTAAACAACCTAACTGCCAGGCGGTATGCATAAATTCCCGCAGGCACTTCTTTTCCATCTTTAGTGCCGTCCCAACATTGGGTTCTGTCTTCGGTGCTGAATATGATTTGTCCCCAGCGGTCATAAATTGCAAAATTGATACTGTTTATACAATCACCCAGAACACATAACTGTTCGTTTACTGTAGGTCCCGTTTTGTTGGGCGAGAAGATATTGGGTACAAACAATGATTTGCATAGCACGTCAAGTGTTATGGAAGCCGTGGCTTCGCATCCGTTGTTATCTGTTCCGATTACCGAGTAGGTGGTGGTTTGGCTGGGTGAAGCGATTGGTGAAGCACAATTGATGCAACTTAGTCCCGTGGCAGGAGACCATAGGTAATTAACGCCCCCTGTTGCTGATAATTGAACCGACGAACCCGAGACGATGGTAGTGGACCCTATCGGATTTATTTGAATTATGGGGCTTGGAAAGATGGTAAGGTCGACATATGCAATACTGTCACATCCATTGGTAGCCGTTAGCGTATCCGAGTAGATGCCACTCTGGCTGTAAGTTATTCCCCATGGGGCGGTATAGAAGTCGCATGTATCCACAGCGACAACGGGACCGGAAGTGGTGCCTATTATGGTTAGATTTAATGATACGGTACTGTCACAACCATTAATTGAGGAAAGAACGGTAGTGTATGAGCCGCTCTGAGTATATGTTAATCCCCATGGTGCGGTATAGGTGCTGCATGCGCTTGCTGTTATGGACGCACCTGTGATTACACCTGTAATGGTAAGGTTCAGTGAAACGATACTGTCACATCCGCTAACGGATGTCAGCGTGTCCGTGTAAAGTCCACTTTGGGTATAAACAGCTCCCCATGGTGCGGTATAGCTGCTGCAAGCAGAGGTGATGATGTTGGCTCCGTTGATTGTTCCTATTATTGTGAGATTTAGGAAAATCAGACTGTCGCAGCCGTTCACTGATGTAAGTGTATCTGAATACAGTCCACTCTGGTTGTAAATGGTTCCCCAAGGAGCGGTGTAAGTGCTACACGCACTCGCTACGATGGTTGGACCATTGGATATGCCTGTAATCGTCAAGTTGACCGTTAAAACGCTATCGCAGCCGTTGATCGCGGTCAATGTATCGGTGTAAATGCCACTTTGTGTATAAACCGTTCCCCACGGAGCGGTATAGCTGGTACACGACGAGGCAATTATTGGAGGCAAGGTATAACCGCTAGACAGAACGATTGTGTCGCGATAAAGGTAAGGTATGCAGTTGGTGAATATGGAATAGATCACTTCGTAAGTTCCCGGAGAGCTTGAGTTCAGATCTATTACACCGGTTGCCGGATTGATGTTCAAACCCGGAAGATTTGAGTAAAAGGTTCCACTGGAATCACCAATAAGGGTAGGAGTCAGCGTTCCACCAATACTGGTGCAAAACGGACCGGAGGCATAGCTGATTGAAGCAACTCCTGAGCTGTTGCTGCAACAACTCCCACTCACGCTGCTTAAACGATAGGGTAAACTATCAATCCAACAGCAATACTGGACTTTAAGCCCCCGTAAGCTGCCTCCAAAGCGAGTCTGGAACACATCCAGCACCTGGTCGATGGTGTTGCATCCGCCCTGCCAGGTAGAAGTATCACACGAGGCAACGCAGATCACACCGAAGTTAAAGCCGTTGGGTTGATTCAGGATGTTGTTGGGATTGGGCGGACTGATGATATTCACAGGCGGCACTACATCTATCGTCACCAGTGCAGGATTTACGCCGTTAACGCTGGATGCGAGGATTGGAAAACCACAGTGATTGTTGCCCACCGACGAGTTGAATCCTGCATAGTACACGTCGGTGATATTGCCGACAAAGGGTCCGCTGAAGGTGACCTCGACCGGTTCGTAGGTGCAGATGCCAATCTTCAAGTTGGGGATGTTCTCGTCTACAATTACATTCAGTTTTCCACCATCATAATTGCTGAAAAGAAACCAGTTACCGGTGGTGTCGCAGTTCAGAAGGGGAGGAGCAGCTAGGCAATTCACTATTGTAATATCGTCCTGCCCTGTTCCACAAGGTCCGGTCACCGTCACCGTGTAAGTACCTGGTGTGTTCACGGTAATGGTTTGAGTGGTGGCACCTGTAGACCACAGGTACGTAGCCGAGGGGTTTTGGGCGTTGAGTAGGTAGGATTGAGTTGAACCGCACAATTCGAGGGTGTCGGGACCGAGTTGGACATACGCTGAATCGTAATTCTCGAAAAGCCACGCAGGATAATTCGGTAGCCCTACAAAATATCCTGTATATGTAAAGACATTCAATTGAACGGATGCTGCCTGTGTATTGGGGCAATTGATCCGGTGCATTTTAACGGTGTTTGTGGGGAAATTCACCTCCAGGAAATAGATTTTACCGTCGGGCCCTAGTTGCATCTGGCCTCCAGTGGAGCCCAGCCCGGCGTTGATGATGCCGATTGTAGAGATGCTGGAGGGGATGGAAGCCGCCTGTAAATCATACCTGGACACAACAATGGGGCCAATTGAGGGGGACTGGAGATCATACAAGAAACGGCCGTTCGGAGAAAACTCAAAAAATTCGGAAGCACTGAGGTTAAGTGGATTGGATAACTGACCGTTGCTGCTGTTGAAATCAAGGAGATACTCCCCGGTCCTCACCTTCGACCCATCGGGCGAAGCTTTAATGATGCCTGGTCCACCACCTGTGGCCGTGTAATTGGTGATGAAGTTCACACCGGAAGAGGTCACACTGTAAACTCCGATGCCGGTCGAATCCTGATTTATCAATATCCAATAATCAATTTTATTCGCGTGTCGGATCGCACAAAGCCCTTCGGCAGATGGAGCATATACCGGCTGATCTGCCAGGACAACAGATCCCAAGCCGCCGTTCTGGTTCATGTCGACGGTGAAATACCTCAACCCCCTACCCAACGGCTGGGCGGCATTGGTCGCAGGAGATGCGCCCACGGTGTACTCGATCTCATCCATGGTGAAAACATAATACACATCGCTTTGTCCGGGAGCTTCGAATGCCACGGCTGATTGTCGCGAACTGAAGCCCCCGCCTTCAACACCCTGCATATCGTACATCACCCCGTTATTGCGGTTCCAGATGTGTCCTCCATCTTGTCCGCTGAAAGCGGGTTCACGACCTCCGCCGTTGGTGTAAAAAAGAAAATTGCCCAATGGGTCGCAATAGGAGACGCATCCTTCAAAAGTAGCCATTTGACTACCAGGTACGTTTACCGGAACTCCCGAACTGAAGTCCAAGCACCTTCCATCTCCGAAATGCCAGATATTGGCCTGTCTTTGGGCCCGGGCTTGGTTTGGAAATATCGGCATAATCGCCAAGAAAAAAATTGTCCAAATGACAATTAGGTTTTTTGCTGTAGCGCTCGCGAAATCCCGTTTTAAGGCGAAGCGATTTAATACTGATTTATCCATCAATTAAGTTATTTTTCATCAAAGTTAACTTCCGATTATTTCATTATCAACTTTGCCGCTTCCTCCCCAACCAACGCTCCAATGGCAATGCCCATTCCGCCCATGCGTACGGCGCAGTACGTGTTTTGTCCTGTTTTTTTGATGATCGGAGATTTGGATCCACCCATCCCCATGATGCCACTCCAACGCATATCCACTTCGTACGGGGTATTTGGAATGATCACGGTTCTCAAAAGTTCATCAAGTCGATTTTGGATGATGTCGGTTAATCCGAATGTGGTCGTATGCTCGGTTTCGAAGTCCATGTTTCGGCCACCACCAAAGAGTATTCGGTTTCCAATGTTCCTGAAGTAATAATAACCCAAGTCATAGTGAAAGATACCCTTGAACGGGAGCTTCTCTATTGGTGATGTGATAAGTACTTGCGCACGGGCAGGCTCCACTTCCAATTCGGGAATCAGTTGTTTGGCAAAGCCATTGGTGGCAAGCAGTGTTTTTTTCGCCTGTATGCGAAGGCCATTCTTGCAAACCATTTCCGTATGGTTGGGATGATCCTCCAAACTTTCAATGTCGATGCCATTCAAAATGATTACGCCTTCAGCTGTTGCCTTACGCATCAACGCCATCATCATTTGGCCGGTGTGGATTTGCCCCTCTTCGGAATTTGCTATAAATGATTCCACTTGCTGGAATCCGAAGCGCGAAATTTTTTCAATTTGTAGCGAGTATATTTCCTTTTTTCCGGTGATCTCCTGCATCATCTGGTTCATCCGCGGAAGCGACTCCATACATTGTTCGCAAAACAAACGATCATTGACCGTGAAGAGCTCATACCCGCCATTTTTTTCAAATCCGATGGTTTCATCACCCAACAGGGCGCGAAGCTTTTGAAGGCCTTTCCAACGACGTTCTACCCTATTGGCGACCTCGCTCTCGCTTTCGCGAGATATGTCATCTAAGAGCTCAGAAATGCTTCCAAAGCAGGCAAAGCCCGCATTGCGTGTACTGGCTCCGTAAGGAAGGAAACCACGGTCTCCGACCACAATCCGTGCCTTCGGGTGGATCCTTTTCATGGCAATGGCACTACATAATCCTACAATGCCACTACCTGCAACAAACACATCGATACCGTGCAAAACCGATTCTCGTTCCCAAAAAGACATGGTGTACATGGCTCCAAATTAGTGAAAACGGACCGAAAGGGGTGAGTTTTGAGAGTTAAGGATATATTTGCACAGGATTCCAAATCATGTCCTCACAATTAAACTACGATTACATCATCATCGGAGCAGGTGCAGCTGGTTTGCACTTGGCCATGGCGTTTGCCCGAGATCGAGGTTTTTCAGACAAGCGAATACTCATTTTGGATCCCGATGATAAACAGAAGAACGATCGCACATGGTGTTTTTGGGAACAAGGGCCTTCACAATGGGATGCAATCGCGCACAAGCAATGGCATAAGGGGGTATACATTTCGCATGAATCCAAAATTGATTTGGATATGGGAGCTTATGTCTATAAGAAAGTCCGTGGCATCGATTTTTATAACCATGCAAGGGGTGTAATTGCTGCAACCAATTGCATAGATTGGATGCGCGATACGGTTTCGCATGTCACCGATGGGCCGAATCCAATTGTTATTTGTGAATCGGGCTCTACGTTTACATGCGCGCATGTTTTCGACAGCCGTATTCCCAAGGCATTCCATTCCACTTCCGACGATTTCATCCGCATTCAGCAGCATTTCCTGGGTTGGGTCGTAAAGGTCAAGGAGCCGCTCTTCGACCCCGTCTCCTTCACTGTCATGGATATTCGAGTTACTCATAAAGACACGACCTGTTTTACTTATGTGTTGCCAACATCTTCTTACGAGGCCTTGGTCGAGTTCACCCTATTTACACCGTTTTTAATAGAAACCCGGGATTATGAATCTTGTTTGAAAACCTACATGAATGATTGTGTAGGAACATCCGATTTTGAGATTTTGGAAACCGAGTTTGGTGTCATACCAATGACCGATTTCCCATTTGCTGCTCATAATACCAAAAATGTCACAATGATAGGTACGGGTGGGGGATGGGTGAAGCCGGCTACTGGTTATTCCTTTATGAATGCTTCCAAGTACTCGAAACAGATTATTCAAAATATTAAACTAGGCAAAAGACCCTCTGTAAATTTGATGTCTGCCCGTCACCGAAAGTATGATGTCCTGTTATTGGATATTTTTTCACGAAGCAATCACCTTGGTAATGGTATTTTCAAGCAGTTGTGGAGTAGAAATCCCGCTCATCGAATATTCTCCTTCTTGGACGAGACCACTACCTTGAAGGATGATTTGCGAATCATCTCTTCGCTGAAGCCGGGCCCTTTCCTAAAGGCCTTGGTTAAGCAATGGAGAAAGTGGATTTGAAAAGGGGTCAAACAAGTATACCCGCGATACTGGCGGAAAGGTAAGAAGCCAGCGTTCCGCAAAAAAGCGCCTTCAAACCTAGTCGTGCCAAATCACCTCTTCGCTCTGGTGAAAGCTCTCCAATGCCTCCGATTTGCATGCCTACACTGGCAAAATTCGCAAAACCACAAATGGCAATGGAGACAATCAGCAGGCCTTTTTCGGTCAACACAGGAACACTTTTGCTGGCCAGGTTTTGGAACGCTACGAATTCATTGATGGTGAGTTTTTGCCCCAACAACGTAGCCACATTCGCAACATCTCCAGAGGGTACACCCATTGCCCAGGCCATCGGATAGAAAAGTTTACCGAAGATCCAATTCAGACTTAGATTGAACGTGGGGTCAAAAACGTGTGCTGCCTTGAGCAGCATCCAGTCAATCATGGTGATTAAGGCGATGAAACCAATCAGCATTGCTATTACATTCATTGCAATCTTGAATCCGTCGCTGGCGCCATGCGATATGGCATCCACCATGTTCACGTATGGACTTTTCACTTCCAACTTCACTTGTCCCATTGTTTGACTTTGCTCGGTCTCGGGAAATACGATTTTCGAGATAACCAATGCGCCGGGGGCTGCCATCAAGCTAGCGGCAATCAGTTTCGGTGCCAGATCCAATCCTGCCGCTGCTCCCATGTTCACATACACCACTAATATTCCGCCTGCAATACAAGCCAGACTGCCGCTCATGCTGGCAAGCAGTTCACTTTTTGTCATACCTGCCAAATAAGGGCGAATCATGACTTGGGCTTCAACTTGCCCAACGAAAGCGCTTGCAACATTGCTAAGGGCTTCAGCACCGCTCACCCGCATTACGAAGTTCATGGCTTTAGCTATGGCGGATACAATACGTTGCATGATGCGGAAATGATACAGTATTGCAACCAGTACGCATACCAGGATGATGGTTGCAGTGACATTAAAAGCGAATACAAATCCTCCGTTGGCAAAACTGCCGATGGTTCCGTCGAATTGCTGAACCGCCACACCTCCGTAAACGAACTCAACACCCTTCCTTGCAAAAAGCTCTATTTTTTCCATTCCATGACCCAGCTGCTGGAAGAAAGCGGTTACGGGTGGGATTTTCAACACCAGTATGGCAATTACTATCTGTAACATTAAACCGCTGAAAATGACCCTTGGGTTGATGGCTTTGCGGTTATTGCTTGCCATGTATGCAATTCCAAGAATGGCTATGATACCAATCAGGCCGGTGAATCTGTCCATTTGAATGTAGCTTAAAACAGGTTGAAATTATGAATTTGGATCGGATAAACCCTATTGTTTCATCCTTTTGCTGAACCAATACAGGATGAATGCAGGAATGATGGTGGCTGCCGACCACATGATTTTTTCGGGTTCATTCATTGCAAAGTACACGACCATCCAAACCGATACGGCGATGAACACGATAGGAGTAATCGGATATCCCCAGGTTTTGATAGTGTTTGCGTTTGTCAGGTTTTTTGCCCTAAGAATGAAAACACCCAGTACAGTCATTACTGAGAATATGGTGAGCGTGATACCAATGTATTCGATGATGGATTTGAAGTCGGAGAACAATACCATGATTGATGACAACAGCGCTTGCAAGATAATGGCATTGGTGGGGGCACCTGAATCGGATTGCTTTCCAAGTATGGAAAAGATCTGGTGGTCCTGTCCCATCTTTTGCGTAACACGTGGACCGGCGATGAACATGGCATTGATTCCCGCAACCAAGGCAATAGCAAACAATGCTCCGAACACCAATGCCACATCCGGTGAAAACACCTTGTTCACAACCACGTTACCTACATCCACCACACCGGCCATCTCTTCAAAACTACAGGTGTACATGAAAACCGCAGTCAATGCCAGGTAAATGAGGGTCACCGCTCCTGTTCCAACTAGCAGGGAGAATGGAAGGTTCTTTTTCGGTTCAATCATGTTTCCTGCAATATATGCAGAGGCATTCCAGCCGCTATAGGCAAACAATACCCAAACCAATGATCCGGCAAATGGCATACCTAGAATGGTATCGCTTGTTTTGTCGGTAGGGGCAAATGAAACTCCCGAAGCTTCACCGTTGGATAAAAAAAGTAATGGGGCTAAAATCAAGACGGCAATGAATGCCAACTTAACGTTTGTCATGATGTTTTGAAATCCACCTCCGGATTCGACCCCGCGTAATTGGATGAGTGCTACAATGACAATCAATGAAACACCGATGATTTTGGTGGCGATTTCGGTGGATATACCAAGACCAATGCTGTCCACCAATGGTCCGAGGTATTCACCCGTGGCCAAGGCCAAAGAAGCGATGGCTGCTGAGAAACCAACAATCAAGGACACCCACCCACTGGCCAATCCCAATACAGGATGATAAATCCGGCTGAGGAAGGTGTATTCGCCTCCCGACTCTCTGAGTGTTGTGGCAACTTCTGCGTAAGCCAATGCACCGCATAGGGAAAAAACTCCGCCAATGAGCCAAATCATCATGATGGAGAACGGATCAGGGATTGCACCTGGCATGACCTGGAATCCTATGGAGGTGAAGATGCCCGTGCCAATCATGTTTGCGATAACCATGTTGGCTGCAACGGACCTTGAATACATATTTGAGCTCATATTACATCATGGGTTTGGAAAGTGCTTCCCGGATTTCCTTGAAATCACTTTTGTGTTCTCTTTTTCGATTCAGTTCGTGGTCGTATATCTTGTTGAAAAGTCGGCCGAAAAGGGGGAAGGCCAGTTTTTCGTAATTGTATCTGCCATCTCCGATGATTCCGTTTTCATTTGCAATGACACTGGCGGCAAGGATGAATTCCACACCGGTTTCCAGATCCACCACATATGAAACATCGGTTACGAAGCCATATGCCATTCCCACTATGTTGAACACTTTGATGGATTCACTCCACTTCAATTTTGCTTTTGCATCGTGAAGGAAGTATTTTTTCAGATGCCTTGGAAACTTAACCGAATCTTGATACTCGGGAAGCCTGGATTTGTATGGGT
>Ga0315906_10002416_pt1 | contig 26129 bp, 26 predicted proteins | sample LakEriMetagenome_4_FD_203526 | JGI IMG/M metagenome (GOLD analysis project Ga0315906, IMG submission 203526) | Freshwater fungal communities from buoy surface, Lake Erie, Ohio, United States - Buoy 2 MA122 | ecosystem: Environmental > Aquatic > Freshwater > Lake > Lake biofilm | place: USA...
CAGCCCGGCTCGGTCAGGGCGCTGCCGTCGCGAGTCAACCAATACCAATCGACGCCCTCCGGCGGATCCATCGTGATGCTCTGAGGGCCTATCTTGCGTATGGCCTCGGCCCAGATCCGCAGCGCGCCGCTTGCTCCCGTCAGGCCTGCGGACTTGTTGTCGTCCCTTCCCGCCCAGACCGTGATGAGATCATCGCCGGCGAAACCGACAAACCAACTGTCCCGCCCGTCGTTGGAAGTCCCGGTCTTGCCCGCCATGGGCAGGGCGCTCGGGAATTCCGCAGCAAGCCGCCGCGCGGTCCCGCGCTCGACGGTCTGGGTCATGAGGTAACGTGTAAGGAAGACGCTTCGCGCATCCATCACGCGTTCCACTTTCATCCCGTAGCGCTTCAGTGGCCGGTTTTCCTGATCCACCACCGCCTGAATCGCGCGCAACGGCATTCGAAAACCATCGTTGGCCACGACCTGATAGAGCTGGCTGACCTCGTAGGGCGTCATGTCGAGCGCACCGAGAAAAAGTGCGGGATAGCGGCTGATGTCGCCCTCAACGCCCATGACCTTGAGTGTGTGGCGCAGCGATTCAACTCCAATGCGGAATCCGAGATCGACAGTCGCGAGGTTAAGCGAGCGCGCGAGCGCCTCCCTGGCCGGAACAATCCCGTGGTAACCCCCGTCGTAATTGCGCGGCGACCAGACCTTGCCATCCTGGCCCGTCCAGGACTTGGGCTCATCACGCAGAGGAGTGATTACATTGAACCCGGGGAGGCGCGAGAAGGCTGTGAGGTAGATGAACGGCTTCACCAGTGAGCCTATCTGGCGGTGCGCGTCCAGCGCCCGGTTGAAGCCCCCGGCGTTGCCTTTGTGACTACCGATGATCGCCTTGATGTCACCCGTCCGGGCGTCGGTGACAAGAACGGCAGCCTGTAACTGGCCGCGTTGACGGGGCAGCGCTCGCTCCATGTCGGCTATTCCGGCCGCAACCGCCTGCTCCGCCGCAACCTGGGCGAGGACATCCATGCTCGTGAAGACTTCGAGGCCGGCCGTCCGCAAGTCTTCTTCCTGGTAATCGCGCTTGAGCTGGCGGCGCACCAGATCGAGGTACTCGGCATACCGCCCCTCGGTGCGCCACTCGCCTCTGCGCAAACCCAACGGTGCTTTCTTGAAAGCCCCGGCCTGCTCGGCGGTGATCAACCCGTTTTCCACGAAGACATCGAGGATGACGCTGCGGCGCTCCAGCGCGCGCTCCGGAAACCGGAAAGGGTTGTAGCGCGAAGGTCCGCGGACCATTCCCACCAGCAAGGCCAATTCGGGCGTCGACAGCTCGTTCAGCGGGCGACCGTAATAAAACCTCGCCGCGAGTCCGAAGCCATGGATTGCGCGATTGCCATCCTGCCCCAGGAAGACTTCATTGACATAGGTCTCGAGAATCTCGGCTTTGGAGAACTGGCGTTCGATGGACAAGGCCATCAACGCTTCCACCAGTTTGCGTTTGAGGGTGCGTGCCTGATTCAGGTAGAGATTCTTCACCAGCTGCTGGGTCAGCGTGCTGCCCCCTTGAGCAATCCCGCCATGCAGGAGATTGACCCATACAGCGCGCAGGATTCCTGCCCAATCGATGCCGATATGAGAGAAGAAACGACGGTCCTCAACCGCTGTGAGGGCGCGGATGAAAGCTTCCGGGATATCCGAGCTTTTCAAGAGGATTCGGTCCTCGAAGCGGCTGGCATGGATGCGACCGATTTCCAGTGGCTCCAACCTGACGATTGCAGGCGACTGTTCGCCGCGCGGTGCGGCCATCCCCGAGATACGCCCCCCCGAGAACCAGACCCGCATGGCGCGTGCGGGCTCCCGTCCATCGGGGAACGCGAAGCCCCGTGTCACCAGATCGACTTGGCTACCCTTGACGCTGTACTGGCCTGGACCGTTGGGTGCAGTGACCTCACGGTAGCCGAGGATGCCAAGGGCGGTAGCCAGCGCCGATGCGCTGAGCGCCTTGTCCTTGAACAGCTCGACAGGGCTCGCGTAGATGCGGGCTGGAAGTTCCCATTGGCGCGCGTTGAAGGCCGCAACCACTTTTCTGTCCAGCCAGACCCAGTACAGCACACCCAGGAGCACGCACCAGATGACGAGATGTTTCAGGTAGAAAATTGTTCTGGCCAGCATGGCTGATGTTCGGGTAGCGATGTGCCGCTGCACGGGCAGTGGGGAGAGTCTGTTGGCCGTCGGTTTCCCTCGCGGGGCGAGGAAGATTCAGGGATCAAGGCTGACGGAAATATGAACGCGCTTGGGGAGGTCAGGAGAGCGGGATTCAGGGGAACCGGAAGACTTTGCCCGGTGCGGGGAAGTGTCTGGTGGCAACGCGCAACCAGACACTTCCGCCTGATGCAATTCCGGAGTTACGGAATTACTTCTTCTTCGGCGCTGCCTTCTTGGCAGGAGCCTTCTTGGCCGCCGGCTTCTTGGCAACCTTCTTCTTCGCCGCAGGCTTCTTCGCAGCAGCCTTCTTGGCCGGTGCCTTCTTGGCAACCGTCTTCTTCGCTACGGCCTTCTTGGCCGCCGGCTTCTTCACAACCTTCTTCTTGGCCACTTTCTTGGAGGCAGCCTTCTTGGTTGCCTTCTTTTTCGCTGTCGCCATATTACAAATCCCCCTTCAACAATGGTTTGAACAAAAAATGCAACACCACACTTGGCTGTATACATCAACGTTGGGTGATATGTAAAGGTTTATAGGCGAGTTTTTCCAAACGCCTGAATCAGCTCATCGAGCTGTGTCTCCGATACAACGACATGAATACAACGCGCAGTAGAGCATTGGCCTCGAGATTCGCATCTCCCTCAGGTTGCGAGTGCCGCAAGAACCCGCGTGCGAATCTCTTCGACACTGCCAATCCCCTCGATGCGCGTGAAGCGTCCTTTGCCACTGGTCTTCACGCGATGCTGGTAGAAGTCGATGAGGGGTTCTGTCTGATCGTGGTAGACCTCCAGCCGTTTACGCACGGTTTCCTCACGATCGTCATCCCGCTGCACGAGCGGTTCACCCGTCTCATCATCCTGGTTCAGAACGCGGGGTGGATTGAACTCGATGTGGTAGCTGCGCCCCGAGCCCGGATGAACCCGGCGCCCCGACATGCGGCGAATGATCTCCGCATCAGGAACCGCTATTTCGAGCACGCGATCGATTTCGATACCGATCCGCGCGAGGCCTTCGGCCTGCGGAATCGTCCGCGGGAAACCGTCAAAAAGGAATCCTCTCGCGCAATCAGGATCCTTGATACGCTCCTCGATGAGCCCGAGGATGATGTCGTCGGACACAAGCCCACCCGAATCCATGACTTTCTTGGCCTCAACGCCGAGCGGCGTGCCGGCCTTGACGGCCGCCCGAAGCATGTCCCCGGTGGAAATTTTTGGGATCTGGTGCGCGGCGCAGATGAAATCCGCCTGGGTGCCTTTGCCGGCCCCCGGTCCGCCCAATAAGATGACTTTCATCGAGGCTCCTTTCAGCCAATAACGATTGCTTGCGGCCCACCGCACCGGGCTGAAAAGCCCTGAACATTGGAAGGCATGAATGAAATTCTCGCTGGATTCGGCTCCTGGCAGCCTGACCATCGCGGCGTATGCGAAAGATACCGTCACCATCAATGGGCAGGTCCATCGCTACCCTTTGGTCGTCACGCCAGGCGGCATTCATGAGGACCTGCTGCCCGACGCGCTCTCTTTGCTCACTGCGGCACATCTCCAGGCCATCGCGGAGCTGGGCGTCGAGATCCTGCTCTTGGGCACGGGTTCCCGTCAGGTCCTGGTCAACAGGGCACTGAATGAGGCACTGGGCCGGCGCGGCGTCGGCCTGGAGGCCATGAACTCCCCCGCAGCCTGTCGCTGCTTCAATGTACTGGTCGCCGAAAATCGCGCCGTCGCCGCAGCCCTGTTCGGCGACTGAGGGACGATAGTCCACCGGCGCCCACCCGGTAAATAGCGCGAAGTCGGAGATGGCAGGGAGGCGGACGCCCGCGCGACAGCCGAACTCTCAGCGGACCGGCAGATACGCTGTTGGATCCACTGCCTTGCCGCCCTGCCGGATTTCGAAATGCAGCATTACTTCTGATGCGCCCGAGTCACCCATGAGCGCGATGGCCTGTCCGCGCTCGACCCGCTGTCCTTCGTTCACGAGTAACTTGTCGTTGTGCGCATAGGCGCTCAGATAGATTTCGTCATGCTTGAGAATGAGAAGCTGGCCATAGCCCCTGAGGCCGCTTCCGCTGTAGACGACTTCGCCAGCCGCCGCAGCCCTCACGGTCTGTCCGCGTTCGCCGCGGATTTGCAGGCCGGACGAGCCGGTTGCGGAAACCGAGCGACGCGCCTTGCCTTCGGCAGGCCAGACCCAACGCGCCCGAGCGTCGCCGGCGGTGGGCGCAGGCGACACTGCAAGCGCCGGCGCGGGGGTGGCCGCTGCCTTTGGCGCCGGCTCTGCAGGGCTCGCCGACACCCCGGCGGTTCGGCCCGGAGGGGGTGCCACGATGAGGCTCTGTCCGACCATGATGCGATCAGGATTGCGGAGTCCGTTCCACTCGATGATCTTGCGATGGTCGACTCCAAGTCGCCAGGCAATTGCGTGCAAAGTATCGCCACCCTGCACCGTGTAGCGGCCATTCTTCACAGCCGACTGGCCAGTTGAGGAAGCCTTGGCCGCGGGGGTTGTCCTGAGCTGAGCTGAAACTGCGGCGGCAGGCTTTTTCTGACCGGGTGCTTCAATGGGCGCCGGAGTCTGGGTTGCACACGCCTGCAACATCAGCGCCAGCGCGCACCATGATGCGCAGCGAACGCGCGACATGACCATGTATCAACTCACTCCTTCGACCAGAGGGACGAAACTCACCCGCTGGACCGGTTCTTCCAGGAATCCTTCGGTAGTGCGCCGCCACAGCATCAAGGTCTGCTCTCCCGGCAGACCCAAAGGCATCACCATACGCCCTCCCACCGTCAGTTGCCCCAGCAGGGGCGCTGGCACATCAGGTGCCGCGGCAGCCACGAGAATGGCATCAAAGGGCGCGTGCGCCATCCAGCCTTCGCGGCCATCGCCATGCGCCACGTGGACGTTGCGGATATCCAGATCCTGCAATCGCTCCTGCAGACGGTGAGCCAGACCCGCGATGCGCTCGATGCTGTACACCGTACCGGCCAGGCGTGAGAGCAGCGCAGTCTGGTACCCGCAGCCCCCGCCAATCTCGAGAACCCTTCCCAGTGGCCCGGTCGACAGCAGCAGCTCAGTCATGGCCGCCACGATATAGGGTTGGGAGATCGTCTGCCCATAACCGATGGGCAGGGCGGTATTCTCGTACGCCCTGCTCGCCAGCGCTTCGTCAACAAACAGATGCCGCGGCACGGTGCGCACCAGTTCAAGCACCGTTTCGGAGGTAATCCCCATGCCACGCAGCTGCTCCACCAAGCGGTTGCGCACCCGTTGGGACGTGAGTCCTATCCCATTGAGATCTTTGGTCACACGTCACTCCCCGCTGCAGTCGCGAGCCAGGATCCGACGCCCTCCAGCTGGCTGTAGGCCGTGAGATCCGTGTGAATGGGCGTAACCGATGCGTACCCCTGACTCACGGCATGAAAGTCGGTGCCCGGCCCGGCGTCCGCGCCTGGTGATCCTATGGGGCCCAGCCAGAAAACGGGTCGATGCCTGGGATCCTCCTGCCGGATGGCCACGGTATCGCGATGGCGTCGCCCGAGTCTGGTCAGCTGCAGGCGGGGAAGCTGCGAAGACTGGGGCACGTTCACGTTGAGCAGGGTACCGCGAGGCAGGTTTTCGCGCGCGCAGCCGCGTACCAGTTCCAGTACGAGGCTCACTGCATGTCGGTAGTCCACGGGCTCGGCGTGCGCCAACTGGGAGATTGCGATGGCAGGCAAACCAAGCAGGGCGCCCTCCATGGCGGCCGCGACCGTGCCCGAGTAGAGCACATCCTCGCCCAGATTTTCGCCCGCGTTGATGCCGGAGATGACCAGGTCTGGCCGCGCATCAACTGCGCCGGTCAACGCAAGGTTGACGCAATCCGCAGGCGTGCCATCCACGGCATAGACATCGGCCTCCACATGATTGAGCCTGAGCGGTCGATCTAGAGTGAGCGAGTTGCTGGCACCGCTGCGATTGCGCTCCGGCGCCACCACTACCACTTCCGCGATATTCCTCAAGGCCTGCGCCAGGACCGTCAGGCCGGGCGCAGCGTAGCCGTCGTCGTTGCTCAGCAGGATCCGCATCTCATCCGTTGATGAGAAAGTCGAGCAAGGCTTTCTGTGCGTGCAGGCGGTTGCCGGCCTCGTCCCAGACCACGCTCTGCGGATGGTCCAGCACTTCGGCGGAAACTTCCTCGCCACGGTGCGCCGGCAGACAGTGCATGAAGAGTGCGTCCGGCTTGGCCTTGGACATGAGGTTCGCATTCACCTGGTAACCCTTGAAGCACTCCAGGCGGGCTGCTGCCTCCGATTCATGCCCCATGCTGATCCAGACGTCGGTGACGACCAGATCCGCATCGGCTACGGCTGCTGCAGGGTCCTGGGTGAGCAGCAGTCTGGCCTCTCCCTTGAGATAGTCCTCGACCCGCGGCTGGAATTCACGAGGCGTGGCAATGGCCAACTCAAAGCCGAACAATTGCGCGGCTTCTATATATGTGTTGCACATGTTGTTGCCGTCACCCACCCAGGCAACCTTGCGTCCGGTGATGTCACCCCTGTGTTCGCGGAAGGTCTGCAGGTCAGCCAGAACCTGGCAGGGATGCAGGCGGTCGGTGAGGGCGTTGATGACGGGAATGTCTGCGGCGGCCGCCAGCCGCTCGATCGTATCGTGGGAGAAGGTGCGGGCCATCACTGCATCACACATTCTGGAGAGCACGCGCGCAGTATCTTCAACCGGCTCGCCCCGCCCCAGCTGGGTGTCCCCGGGCGAGAGAAAAATGGCAGTTCCACCGGATTCGGCCATCGCAGCCTCGAAGGACACCCGGGTCCGGGTGGAAGCTTTCTCGAAAATCATGGCCAACACGCGGTGCTGGAATATTTGCGGCCGCTGTCCTCGAGCCCGAAGCTGCTTCAGCTCCGTGGCGCGCTGCAGGACCCGCAGCAACTCTTCCCGGGTGAGATCAAAAAGACTGAGGAAATGACGGGTGGACACGATGAGGAACCCGGGATTGGAAACGAGGTCCGCCCGGGGCCGCGTGGCCGAACCTGGCCTTGCGGCCGGATTCGGTAGCGGGGGCGACCTGCGCCTGGCCGTTTACATGAAGAACGGCAGCTTGTGATTGGAAGCCTGCATGAACATCAGCATCGGGATAGAGAGCATGGTGTTCGTGCGCGAGGCCAGGAAAGCCACCCGGCGCGCCGACGCCTTCTCCGCATCCGTGGCCTGCACCATCCCCAGGATCTTTTTCTGGTTCGGCCAGATCAGCATCCAGACATTGAACAGCATGATCGTGCCGAGCCAGGCGCCCATGCCCATCAGGGTGTGTTGCAGATTCACGGTCTCGCCCAGCAAGCCCAGGGTGAATACCCCATGCAGGGAGTACTGAGGGGCCGCCTGGAGGTACCAGGCTCCGGTCAACCAGGTCACCAGCGCCGCGTAACGGAACCAGAACAGGGCACGGGGTGCCACGTACTTGGTGATGGCGGCGGGGCCCGGCCCACCACTGCCGGCCTCGGCATTGGCCTGCGCCAGTGCCGGTACCTGCACGAAATTGAAGAAATAGAGCAGGCCGATCCACATCACGCCCACCACGATGTGAACCCAGCGGATCAGGAAGTCAACGTCAATCATGTCTCCTCCGGTTTTTTCTTGTCTTTCAGGCAACGCGCGGGCCGGACCGGCACCACTTCATCAGACCCCGGTTCATCAGACCCCGGCGAGGGCCTTGGCCACGTAGGCGAGGATGATCGAAAGAACCACACCCGCGGCCACGGTGCCGCCCAGACTGTCCAATGGATTCATCGAGTTTTCTCCCTTGCAAATCGGTTTATCGCGAGACGTCACGAACAAGCTGAGCATTGTGTTGGAGGCATCGGGAACATTCAAGCGCCGAACGGCATGCTGAGGGTATTCCCCACGCTGCGCACGTTTTATCGTCACCCGCCGTCCCCTAGACTATATCCATCATCCAATCATCGGCGAGGAAACGACGTGGACATCAACCAGAAAATTCAGGCCTTGCTGGACAGCCATCCGGTGGTGCTCTTCATGAAGGGGACCCCGCAGTTTCCCCAGTGCGGCTTTTCGATGAGAACGGCCCAGGCGCTCCAGGCCTGCGGCGCCAGCTACCATTCAGTGGACATTCTTGCGCAGCCGGAATTCCGGCAGCACCTGCCAGCTTTCTCACAGTGGCCCACGTTCCCGCAGCTGTTCATCGCCGGCGAGCTCGTAGGCGGTTGCGACATCGTGCTGGACCTCTACCAGCGGGGCGAGCTCCAGAAGATGCTGGCCACTACCGCCGCTCACTGACCACCACCGTCCCCCGGCTCGGCCCGCGGACCGCGGGCCGGCGCTCAGCCCGGGTCGTCAGTCTCGCCCTGCCAGACCAGCTTGCCACCACTGGTCCTGTCAATCGCCGCCAAGCGCGACGCATGCGCCGCCAGCTCCTCCAAGGTCGCCCGCAATACTCGTGGGGTCCGGCCCGTGATCGGCTGCAGTGCAGCCCCTCCCGGCGCCTGCTCCCGCCCGGCCGGGGTTGCGCCGTCCAGGCCCAAGGCACTTTGCCCACCGGTCATGGCCAGGTACACATCGGCTAGCAACTCCGCGTCCAGCAATGCCCCATGCAGTTCACGGTGGGCGTTGTCCACGTCGTAACGCCGGCACAGGGCATCCAGGCTGTTGCGCTGGCCGGGATGACGCTCCCGCGCGAGTTTCAGGGTATCGAAGACAGTGCAGTAATCCTCGAGGCGGCCCCAGGCTTCGCCCAGGCGCGCGAGTTCATGATTGATGAAGCCCACGTCGAACGGCGCGTTATGGATGATGAGCTCAGCCCCGCGGATGAACTCGAGGAATTCGAGGACCACATCGCGAAAGCGCGGCGAGTCCCGCAGTTTCTCCAAGGTCAGGCCATGCACCTCTGAGGCGCCGGGATCAATCTCGCGCTCCGGGTTGAGGTAACGGTGGAAATTGCTGCTGCTGACACGCCGGTTGACGATCTCGATGCAACCCACCTCGATGATCCGGTGGCCCTCCTCGGGCGCGAGGCCGGTGGTTTCGGTGTCCAGCACTATCTGTCGCATCAGTGTTCTCCGGGAGTGGGACGGGGACTCAACGCCCGAGCATGGTATCGATGGCCTGGTTGGCAAGGCGGTCGACCGCCTCATTATCAGGCACCCCGGCATGTCCTTTCACCCAATGCCAACGGACCTCGTGCGGGGCCGCGGCTGCCTGCAGACGCTGCCAGAGATCGGCATTCTTGACCGGGGCCTTGGCGGCCGTGCGCCAGCCACGGGCGATCCAGCCCGGCAGCCACTCCGAGATTCCTTTCTGTACGTACTGGGAGTCGGTGTAAAGGTCGACCACCACCGGGCGTCGCAGCGCTTCGAGTGCACGGATCGCGGCCATCAGCTCCATCCGGTTGTTGGTGGTTGCGGGCTCGCTCCCGGAGAGCTCTCTGGACTGCTCACCATGGCGGAGCAGTGCCGCCCACCCGCCCGGACCGGGATTGCCGCGGCAGGCGCCGTCGGTATGGATGATGATGGGGGTCGTCATGTTTCAGGATCTCTCCGACAAATCGTGGGACTTGAGGCCGTTGGCACTGGGTTCCACCACACTCCCGACCGGGCTACGGCGCTGCCGCCGCAGGTGGAGCCTGACCGGTCGCGCCACCATCACCCGTTTGCAGGCCAGGATCCCATAAGCGTTGCCGCAAACGGGCCAGAAGTGCCCGCCGAGACGTTCCATCACCTCCAGCCTTCGATGCCAGGCTGCATGGTGCAGGGGTGGCCGGAATGACACCCGCACCACCCGCTCGACCACCAATCCGAGTACACCCAACCAGTCCCTCAACCTGTGAGGACTGAAGAAACGGCCGCTCCAGGGCGCGCCACCGCGCCAGGCGAGGGCGCGCCGCCAGACCCCGTAGAGACTCCATGGGTTGAACCCGAGAATCAGCAGGTGGCCTTCGCCGATGAGAACACGCTCCGCTTCACGCAGGATGCCCTGCGGATTGGGACAGAACTCGAGCGTGTGTGGCAAGACGAGCACATCCACCGAGTTGGCGAGGAGGGGCAATGCATCTGCACAGCTGACAAGGCTACCCCGAGATGGCTCCCGACCATCGACGTCGATGATCACCCGGTGCGAGATTCGGCTGAAGTCCGCGAGTTCCGAACCTTGATCAACGGTCTGTCCGACCTGCACGAAGTGATACCCGAAGAGATCCGGAAGCAGTGCGCTCGCGAGTTCGAAGTCGCAGTCCCTGGAGTAGGTGCCCGCTGGCGTCCCGTACCACTGTCGCAGGGCAGCAAGACCCGGCGTTTTCTCGCGTGCGCCCGCGGGCAACAAGAGGGGCTCATTCAAGGGCCACCACCGCAGCGCTGGTATTTTCTCTTTTTCATATATTTTTCATTTAGATATATAAACTTCGTCATACCTCTCACAGCACTCCGGCAGAGTCCTGTCAGCGCCCTTGCGAAGGTCGTCACCGCCCCCTTAAAAAAGCAACACGGGTGCATTAAGGGTTGACGCTTCCAAATCGGGCCGCCTAGCATAGCCCCATGCAAGAGCGAATCAGACACCTGAGCACCGGTCTGGCACTGGTAGCAACGGCCCTCGTCGCGGGCTGCTCATGGCAATACCTGCGTCCGGAATCGCGCGCGATCAGTGATGCCCATCACAAGGTATCAGAGGTCGCCGCCACATCATCGGCGACTGATGCCCGCGCTGAAGCTGCGACCTCAGTCGAGCGCAAGTCGCAGGCTGCGAAGCCTGTCGCGGCCCCGCAGCTCTGGGAGCAACTTGCAGCCGATCTCACCTTCACCGCGCAGGGCCTTGGTCAGGTGCGCCGGGAAATCAGCTGGTATCGAGGCCAGACCCGCCTGCTCCACGAGGCGTCTGAACGGGCTGCGCCCTACCTGCATTATGTGCTCGATGAGATCCGCGAGCGCGACATGCCTGCGGACCTCGCGCTGTTGCCGATTCTCGAGAGTGGTTACGAGCCCACGGTGGTTTCCCCGCATGGCGCCGCGGGCCTCTGGCAGTTCATGGGTGGTACCGGACGCAAGTTCGGACTGCACCGGACCGCCTGGATGGACGAGCGACTGGACGTGGTGGCCTCCACCGAAGCCGCGCTGGATTATCTCGACACCCTGGCTACGCGCTTCGATGGCGACTGGTTGCTCGCGATCGCCGCTTACAATGCGGGCTGGGGCAATGTGGAGCGCGCTATCGCCAGGAATCGACGCGCCGGCAGGAAGCTTGATGTCTGGTCACTGCCGCTGAGCCGAGAGACGCATCGGCTGCTTGCACGGATGGTGGCGCTCAGTGAAATCTATCGTCAGCCTGCGCAGTTCGCACTGAACCTGCCCAAGGTGTCCAGCGAACCCTATTTCGCCACCCTCGCGCTGGAACGTCCCACGGATTTGCGGCAGCTGGTGTTCAAGGCGGGCATCAGCGAGGCTGAGTTCAGGCGGCTTAATCCCGGCCTGAAGGGTTGGCACACAGGCCCGGCTGGCGGCCAGCGTGTGCTGGTACCCGCTGCCCGGCTGGAGGCGGCGGCCGGCATCGCGGCCAATCTGCCGTCCTCCCTGCCACCGGCACTGAGCCCGCCCACTGGAGGTCCTGCGCGGGTAGCCGCCCTCAACGCAGATGGCCAAAGTTATACCGTGCGCAAGGGTGACTCGCTCTGGCTCATTGCGCGCCGCTTCAATACCCGGGTCGCCACCCTCGCCCGCCTCAACAGTCTGTCCCCGGAGGCGGGGCTTTCGCTTGGTCAGCGCCTTCTCATCAAAGGCGTCCCGCCGAATTCCTTGCGAACCGTGGCCAAACAGGAATCGCGCTCCTCGCAGCCACGCACGCCGGCTGCCGCCGCCGCGGTGGTCAAGTATCAGGTGCGCGCGGGCGACTCGCTCTGGACCATCTCACTCAAGTTCAAGGTCACCATCCAACAGCTGCTGGCCTGGAACAACCTGACCCCCGATCCCGTCCTGCAGCCGGGTCAGGAACTGGTCCTCTACATGACTTCCTGATCGCCCGCGCAGGCCCACCAGCCTGAGGCCCGTCCTGTGCCCTGCTTTTTCGCCTAGAATCGCCTTCCCCTACCGCCCTCAGGAACCTCAAGTGGAAGAGATCAAGGCTCGCATACGGGATGTTCCCGATTTTCCCAAGCCCGGGATTGTGTTCAAGGATCTCACTCCGGTACTTGCGGACGGCCCCCTGCTGGTCAAGACCGTTGAGGCTCTGGTCCTGCCATTCAGGGGCAGCGGTGTCACGAGGGTCGCCGGCATGGAAGCCAGAGGATTCATCTTTGCGAGCCTCGTCGCCTACCACCTGGGAGTCGGTTTCGTTCCGCTGCGCAAGGCGGGCAAGCTGCCACATACCACCCACAAAGCAGCTTATGCGCTGGAATACGGCGAAGCGGTGCTGGAGATGCACACGGACGCCCTCAGTGCCCAAGACCGCGTGTTGCTGGTGGATGACCTGCTGGCGACAGGGGGTACGGCGGCTGCGAGCCTGGATCTGGTAAGCCGTGCCGGCGCTACTGTCGTGGGCTTCGCGTTCGTGATCGAGCTCGATTTCCTGCACGGCCGCGAGCGGCTGGCGCCTCATTTCGTGCACAGCCTTCTTCATTACTGAGTCCCGCCGTGTGCATCCTGCTGGTTGCCCACCAGCATCATCCGGTCTACGACTTGGTGGTTGCCGCGAACCGCGACGAGTTTCACGCCCGACCCAGTGCCCCAGCGGGCTTTTGGGAAGATCACCCCAACCTGCTGGCCGGTAGGGATCTGGAAGCCGGCGGAACCTGGCTGGGTGTCAACCGGACGGGGCGTTTCAGCGCCGTCACGAATCTGCGGGGCGGTGTTGCGCGCGATCCCGCCAGTTCCCGCGGCCATCTGGTACGCGACTTTCTGCTCGACTCCGCTCCCGCCAGCCTGGATTTCCTTTCAGCCCTGGCCAGCCAGCGCACTCGCTATGCGGGCTGCAACCTGCTGCTAGCGGAAGGTGAGGCCATGCACTGGTGGTCGCCGGGGGGTGAGCGTGCGCTTTCGCCCGGCATTTACGGTGTCAGCAATACCCCGCTCGATGAGGACTGGCCCAAAGTGGGGAGACTCAAACGTTCCTTCCTGCCTCTGGGCGATGCGCGGGGGGAGACGCTGGTCAGTGCGCTGCTGGAGCTGCTACGCGATCGAGAGGTGTCGAGTCCGGACGGCCGCGCGCAGAACTTCCACCCGGCGCGCCTCGAAGAGACGATTTTTGTCCACACTCCAAGTTATGGCACGCGTTGTTCGTCAATCGTGCTGCGTGATAGACGCGCGGGCCGCCTGATCTTCATGGAGCGGCGCTATGACGCGAACGCAGAGGTGGCGGGGGAAACCTGGCAGGAATTCGAACTGCTCAGCTGACAAGTCCGCCGTTGACCTTGAGCGTCTGGCCCGTGATGAAAGAGGCCTCCGGACTGGCGAGAAAAACCACCGCCTCTGCCACGTCCTCGGGGTAGCCGAACCTCTGCAAAGGTGTTGCTGAGACTACCGCTGCCCGGTAGTCAGCACGCATTTCCCGCTCGGCAAAGGCGGTTTCTATCCAGCCGGGCGCAACCTCGTTGACGCGCACCCGGGGCGCCAGGGAGCGCGCCAAGGCCCGCGTGAACCCGGTAATCCCCGCCTTGACGGCGGCAAACATCTCCGGGTTGCGCCCGCCCATGCCCCGCAAAGCCTGGTCCCATGAGGTGTTGATAAGGCAGCCACCAGGCTGCGAGGACAGGACCTCGGCTGCTGCCCAACTCGCCAGAATCGTGCCTCGCAGATCGGTGTCCAGCAGCAAGGCGAGCTTTTCGTGGTCCGGCAGCCGGGCGCCCTCTCCCGTGAGGATATCGGCGCCGGCCATATTGACCCAGAGGTCGATCCCACCCAGCTCGGCCACAGCAGCCTCCAGCAACAGGGAGATATCGCCAGCCAGTGCCACGTCCGCCTGGCAGGCCATCGCTCGCCCGCCGCGCGCCTCGATCTCGCGCATGCAGGATTCTGCGGCCTCCCGGGACTTGCGGTAGTTGATGACAACATGGGCACCTTCGCGGGCAAGGGCCAGGGCAACGGCTCTGCCGATACCGGAGCTGCCGCCCGTGACCACGGCTTTTCTACCCTGGAGTCGCATGGTGATGCGGTGCCCCTTGGTCAAGGAGCTGGGGTGGTATCCGGAGCTGTGGGCGGCGCCCATTCCTGCTTCAGGACCACTTCGCCGATTTCCTTGCCCGGGAAAAGCTGTCCCTGATAGATGATGTAGCGCCCGCCAGCCTCGGTATCCGTTGCCGGACTCTCGGTCCAGATCCACATGTGCCCTTCCATGGTATCCAGGATCAAGGCCTTCTCGGTGCCGAAATCAGAGCCCGCGTTGATGGGGACTGCCTGGTAGCGGGATTCGGCGGCCACCCCGCATGCCATGCATAGCGCCAAGCCACCCGGAAGAATGTGGAGATATCTCATGTTCGGGCCTCGCTTGGGTTGAGATTGACCGGCGTCCGCCGGTGGTCGGGACAGCAGTTGCATCAGGCGAGGACCTCCAGCGCGACCTGATGCAAGTGGGGATTTGCGGCTGCGATCACCCTCCCACCACCGCGCACCGGGCGGCCCTGCCAGTCGCTCACGACGCCGCCCGCACCTTCCACTATCGGCACCAGTGCCGCAATGTCATAGAAGCCGAGACCGGCTTCGACCACCAGATCGACATGTCCGGCAGCGAGCATGCAATAGGCGTAGCAATCCGCCCCGAAGCGGGTCAAGCGAACTTGTCCCGCGAGTGCCTCGAACCGGGGCCACTCCTGCTGCCGGTCGAACATGTCCGGAGTGGTGGCGAACAAGGAGCATTCCGCAAGACTGGTGACGCGACTCGAGGCCAGCCGCTGCTCCATGTCACCGCGCCGACAGAGCGCCCTGTCACCATCGCCGAGGAACAATTCCCCCACGAATGGCTGCGACATCATGCCGTAGCGCGGCGCACCGTTTTCGCACAGGCCGACAAGCGTCCCCCAGGTGGGCAGCCCGGAGACGAAGGCCCGCGTGCCGTCGATGGGATCTATGACCCAACGCCAGGGCGCCTCAGGCAGAGTCTGGCCGAACTCCTCGCCCAGAATGCCATGGGTGGGGAACTGTTCGCTGATGGCTTCGCGCAACTTCAGCTCCACCTCGCGGTCGGCAATCGTGACCGGGTCGAAGCGCGTACTTCCCTTGTCCTCGACCTCCAGCACAGTGCGGAACCGGGGCAGGCTGAGGGTCGCCGCGAGGTCGGCGAGCCTCGTCATGAAAGTGAAGATTTCCGAGGCTGCTGGCTGGACCATGCGAGCATTCTGCACCAGCTTCCCCGCGCGCATAAAGCATCGTGATGCGGCAGTCCGGGCGTGTCAGCAAGTCCCCTTCGCGCTATGATGCGGCTCCCCGTCCTTCCGCGCCCAGACGCAAAACCGCAGGTGCACGGACGATCCAATAAAGAGATTTCCGCGCCCATGCTCGCCGAGCTCCATGAACGCATCGTCATTGCACGCCCGCGCCTTGCGCTGCTCTTGCTGACAGCCCTGCTGGTGCTGGGTGGACTGGGTCTGCAGCACTTCAGGCTCGATGCCTCGGCGGACTCGCTCCTGCTCGAAAACGATCCCGACATGAAGCAGTACCGGGACCTCGCCCTGCGCTACAACGCGCGCGATTTCCTGTTCGTCACGGTCACGCCGCCCGAGGGCGTATTCTCGCCCGAAGGCAAGGCGCTCATCAGCGATCTGCGTGCCGCCCTCAAGGCAGTGCCGGAAGTTTCCTCGGTGCTCACGGTCCTCGATGTGCCGCTGGTCAAGAACAAGCCCGGACGGCTCTCGGAAGTTGCAACCAATTACCGGACCTTGGAATCCCCGGATGTCGATTCCGGCAAGGCCGAGGACGAGCTCCGCACCAGTCCCCTGTACCGCAATGTCGTGCTGAGTCCGGATGCCGGCACCACGGCGATACGCGTGATGCTGCATGAGGACATCAAATACCGACTGCTCCAGATAGAGCGCGCTGACCTGCTGTACAAGCGAGGCACTACCGGCCTCTCGCCCGGGGAAACGTCGAGACTCGCGGAAATTGAACCGCAGTACGCCCGCAAGAAGGATGAAGTGGACCAGGCGAACCACGCCACTCTGGACAAGCTGCGTGCCTTGCTCGCGACCTTCGAACCCAGGGCGGAGATCCATCTGGGCGGGATCTCGATGATTGCTGATGACATGATCACTTTCGTCCGCTCGGACATCGTGGTCTTCGGCCTGGGTGCGCTGGTGCTCGCCGTCGCGATGCTCGGCTACATCTTTCGTGAGGCGCGCTGGGTTTTCACCCCGGTCATCACCTGTGCCGTGTGCACGTTCATGATTCTGGGGCTGCTCGGCCATCTGGGCTGGCACCTCACGGTGATTTCCTCCAATTTCATTGCCCTGACCCTGATCCTGACCATCTCAATCAACATCCACCTGATCGTCCGCTACCGTGAGCTGCATGAGCAGTTTCCGGGCTGGGACCAGTATCAGCTGGTGCGCCAGGTTGTCCGCGACATGTCGCGGCCCTGCCTCTACACCTCGCTCACGTCGGTGATCGGATTCGCCTCGCTCATCACCAGCGACATCCGGCCGATTGCGGACTTCGGCTACATGATGACGGTGAGCCTGCTGGTGGTGTATGTGGTGGTATTCACCTTGGTGCCTGCACTGATGGCACTCATGCCCAAGCGGGAGCCCCGCCCGAAGGCCGATGATCGGCTGGGCTTCACCGAGAGGCTTGCGGTCTTCACGGACCGGCACGGGGTTTTCGTGTTGCTGGCATCCTTGCTGATAGCCGTTGCAGGTGCGGTGGGCATCACCCGGCTGGAGGTTGAAAACAGCTTCATCAGTTATTTCAAGGACGACACGGAAATCTACCGTGGCTTGCGCAAGGTCGACGAGACCCTGGGCGGCACCACCCCACTGGAGGTGATCCTCAAGTTCCCGCCGCCCGTGGAGGACGCGCCGGTGGAGGGCGAGTTGGGCGACCTGTTCGAGGAGGTGGAGCCTGCGCCCAAGTCCGACTACTGGTTCACGCCGGAGAAGGTGAATCGCATCAAGCGCGTGCATGACTACCTCGAAAGCCTGCCGGGCGTGGGCAAAGTCACCTCGCTCGCTTCGCTGGTGCGCGTGGCCGAGGATCTGAACAAGGGCCGAGAGTTCGATCCCTTCGAGCTCAATGTCATCTACAAGCGGATTCCCGGCGACCTCAAGCATGAGATGTTGTCGCCTTACGTCTCGATCGATGACGACCAGGCGCGCATCTCACTACGCATCCTCGATTCCACGCCAGACTTGCGCCGCAATGCATTGCTGGCGCAGATACGGACCGGCCTTGAGCAGGATCTGGGCCTGAAGCCCGATGAGTTCGAAGTCGCAGGGCTGATGGTGCTCTACAACAACATGCTGCAGAGCCTCTATTCCTCGCAGATCGAATCCGTCGGGGGCGCCATGCTCGGCGTGCTGCTCACGCTCTGGTTCCTGTTCCGCAATCTCCGCGCAGCTATCGTTGGCGTGCTGCCCAATGCGCTGGCCGCCGCATCCGTGCTCGGCTTCATGGGCTGGATGGGTGTCCCGCTCGACATGATGACCATCATGATTGCGGCACTCACCATGGGTATCGCGGTGGAGGACTGCATCCACTACCTCTATCGTTATCGACTGGAATACGCACATTTCAGGGACGGCGTGAAAACCATGTATCACTGCCACGGCAGCATCGGCAAAGCCGGCTTCTACACAACCCTGGTGGTGTGCTTCGGATTCTCGATCCTGATGCTCTCCAACTTCATCCCCAGCATCCTGTTTGGATTGTTGACCACGGTGGCCATGACCATCGCCATCCTGGCTGCACTGACCTTGATGCCCAAGCTCCTGCTCTGGTGGCGGCCCTTCCACTGATCTGAGCACTCATCTGAAAATTCCGTTCCACAGCCCGCACGGGGCTGTGGGTGGCATTTCCCGCGGGGTGTTCTAGAATCCGGCAAACCCCGCGCGGAGCACCCTCATGAAGTCACGGTTTTTTCCCAAGTTTCTGCATGGTCTTGTGGCCGCTGCCGCCATCACCGTGCTGCCCACCGTCCACGCCGATGAAACCTGTTTCTCGCCTTACATGGCCAAGATCACCGGCCAGGAAGATTTCATGTACGTGTGGACCTTGGGCGTCCAGGGCATCGGTGATGAGCAGGACAAGCTGGTTACCGTCGACGTGCGACCAGGCAGCAAGACCTACGGCAAGATCATCCACAGCCTGTCGGTCGGCGGGCGCAACGAAGCCCACCACTCGGGATTCTCGGACGATCGCCGCTTCCTGTGGGCGGGCGGACTCGATACCAGCACCATCTTCATCTTTGATGTGCATACCGATCCGGCGCAGCCCAAGCTGGTGAAGACGCTCACCGACTTTGTGGCCGACACCAAGGGCGTCGTCGGTCCCCATACCTTCTACGCCCTTCCCGGGCGCATGCTGATCACGGGGCTGTCCAACAGTCAGGATCACGGGGGGAGGACCGGCATGGCCGAATATACCAACGAGGGCGAATTCATCACCTCGCATTGGATGCCGACCGACGACAATCTCCAGGGTGCGGTCAAGACCGGCAACATCGCCGATGGCTATGGCTACGATGTACGCGCGATGCCGCGGTTGAATGTGATGTTCACCTCATCCTTCACCGGATGGAACAATTACATGATGGATCTCGGCAAGATGATGGCAGATCCGGAAGCGATGAAGCGCTTTGGGAACTCGGTAGTGATGTGGGACTTGCACACGCGCAAGCCCCTCAAGATTTTCGATGTTCCCGGCGCACCTCTGGAGATCCGCTGCGCCTGGGGTGAGAAGCACGACTACTGTTTCACCACCACGGCACTGACCTCGAAAATCTTTCTGATCCATCGGGATGACAAGGGTGAATGGCAGTCAAAGCCGGTGGCTGACATCGGCGATGCCAGCAAGATTCCGTTGCCTGTGGACATCTCCATCTCGGCAGATGACACGCGGCTCTGGGTCAATACGTGGAACGATGGCATGGCGCGACTCTTCGACATCAGCGATCCCCACGCGCCGAAGGAAATCTACAGCCTGAAGATTGGCGAACAGGTCAACATGGTCTCCCAGAGCTGGGACGGCAAGCGGGTGTACTTCACGTCATCCCTCCTCGCGAGCTGGGACAAGAAGACCGGCCCCGAAGGCGATCTGCAATACATCAAGGCCTACGATTGGGATGGCAAAGCGCTCAAGCCCACCTTCAGCATCAATTTCGTGGCGGAGAAGCTGGGCCGCCCACATCAGATGACGGCCGGGGCATATGCTCTTTTTGGTCTGGCGCCCCCGGAGAACGCTCCCGCCTACGCCGGTCAACCCTGACCTTGCTCCGGTCCTGATGACCCGGAAAAGCTCGCGGGGCAACCGCCCCGCGGGACTGCGCAAGAATCCCTGGCTTCTGCTGGTTCTTGCCACGAGCCTACCCGGCGCAGACTCCCTCCTGTTTCCAGCAGCGGGAGCCGCAGAGACAGGACATGAGCACCATGCCCCGGCGGCATACGCGGTCCCTGCTCCCGGCTACGGGGAATTGATCCACCCCGGGCCGGAGCCCGCCACCTATTCCCTCCCCACAGTTCGCAAGGCGCCCGACGGGGAGGTATTACTGTCATCCGGCAAGGCGACCCGCCTGCATCAGGTCATGGCCGGCCGTCTGGTTGTGCTCGGTTTCATCTTCACGAACTGTTCGGATCCGGCCGGCTGCCCTCTGGCGTCATTCGTGATGCGCCAGCTGGGGCGCCGTGCTGCCGCGGATCCCATGCTGAACGACAAGGTACGGCTGGTGAGCCTGAGTTTTGATCCGGCGCGTGACACGCCAGCCAGAATGCGGGCCTATGGCGAAAGCGTGCGCGCAGGGAATCTCGACTGGCAGTTCCTCACCACCAGCGGCGAGTCGACACTCGCACCCATCCTGAAAGCTTACGGACAATCGGTGATCAAGGATCCCTCCGGTGGAAGCTACTCCCATCAGCTGCGGGTCTTCCTGATTGATTCCGACGGCAACATCCGGAATGAATACAGCACTTCGTTCCTGCACGCGGACACGGTGCTCGCCGATCTGAAAACACTGGTACGGCCAGCGTCTGCTCCCGTCGCAGTAAGGTCACCTGGGACACTTGCGTCGGTGGCGGCGGGAGACGACAAGACGGGCTATGAAACGTCTGCCTACCGCACACGCTCGCGCGCCCTCACCGGGCGCGCCGGCAAGGGCTTGAACCTGAGGGAACTCATCAAGACTCCGCCTCTTGGTCTGCCACCCGCTGGACTTCAGCCCAAGGATCTCCCCAGTGATGCGCAGATCGCGCTCGGCCGGCGGTTGTTCCAGGATCGACGCCTCTCCCACAACAACACCCTGAGCTGCGCAAGCTGTCATCTGCCGGATCAAGGCTTCACGAATCAGGAGCTGCGAACCCCTGTCGGTATCGAGGGCCGCACGGTCAAGCGCAATGCGCCATCGCTCTACAACGTGGCCTATCTGCAACGCCTCTTCCATGATGCGCGCGAATACAGCCTTGAACACCAGATTTGGGCCCCACTGCTGGCCAGCAATGAGATGGGAAATCCGTCCATCGGGTATGTGCTGGAGAAGCTCGCAAGCACCGAAGATTATCCGCAACAGTTCGCCAGGGCTTTTCCGGGGCGCGGACTCGATATGGAGACGCTGGGTCTCGCACTCGCCGCCTACCAGCGCGGATTGGTGTCCGGCAACAGTGCGTTTGATCGCTGGCGTTATGGCGATGAGGAGGCGGCAGTATCGGCGGCCGCCAGAAGGGGTTTTGAATTGTTCTCGGGCAGGGCCGGTTGCAGCGGCTGCCACAGGGTGGGAGTCGATTACGCGCTGTTCACTGACCAGCTATTGCACAACACCGGCGTGGGTTACGTGCGCTCAATGAATCGGAAGCGTCCGGAAGAGGCCTTGGTAGGTCCGGGCGAGAGTCTCAGGCTTGCGCCAGGGGTGGTTGATGCGTCGAGTGAAGCACCGCCCAATGATCTGGGCCGCTATGAAGTCACCCTGCAGCCCGGCGACCGCTGGAAGTTCCGCACACCTGGCCTGCGCAACATCGCCCTGACTGCGCCCTACATGCACGATGGCTCAATGGGAACACTGAGTGAGGTGCTCGAGTTCTACGCACGCGGGGGCTTTTCAAATGAAGGGCTCGATCCGGCGCTGCAACCCTTCCCGATGAGTGCCAGGGACAAGGCGGATCTTCTGGCGTTTCTCGAGTCACTCACTGGAAACAACGTCACTGAGCTCACGCTGGACGCGTTCTCACAATTGATAGGACATTGATCACGGCTTTTGTCTTGGCGCGTTCGGGCGTCCGGCAAGTCATCAGTACAGCCGATGGCAGACTCAGCCGCTGTGGGCATCCCCTTCAGGCGACGCCGCGGCTGCGGTTTTCGCCTTCACTGCCTCATCTTCACAAGTCATTTCCATGACTGAAGGATCGAGGCGTACTGTGAAGGGAGCCACAGTCTTCAAGGCTGACAGGCCCAGGATGTCCTTCTCCGCGCCGGGGATGGCTACGGCTTCGAAATTGCGGATGACACATCCAGCGGACAGCTTGAGCTCATTCACGCGATAGACGGCCGCTCGTACCGTTGCGTTGTTGGCCATGACCGCGCGCAGGTGGCGGACCTTGACCAACGCCGACTGGGCCTCCAGCTCGCGGCGGGTGGAATCCGAGAGCACCACATAGGCAGAACCAGTATCCAGCAGGAACTCTGTCTTGACGCCATGACCCATCTCGCCCTGCATATGGAGAGTGCCCACATCACTGCTGGTTAAGCTCACGCTGGTCACGCCCTCTGCGGCTGCCGCGGCGGCCGAGAATCCGAGCACCAAGCCCGCACATATCTTGTGAAGGTTCATGGCATCAGCCTCAGGTGATGAATCGATGCTCCAACCCTTGCATGACGAATGCCAACATTTACGAATCAGAAAAATTCAACAAAAACAGTGGGATGAAAATTCCTCGAAAAAATCCCCCCGGAAAATTGAACCATATTGGTAAGCTCGCAGTCGTACCTGCACAGTTCGCGTGCAAAAACGAGGGACGCGCGGGCTGAAGAAAGCCCCCTGAGCAGGGGGACTGAACAGAGTCGATATCCAATCAGAGTTAAGGAGACAGACATGCGCAAAACCTCTCTCATCATGCCCGCCGCCCTTGCCGCCATTGCCCTTGGATTCGGCAGCCAGACCATCGCCGCCGATGGCACGGTTACCGCCGAACAGGAGCAGGCCATGCAGCAGGCGAGCCGCGCCCCTCACAAGGTGGCCAACCGCTATCACAACCGTTATGGCGCCGAGGAAAAGGCCGAGTTCGCGCGAGTGGAGATTGCCCCTGAAGCAGCCACCGGGCCAACCCGTCGCCCGCACAAGGGCGGCAACCAGTTCGGCGGCACCCGCTGAGCTGCCAAGCTGCCGGGGTTTTCCCCGGCAGCCCTCTCCCTTCCCGGCCTCGGTCTCCTTTCGGGCAGCCGCGCTTCGATCAAATCAGTCACTGAGAGCTGGCGCCTGATGCTGGCAGGCATTGAGAACCGGCATTGGCACAGAAGAAAAAGCCTCCAGGCTGAAAGGCTCGAAAGCCTGGGTTGCGGGGTTGTACTGGGTGATCCGCCCCTCGGCAATGTCGTAATACCAGCCGTAAATCCTCACATCCCCGCTGGCGATACCCGCGGCCACGCACGGGTGTGTGCTCAGATTGTTCATCTGCACGAGGATGTTCTCTTCCACGGCCGCGACCAGTCGCGCCGCACCGGTAAGGTGCGGGTATTTCCGTTCCACGATGTAGCGCGTGGCCTCGGCGTGGGAAAGCCAGGAATGCACCGCCCGCAATGAGGTGAGGCTCTCCGGCTTCAGCATGGCGTCCATCGCACCGCAGCCGGAGTGGCCACAGATGATGATGTGTTTCACGCCAAGCACGGCAACCGAGTACTCGATGGTCGCAATCTCACCGCCGACCATCGTATTGCTGAAGGGTGGCACGAGATTCCCGGCGTTGCGGATCATGAACAGCTCGCCCGGTTCTGTGTTGGTGATGTGATTGGCCATCACGCGCGAATCCGAACAGGTGATGAACAGGGCCTTGGGGCGTTGGGGCTTGGTGGCAAGGTGCTGGAAGTATTCACGCTCGCGTGGATAGTCCTCGGTCTGGAACTTGAGCACGCCGTGCAGGATGGATTCCATGGGGTTCGTTTCCTCTGGGATGGCTTTGGTTGAAACGCTCGCGGTGTCATGTGGTCAGGCAGGCGTAATTACCTCTCGACCATGACGGCGCGCCAAGACAGAGACCCTTTTCGGAGACCAAGGTTCCCGGTTCTGCAACAGCAGCTGCAGGGGAGGCGTGCTCGAACAGCGTGGAAAGGGATCCGGAATCCGTTCCCGGCCCCGAATGGGGCCGGGAACAGCGTGCTCAGAACGAGCGGGAGATGGTGAAGACGATTTCGTCGTTCGCCAGGTCGCGGTAGGAGGTGTTGCCCTCCGAGCTGTACTTGTAATTGTTGTAGAAGGTCGGGAAGCCGCCGTTCCACTGGCAAGCCGGATCACCGGCACCGCCGCAAGCATCCCCGCGGTCTACCCAGTGGTAGGCCACATCGAGCGTGAAACCAAGAACGTCATAAGACACACCTGCGGTCAGCCACCACCAGTCATACCCGTCAGGCGTTGCGAAGTAGGCTGAGAACTCATCACCCTCGACTTCCTGATAACCCGCGTTGAAGTAGGGTGAAAGACCGAAAGGAAGGGTGACGCCCGTCGAAATCTGGAAATGGTGAGCCTCCCCGTCCTCGCCAAAGTAGTCCGGCGAGTAGTTGTAGTCGAAACCGATACTGGGGCTCAGATAGGTCTCGCTGAAGGTCTTCGCTACCCCCAAGTTGACCTCGAAGTAATTAGCCTCGATGTCCGGTAACTGTCCCGCGTAAGGCTGTACCTCGCCCGGAGGCGCATCGAGGAAAGCAGTTCCCGCATCTCCAGGCATCAAACCGAGGGAGGGGTCGAACCCCGGGGGATCGAGCCCCTCGGTGCGAGTGGAGCTCTCGCCCGGGAACATGTAGTAGAGGCCCTGTACGGTGAAGTCGAGGCCAGACCAACCCCAGGTGTAGCCGCCATAGACGTCCACTTCCACGTTGGCATCCGAGAATTCGGTGTTCGAGGCCCAACCACCGAGGAAGAAGCCGTTGTAGCCCCAGTCCATGCCGCCCTGGACGGCGACACCATCCGAGTTGCTGATACCGCGGAAGCGATAGTCTGTGGTCATCGCAATGTTGGCAGTGAAGTTTTCCTTCGCAAAGATTTTCTCGGGGGTCATTTCCCCTTCGGCATGCGCGGCTCCGGTGATGCCCAGCGCGGCGACTATGGCCGTGGCGAGTTTGGTTCGGTTCATCAGTTCTCTCCCAGGATTGAATACAACAACAATTTGAGCAGGCCCTCTGACGCCCGGTTTGCGGAGGGGCCCCGAAGGATCACTTGCCTTTCACCAATCTCCTAGCAACAAGCGCGCCAGCTCAATCAAGGTTTTGACAACACGTTTTGTTTCAAAATCACAACGGAGTCTGCTCTCGGAAGGAAATCAGATCAAGAAATTTTTTCTATTTTAATCAATTGGTAACCATCATTACTTTGAAAGTTTATACTTTTGCAACGCAGTATTTCTTTCGTCTCCGCCATATAATGTTGCACCATTGCAACGCTTTCGGAGTGATTCTCCGATCCAGAATGGTGCGCCAGCGAGCGCCGATTGGGGACATTACCCAATCCTCTGTTTATGTGGGGATTTTGGGAGCCGATCGCGCGCAGATGGCGCCCTCCGAACAGGCATGGGCGCCCCATCTCGGCGCAGGAGGGGCGCCCAGTGAAATCGCACGGCGCGTCGGCGTCGCGATTCATGGAGACTCATCGAACTATTGCCGAACGAGCGGCCGCACATTTGGGCTTACACTGCCCGGGGGATTTTGCGGCGTGTATTGCCGCAGAGAGTCTCGTAACGGGGCGTCCGGCCGCCACTGGGGCAGCCGCCGAGCAACGCACGCGGCCCGACGGGCGGGACGCGGCGTATAACGACAATAGGGACAATAGAGGAGGGGCGGCGTGAGCAAGTGGTTCGACTTTGGCAATGTTCGTGGTGACCTTACAGGCGGACTGACGGCGGGAATTGTGGCTCTGCCACTGGCCCTAGCCTTCGGTGAGGCCTCCGGCGCCGGGCCCATGGCTGGCCTGTGGGGGGCAATTTTTGTCGGCTTCTTTGCTGCCTTTCTGGGTGGTACCGGTGCCCAGATATCCGGCCCTACGGGCCCGATGGTTGTGGTATTCGCGGGTGTTTTCTCGGCGCTTTCCGGTGACCCTGCCCTCGTTTTCGCGGCAGTCATCCTTGCTGGCCTGCTGCAGATCGTGATGGGCTTCCTGAGGCTCGGTCAGTACATCAGCCTGGTGCCCTACCCCGTTGTCTCCGGATTCATGAGCGGCATTGGAGTCATCATCATCTCGCTGCAGGTCTCGCGCCTGTTCGGCCATGAGCCCGGAGGCTCGGGCACCTTGGCCGCATTTGCTTCGATTCCTGACGCCGTGAGTGCTCCCGTCCTGCCTGCCTTGGGTGTTGGACTGCTGGCCTTGGCGATTGTATTTTTCTGGCCCAAATCATTCGGGCGCTACATTCCGGCGCCGCTGGCCGCGCTGGTCACCGGCACGTTCGCCGCACAATTCGTCGGACTGCCCGAGGCATTGACCTTGGGTCAAATTCCGACGGGATTGCCTGCCATGGTCATGCCAGCGCTGTCCCGGGACTCCTTCATGCTGATAATCGAGGCCGCCGTGATTCTGGCCGTGCTGGGATCAATCGACAGTCTCCTGACTTCCCTGGTTGCAGACAC
>Ga0315906_10002417_pt1 | contig 26114 bp, 19 predicted proteins | sample LakEriMetagenome_4_FD_203526 | JGI IMG/M metagenome (GOLD analysis project Ga0315906, IMG submission 203526) | Freshwater fungal communities from buoy surface, Lake Erie, Ohio, United States - Buoy 2 MA122 | ecosystem: Environmental > Aquatic > Freshwater > Lake > Lake biofilm | place: USA...
AATTAAGAGCGTTTACACTCCCGGCGGCATCATCATCCTGGAAATTCCGCTAAAAGACTATTCTATGTCGCAGATTGCACAGTTGATCGAATCAGAAGGCGCCCACATCCTCAGTGCCGGTGTAGCTCCTACGGATGACAGCAAGGTGATTGAGCTGACTTTAAAAATTGACAAAGTAGACCTAAGCCGCATTCTGGCCTCTTTATACAGGTACAACTATACCGTAACTGCGTCTTACCACCAGAGTGAGCATGCGGAAGACCTGAAAAACAGGTTTGATGAGTTCATGAACTACCTGAATATCGGGTAACCTCGCATCTTTGCAGGGTGAACCCATTCTTCCGGATCCGACTTGGTATCCTTTTCCTTTTACACTTCGCATTTTATCCGGCTGCAAAAGCCCAGGTAGTACCGCTTGCCGACACGCTGCGGCCCGACTCAGCTATTGTGCGGGAAGTGATCATCACCGGGAATCACAAAACTGTTCGGAAAATTATCACCCGCGAATTAACCTTCGGAGAAGGAGATACGCTGGCCGCCTATGTGCTCGAAGCGGCGATTGAACGCAGTCGTCAGAACATCATGAATATCGGACTGTTCAACTTTGTGGATATTCAATATTTCAGAGGTGCGGGCAAAGACATCATTCTTCATATCACCGTAACAGAACGCTGGTACCTGTGGCCTCTGCCTATTTTCGAAATCGCTGACCGGAATTTTAATGAGTGGATTCAGAAACGTGATTTAAGCCGCACCAACATCGGTATGGATATTAAGCAGGACAATTTTCGTGGCATGGATGAAACCGTCCGACTTCAATTCATTTTTGGCTACACGCAACGCTTAGGATTATATTATCAGGTGCCCTATATCAACCGAAAACAAAATCTCGGCTTTCAGGCGGGAATGTCGGTATCGCGCAACCGTGAGGTGATGTATGAAGTAGAAGGAAACAAACTGAAATTTTATAATGAAGAAGATGATTTTGTACGAAAAGATTTTCAGTCGTATGTACGCATGACCAGGCGAAAGGGCTATTATGAATTTTACAACTTCACGCTGGATTACCGAAGAAGCACCGTTAAGGATACCGTACTGGATCTGAACAATCTTTACTTCGTTGAAGGAGGAACCATTCAGCAACACATGGGCTTTGGATTCAGTTATCGCAACGATCACCGCGATTACCAGCCTTATGCTCTAAAAGGATCGATGTATGAACTGGAAGCTTTCAAAGTAGGACTAGGATTATTACCGCACGAACCGGATCTGATTGGTGTCGCATTCTCCTACCGGAAATATTATCCGATCACAAAACGATGGAACATTGCCGGTGCTGCTAAAATCCGTTTCATGCAACTGGACCGCGGACCCTTTGTAAATCAGCGCGCCCTCGGTTATGGCAGCGATTATATTCGCACCTATGATTACTATGTAATTAACGGACAAAATTTTTATCTGCTGAAAAGCAATCTGAAATACACCCTGATGCCGACGAAAGTTTATCAGGTGCCGGGCTTTCAAAGTGATAAATTCAAAAAGATGCCCGTTAGTTTTCATCTGAATGCCTTTTTCGATGCCGGATATTCGAACGACAACTACTATGCAGCAGCTAATCCGCTCTCTAATAATGTGCAGTATGCGTATGGTGTCGGACTTGATTTTGTAACTTACTACGATCTTGTTTTCCGGCTTGAATATGGCAACAACCGCATTAATGAACCCGGATTGTTTTTTCACATCGGAGCAGCGTTTTGAGGGCTCAGGGCTCAGGGCTCAGCGCTTAGGGTTTAGGAGTTCGAGTTCAGGTTGGAGGGAGTAGAAATTTTTCAGCTCAGAGTTGAGCCCTATTTCCTAAATCCCTATTCCTGAGCGCTGAGCCCTGAGCCCTGAGCCCTGAGCCCTGAGTGCTGAGCACTGCCTGAAATAGCTTAAATTTGCTGCAGATGAAAATTGCGATTTACGCCCGACAGCTTGCTCCGGCAAATTTTCCTTTCCTGGAGAATTTTCTGAAAATACTTGAAGCGGGCCAGCATCAGATTACAATTTACCAGTCGCTGCTGACCCAAATACGTTCGCTGATCAAGGTGCCGGAAGGCTGTAAATCGTTCAGTTCCGGCTCTGATATTAAAGGCTGTACTGATTTTCTTTGCAGTATCGGGGGAGATGGTACGATCCTCGACACGCTTTCTATTGTTCAGGATTCAGGCATTCCGGTACTTGGAATCAATGTTGGCCGGCTGGGTTTTCTTTCCAGCGTGGGCGCCGAAGAAATTACCGGGGCTATTGACAGCCTTGAAAAAGGACATTACTCGCTCGACAAAAGAAGTTTGCTGCGTCTGGAATCCAACCGATCCCTTTTCGGGGAGGTGAATTACGCCCTCAATGAGCTGACAATCCACAAAAAGGACAGCTCGAGCATGATCACCATCAACACCTATCTCAACGGGGAATATCTGAACTCTTACTGGGCCGACGGGCTGATTATCTCTACACCCACCGGCTCAACGGGCTATTCGCTCAGCTGCGGCGGACCCATTGTGGCGCCTTATTCGGGCAATTTTGTGATTACCCCGATTGCTCCCCACAACCTCAATGTGAGGCCCATCGTGGTTTCTGACCAGAATGTAATCAGTCTGGAAGTGGAAGGACGCAGCCAATATTTCCTGGCTTCGCTAGATTCCCGGTCGGTAACCATCGACTCAAGTATCGAGCTGGCGGTCAGAAAACAGGATTTTACCATGAACCTGGTCCGGTTCGATAACGATAATTTCCTGAGTACTTTACGCCGGAAACTGAACTGGGGACTCGATACCCGAAATTAATATCCGGTTTATATCAGGGAAATGTTATTTTTGTCAGTTACGGCCTGATACTTCTCATGAAAAAACAGTTACTGGGAATCCTGATTTTACTACTGACCCTACCGTCAATTTCGAATGCGCAACGACTGCGTGCCCGCTGGAAAGCTTATCGCTACGAGTGGAGTGCAGGGATCGGTGCCAGCAACTTCCTAGGTGAACTGGGTGGAGCAAATCAAATTGGCACAAACGGGTTTAAAGACCTTGAGTTTAAGATGACGCGCCCGGCAGTTTCTGTTGGTCTGCGTTACAAGCTCACACCTTTCCTTTCACTGCATACACACCTTACCTACGGTAGTGTGGCGGGTGACGATGCGCTAACAGAAGAATACTTCCGGAATAATCGCAATCTGAGTTTCAAGTCTCACATCCTTGAAGCCAACGTCAACTTTGAAGCAGCATTATTATCCGGTCGCCAAGGCGGAATTTACCGCTTACGTGGTGTTAAACGCTCTACCTCCTATGAAGCATCACTCTATGCGTTTTTGGGGATCGGTGTTTTTAACTTCAACCCTAAAGCGGAAGTAGGATCTGAATGGATACGTTTACAACCATTGGGCACTGAAGGTCAGGGAATTGCTGAAAGCCGCGACGCGTACAAACTTACTCAGGTATGTATTCCCATAGGGATTGGTGGCCGCTACTTCGTTAACCGCCGCTGGGGTATTGGACTTGAATTAGGGGTACGCAAAACCTTTACTGACTATATTGATGATGTAAGCAAAACTTACTATGACAATGCGGCTATAGAAGCAAAAAATGGTCCGACAGCAGCCTTTCTTGCTGACCCGAGTAAAACCGCTTCGGTTGAAGGTCCGGAAATCAATGTCGGCCAGCAACGTGGCGATCCCCGTGACAATGACGCTTATATGTTCGCGATTTTCAGTGTGCACTACAAAATAAGAACCGGCCGCACGAACTTCCCGATCTTCTGATCTTTAGCAGCAATATGAATTTATGTTCCCCGTTCATTTGCTAATGAATTACAGGAATTGGTTTATCCTACTTGTATTGTCCCTTGCAGCGGGGCCTCTTTTTTCACAATCACGTGAGATTGGCTTTATGCTGGGCGCCATGCATTACAAAGGCGATCTGAACCCGAAAATGTACAGTACCAAGTTCCTGCAACCTGGAATCGGCATTGTATATCGCCGCAGTTACAGCAACCACTGGGCTTTTAAAGTAGGATTGAATTATGGCCATATTGAAGCGGATGATGCGGAGGCGGAAGACAATTTCAGCCGCAACAGAAACCTGAGTTTTCGCAGTCAGATCATCGAATTTACGAGCCAGTTTGAATTTAACTTTCTACCCTACCAGACTGCCAATCCGAACACTCGCGGAACACCGTATATGTTTGGTGGGCTGACCATTTTTAATTTCAACCCCAAGGCGCTTTATAATGGCGACTGGGTAACGCTTCAAAAGATTGGTACTGAAGGACAGGGGACATCGCAATACAGCACCCGTGATCCTTACAAAAGAACCTCGGTAGCCCTGACATTTGGCGGAGGGGTAAAACTAAAGATCGGAAGAAGATTTGGCTTCACCCTCGAAAGTGGAGTACGAAGAGCTTACACGGACTATCTTGACGATGTCAGCAAGACCTATGCCGACCCTTCTGCGATTCGAAAAGAGTACGGAAAGGTAGCCGCGCAACTCTCTGACCGTTCCATTGAGAAAGCTCCGGGAGGAAATATTGGCCGCCAGCGCGGGGATGAGTCGCACAAAGACTGGTATGCCTTTACCGGTGTTCAACTAACCTACACGCTTTCAAAGAAATACATCGACGCTTGTCGTCCTTTCCGGATTAAACTCTGGTAATGGTTAAAGACCTGTTAAGAGGTGTTTTTTCACTGCACACTCCTCTGAATTATTACCTTTGCCCTCCTCATGTCGCAGAAGGAAAATATTGATCTGAACCGCCTGCCCCGGCACATTGCAGTTATCATGGATGGTAACGGACGATGGGCTAAGCAGCAGGGGAAACTCAGGACCTTCGGACACAAAAACGGGGTTACCGCAGTCAAGGAAACGATTGAAGCAGCCGGGGATCTGGGCATTGAATACCTGACCCTTTATGCTTTCAGCACAGAAAACTGGAAACGTCCGCGACTGGAGATTGAAACCCTCATGCAGCTGCTGGTGCAAACCATTTCAAGGGAAACACCTGGACTGATGAAACATGGTATTCGTTTGCAGACAATCGGCGATCTTGAAACACTTCCTCCACGCGTTGCAAAAAACCTGCAGAAAGCGGTAAAAGAAACTTCTGGAAACAACAAGCTAACGCTCATTCTTGCGTTAAGCTACAGTTCGCGCTGGGAAATAACCAATGCGGTAAAACAAATCGCCACCGAAGTAGCCAAAGGTCGTCTGCAACCGGAAAACATCACCGAACAAACTGTGGAAGCACATCTTGCCACACAAGGCATACCTGACCCTGAGTTAATGATCCGCACCAGTGGGGAATGCCGCATCAGCAATTACCTGCTCTGGCAACTGGCTTATGCTGAATTATATTTTACTCCCGTTCTCTGGCCTGCCTTCCGCAAAGAAGATTTTTATGCTGCCATTGTCGATTATCAGGGTCGCGAACGTCGTTTCGGTCGTGTATCAGAACAATTAAGTCCCGACCATGCCTGATTTACGGAGTAGAATACTGACACTCCTGCTATTTATTTTTTCTGCAGGCGCTTATGCACAGGTGCAGTTGGGAGGTGACGAAAACAAAATCGACTTTTCAAGTCCGCGTGAATATGAGCTGGCGGGACTCACTGTAAGTGGCGTTCAGTTTCTTGATGAAAATGTACTCATCACCTTAACCGGATTAAATGTCGGGCAGCGTTATAAAATGCCGGGTGAGAAAATTTCGCAGGCGGTAGAAAATTTATGGAAGCAGGGATTACTTGCCGACATCCGCATCAAAGTAACGCGTATTACCGGCGACCGCATCTTTCTGGAATTAGCCGTGCAGGAAAGACCACGACTTAGTCGCTTCACCTTTGAAGGTGTGAGCAAGGGCGAAGCCGATAAACTACGTGAAAAGCTGCAGCTTGTAAAAGGAAAAGTAGTTACAGAGAATCTGATTACCCAATCGCGTAATCAGGTGCGGGATTATTTTGTGGAGAAAGGATATCTATTTACTAAAGTGGATGTCACTACCGAGCGCGACTCGAGCGCACCCAACAGTGAATTGATGCGCATTGCCATCAGCAACAAGAAGCGGATTAAAATCCATGAAATTATTTTTCACGGCAATAAAGAGTTAAGCAGCAAACAGCTTAAAGGGAAGATGAAAGGAAGTAAGGAAAAAACCTTCTACAACATCTTTTCCTCTTCAAAATTCAGCGAAGATGGTGTTGAGTCTGACAAGCTAAAAATTTTGGAGCAATATACCAGCCGTGGCTACAGGGATGCAAAGATCTCCCGTGACACCATGTATGCGTATGATGATAATACCGTAAACATTGAAATCTGGATTGAAGAAGGGAACAAATATTACTTCCGCGATATCACCTGGATTGGCAATACAAAATACACCAGTGCACAATTAACACAGTTGCTTGGTATTGCGAAAGGCGACATTTACAATCAGCAAAAGCTGGACGAAGGACTCTTCATGAGTCAGAGCAGTCGCGACATCAGCTCACTTTACATGGATGATGGCTATTTGTTTTTTCAGGTTGAACCCATTGAAATCAAAGTAGAAGGCGACAGTATCGATCTCGAAATGCGCATTTATGAAGGTAAGCAGGCTACGATCAACCGGGTAACTGTACGGGGAAATACAAAGACCAATGACAAAGTAGTATTGCGTGAAATACGCACCAAACCCGGTGAATTATTCAGCCGCGAACAGATTATTCGTACGCAGCGTGAATTATCGCAGTTAGGCTATTTCGATCAGGAAAAACTCAATGTAAATCCCAAACCCAATCCGGCCGACGGAACGGTAGATATTGAATACATTGTAGAAGAACGTCCGAGTGATCAACTTGAACTTTCAGGTGGCTGGGGTGGTGGTGCCGGCGTGGTGGGAACACTGGGTGTTTCCTTCAACAACTTCTCTGCACGTAACATCCTCAAGAAAAATGCCTGGGCCCCATTGCCTTCCGGTGATGGTCAAAAACTGAGTATTCGTTTTCAATCCAACGGTCGTTTTTTCCAAAGCTATAATGCATCCTTTACTGAACCCTGGCTGGGCGGAAGAAAACCAAACTCTTTAAGTGTTTCTGTGTTTCAGTCGCTCCAGTCGAATGGTATGAAAAAGACAGATTTCAACTATTCGCTGCTGAAAATCACCGGTGTATCGGTTGGATTAGGGCGGAGACTTACCATACCGGATGACTTCTTCTCCATTTATCATGAAGTATCGCTCTCGAATTATAATCTGAACAACTGGACCGGCGGATTTCTTTTCCGTGATGGTAACAGTAACAACCTTGCCTTCCAGCAAACGATTAGCCGAAATTCGGTTGACGGACTTATCTGGATTCGTAGTGGATCGCAGATTTCCTTTACGATTCAGCTGACACCCCCCTACTCGCTTTTCAGAAACGATATTGATTATGCAACGGCCACTGATCAGCAGAAATACAAGTGGATTGAATACCATAAATGGAAATTCAGCAGTGCTTTCTATAAAAGTCTGGGTAACAAGTTCGTACTCTTTTCACGGGCACAGTTTGGATTCCTTGGGTATTATAACCCGGATTTGGGTACTGCGCCCTTTGAGAGATTCTATCTGGGAGGTGACGGGCTGAGCGGATTTGCGCTGGACGGTCGTGAGATCATTGCCCTGCGGGGATATGACAACAACTCGATTACGCCGAAAGTGGTCACCCCCAATCCGAACGGTTTTGGCTATTCACTGGTGACTGCCGGGGGATCAGTTTACGATAAATTAACCATGGAGCTGAGATTCCCGATTTCCCTGAATCCATCGGCCACCATTTATGCGCTTGGTTTCATGGAAGGTGGAAATAACTGGCTGGGAATGCGTCAGTTCAATCCGCTCACCCTGAAGCGATCGGCCGGTGTGGGAGTAAGGATATTCCTGCCTATGTTCGGGCTTCTCGGACTTGACTGGGGATATGGATTTGATGAAGTGGAAAATGAGCCCGGAGCGAATGGCGGAAATTTCCACTTCACCATTGGGCAGCAATTCTGATACTTTAACAAAAATTCATATTCAGGATAATCACCCTGCAATTCTTTGATATTCTTAATGTTATTGCCTCCATTCCCGCTTGGTGCTTGTTATAAAATAGGTAATTTTGGCACGATAATTCGAAAAGCGGCTACAGCTAATTAAAAAAACTATGAAAAAAATTGCTGCCTTACTGGCCCTGTTAATGGCCTTCCTCTTTGCCACAACGGTGAATGCACAGAAGTACGCTTATGTGGACACTCAGTACATTCTCGACAATATCTCCGAATACAAAGCAGCCCAACAGCAACTTGACCAGCTGAGTATTTCCTGGCAGAAGGAAATCGAAGCTAAATATTCAGCCATTGATAAACTTTATAAAGACTATCAGGCAGAGCAGATTCTGCTAACGGAAGACATGAAACGCAAGCGCGAGCAAGAAATCACCAACAAGGAAAAAGAAGTAAAAGAATTTCAAAAGCTGAAATTTGGTTACGAAGGTGAACTCTTCAAGAAAAAGCAGGAACTCGTAAAACCGATTCAGGATAAAATTTACAATGCTGTTAAAAAAATTGCCACGGATCAGAGTTACGCGGTCATCTTCGACAAAACAAGTGACCTAATCATGCTTTATGCTAATCCGAAGTACGATAAGAGTGATGACGTGCTTACCGCTATGGGTTATAAAGCAGGCAGTAAAACCAATACAGGAGCGGATACCAAATCGGCACCTGGCAGCGGAAGCTCCAATGACGGTGGTGAACGCAAATAACAACCCTTAGAAATCCATTCAAGAATTTTAAACACGATATGATCAAATACTTAGTTGCTATTGCTGCCTTCATTGGCATCAACACTTCCATTCAGGCGCAAAACACCCTGAAGCTGGGCCACATTAACACCACGCAGTTATTGGGCATGATGCCTGAAACAAAAGTTGCGGATTCACTCCTGCAGAAATTCGGGAATTCACTCGAATCACAACTGAAAACAATGACCGGTGAATACCAGAATAAAATATCTGACTTCAAAGCGAAAGAAGGATCAATGGCTGAACCGATTCGTGATGCCAAAGTAAAAGAGATTGGCGACCTTGAACAGCGTATTCAGGATTTCCAAGAGTCGGCACAAAACAGCATGCAGAAAAAGAAAGAAGAACTTTATTCGCCGGTAATTAAAAAAGCGGAAGAGGCTATCAATAACGTAGCAAAAGAAAAAAGCTACACCTATATCTTCGACACGAGTGTTGGGGCTGTTTTATACGCAGCCGACAGTGACGATGTGATGCCCCTGGTAAAACAGAAACTCGGATTGAAATAAATCCTTCAAAAAAACCCCGGCAATGCCGGGGTTTTTTATTTTTATACCAGAGCGAAATCAATGGCCGTAAAAATTAAGGATCCCGCCTCCCGCCCACTGGGTATTTTCGATTCCGGAATCGGAGGACTCACCGTTGCCAATGCAGTTCACCAGCTATTGCCACAGGAGAGCATCGTTTACTTTGGGGATACCGCCCACCTTCCGTACGGCGATAAATCACCGGATGCCATCCGCAAATGGTCGGCTACCATCACAGAATTTTTACTCAGTCATCAGTGCAAGATGATCATCATTGCCTGTAACACCATCAGTTCGGTTGCCTTTGAGCATGTAAAAAAAATTGCGGGGAAACAGGCTATCATTGTAAATGTAATAGACCCGGTGGTAGACTATATCAGTGCCCAGGCCTCCTTAAAACATGTTGGCGTAATCGGTACCAAGGCGACCATCCGCTCCAATGTATACGAGACCAAACTGCAGGAAAAAAGAAAAAAACTCGCTGTAAGTTCTCTCGCCACACCGTTACTGGCACCGATGATTGAAGAAGGTTTTTTCAATAATAAAATCAGTAAAACCATCATCAATGATTACCTCTCACGACCGAAACTGAAAAACATCGACAGTCTGGTTTTAGCCTGTACGCATTATCCGCTTATCCGGCAGGAAATTGAACAGTATTACAAAGGAAAAGCAATCATATTTGACACAGCGCAAATTGTGGCGCATCATGTAGAGTTGCTGTTACATGAGCACAATCTGCTAGACGCCGGTAAAAAGCCTAAACATCGCTTTTATGTATCTGACTTCACGCCTGCCTTCGAGCAAAGCACGCGCTTGTTTTTTAAAGGAAAAATAGTTCTTGAAAAGAAAGACCTTTGGAAATAATCAAAATAGTAAAAGCAGCTCCTTCACCTATTTCTTTAAGGTAACCTGCGTAAACGAAGCATTTCGCAGTAATCAGGTGCCAGAATTTTCTTCATCGGTGGTATCCTTTTTATACCTGAAATCCATCTTCGGAATTCAACTCAATAATCCTATCATCAGCCATTAAAGCGGATTGCTTCCCTGCATAAAAAAAGGGCCGTTCTTTCGAACAGCCCTTTCGTCAGATTGACCAAGTTTCTTAATAGAACTTGATACGATTATCCGTTATATCTGCTTTCTCACGAAGCGCATTGAACACTTCGTATTGCGCACGGCCCTGTGTTTGCTGACGCATCTGAGCAGCTACATCATTATAGTTAGCAGGAGCCTGCGGAACATTAATCTTAACCAATGAAACCACGTACACACCGGCAGTACCATCAATAGGAGGAGAAACTGAACCCTCTTTCATTCCCATCACCTTACCTACTACACGACCTTCCATACCAGAGTTCAGGAAAGGCGAGGCAAAGCTTACGTTATCGGAAGTTGAAACAGTTGTACCCATTGCGGTTGCCAAAGCATCCAGATTGGAAGCATTGCCAGCTTTGGTAACTTTTTCAGCAATCATTTTTGATTTCTTTTCGCGGCGGGCATCAAACATTACCTGATCCTTCACCTGCTCGATTGTGGAATAACCTTTCTCACGGATTTCGGTGAGCTTTGCAATGGTAAAACGATTATTGAAATCATACACCTTTGAGATATCACCTACATTGGCTTTAAATGCCCACTGTACCAGCTCGCGTGAATTTTCAAGCGGGCCTACCTGGCGTGAACTTGAAAGAATATTAGCTTCAGTAAGCTTGGTGAGATTTTGATCTTTCACACCCTTATCAAAAGCATCAGCAGTAGTATTCTTCAAGCCAAAATCATTGGCCTTATTGAACACAGCCTGATAGGTTTTGCTGCTTGGCTCGATTTTGCGATCCACATACACCACTTTCACCTGGCGGCTTCCCGCACTTTGATTGGTAATGTCTATGATGTGCACACCAAACTGTGTTTCAACAATCAATTTATCTCCGGTCTTATTCTGGAATGCTGCATCGTTGAACTGCTTCACCATCATGCCTGGTCCAAACCAGCCAAGATCACCGCCTTTCATTTTAGCAGCTTCGTCGGTAGAATAAAGGAAATTGAGCATGACAAAATCCGCACCGCCGCGAATTGCTGTAAGAATACTATCGGCACGCTTCATGACAGCATCTTTTCCGGCAGGATCGTCCAGCTTAAGAAGAATATGACGGGCCTGAACGGAATCGGGAAGTATACGGCTATCAGAAAGTTTTGCAAGGCGGAACATGTTATTCTCTTCATAAGGACCAACAACGGTACCTGCTGCAGAAGTAAACATTACGGTATCCAGCGCTACTGGCAATGCACCTTTCTTCGTGTATGCGCCATCGGCATAATTATCACTGTTTAGTTTCACAAAAGCGCTGTCGTTTGTGGCTGCAGCAAATTCAGCTTTAAGGTCTTCAATTTGCTTACGTGCTTCGGCGCGATCAATATCGGTAGGCTGAACATCAAAAGTGATGTATTCAATGCTGCGGGAATCTTCCTGCTTGTAACGCTTCAGGTTACGATCATAAACCGCCTTCAGCTCCGCGTCAGAAACAACCACTGATGAATCCGAAATGCTGGTATAAGGCACCATCACAAAACGAATATTCATGGTTTTATTACGGGCTTCGAATTCGTTTTTCGCCTCAGCAGTAGTTACGTACAGTCCCTGCTTGATAAGGTCGTTATATTTCTGGGAGAGACGCTCCTGCTGAATACTTTTTTCGAAGGCAACCCATTGAGCCGCGGTACGGCCTGTTGGGTCATTCCCCATATTTTTCAGGAAGTTGATTACTGCAGCCGGATTGAATTGCTTGGTGTTAGGATCCGTAAAAGCCTGCACAATTTGCGGATGCGGATTTTTCCCTTTCACCATGTCCAGCAATTCTTCAGGGGTAACAGTAAGGCCGATTTTATCATACTGGCCACCCATTACTTCATCGGTGATGAGCTGATTGAAAGTTTGTTCACGCAACTGCTCCGTCAGGTTCTGATCAACCGTATTGGTCTGGCTGTTGAGTTTGTAATTTTCAATGGTTGTCTGAACCTTTGCTTCAAAGTCCTGAACATTGATTTTCTTGCCACCGATAACGGCAACAGTAGTAGTATCTCCGCTAAACAGACCCTGATTGTTGGAAAGGAGATCACCTAAAATGAAAGCCACGAGACTAAAGCCGATAATGCCGATGAGCAAGCCGGCTCTGCCTCTGATTTTACTAATAACTGCCATAACTGCTGTAGATTACTTATTTGAGGGTGCGAATATACGACACCTCATTGATCTCTGAAAGCGAAAAAACGGGATTCTTACGGGCTAAAATCAGGATTTCTGCTGTTCCTTTTCCATCTGGATGCGCTGGCGCCGCCGAACCACCCAGAACAGGAGGGCCACCAGCGTAAGAAGGAAAAACCAGAGGGCGGCACCAAAGTTTTCCGACCACCACTTAAACCCACCCAGACTGAGTCCGAGCAACGCTATACAGAGCCATGAAAGTTCCAGTATACGCAGCATGTGAGCTATTTTTTAACGGTGATTCTTCCTTTCACATTAAAGATTCTGTAACGGGTAAAATCCTGATTGGCCTCAAAGCCATCACCAAAGATAATTTCTTCTGCGGTTGTAATTTTAACAAACCTGTCGCTGGAAAGCAACTCATTTTGTTCATCCCAGACCAATTTCTCGGTATTTATCTGCTCCCCCTTGGTGTTCACCACCACCACATCTTCTCTGGCTTCCCACGTCTTTTTGGTTACATCCTGAACAGCATACCTAGCGCTAAGGTGAGAAATCACCCGAAGGCTGTCATCAAAAAATTCAATGTTCATCCCTTTGGGCAACTCTGTGAGCGGCTTGGGCTCCGTATACCGGCGAAGCACAGGGGCAGAAACCTTCACTTTTACCCGGCCTGAATCGCTATAAAGGGTTACCAGATTCCGGATTTCTTCTGAAGGACCGTCGCCTCTGACCGTAATTCTGGCAATTTCCGACTGATCATTCTCGCAGGAATAAACCAGGGTAAGGATCGCAAGTATCAGGATACCGCGGCCGGCCTGCTTAATCATATTTACGCTTCCGGAACCAGTCTTCATTTAGTGTAACGCCAAATTGCAGACGGAAATAACGCTCCCTCACCAGGTTGTTGTCGAGGGTGCCCCGCTGACCCGCCTGCAGGGTAAAGTTAATCATCGACTGGTACGATTTCCTCAGAGGCAATCCCACACCGGCAGTAATTCCAATATCATTGAGCTGAGTACTGCGCAGGTCGAGAAAAGTCTGATTGTAATAGAATCCAGCACGGTATTGCACCCGTTCAAGAAACTCCAGGCTTTTTTCGTCCGGAGTAATTCTGCCGCCGGCTGAAACCCTGAAACTATTAGCTAGCGAATCCCTTCCGGAAGGCGACTTATAAGTACTCCAGTCCTGGTAAACAAAATCAGATAAAAGCACCCACTTTTTGCCTTTGGCCAGAGCGGCTCCAAAGCCCACATACATAGGCAAAGTGGTAACACCTTTCTCATCTAATTTATAAACTATAGTATCGCGAACGCTCTCAACACCGGCAATTCCACTGCTATAATTCACCCACTCCACAGTAGAAAATGTCTTTACGGATACGGCCGGAGCACCGGTGAGCCCCAATGATAAATGGTAATTATTTTTCAATGGCTGCTGCCAGTGAAAACCCAGCTCATAATAAAAATCAGCCAGTCGGTTTTCCTCCTTGTAGCGGGTATCAAAAAAAGTAAAATTATCGAACTCGATGCGGCTTGTGGTATTGACAGTTCCGAAGAGATAACTGAAGTTGGCTCCGGCAGTAAGGTGCTTGCCCACTTTAAATCCTGTTCCGATAAAATAACGGTTATACCCTCCATCACCAGTAAAAGAAGAAGTATATCTACCGCTGCTATCCAGCTCACGGGATGATTCCACCTGATAGCCGGTAGCGGAGTACGGAATCAATCCGAAACTTAAACCCACACGATCTCTTTTGATAGGAAGGCCAAACGACAGATAAGAGAAATTAGCATTGTTCTTATTAATCCGCTCCTCATTCTGTGCAACCTGTCCATACTCACCCTGAAAAGCGAATTCAAAAACCGTGAGTGTATCGTAAGCATAAGTGGCCGGATTGGAAAAATTCAACTTTCCAACCCCATAATCGGCAATCGAAGTCCCCCCCATGGCCTGCTGATGGGCATAACCGGTAAAGATCATGTCACCGGGACCAAATCGGCTATAAGGAGAAAGGGTGGCTGTTTGGGCATTGACCTTCCCGGCGAAAACCAGTGATAGTAACCCTGCAGCCAGGAGGATATTGCGAATCATTTTCAAAGTTGAAGAAGGATGGTATTCAAACCCTCCAGTGTTAGTGCAGGGGCTGCAAAGATGCGGGATTTCAGTTTACCGTAAAATAATGCATGATCTCCTCCTGTGAGAACGCACTCTATTTCGGGATAACTCTTCGTATAACGTGCAATTATGCCATCTATTTCAGCCAGCATTCCGTTTATAACACCGGAATGGATGCTTTCGGCCGTAGTTTTTCCGGTAAGATGCATCTCCTCAGCGGGTTCAAGCAAAGGCAATTTACCTGTATAGGTATGCAAAGCCTTATACCGCATGCCCAATCCCGGAGAAATAGATCCACCGGCATAGGCTCCTTCTGCCAACAAAAGATCATACTTAATGCAGGTACCACAATCCACAACCAGCACATTTTTACCGGGAAACCGGCTCAGAGCTCCGGCAACATTCGCCAGGCGGTCGGCACCAAGAGTCAGTGGTGTAAAATACTGGTTATCAAAGGGAAGCCTTGTTTTACCGCTGAGATGATGGACCGGTACATAAAAGGAATTCAGGAAATCGGGATCCTTATCCCGCACCGAAGCAACAAGGACCTGATCGGGATTGCCGGGGTGATGAAAATACTCTTCCGGGAGCTTACCGGCTTCAGGTATCATTCTGACTTCCAGGAGTTCCTTTCCCATGAACCAAGCGGCTTTGATCGCTGTGTTTCCGATATCGAGGACTAATTGCACCGGACAAAGATCAGTTTATTCATATTAATTACAGGAAACAGGGAGAGGAGCTTTGATTTGCCAAAATTGTTTTACTTTTGCGCCCTCATCCCGGTGATGTAGCTCAGTTGGTAGAGCAAAGGACTGAAAATCCTTGTGTCGACGGTTCGATTCCGCCCATCACCACAACCGAACCGGGTTTTAAATTTATTCGCAGGACACTGATGAAGATTGCCGAGTCAAGATATCGCAAGGTCCTTCTGATCGATGATAATGAAATTGACAATTTCATTAACGAGCGAATGATTACATCCAGTCATTTTTCCACTGCTGTGGAGGTTCATAACTCTGCCGATAAGGCACTAGATGCGCTCCGCAACCTTTCTGAAAACAGTGAGATACCGGAAATAATTTTTCTGGATCTGAATATGCCAGTGAAGGACGGTTTCGCGTTTTTAAAGGAATACGAATTGCTCCCGGACTTCATCCGAAACACCAGCCGAATTGTGGTTCTTTCCAGCAGTATCAGTCCTGAAGATATTTCCCGGGCCAGTACCAACCCACATGTTTTTAAATATGTGAACAAGCCGCTCAGCGAGAAATACCTCGAGGCGATTATTCTCTAATTACATTTCTGGGGATTGATTTGATATACACGGAAAATTTTCCGGTGTCTGCCTTTTATTATTTGCACCAAACTATTTTGATTCACTCCTAAAGAGACTGCATTTACAACTACACCGGAATGCAGGAACAATTTTAGATAGACGATGAACTAAAAAGTAACCAGATATAATCGATAAATAAAAAAGGCTGCCTCATGAGACAGCCTCTTTTCTATAGTAAAGGAAATTTAATCTTTGATTGGGTTACTCATCCGACGGATGACATTCTCATCTGCTTTAACATAAGCAAGAACCGGGAATGAGCCATTGTTAATCACTTCAAACTCGCTCCACATTTCGGTCATCTTTTTCACCTTACGACGATAATCGGCAGGCTTCAAAGCGGTACGCAGTAATTTCATAAAATGTCGTGCCGATTCAAACTCTGACTCCTGCTCGCGGATCTGGCGCTTAAGGCTGGAAAGAATCTGCAAGCAAAGGCTGTCATCGCCCAACAGGCAGTAATTCAGTGCCTGGAACAACTTACAATCAACGTCTGTATAGAGAAACTGCTTCATCGAAAGCTGGTTGCGCAACTCGTTCATTTTACGGGCTGAACCATGGTAATCCTTCTGATAGAATTTTACCGTAGCGAGATATCTTTTGAAGCTGATATAATGATACGACTCCTGCATATCAATATCCAATTCCTTTTCCAGCTTTTCAGTACCATGAGTCAGGTGATCAAGGTTACCATCATGGAGAAACTTCTGAATTTTTGAACGCAGAAACTGCACAAGAAAAAAATGAAGCAGATGCTTCTCTGTCAAATCTTCGAGTTGTGTGTTAATTCGCTGAAGATAGAATTCTGCGCGCACGGTATTACCGGTACGCACATAATACTCGAAATACAACAGATCGGTAATACCCTTAAGATTCTGATAGAATGTATCGAGCGGATAATTTTCGAAAATAGCAGTGATTTTCTGAAGCACTGCTTCGATTTCCAGCTCACGCGACTTCAACCCATCAATCTTATGCGGAACATTGCAGAGATAATAAATACGGGCAATGTTGTACAATACATAAAGTCGGTGTGAATCATACAACTCGCAAATATTGGAAAATTCGCGCTTCATCATGATCACTTCTTCGAGATCACTTTCACGATAATTCAGCTGATACTCACCCAGTTTTTTGATAAAGCGGAAAAACATTTGCTCGGCTTTTGAAACAGCGAGTGAAAAAGCAACATGCTTGTTATACTTATTATCGAAGTAAGTATAATCCTCAGTGTGTAGATTCAATTGTGCCAGTGTTTTATACACCAGGATCAGTTCCGCATTCAGATCATATTCAATCAACTGCTTTTCAAGCTCACGAAGTGCACGGATAGAAAATTCGCGGTTGGAACCAAACAAGTGTGCGGGAACACGCGAAACTTCTTCCATTAGCTCCTGAATTGGATTCTCCACCTTTTTACTGAGAATGGAGGCAATCTTGGAATTCAAACGCGACTTCAGCGTATAATAAGCGCTGGGATTCACCTGGAGGATATCCATCATTTCACTGTCTTCAACATCCCTTGATCGGGTCGTTTCCAACACTAGAAATGGCTTATTGCGTTTCTTTCCTGAAACTTCCATCAGCAATTGCTGATATTCATCCTCGGTGAGTTTTTTGATGGTTTTATTGAGTATATCCATAATGCTGTATAGCTTAATAGGGTGAATGTTCAGGTCGTTCTTACGCCCGTTTTGCACAGAAGGTTCACCTCGCCGGGAAAAATTTTTATCGACCCTGAAATTCGCGAAAACGTAACCCGGGAAAGCTATACACCGTTCAAGGATCAGCCAATACCCTGTAAACAGACCTGAAACGTCACGTACAAAGGGCAAAAGCATTAAAAAACAAGCATAAAATCTAAAAACCTTACGTGCATTCCGGGCCTCCAACAAGCGTTTTGACTAATCAAGCTCCTATGGAGAAGGGTAGAAACGGCTAGAATTAAAAACGGATCTGTTACAATCTTACAATTGGAAGAGAATGCAACCTAATGCCAGCCTCCTGCGTAAAGATGCAAGTAAATTGAGATAACAAAAAACTGCTGAATATGAACACCCAGCTACATACGGAAGATTTTTACAAAACAATCCGAGAAAACAGAATGCTTATGTACTCTAAACCCAAACGCTATTTCAACCGCGACGAACAGCAAGGTTCAACCTTTCGCTTCCTGTTCCTGATTGAAACAATCGTATTCCTTGTGTTAATGACAATCACCACATCGAGTATGGCACAAACTGAGCGTCAGAACGCCATAGTTAGTGCAGCCGAAAACCAGTCGGCGGTAAACATCTACAACTACAACACCATTTACAACAGCGGCAAAGTATTCCTCAGCTGGACTTCCAAAAACGAACAGGAAGATTGCGTGTATGTAATAGAGCGTTCACCTGACGGACAGGCATTTCAGTCGGTTGGTGTAAAAGAAGGTATCGGTTCTGAAATCGAACTGTACTACAGCTGGATCGACAAGGCTCCTCCTGCAGGTTTTGCCTACTACCGTGTAAAAAAGATAACCAAAGAAGGATCTCAGCTTTATAGTGCCGTTAACGCGGTAATCAACCAAGCCTCAAACTTCGAGAACTACGCTCAAGGCGAACCGGAGAAATAATCTCCGGTTTACCTTTTTCTCTGCCCACCTCAAAACCAACCAACCGCCAAAACCTATACGAGTGATATGCACATTCTCCTCCCTCTACGGAAGCAGGGAATTATTCAACTAGCAATTGCAGTAATCTGCAGTATTCAGTTGCATGCGCAGGCACCGGTAGCGGCTTTTACAGCAAGCGTTACGGACGGTTGCGCCCCGCTCCAGGTATCTTTAACGAATGCATCAACCGGTGTAATTTCCTGTCAGTGGGTATTCGGCAACTCGAATAGTTCAACACTGCTCAATCCTTCCACCGTTTATAATAACCCGGGAACCTACACTATCACACTGATCGTTACAGGCACCGGTGGACAAAAAGACACGGCTACTGCTGCTATCAATGTAGTGAGTGATCCCATTGCAGATTTTACAGCTGTAATAAATGGCCAGTGTGCCGGAACCAATACAGTTCAGTTTACCAATACGAGTCAGTTTTCAGCCAGCTATATTTGGGACTTTGGTGATGGATCAACTTCTAATGCAATAAATCCGGCTCATACTTACACAATTGCCGGAACCTTTGCCGTTAAATTAATTGCGGTAAGTCAGTACGGATGCCAGGGACTCGTAACCAAAAATAGTTTTGTAACCATCCATCCGCTTCCGGTAATAGCTTTCAGTACCTCTGTAACTTCTTCGTGCAGTATTACAACTCCTTTCAATTTCACTTCAAGCGGAAATAATATTTCTGTATGGAACTGGAACTTTGGCGACGGCACAACATCCAGTGTTCAAAATCCGGTTCACCAGTATTCCGCAACGGGAACCTATCCAGTTTCACTGATCGTAACTTCCTCATTGGGATGCAGTGATACCCTTATCAAACCAAATTATATCACCATAGGCAACAGTCTTGTTCCTTCTTTTACCATGAACGACAGTGCGGGTTGCGGTCCTTTAACCATTAATTTCACCAGCACAGTTCCGAACGCAACCAGCTGGACCTGGAACTTTGGCGATGGGACAACTTCTGTTACCCCGAACACCTCGCATACTTATACCACACCGGGTAACTATACAATATCGCTGGCAGTTACCACACAAAGCGGATGCAATGGTTCTGTTAGCTACCCAAACCTTGTAACTGTTGACGGACTACCGACAGGAAATTTTACGGTGAGCAATGACTCTGGATGTGCACCTTATGGTGCAGTTTTTACTTTTACGGGTAGTGGTGCTTCCACTTACAACTGGACCTTCGGTAATGGATCAGCTGGAACCGGAAATCCAGTCACAGCCAATTACACAAACGCCGGAGTTTACAATGTTTCAGTTACCGCCGTTTCAGCCAATGGCTGTACTGCTTCCACAACAGTTAACAATGCAGTAACCGTATTGAAACCTGCCGGAAACTTTATTGCAACACCAAGAGCGGGTTGCCCGGGCACTACCGTACAATTTACACATTCCGGCTCTGCAGCAAACATTGTGAGCTGGCAATGGAATTTTGGCGATGGCACCAGCAGCACTCTGCAAAACCCAATTAAAACTTATAACACAATTGGCAACTACAATGTGTTCCTGGTAGTAACCAATTCATTTGGCTGCAAAGACACTTCCTATCGTGGGTCATACATCAAAATTACCAGTGGAGCAGTAGCTTATACTCCGCCAGACACCATCATGGTTTGTCAGGCCGGATCCGTTACACTCCTCGACCCTAGCACTGGAAGTAATTCCTGGAATTGGAACTTTGGCAATGGCACTACTTCCACCCTTCAAAACCCTGCTGTTACATACAATACACCGGGGTTTTATACAGTAACATTAACCACTTCCATGCCCGGTGGATGTTCGCAAACATTCAATCCATTTGCGATTATACAGGTAATTCCTTATTCACCTTTTCCGGTACAAATCAATACTACAACTACTTGTAAACCTTATGGCGTCACCTTTAACATAGCCACACCGAATATCAATGTTTATGCCTGGGACTTTGGCGATGGCTCCACCAGTTCACAGGCCTCCCCCTTGCATTACTACGCCAATGCAGGAACCTATACTGTAACATTAACCATGACCGTTGGTGCGGGCTGTATTGAAACAGCGGCAACTACGGTGACAGTTGGACATGCCAATCCAATTCTGGCCAGCCAGACCGATGCCTGCATCAACACTACAGTCAATTTTACCTGTACTAATGCTAGCGCTTTCAACTACATGAACTGGAATTTTGGTAATGCACTAGTAGCTGGAGGATCGAATGTTGCTACCTCCTACTCTTCAGCTGGCAATTACACGGTTCAACTAATTACCGTCGATACGGCAGGTTGTAGAGACACCTTTCCATTATCGATTACCATCAGTGATCCAATCGCAGCTTTCAGCAACAATCCCGTACATGTATGTCTCGGCAATGCTGTCAGCTTCAGCAACCTTTCACAAAACAGCAGCAGCTGGAGCTGGGACTTCGGTGATGGCATCACGGATACAACCTTTGCTCCTTCGCATACCTATGCAGCAGCCGGCACCTATACCGTAGTCCTTAGTGCTACAGAAAACACCTGCACGCATACCGTAACCCTTCCTGCAGCCGTATCGGTAGAAGACCCTCAGGTAAATTTTACGGCAATACCCAACGGACAATGCTTACCGGTAACAGTAAGCTATACCTCAACAACACCCGGAGCCGTGAGCTGGTTATGGCACTTTGGTGATGGTGATACTTCGATTCTGGCCAATCCTGTTCATCAGTTCAATACCGGACCTGCCGGACCTGTGATACTAACGGTTACGGATATGTACGGTTGCAATAAATCAGTTTCGCAGGCCAATATTAATTATTTTGCTGCAAGCGCCTCCTCCAGCAGTGCTGGCGGCTGTGCTCCGCTAACCATCTCCTTCACGGATCTTTCACAACAGGCCATTGCCTGGTTCTGGGATTTTGGTGACGGCACTACTTCCTCTCAACAAAATCCATCTCACACCTATATCTCCGACGGTATTTATTCGGTAATGCTGGTGTGCACCTTCCCGGGCAACTGTACGGATACCATTCTATACAACGGGATGATTACGATTAATACACCGGATGCCGACTTCTTCACGCCCACCCAGGCCGGCTGTTCTCCCTCACAAATCAGTTTTGTGAATCAGTCGAACGACGCCTCCACCTACCTCTGGAATTTTGGCGATGGAACCACCTCTGCCAATTTAAATCCGGATCACATTTATAATATCCCTGGTGTATACACCATTACACTTGTAGCCACCAATGCCTCAGGATGTGTTGATTCACTCGTTCGTCCTGACTATATCAGCATACCGGGAACCTATACTCAATTTAGTCTTTCCGGAATATCCAATTGTCAGGACTCCGAAGTGAGCTTCAATGACTCCTCCATTAACGCATCTGTCTGGGCCTGGGATTTTGGCGATGGTAATATTGGTAACACACAGAATCCCGTACACGTTTATCAGGATACCGGCTCCTACATAGTTACACTTATTACACAGGACTCAATTGGTTGCAGCTCCTCGTATACCTATCCGATGTCGCTTGTAATTAACCCGGTGCCGCGTGCTTCTGGCTACTCGAGCATCCTCAGTGGTTGTGAACCATTACCACTGCAATTCAACAACACCTCTAACGGAGCACTATCCTATCAATGGGAACTTGGTGACGGAACCACCTCAGTGCTCGACAGCCCTCCACACATTTACACTACGGCAGGAAATTATATACCGCGACTAATTGCCACCAATAACTATGGTTGTAAAGACACGTTCGATCTGGCACCGATTGAGGTTTTGCCTACTCCACTACCCGCATTCACCAGCGATACCATCTGGGGATGTGTTGGTTCAACTATCCAGTTCAATGATCTGACAATGAATGCCAGTAATCCAACATGGTATTGGGATTTTGGTTTTACAAATTCAACTGTGCAAAATCCCGCTATCACATTCGTCACACCGGGCATATACAATGTTATATTTACTATAACCAGCGACAATGGCTGTACAAATACAGTGAGTCAAAATGCTTACATTGAAATATTCGATAGCATTCCCCCCTCTGAAACTCCCGTATATTCAGTGAGTGTTGTAGACGATACAAGCATTGATATTACCTTTGAAAATCTGCCGGTTAAAGACTTCGGAAAATATTCTATCTACCGCTATAATGCCAGCACATCAGCCTATCAGCTGATCCAGGTACTGAACAGAAATACTATTAACCTGGCAAACACTCTGACTTACAGAGATACCGGTCTTGATACAAAAAACAATTCCTATACTTACCGAATTCAAACAACGGATTTATGCGATTATGAACTCCCCTTCAATAATCTGGAAGAATACAGCAGCATCAATGTAACAGCAGTCACAGCCTCTACTAATTTATATGTAAGCTGGACGCCCTACACCGGTTGTACATTTTCAGAGTACGAAATCTACCGCCGACAAGAACCAAACGGAACCTTTCAGTTAATTGGAACAGTTGACTCCAGCACCCTCGAATTTCTTGACACAACCCTCTACTGCCCCTACGTTTACACTTATCGCATCCTTGCAAAAAGTTTATGTGGAAGGAATTACTCGGCATGGAGCGACACTTCATCAGCACGGCCGGAAAATCCGATGGCAAACCAACAGGTAGAACTGACGAAAACCACAGTCATCAATAATAAGCAAACACTGACCGAATGGCAGCCGCCCGCAATTCTTCCAAACCGGGTGAGCGCCTATATGGTACTTCGCGGAATTGATGGAAATACGGCCGCGCCCTATACCCTGCTGCCTGCCTTTGCCACCTCGTATATGGATGATTCGGTGGATATTAACGCACACAGTTACAGCTACTTTATCATTTCGGTAAACGACTGTGATCTTCAGGGTATTATCAGCAGGGAAGGCAAATCCATTTTACTCGACGGCTTCTGGTCCAATTATCAGACCTTTCTGAAATGGACTCCCTATGAAAAATGGCCTTCAGGAGTTCAGCAATACATCATTGAAAAGCTTCAGGACGATGGAAGCTGGCTACCGGTTAAATCAACTTTCGGAACCGAAACAAATACGGTACTGGATGAGTGATTTAAGCTAAAAACTACCGCAGGGCAGACGAAAGCTTTGTAGCTTTGCAAAACTGTATGCCAAGGCCCCTGGTATTATTCTACCTTCTCGTTTTTTATATACTCTTCCAATTCAGCTGGTGGGCCTATCTTTTATTGGATCTAAACCGGGAAGTGTATCAATACCGTATTGAGTTGCTGCACCAGGTCCATCAAAATGATGCAGTGGCTGTAGCCGAAGAAGATCTTTTCACCAAAGCGCTGGAAAAAAAGTGGGCGATGATTCTGGGAGAAGGAGCCGTGTTTCTTAGTCTGCTCGTTTTTGGAATTTATCAGACCCGCAAAGCCCTGACGCATGAATTCAGGCTGGCCCGACAGCAAAAAAACTTTCTGCTATCTGTTACACACGAATTCAAATCTCCGCTGGCTGCAGTCAAACTCAACCTGCAGACTTTACTGCGTCGTGATCTGGACCGGAATAAACATGAGCAATTATTAAGAAGAGCGCTGTCGGAAACCGACAGGATTAATCTGCTCGTTGAAAACGCCCTACTTGCAGCCCGCTTTGAAAATCGCAGTTATGAATTGTACAATGAAGAACTTGATTTTTCGGCGCTCATGGAGGAAATATTCAATGATTATCAGTCGCGTCAGGATGGTAAACACCACTTATCAGAAAATATTGCCAGAGGAATTACTATTAAAGGAGATCGTTTTGCATTACATTCGGTCATCAACAACCTGCTTGAAAATGCCGAAAAATACTCTCCGGAGGAGACGAAAGTCCAAGTATCGCTGACAACATCCGGCAATGATGCTGTATTAAGTATTTCTGATGAAGGGGCTGGAATTCCGCAAAATGAAAAAGCGCGTATTTTCCAGAAATTCTACAGGCTGGGAAATGAAGATACACGCAGAACAAAAGGAACAGGGCTTGGACTGTATATAGTTTCCACCATTGTACAAATGCACAATGGCAGAATCCAGATTCGCAACAACCAGCCGAAAGGTTCGGTATTCGAAATTTATCTTCCCCTGGTTCAGCGTAAAAAAAATTAAAAGGAATACTTTAATCATTCAGCAAAGCCGGATCCATGAAAAAAACAGCACTGATCATTCTTGATGGCTGGGGCATTGCGGAAAAAACTGCAGCCAATGCTATCACTGCAGCGAAAACTCCGGTGATGAATAAACTGAATGAAACCTATCCCAGCACTACCCTGCTTACCTCCGGAGAAGATGTTGGTTTGCCGATTGGACAGATGGGCAATTCAGAAGTTGGGCATCTGAACCTCGGTGCAGGCAGAGTGGTTTGGCAGGAGCTTGCGAACATTAATAAATCCATTCGCGAAAGAACGATCGATCAGCAGCCGGCATTAGTTGAAGCGCTAAACAAAGCGAAACGTGAAAATCGCGACTTGCATTTGATGGGCCTGGTTTCAGACGGTGGAGTCCACTCGCACATTGAACACCTCATGCATTTGTGTACGCTGGCACATGAATATGGCCTGCAAAACGTGTTTATCCATGCCTTTACTGACGGTCGGGATACGGATCCGCAAAGCGGCATTCACTATCTGGAAAAACTACAACAGCATCTTAATCATACCACCGGTAAAATAGCCAGCATCTGCGGTCGCTATTATGCGATGGACCGAGATAAGCGCTGGGAGCGCATAAAAAAATCATACGACTTGCTGGTAAACGGTATCGGAACGCTTAGCAATAGCTGGAGGGATGCCATGCTGGATTCTTATCATCGAAAAATAACTGACGAATTTATTGAACCCATCATCGTTGCCGGTGAGGATGGTCGCCCCGCAACAGTAATAAATCCGGACTCCGTAGTAATTTGCTTCAACTTCCGGACCGATCGCTGCAGGGAGATCACGATGGCACTTACGCAGCAGGATTTCCCTCAACACAGCATGTTTAAACTACCGCTGCATTACGTCACCATGACCAGTTATGATGACAGCTTCCAAAATGTGGAAATCATTTTCGAAAAAGAAAATCTCACCAATACTTTAGGAGCCATCCTTGAATCTGCCAATAAAACGCAGTTGCGCATTGCAGAAACCGAAAAATATCCGCACGTAACATTTTTCTTTTCAGGAGGTCGCGAAGTGCCTTATAAAGGAGAAAACCGCATCATGATTTCCTCCCCCAAAGTTGCTACCTATGATTTGCAGCCGGAAATGAGCGCTCAGGAAGTAACGGCTGCTGTTGTGAATGAAATGCATACCATCAAACCCGATTTTATTTGTCTGAATTTTGCCAATGCAGATATGGTTGGACATACTGGCATATTTGATGCAGCGGTAAGAGCCGTTGAAACTGTGGATAGTTGTCTTGGAAAAGTAGTGGATGCCGGTGTAAGCGAAGGATACGAACTGATTATTATTGCGGATCATGGCAATGCAGACAAAA
>Ga0315906_10002418_pt1 | contig 26107 bp, 20 predicted proteins | sample LakEriMetagenome_4_FD_203526 | JGI IMG/M metagenome (GOLD analysis project Ga0315906, IMG submission 203526) | Freshwater fungal communities from buoy surface, Lake Erie, Ohio, United States - Buoy 2 MA122 | ecosystem: Environmental > Aquatic > Freshwater > Lake > Lake biofilm | place: USA...
TCGAGAACGCCATCGTGCTCGATGATTCAAAGATATTGAACGAGGGCGGTCTCCGTTACGAGGACGAGTTCGTCAAGCACAAGATCCTCGACGCGATCGGCGACCTCTATCTGCTCGGCTACAGCCTTATCGGCGAGTTCACCGGCTTCAAGTCCGGTCACGGACTCAACAACCGTCTGCTGCGCACGCTGCTCGCGGACACCGATGCCTGGGAGGCGGTGGTCTTCGAGCGTCCCGAAGATGCGCCGATCTCTTATGTGCGTGCGCCCGTCCTCGCTGCGGCAGGCTGAACCCGCACCGCCCAACGGCTGATCCCGGGGCTCGCCGCCTGCACGGCCTCCCAATGTTCCGCGAGCGCGAACCGCAGCCGTGCGGACCATGCGGCGGACTCGGCGTATACCGTCAAGCCGCCCTCCCGCTCGACGATCTGCGTGACCCGCGCCGCCAGTTCGGGCGTTAGACGGGCCCCCAGGAACTCGCGCCAGAAGGCTTCGCGCCCCGTCTGACGCCGGATGGCTTGTTGCAACAGCCCGCTTCCAGACAGCAAATCATTGATACTATTGGGTTTTTTTGCGGGACGTTGACGCGCCGGCCGGCGGATTACCTTCGATGGGTTGTGTCGGTCGGGGGGTTTCGGCATAGTCGCGACTCTTTATCGTTCGGGCGGCCGGGGTCGGCTGGCCTCGCTCAGGACATCGGGGGTAACTATGCCATCGTCCAAGACGGCGGACCGCAGGTTCCGCTGGGCTTCCCCGTCGGAGCCCCGAAAGTGAGCCTTTCGCTGCTGTGGCAGCGGGCGTCGGGCGTCGTCCGCGTCGAACTCTCCTCCCGACTCATGCTCGGTGGGCTGGTATGCGGCGTCATGGTGCTGCTCGGCAGCGTCTTCGTCGCGGGCGTCTCGCTCGGGCAGCGAGCCCATTCCCTCGATGGCAGTCCGGTCAGCCTCGCGCGCGCGGCGATCTTGCAGAGGACTGAAGTCGCCGAGCTGCGTCAGCAGCTGCAGGAGCGCGTCGATGCGCTCGCAGTGCGCATCGGTCAGGTCAACGCCCATGTCTTGCGGCTCGATGCGCTCGGCAAGCGCGTCGCCGAACTCGCGGACCTCGATTCCCGCGAGTTCGATTTCGGGACCGCGCCCGCGACCGGTGGCCCGGAAGAGTCGCCTGGCCAGCCCGTACAAGCACCCGATATCACCCGTCTCATCGACGATCTCGAAGGTCGTCTGGAGCAGCGTACTTCCCAGCTCGGCGCGCTCGAGCGGGTGCTGCTGCGTCAAGAACTGCGCGAACAGATCGTCCCGGACGGTCGACCGGTGTTGCGCGGGTTCCTTTCTTCCGGGTTCGGTTGGCGCCAAGACCCCTTCACCGGGCGCTCCGCGCTGCACAAGGGCATCGATTTTGCGGGCAACCACGGCGATGCCATCATCGCGGTCGGCGCCGGTGTGGTGAGTTTCGCGGGCGTGAAGGAAGGCTACGGATACACCGTAGAAGTCACCCACGGCGACGGCTATGTCACCCGCTACGCCCACAATTCTCGCCTCACGGTGCGGGTCGGTGATCTGGTCGCCCGTGGCCAGCAGATCGCCCGGATGGGTTCCACCGGGCGATCGACCGGCACCCACCTGCATTTCGAGGTGCTGCGCAACGGCGCGCCCGTCAACCCGCTGGCCTACATCGGCGGTTGATCCTCAGGGCTTTGGCCATCCAGCGGCTGCCCGCGCACCTCCCGGGGCTTGCAATCCTGCGTGCCGGCCGCATAACCCCGTAGAATACTGCTCCTTTTTCCTGGGGTCCCCCTCGCGTGCTCAACCTGCTTACCCGCCTCTTCGGCAGTCGTAACGACCGCCTCGTCAAGGCCTCCTTGCGCGAGGCGCACGCCGCGACCTCATTCGAGCCAGCGCTGCAAGCCCTGTCCGACGAGGCGATCGGCGCCAAGACCGCTGAGTTCCGGTCTCGGCTCGCCGCTGGAGAGGCCTTGGACAAGCTCGCGCCGGAGGCCTTCGCCGTGGTGCGTGAGGCCGCTCGTCGTACCCTCGGGATGCGGCACTTCGATGTCCAGTTGGTCGGCGGTCTCGCCTTGCACCGTGGCCGCATCGCGGAGATGCGCACCGGCGAGGGTAAGACGCTCATGGCGACCCTGCCCGCCTACCTCAACGCCTTGCCGGGGCAGGGCGTGCATGTCGTCACGGTCAACGAGTATCTCGCGCAGCGCGACGCCGACTGGATGGGCCCCATCTACCGGTTCCTCGGCTTGACCGTCGGTGTCATCCGCAACGGGCAGTCGACGGACGAGAAGCGCGCGGCTTACGCCTGCGACATCACCTACGGCACCAACAACGAGTTCGGTTTCGACTACCTGCGCGACAACCTTGCGTTCCGTCTGGACGACCGCGTGCAGCGCGCGCTCTCGTTCGCGATCGTCGACGAGGTCGACTCCATCCTCATCGACGAAGCGCGCACGCCGCTCATCATCTCGGGGCCGGCCGAGGAGAGCACCGAGACCTATGTCGCCATCAACCGTCTGGTGCCGCGACTCGAGCGCATGCAGGGGGCGCCGCCGGGGCGCGACGAACCTGAAGGTCCCGGCGACTTCTCGGTAGACGAGAAGCAGCGCCAGGTGCACCTCAGCGAGGCCGGGCACGAACGCGTCGAAGCGCTGATGATCGGCGCGGGCTTGCTGCGCGAGGGCGAGAGCCTCTACGACCCCTCCAACATCCGGCTGATGCACCACTTGAACGCCGCGCTGCGCGCCCATGCGCTGTATCGGCGCGATGTCGAGTACATCGTGCGCAACGGCGAGATCGTCATCGTCGATGAGTTCACCGGACGCACCATGCCGGGACGGCGTTGGTCCGAGGGCTTGCATCAGGCCGTCGAGGCCAAGGAAGGCGTGAGGGTCCGCGAAGAGAACCAGACCATCGCGTCGATCACCTTCCAGAACTACTTCCGGCTCTACAAAAAACTCTCTGGCATGACCGGCACCGCGGACACCGAGGCGCCCGAGTTCATGCAGATCTACGGGCTCGAGGTGATGGTCATCCCGACCCACCGCGCGATGGTCCGCAAAGACCACCCTGATCTCGTGTTCCTCAACCAGGAAGACAAGTACCGGGCGGTGGTCGAGGACATCCGCGATTGCGTCGAGCGCCAGCAGCCGGTGCTGGTCGGTACCGCTTCGATCGAGAGCTCGGAACTGCTCTCCGGGCTCCTGCAGAAAGAAGGCGTCGCGCACGAGGTGCTCAACGCCAAGCAGCACGAGCGCGAGGCGCACATCGTCTCGCAGGCCGGCCGCCCCGGCGCGATCACCATCGCGACCAACATGGCAGGTCGCGGCACGGACATCGTCCTCGGCGGAAACCTCGAAGCCGAGCTCCTGGCGTTGCCGCCCGAGGCCGACGAGGCTGTCCGCGAGGCGACGCGCAGCGCTTGGCAGCAGCGTCACGACGCCGTGCTCGCCGCCGGCGGTCTGCACATCATCGGCACCGAGCGCCACGAATCGCGGCGTATCGACAACCAGCTGCGCGGCCGCTCCGGCCGCCAGGGTGACCCGGGTTCCTCGCGCTTCTATCTGTCGATGGAAGACAACCTGATGCGCATCTTCGGCGACCCGAACTTCACCAAGCGCCTGTTGTCGGCCGCCGGCATGCAGGAAGGTGAGGTCATCGAGAGCCGCATGCTCAGCCGACGCATCGAGACCGCACAGCGCAAGGTCGAGTCACACAACTTCGACATCCGCAAGCAGCTGCTGTTGTTCGACGACGTCGCCAACGACCAGCGCAAGGTCATCTACCAGCAGCGCACCGAGATCATGGGTGCGACCGATCTCGGCACTGCCGTGCGTGGCATCCAAGCGGACGTGGTCGCCCGCATGCTCGATCAGGCCTTGCCGCGTAACGTGCCGCGTGAGGACTGGGACCTCGATGGCCTGCGTGATGGTCTGCGCAAGGATTTCTTCGTGGACATCGATCCGGCAGCTTGGCTCGCCGCCGAGCCGGCCATGGACGAGCAGACGCTGCGCGGGCGCGTACAGGACGCGGTGGCTGCCGCCTACGACACCAAGACCGCCCGTTTCGGCCCCGAGTTGGCGCAGCATCTCGAAAAAGATGTCGTCCTGCGCACGCTCGACCAGCACTGGCGCGAACACCTGGCCGGTATGGATTACCTTCGTCAGGGCATCCACCTGCGCAGTTACGCGCAGAAAGATTATCGGTACGAGTACAAGCGCGAGGCCTACGAACTCTTCAGTGCGATGCTCGATCGCGTGAAGTTCGACACCGCCTCGGTGCTCGCGCGCATCGATGTGCGCAGCGAAGCCGATCTGCAGCGCGAAGAGGAAGAGCGGCAGCGACGGTTGCTGGCAGCCTTGCAGACGCAGCACGCGGATGCTCAGTCGGCGCTGGTGTCTGCGCCGCCCGCCGAGGCGGCTGCCTCGGGCGCGACCGAGGGTACGCAGGAGCCGTCCGTCGTGCGCAATGAGCGCAAGGTCGGCCGCAACGAGCCCTGCCCCTGCGGATCAGGCAAGAAATACAAGCAGTGTCACGGGCAGCTGGAGTAAGCGACGCCGCGCGACCGGTCGTGCCGGTCGTGGCCGCGGCGCTCGTGGATCGAGCGGGCGCGGTGCTCATCGCCCAACGCCCACCCGGCAAGCATCTGGCCGGACGTTGGGAGTTCCCCGGGGGCAAGGTCTCGGACGGCGAGTCCGATCTCATCGCCCTGGCGCGCGAACTCGCCGAAGAGCTCGATGTCGATCTGTCGCGCGAGGCAGGTCCGCCTGAGCATCTGCTCACGCTGCGCCATGACTATCCCGACCGCTGCATCGAGTTGCGCTGCTTCCTCGTGCCACACTTCATCGGCGTCGCGCGGGCGCTCGACGGTCAACGCTTGAAGTGGGTCGCGCCGGCGGCGCTCGGCGCCGAGGACATCCTCGAAGCGGACCGGCCGTTCATCGAGACTTTGCAGCGACGCCTCGCTGCTGCAAGATGACCGGCATGGCAGTCGCCGATCCTGCGCAGTCTTTCGCCGTCCGCAATCCGCGCACCGGACTGACCGATCATCGTTTCGAGGCCCCGTCGGCCGCCGCGCTGACGGCGATGCTCACGGGGTTGCGAGCGGCACAGCCGGCGTGGGCCGCGGCGCCGCTCGCCCATCGCATCGAGGTGCTCGGCCGCTGGCGCACGGAATGGCTGTCGCGCCAGACCGAGATCGTCGCGGCGCTCGCCGCCGACACCGGTCGGCACCTGCTCGCGATCAGCGAGTTCCAGGCCGTGCTCGGCATGATCGATCGTTGGAGCCGGGCAGCGCCCGCTCTTGCGCAGGAAGAGGACTTCCGTTCCGCGACGCTGCCCACCATCAGCTATCGCTCCCAGTATGTGCCGTATCCGCTGGTGGGCGTCATCAGCCCCTGGAACTTCCCGGTTGCGCTCTGCTTCATCGATGCCGTGCCTGCGTTGCTCGCCGGTTGCGCGGTGTTCGTCAAGCCGAGCGAGGTCACACCGCGTTTCGTGATCCCCGCGATGCAGAGCATCGCCGCCGTACCCGAGCTCGCCGCCGTGTTCCGCCTGCAGCCGGGCGGCCGCGAGACCGGTGAGCAGCTCGTCGCCGCCGCGGATGTCGTCTGCTTCACGGGCAGCGTCGCCACCGGCCGCAAGGTCGCCGAGAACGCGGCGCGGCATTTCGTGCCGGCGTTCCTCGAACTCGGCGGCAACGATCCGCTGATCGTCACCGCGAGCGCCGACCTCGAGCGCGCCACCGATGTCGCGCTGCGCGCCACGTGTCTCGCCACCGGCCAGGCCTGTCAGAGCCTCGAACGCGTCTATGTCGACCGTCGCATCCTCGCGCCCTTCATCGAGAAGCTCGTCGCGAAGGCGCAGCGCGTCGAGCCCAACTGGCCGGACATCCATGCGGGTACGATCGGACCCTTCATCTTCGGCCCGCAGGCCGATACCGTCGCGGCGCAGCTCGCCGATGCCCGTGCCAAGGGCGCGCGCGTGCTCTGCGGCGGCGAGATCCTGGACCACGGCGGCAAGTGGTTGCGACCGACCGTGCTGGTCGATGTCGATCACTCGATGGCGATCATGACCGAAGAGACCTTTGGTCCCGTCATCCCCGTGATGCCCTTCGACACCGTCGAGGAGGCGATCGCGCTCGCCAACCATGGTGATTACGGACTGTCCGCGGCGGTGATCGCCGGCACCCTTGAAGAGGCCGAGGCCATCGGACGGCATCTCGATGCCGGCGGCATCAGCCTCAACGACGGCTCGCTCACCGCCATGTGCCACGAGGCCGAGAAACACTCCTTCAAACTGTCCGGGCTCGGCGGCTCGCGCATGGGTGCGTCCGGATACCTACGGTTCTTCCGCCGCAAGGCGCTGATCCGCCAGCACGGCGCGCCCGCGACCCTCGACAGCATCAACGAATCATTCGCACGGAGCTGAATATGAGCACCCAGGACCTCGGACTGCCGGACATCAGGATCGACCAAGACAGCCTCTACCGCGAGGAGACGTTCACGGACCGTCGCGCCGGTACGCTGCGGCGTCTCGTGCCCGTGCTCGCTGACGGGTCCCCGGATGCTGCGCGGCCGGTGCTCTGGCTCGGCCAGACGCAGCTGATGACGCCGGGTGGCGTGCTGCCGCTCGGTTTCGAGATCGACGCGCCGGATCTTGCCTCGGCGATCGAGAAGTTTCCCGAGGCCGTCAAGCAGGCGCTCGAGGACGCCATCGAAGAGGCGCAACAGATGCGCCGCGAAGCCGCCTCGCGCATCGTCGTGCCGGACGCTGGTGGCATGCCCTCCCCGGGAAAGATCAAGTTCCCCTGACGGTTGACCCTTCACCGGGGCTCCGGTATGGTCGCGCCATGTTGCGCCGTCTTCGAGCTTGGGCCGCCCGTGCACCGCGAGTGATCATCTCGCTGTCGCTCGTGGCGTTCGCCTTGCCGGCGCTCGCAGGTCCGCTCGCCTATTGCCTCGAGGGCGCCGAAGGGTCGCGCGTGGTCGCGGCAGCCAGCCATTGCGAGTCGATGACGGAGGCGACGGCGACCTCGAAGCGGGCGGCTACCGGCCACCTGCCGGCGATCGACGAGTCCGTCAACGCCGCGTCGGGCTCGGCAGGGTGGGCGCCGGTCATCCAGTCGTGTGGTCTGCTCGTCCACGACGGCGGCGTCGCGTCTCCGCTGGCCGATCTGCTGCCGTCACGCCTTGATGCGTACGGAGGCGACGCACCTGATCGATGTTCGATGTGCAGTCTCGCCGGTGCCATCGCCGGCCGCTCCGCTCGTCTGCAGATCTAGGCTGATCTCACCGCTGATGTCGAATGCCGGTCCCTCGCAGGGCCGCGTCCGAGTTACCGTGTCCGAGGTCTGCCATGTTCCGCTCCGTCCGTCCTGTCCCGATGTCCCGCATCCCGCGCGCTCGCCGTCTGGTGATCGCGTGTCTGTCATTGGCCGTCGCCACGGTCGCGTTCGCTCATGAGGGGCATGATCACGCCGAGGAAGAGGCGGGTGCTGTGGCCGTGCCGGTCGTCGCTTCCACATCGCCGGGCGGCATCGCCGGGCGCAGCGTCGTGGAACTCACCTCGGAACGCTACGAGGCGGTCGTGCAGTCGCATGGCGACCACCTCGACATCTGGCTCGATCGCTACGATACGAACGAGCCCGTCACCGGCGCCCGTGTGGCCGTGACGCTGGGCGAGGCGGTGGAAGTCGTCGCCGAAGAGGAGACGCCCGGTCAATACATGGTGCCCATCACGCCGTTGGCGCCTGGCGCGTCGGCGGCGCTCGTGCTCTCGATCCAGTCCGCCGCCGGCGACGATCTGCTGGGCGGCACGCTCACGGACGCCACGCTGCCGGCCGAGCCGCTCCTCTCGCGTCTGCTGCATGCGCTCGAGCACGGTTGGCGCTGGCTGCTCGGCGCGTTGATCGCGGTCGGTGCAGCGATCCTGGTGCTGCGCCGGCGTGCGCGTCGAGGCGATCGTTTCGCGCTCTCCGTCGGGGTGGTGCTGTGCGCCGCGACCTGGGCGTTGCATCCTGCGCCGCTCGGTGCGCATGAAGGTCACGAGCACGCCGATGAGCCCACTGCGCCGATGCTCGCAGCGACCACCGGCAGTCGGCCGGCGCGGCTCGCCGACGGCAGCGTATTCGTACCGAAACCCACGCAGCGCTTGCTGGAAGTGCGCACCGTACGGGTTCAGGAAGTCGATGTGTCGCGTTCACTGCGGCTCGCCGGCGAACTGGTCGGCGACCCGCGCGCGAGCGCTGTCCTGCAGACTTTGCAGGGCGGACGGGTCGCAGGCGAGGGCGGCTCATGGCCCGAGCTCGGTGCCCGCGTGCGTCGTGGGCAGGTGTTGCTGCGTCTCACGCCGAGCGGCTCGGGTGGCGAGCGTGCCGCGACGGCCGCCGATGCGGCGCGCGTCGAGGCCGAACTCTCGCAGGCGCGGGCAGATCTCGCACGGCTCGAGGGGCTTGCCGGAGTCGTGTCGCGCGCCGAGGTCGACACCCAGCGCAGCCGGGTCGGGAGCTTGGTGGCGCAACGCACGGCTTTGCGCGCGTCGCTGTCGATAGGCAGCGAGAGCCTCGTCGCGCCCATCGACGGCGTGATCGCCTCCATCGATGCAGGCCCGGGCAGCGTGGTGTCGCCGGGCGAGACGCTGCTCACGATCATCGATCCGGCGCGCATGTCCGTGGCGGCGCTGGCGTTCGAGCCCGTGACCGCCGGCAGCGTCTTGCGTGCCAGCGTCGTGCTGCCCGACGGCGGCACGCTCGAGGCGCGTCTCGTCGGCGTCGGCGCGCAGGCACGCGGCGGTGCCGTGCCGGTGCGGCTCGATCTGATCGGTGTGGCACCCGGTCTCGTCTCGGGCCGCCCCGTGACGGTGTTCCTTGAGCGCAGCGCCACGATGCGCGGCCTCGTCCTGCCGAGTGCCGCGGTGATCCGCGCGCCCAACGGTGAGCATGTGGTGTTCGAGAAGCTGGGTGCCGAACGCTTCATGCCCAGACCGGTACGCATCGAGCAGGTGTCGGCCGACCGCGTGGTCGTGCGGGAGGGCGTAATGCCGCAGGCACGGGTGGTGGTGCGTGGCGCGTCGCTCATCGGCCAGATCCGCTGAGTCGAACCCATGTTCAACCAACTCATCCTCGGCAGCCTCCGCCACCGCGTCGCCGTCCTCGCGGCCTCGGTGCTGCTCATCGGGCTCGGCGTCTGGGTCGTACCGCGATTGAATGTCGATGTCCTGCCCGATCTCAACCGCCCGACGGTCAACATCCAGATCGAGGCGCGCGGGCTGGCCGCAGAGGAGGTCGAGCAGCTCGTCACCGTACCTATCGAAGCGGCGATGCAGGGCTTGCCCGGCGTCACCCGCGTGCGCTCGACCTCGAGCCTCGGTCTGTCGTTCCTCTATGTCGAGTTCGATTGGGACGCCGATATCCATCGCGCGCGGCAACTTGTCGCCGAGCGTCTCGCGAGCGCCCAATCCGCGCTGCCCACGGACATCCGTCCGAGCATCGGCCCGATCTCCTCGATCATGGGCGAGATCATGTTGGTGGCGCTCGCCGGTCAGGACGCCGATCCGATGGTGCTGCGCGAGACGGCTGATTTCGTGCTGCGGCCGCGCTTGCTCGCCGTCCCGGGCGTATCGCAGGTGATCCCTCTCGGTGGGCTCGTGCGCGAGTATCGCGTGACGCCGTCACCCGCGCGCATGCGCCAGCTCGGCGTCACCCTAGATGACATCGAGACCGCGGTGCGCGGGTTCTCGGCCAATGGCGGCGGCGGCTTCATCGACGATCGTGCGCAGGAGTTCGTGATCCGTACGCTCGGTCGCGAGCGCGATCCTGCTGCGCTCGGCGGACTCGTGGTGGCGACGCGCGACGGCGTGCCGGTGCTGTTGTCCTCGGTCGCAGAAGTGGGGTTCGGGGCGCGTCCGCGTCGCGGCAGCGCCGGATTCGGGGGCGAGCCCGCGGTGATCCTCGGCATCCAGAAACAGCCGGGCGTCGACACCCTTGCGTTGACCCGCGAACTCGAGCGGACGCTTGCGTCGATCCGCAGCACCTTGCCGCCGGGGGTGACGACGCTCGCGGTGCAGTTCCGGCAGGCGACCTTCATCGAAAGCTCGATCGGCAATGTGCGAACGGTGCTCCTCGAGGCGCTGGTGATCGTCGGCATCGTGCTCTTCCTGTTCCTGATGGACACACGCACCACGCTCATCTCGTTGGTGGCGATCCCGATGTCGGTGATCGTCACCGCGATCGTCTTCTGGCTCGCGAATCTCTCCATCAACACCATGACCTTGGGCGGGCTCGCGATCGCCATCGGCGAACTCGTGGATGACGCCGTCGTCGGCGTCGAGAACATCCTGCGGCGGATGCGCGAGAACCGGGTCGCCGCACAGCCTCGATCGGTGCTGCAGGTGGTCGCCGATGCGAGCCTCGAGGTGCGCTCGGGCATCGTCTACGCCACCTTGATCATCGTGCTGGTGTTCGTACCGCTGTTCGCCCTGAGCGGCATCGAGGGGCAGCTGTTCGCGCCGCTCGGCGTCGCCTACATCGTCTCGATCCTCGCGAGCCTCGTGGTGTCGGTCACGTTGACGCCGGTGTTGTGCTACTACCTGTTGCCCTCGCTGCAGACCCTCGAGCGGTCCGAGTCTCGGGTGGTGCGCACGCTGAAGGATGCCTATTCGCGGTTGCTCGACCTCGCGTTGCCCCGCGGTCGGCTCGTGCTCGCGGTGGCGACGGTCGCGGTGTTGATCGGCACGATCGGCGCGTGGCGCTTGCCGAAGGCTTTCTTGCCGCCGTTCAACGAGGGCTCGCTCGTCGTCTCGCTGGCCTTCAATCCGGGTATCGCCTTGAGCGAATCGGAGCGGCTGGGTGCCGTTGCGGAGCGGCTGTTGAAAGGGATCCCGGAGGTCGTGTCGGTGAGCCGCCGTACCGGTCGCGCCGAACTCGATGAGCACGCCGAGGGCGTGCACATGAGCGAGATCGATGTGAATCTCAAAGAGAGCGATCGCGGCCGTGCTCAGGTCATCGAAGAGGTCCGTGGCCGGCTCGGGCAACTGCCGGGGTCGGTGTCCATAGGCCAGCCGATCAGCCATCGCCTCGACCATCTGCTCTCCGGTGTGCAAGCGGCGCTGGTGGTCAAGATCGCAGGCGATGACCTCGACACGCTGCGGGCGCTCGGTACGCAGGCCGAACAGTTGCTCGCGGGCGTGCCGGGGCTCGTCGACCTGCGGCTCGAGCGGCAGGTCCGCGCGCCTGAGATCCATGTGCGGGTCGATGAGGACGCCGCGCGTTTCTATGGCGTCACGCCGGCGGCCGTATCACGCCAGATGGAGCTGCTCGCCGGCGGTGACCGCGTCGCAGAGGTCATCGACGGTCCGCGGCGTTTTGCCGTCTCGCTTCAGTTGGCCGACACCGCCCGCACCCGCGCGGGTCTTGCGGAGGTGTTGGTGGACACGCCGCGGGGCGCCGTACCGCTCGCGAACCTCGCCCGCGTCGAGGAGTCGGACGGTCCCAACCAGATCCAGCGTGAAGACGGACGTCGGCGAATCGTCGTCTCGGGCAACATCGCGGGCGCGGGGGTCGATGAGGTCGTCGCCGAGATGGAGCGGCGGATGGCGTCCGTGACGCTGCCTTCCGGGTATTCGATCTCGATCGAGGGACAGTTCCGCGCGCGGCAGCAGGCCTCGCGCACGATCGGGCTGCTGTCGGTCGTGTCGCTCGGGCTCATCTTCCTCGTGCTCTATTCGCGTTACCGCTCGGGTGCGCTCGCGCTGATCATCATGGGCAATGTGCCGCTCGCCTTGGTCGGTTCGGTCGTCGCCCTCGCGCTCGCGGGTCTTGACCTCTCGGTCGCAGCGATGGTGGGCTTCATCACGCTCGCGGGCATCACCGCACGCAATGGCATCCTCAAGGTCAGTCACACCCTCAATCTTGTGTTGCGCGAGGGTCAGTCCTTCGATCGCGCCACCATCCGCCGTGCCTGTCTCGAGCGCATGACGCCGGTGCTGATGACCGCGGTATCGGCGGCTGTCGCGCTGTTGCCGCTCATGATCGGCGGCGACCAGCCGGGCAAGGAGATCCTGCACCCGGTGGCCGTCACGCTCTTCGGCGGACTCATCACCGCGACGCTGCTTGATGCGGTGGTGACACCGGTGCTCATCGAGCGATTCGGTGCGGCCGCGCTGGCGCGGCTGCGTGACCATAAAATTGATACGGGGAACCCCGCGGAGGCCTACTGATGCGTATCTCGACCCTCAAGGCTGTTTTCGCCGCGGTCATCCTCGCCCTGTCCGCGAGCCCAGCGCTCGCCCAGCAATGGGACATGACGGCGGGTGGCTACCACACCCATCTGATCTTCCACGACGACCGCTTCGAACTGCATCTGCACGACAAGGCGACCCATGGCATCGTCGACACCTCCAAAGGTCGCTACACCGCCACGCTCCTCTCGGGCGGCAAGACCACCGCGGTGCCGATCAGCGCGTCGAAGTCCGGGATCCTGACCGGGCGTCCTGTGCCGAAAGGCGAATGGGTGCTGTTGTTCCGCGTCGAGGCGCCGAGCCGCGCGCCGGTGCAGGTGCGCTACTCGTCCGGGATGGCCCGCAGCGGGCAGAAGTCCCCCGACAAGAAGAGCCAGGAAGGACATGTCCACGACCATCACTGATCCGCGGCGCGCTTCGATGCGGGTCCTTGTGCTGTGTGCCGTGTCGGTCATGTCTGCCGTGGCGGCGGGCGAGACGACAGTGCTCACGCTGGAGCAAGCGCTGGCGCGGGCTTCGGCGGAGGGCTCGGCAACCCTGGTCGCGGCCTCGGAGCGCGAGCGGGCGGTGGCACGCGCGCGGCAGGCACGCGCTTGGGAGAACCCGACGCTGTCGGTCGAGGTCGAGAACGTCCTCGGTCGTGGGCCATATCGGGACTTCGATGCGGCGGAGTCCACGGTGTCGTTGTCGCAGCCGCTGCCCCTCGGCGGTGGGCGTGGCGCGCGTGTGCGCGCTGCGCATTCGGACGAGAAGGCCGCCACGGCGGCGATCGCAGTCGCGGCGCTCGAACTGCGGCGGGATGTCGCCTTCGCCTATGCGGAGGCGATCGCAGCCGACCGTCTTGCGGGTATCGCACGCGAGCGCGCCGCGCTCGGTGCACAGACACGCGCCGCTGTGGAGCGGCGTCATGCGGCTGGGCTCGAGTCCGATCTGCAGCGCGCCCGGGTCGAGGTCGAGACTGCCGGCATGCAGGCCGACGCGAGACGCCGTGCAGCGGCGGCGCTCGCGCACCGCCGCGCGCTCGCATCGCATTGGCGCGAGGCGACGGTGACGGCCGCGCTCGACGAGGCGTGGTTCGATGCGGCGCCCGATGCGGCATTTTCTGCTACGCCATATCCGGTACCCGATACGGCGTCTACCCATCCGCGACTCGTCGTCGCCCGCGCGCGCGTCGAGCAGGCGAGGGCGGAACTCGAGGCCGCTCGGCGCGCCCCGTTCAGCGGAATCGAAGCCACCGTCGGCACGCGGCGGTTCGAGGACGCGCCCGGCGCCGATCGCGCTTGGGTGCTGGGTCTTTCGATGCCGCTGCCTGTCTGGGATCGTAACGAGGCCGGTATCGCTGAGGCGCGTGCCGCGCTGCAGGGCGCGGAGTTCGATCTCGAGCGCGCCGCCCGAGACCTCCTCGCCGAGCGCGAGGCGGCGCTCGCCGAGCGTGATGCGGCCAAGCTCGAGGTGGATGCGCTCACGATGAGCGGGTTGCCTTCGTCAAAATCATTGGCACAGCTCTCCGTCCAAGGCTATGAAGCCGGCCGGCTGTCCTTGATCGAGCGGCTTGATGCGGAGCGCGCGTTGGTGGAGACGCAGGAGGATCTCGTCGCCGCCCGGTTGCGATTACGGCAGTCCGAGGCGCGGGTCGCCGCCGTCGCTCATGATGCAGGTCCGGCTGAAGCCGCTCAGGCCTCGAGCACCGAGCGGTAGACCTCGTCGAACTCGGTCGGGCTTTTCACGCAGACGCTGAGATCCTTCAGCAGGCCGTCGTTGAGGTCGTAGATCCAGCCGTGGATCTCAAGCGCCTTGCCGCGGTCCCAAGCGCTCTGCACGATGGTGGTCTCACCGACGCTCAGCACCTGCTCCATCACGTTCAGTTCGCAGAGCCGGCGCAGCCGCGAGGCTTCATCGGGTAGCTCGTCGAGACGAGCGCGGTGCTTCTTCATGACATCCTGGACATGGCGCAACCAGTTGTCGATGAGCCCCAGCCGACTGTTGCGCAGCGCGGCCTGTACGCCGCCGCAGCCGTAGTGGCCGCAGACGATGACATGTTCGACATCGAGGACATCCACCGCGTACTGCAGCACCGAGAGGCAGTTGAGGTCGGTGTGTACGACGATGTTGGCGACGTTGCGGTGCACGAAGAGCTCGCCGGGCAGCAGCCCCACGATCTCGTTGGCGGGCACGCGGCTGTCGGCGCAGCCGATCCAGAGGTAGTCGGGGGATTGCTGCCCGACCAGCGTCTGGAAGAAGGCGGGATCGCGCGCCTTGACCTCATCGGCCCAGCTACGGTTGCTCTCGAAGAGCGGGCGCAGGCTTCTCACCGTTGGGCCTCCGGCGCAGCCGACGCGTCGGACGGTTCGGGGCGCAGCGTGCGAACAAAAAAATCGCTGATCGTGCGGTAGCCGTGCAGCCCGGTGGTCGGGAAGCGCAGCAGCGCGTGCTTGCTGCCGGGGTAGGGCATCACCTCGAAGGGTTTGCCGAGGTCCTGCAGGCGCTTGAAGAGCGCGGTGCTGTGCGTGAAGAGCACGTTGTCGTCCGCCATGCCGTGCATCACGAGCAGCGGTCCTTTGAGCGCCGCGGCGTGCGTCATGACATTGCCGTCGCGGTAGCCCTCGGGGTTGCTCTCGGGCGACCCTGCTTCGGGCACGCCCATGTAGCGTTCGGTGTAGTGGGTGTCGTAGAGCCGCCAGTCGGTGACCGGTGCGCCGGACACCCCTGCCGCGAAGTGCTCCGGCGCGCGCACCATGGCCATCAGCGCCATGTAGCCGCCGTAGCTCCAGCCCCAGACGCCGATGCGCGCAGGGTCCACGAAAGGCAGGCTGCGCAGGTAGTCCACGCCCTTCACCTGGTCCTCGATCTCGATGCTGCCCATGCGGTGGTAGAGCGCGGTCTCGAAGGCCCGACCTCGGTTGCCGGAGCCTCGGTTGTCGAGCATGAACACCACGAAGCCCTGCTGTGCGAGGTATTGACGGTAGTAGCCGCCCCAGGCGCGCTGCACGCGCTGCACGCCGGGACCGCCGTAGACCTCGACGATCACCGGGTAGCGCTTCGAGGGATCGAAGCCGAGCGGCTTCAGCATCGTAAAGTGCATCACCTGCCCATCGGCGGCGCGCAGCGTGCCGAATTCAGGGGTGCGGTGCGCCGCGAGATAGGGGGCATACGGGTGGCTGGCGCCGAGCGTATTGGCGACCAAGACCGATGGACGCTTGCTGGTGGTGTGGCGCAGCGTGAGCGAGGGCGGTGTGTCGGGCGTCGAGAAGGTGTCGAGCCAACGCTGCGCGTCGCCGGCCATCGACACCGAGTGCCAGCCCGCGCCTTCGGTGAGGCGGCGGATGCGTGCTTCGATGCCCGCGGTGTCGGACGATCCCGTGAGCGGCGCCGCATAGAGATGCCGCTCGATGGGGGTGTCGCGGTTGGCGGTGAAATAGACGAGTCCCTTCGCCTCATCGACGCCTTCGATGGCGCGCTCGCGCGAGTCACCGACCACCATCCACTCGCCCGCGGTGACGGGCCGCAGCAGCTTGCCGTCGAGGTCGTAGAGATAAAGGTGCTTGTGGCCGCTGCGATAGGACGCCCAGAGGAAGGCAGGCTGACCCTTCAGGAAGGTGAGCTCGTCGTGCAGCTCCACCCAGGTGTCGCTGCGCTCCTCGAGCAGCTGCTGCGCGGTGCCGCGGGCCACATCCACCTTGAGCAGTTCCAGGCGCTTCTGGTCGCGGGTCTGGCGCTGTACGGCGAGCGCACGCGAATCCGGGAACCAGGCCACGCGGGCGAGATACCCCTCACTCGCCGCGGCAGCGGGCAGCTCGCGGAGCGAGATCGCGGCACCGGCGAGCGTCGCGACCCAAAGATCCACGCGCGCGTTCGGACGGCCGGCCGCGGGGTAACGCTGACGGATGACCCGCACCGTTTCGGCGTAGATCTCGAAGCGTTCGACCTCGTCCACGGTCGACTCATCGACGCGCGTGAGCGCGATCATGCGTTCATCGGGCGACCACCAATAGCCGGTGTCGCGGTCCATCTCCTCTTGGGCGATGAACTCGGCCATGCCGAAGGACACGAGCCCCGCGCCCTCGCGTGTGACCGCGGTCTCGCGACCGGTGGCGACCTCGATGACATAGAGGTTCTGCTCACGCACGAAGCTCACAAAGCGGCCGCGGGGCGAAAACCGCGCGTCCGTCTCCGCAGCGGCCGTGCTCGTCAGGCGGCGCACCGCCGGGCCCGCGCGCGGGGCCTTAAGATCGTAGAGGAAGAGATCTCCGGCGATCGGGATCAGCAGCAGGCGCGAGTCAGCCGAGAACTGGTAATCCACGATACCGGCGAGGGCGACGGTACGCTGCCGCTCGCGGCGGGCCTCTTCCTCGGGCGAGAGCGTCCCTTCGTCGGCGACCAGGCTGCGCGAGTCGACGAGCAGCGCGTTGCGGCCGGTGGCGATGTCGTGGGCCCAGAGATCGAGCCGGTCCTTGGACTCGGCGCTGCCCTGCAGGTAGGTGACGAGCTTGCCGTCCGGCGAGAAGCGGGCGCTGCGCAACGAGGCACCGGCAAGGTCTGGACCGCTGAAGAGCCGTTCGAGGGTCAGGCGCTCAGGTGGTCCCGCGGCGGCCGTGGCGGCCGGCAGGATGCCGAGGGCGAGTAAGGCGACGAGCGTCAGGGGCGAGCGGTTCGGCATGGGCGGGGTCCGTCCAGTAACATAGGCGGCCTGATCGGCTCGCCCGGCATCGCCGGAGTGTAGAGAGGAACATGCTGCATCGCCACATCCTGCCCCGCTCCCTCGGATACGCCCTCATCGCCATGACCCTGACCCTATCGACCGCTTCTGCTGCGCCCGCCTATCCCGCCGCCGAGCGCGGTACGGTGGTCGATGACTACCACGGCACGACCATCGCCGACCCCTATCGGTGGATGGAGGACCCGGCGGCCCCCGCGACCCGCGAGTTCGTGCGTGCGCAGAACGCGCTCGCCCAGCCTTGGCTCGAAGCCCTGCCGCAGCGCGAGCGCCTCAAGCAGCGCCTGACGCAGCTCTGGAACTACGAGCGTGTCGGGCTGCCGCGCGTGAAGGGCGGCCAGTATTTCTTCACCCGCAACGACGGCACCCAGAACCAGAGCGTGCTGTATGTGGCGGATTCCTTGACCGCGATGCCGCGGGTGCTGTTCGATCCGAACGCCGCCAGCCGCGATGCCACGGTCGCGCTCGCACGCTTCGAGCCCTCGCCCGACGGTAAAGTGGTCGCCTATTCTTTGTCCGACGGCGGGACCGACTGGGAGATCTGGAAGTTCCGTCGCGTCGCCGACGGCGTCGACCTGCCGGATGAGTTGCGCCAGACCAAGTTCTGGAGCCTCTCCTGGGCGCCGGATGCCTCGGGCGTCTACTACAGCCGCTATCCGGCGCGCGCCGACGACGCCGGTCGCGGCGACGATCAGGCGCAGCCTGTGGTGCACTTCCACAGAATGGGCACGCCGCAGTCCGCCGACCGCGCGATCTACCAGGTCACAGACCATCCGCGTCGCGCGCCCGGTGCGTCGGTGTCGGACGATGGGCGTTGGCTCTTCGTGTCGCTGTTCGACGGCTACCGTGCCAACGGCGTCGATATCATCGACCTGCGCGACCCCGCCGCCGCACCGCGCCGCCTGTTCGGCGAGTGGGACGCGCGCTACGACATCATCGGCAGCGAAGGCGACACGGCCTATGTGCAGACGACGAACGCTGCGCCGCGCGGCCGCATCATCGCGGTCGACCTCAAGGACCCGACGCCCGCGCGCTGGCGCGAGCTCGTCCCGCAGCAGGACATCGCGCTCGACGGCGCGAACTTCGTCGGCGGCAAGATCATCGCCACCTATGTGAAGGACGCGCGCGGCATCGCGCGGATCTTCGACCGCAACGGCGCGCCGCTTGGCGAGGTGGCCTCGCCCGGTCTCGGCACCGTCGGCGGCTTCGGCGGCAACGGCAAGGACACCGAGACTTTCTTCGCCTACACCGACTACCTCACCCCGGGCCGCGTGTTGCGTCTCGACATCGGCACGCAGGCGGTCAGCACCTGGCGCGAACCGAAGATCGCGGGTGATACCTCGCCCTATGTCACGAAGCAGGTGTTCTACACCAGCCAAGACGGTACGCGGGTGCCGATGTTCATCACCCACCGCAAGGATCTCGTGAAGACCGGCGACACGCCGACGATGCTCTACGGCTATGGTGGGTTCAACGTGTCGCTCACGCCGTCGTTCTCGCCTACCGTGTTCGCTTGGCTCGAGATGGGCGGCGTCTATGCCGTCGCCAACCTGCGCGGTGGCGGTGAGTACGGCGATGCCTGGCACGAAGCGGGCACGAAACTCAAAAAGCAGAACGTCTTCGACGATTTCATCGCCGCCGCCGAATTCCTAGTGCGTGACGGTTGGACGAAGCCCGCGCGGCTCGCCATCTCTGGGCGCAGCAACGGCGGTCTGCTGGTCGGCGCCGTGATGCTGCAACGACCGGATCTCTTCGCCGCGGCGCTGCCCGGTGTCGGCGTGCTCGACATGCTGCGCTACCACACCGCGAGCGCGAACGCGCGCCAGTGGTCCTCGGACTACGGCCTCTCCGAGAACGCCGATGAGTTCCGCGCGTTGCGCGCCTACTCGCCTGTGCACAATGTGAAGCCCGGCGTTTGTTATCCCGCGACGCTCGTGACCACGGCGGATCGCGACGATCGCGTCGTGCCCTGGCACAGCTACAAGTTCGCAGCCGAACTGCAACGCGTACAGGGCTGCGCCAAGCCCGTGCTGCTGCGCGTCGAGACCCGCGCCGGCCACGGCGCTGGCAAGCCGACCTGGATGCAGATCGAGGACTTCGCCGACCAGTGGGCGTTCGCGGGGCAGGCGATCGGGTTGGGGGCGCCTTAGCGCCTCACCCGCAGCAGATCATCTCGAAGGGGATATCTTGCTGCGCTTGGCGCGGGCGCTCTTCGGGTCCTTGCCACAGCACAAAGCGCACGCTCGAGCGGTAGTGGCTGCCGCTGATCTCGGGATAAATGCCGAGGTCTGCCGGGACGGCCACGCGCAGGAGCTGCACGGGGTTCTCGCGTTCGAAGGTGATGTGGAACACGCCCTGCACGGCGGTCTCGCGGCGCGATCGGCCGCCTTGGCGCGTGAGCCACAGCAGCTCGGCGATGGAATCGCACAACGGGCGCAGCATCGCGATCCATTTGTTGAGCGTCGTCTCGCGCACATCGGGCGTCTGGCTCAGCCAAAAATAGAAATCCGGCAGGTCGAACTCGCAGCTGCCCCCCGGGATGCTGCTGCGATGGCGCACGGCGGCGAGGAACGCGGAGTCGCGCAGCGGCTGCAGGTAGGCGGACCCGGCGCCGAGCAGTTCGGTGCGCAGGCGTTGCAGGTTGGCGACCAGCCCCTGCAGGCGGTCGGTGTCGACCCCGGGTCGGCGCAGGTAATCATTGAACGCCATGGTCTGGCGCTCGAGCTCCTTGAGGACCTCGGCGCGGGTGTCGGTGCGGGTGATGATGGCGAGGATGTCGAGGATGCTGGTCACCGCAGCGCGGCTGCCCCACTGGCTGCGTGAGTTCGCGTGGAACACGGCCTGCGTGTAGAGGAAGTCGATGCGCAGGAAGGCGCGCATGCGCTCGTTGAGCGGCTGCTCGAAGACGAGTTGTCCTCCCTCGTGCACAGGCGCTGGGAGCGGCTCGCCGGCTGCGGCGGTTTCCTCGGTCATCGGGCTATTCTGCGGCAGTGTCGCATCCGGCGTAAACGGCAGCGCTGTCGAGATATCGTCGGTGCAGGATGGTCACGGCATCCCTCAGGGCTTCGAGTCCCCGGTCGTTGACGATGATGTCGTCGGCCGCGGCGAGCCGTTGGGCACGGCTCGCTTGCGCAGCGAGCACCGCACGGGCGCTGGCTTCGTCTACACGATCCCGGGCCATGACGCGCTCGACCTGGATCTCCTCGGGGCAGTCGATCACCAGCACCCGGTCGATGCCGGGCCGCTTTGCGCCGCCCTCGACCAGCAACGGAATCGCGTGGATCTGGTAGGGACCGCCAGCAGCGGCGGACTGCGCGGCCATCCGTTCCCGGATGAGGGGGTGGGTGAGGGCTTCGAGCTCGCGCCGGGCCGTGGGGTCGGCGAAGACCAGGGCGCGTAGCGCACGGCGGTCGAGTTGACCGTCCGCCTGTAGTACGCCCTCGCCGAAGCGGGCGCTGATCGCGGCGAGGCCGGGGGAGCCGGGCGCGACGACTTCCCGTGCGATCACATCGCTGTCGATGACCGGCACGCCAAGCTCCGCGAACACGGCAGCTGCGGCGGACTTGCCGCTCGCGATGCCGCCGGTGAGGCCGATCCGAAGCATGGCCTGTCCCCGCCCTCAGCCGCCGGTCAGGAGCCGTTGGAACGCGGGCAGCAGCCCCTCGCCCCACAGCATCACGAGCCAGCCTGCGATCGCGAGCCAGGGGCCGAAGGCGATCGGGGTATCGCGTGCGTGGTCTCCGCGCGCGATCAGCGCAAGTCCCGCGACCGCGCCCGCGACCGAGGCGATGAGCACGATCGGGACCAAGGCCTGCCAGCCGAGCCAGGCGCCGAGCGCGGCGAGCAGCTTGAAGTCGCCGTAGCCCATGCCTTCCTTGCCGGTGACGAGCTTGAAGGCCCAGTAGACGCTCCAGAGCGAGAGGTATCCCGCCATCGCGCCGAGCAGGGCGTCGGGAGCGCGACCGGCGGGCAGACTTGCCGCCAGTCCCACCCACATCAGCGGCAGCGTCAGTTGGTCAGGCAGGAGCTGCGTGTCGAAGTCTATGAAGGTCAGGGCGACCAGCACCGCGGTGACGAGCATAGCCGCTGCGAGCGTCCAGCCGAACCCGAAGTGGAGCGCCGCGAGCGCGAATAGCAGCGCCGTCAGTGCTTCGACGAGGGGATACCGCGTCGGGATCTCGACACCGCAGGCGGCGCAGCGGCCGCGGGCGAGCAGCCAACCGAGGAGCGGCAGCAGGTGCAGGAAGCGGATCGGGGTCTGGCAGGCCGGGCAGTGCGAACGCGGGGCGATGAGGTCGTATCGCGCCGCAGGCGCAGGTTCACGACCGGCGAGTTCCTCGCACTGTGCGCGCCACTCGGTCTCGAGCATGCGGGGCAGGCGGTGGATGACCACATTGAGGAAGCTGCCGATCAGGAGCCCGAGCAGCGCCGCGCCGGCGGCGAGCAGCAGAGGGTCGACGGCGTGGACGGGGGCGTCGATGAGCATCACATTCCGGTCTCGTCAAGGTTTCCTAAGGCGACAGTTTTCGCCACAATGCTGAGTCTAGTCCACGAACTGCGGGTCACCGGATGAATCTTCACGAGTACCAGTCCAAACAAGTCTTCGCTGCCTACGGCATTCCGGTCCCGACGGGCCGGGTGGCGGCCACGCCCGAGGAGGCCGTCGCTGCGGCGGAAGCCCTGGGGGGGAGTCTCTGGGTCGTGAAGGCCCAAGTGCACGCGGGCGGCCGCGGCAAGGCGGGCGGCGTGAAGCTCGCCCGCGACAAAGCGGCGGTGCATGCCGCGGCCAAGGCGATGCTCGGCACCCGGCTCGCGACGATTCAGACCGGCCCCGAGGGCTTGCCGGTCGACACGGTCTATGTCGAGACCGGCTCGGCCATCGAGCGCGAGATCTACCTCTCGCTCACGCTCAACCGCGAGAAAGGCCAGATCGCCATGATCGGCTCGGCGGCCGGCGGCATGGACATCGAAGAGGTCGCGGCGCACACGCCTGAGAAGATCACCACGGTGAACATCCACCCGGCCGCGGGCCTGCAGCCCCACCAGTGCCGCCGCATGGCCTTCGCCCTCGGTTTCACGGGCGCGCAGATCGGCGAGTTCCAGAAGATCGCGATGGCGCTCTACCGGCTTGTGATGGACAAAGACGCCGCGCTGGTCGAGGTCAACCCGCTGATCGTCACGAAGGACGGCAGCCTCGTCGCGCTCGACGCCAAGATCAACATCGACGCCAATGCGGTGTTCCGCCAGCCCGAACTCGCCAAGATGCGCGATACGGCCCAAGAAGACCCGATGGAGCTCAAGGCGAGCGAGCACGACCTCAACTATGTCTCGCTCGACGGCGACATCGCCTGCATGGTCAACGGCGCCGGTCTTGCGATGGCGACCATGGATCTCATCAAGCTCCATGGCGGTTCGCCCGCGAACTTCCTCGATGTCGGTGGCGGCGCGACCGCTGAGCGCGTCACGGCGGCCTTCAACCTCATCCTCTCGAACCCGAAGGTCAAGGCCATCCTCGTCAACATCTTCGGCGGCATCGTGCGCTGCGATCTCATCGCCGAGGGCGTGATCATCGCGGTGAAGAACGTCGGCGTGAAGGTCCCGGTGGTGGTGCGCCTCGAGGGCACCAACGCCGAGAAGGCGCGCGAGATGCTCGCGGCGAGCGGCCTCGAGGTCACCGCGGCCGCCGACCTCACCGACGCTGCGCAGAAGGCGGTCGCCGCGGCGCGCTGAGCGCGCGCTGGCAGCGACCCCACGCACGGCATCCCGAACCACGATACGGAACAGCATCCATGAGCATCCTCGTCGACAAGAACACCCGCGTCATCTGCCAAGGATTCACGGGCAAGCAGGGCACTTTCCACTCTGAACAATGTATCGCCTACGGTACGCAGGTCGTGGGTGGTGTCACCCCTGGCCGCGGCGGCGACCAGCATCTCGGGCGTCCGGTGTTCGACACCGTGGACGACGCAGTGCGCGCCACCGGCGCCAACGCCAGCATGATCTATGTCCCGGCGAGCTATGCCGCCGACGCCATCCTCGAGGCGGCCGATGCGGGCGTCGAGCTCGTGGTCTGCATCACCGAGGGTATCCCGGTGAACGACATGGTGCGCGTCAAGGCGGCGCTCGTCGGCACGGGGGTGAAGCTCATCGGTCCGAACTGCCCTGGCGTCATCACGCCGGGCGAGTGCAAGATCGGCATCATGCCGGGCTTCATCCACAAGCCGGGCTGCATCGGCATCGTCTCGCGCTCGGGCACGCTCACCTACGAGACCGTGTTCCAGACCACCAACAACGGCCTCGGTCAGAGCACGTGCGTCGGCATCGGCGGCGATCCGGTGCGCGGCCTGAACTTCGTCGAGGTGCTGGAGCTCTTCCAGAACGACCCGAAGACCGAAGGCATCATCATGGTCGGCGAGATCGGCGGCAGCGACGAAGAGGCGGGCGCCGAGTTCATCAAGCAGCATGTCACGAAGCCGGTCGTCGCCTATATCGCAGGCGTCACCGCGCCGCCGGGCAAGCGCATGGGCCATGCCGGTGCGGTGATCGCGGGCGGCAAGGGCACGGCGGCCGACAAGTTCCGCGCCTTGGAGGCTGCGGGGGTGCGCACCGTGAAGTCCCCCGCGGAGCTCGGCGCCGCGATGAGCGAGCAGCTGCGCGGCCGGCGCTGACGCCGGCGGCAGCACTGCGCGGGCGCCGCACGCGATGGACACGCTGCGTCTCGCGCTCGCCCAGTCGAATCTTCTGGTCGGCGATGTCGCGGGCAATGCGGCCCGCGTGCTCGCTGCGGCTCAGACAGCGCATGCCGCGGGCGCCGATCTTTTGGTCACGCCCGAACTCGCGCTCGCGGGGTATCCACCCGAGGACCTGCTCTTCCATCGGGGGTTCCGCCAGCAGATCGAGACCGCGCTCGCAGGCCTCGCTGCGGCGAGTGCCGATGCCACGCGCGGCACCGCGATCCTGGTCGGGCACCCCGAGTACGCCGGCGAGCGGCTCTTCAACGCCGCGACGCTCTACGACGCGGGCCGTGAGCAACTGCGCCACCGCAAGGCCTGTCTGCCGAACTATCGGGTGTTCGACGAGAAGCGATGGTTCGCCGCGGGCACGCAGCCCTCGGTGATGGATTTCCGCGGCTTCCGCGTCGGCGTGCTCGTCTGTGAGGATCTTTGGGAGCCGGAGCCTGCGCAGCTCGCGAGATCCCAGGGCGCCGAGATCCTGTTGGTGCTCAACGCCTCGCCCTATGAATTGCATAAACAGGCTGCACGCGAGGACATCGCGCGCCGCCGCGCCGCCGATGTCGGTCTGCCCATCGTCTATGTGAACCAGGTCGGTGGCCAGGACGAGCTGGTGTTCGACGGCCAGTCGTTCGTGACCGATGCTGCAGGACAGGTCGTGCTGCGCGCTCCGGCGTTCGAGGAGGCGCTCGAGATCGTCGAATTCCGCCGCCCGTCACCGGGCGCGGCGCCCGTGCCCGCACCCGGTGTCATCACGCCTGCGCTCGATGACGAGGCCAGCGTGTATCGCGCGTTGGTGCTCGGTGTGCGCGACTATGTGGGCAAGAACGGCTTCCCCGGCGTGGTGCTCGGGCTCTCGGGCGGCATCGATTCCGCGCTCACGCTCGCCATCGCGGTCGATGCGCTCGGCGCCGACCGGGTGCAGGCGGTGATGATGCCTTCGCGTTACACGGCGTCGATGAGCGTGGAGGACGCGGCGGAGCAGGCCCGAACGCTCCGCGTGAAGCACTCCGTGATCGGTATCGAGGGCATGTTCGGTGCGGCGCTCGAGTCGCTCCAGGGCGAGTTCGCCGGGCGCGCGGTGGACACCGCCGAGGAGAACCTGCAGTCGCGCTGCCGCATGCTCATCCTGATGGCCCTCTCCAACAAGACCGGAAAGATGGTGCTCACCACCGGCAACAAGAGCGAGATGGCGGTCGGCTATGCGACGCTCTACGGCGACATGGCGGGCGGTTTCGCGCCCATCAAAGATTGCAGCAAGCTGCTCGTCTACCGGCTCGCCGCATGGCGCAACGCGCAGGGCGGCGAGCCGCCGCAGGGACGGGTGATCCCCCAGCGTGTCATCGATCGGCCGCCGTCCGCCGAGCTGCGGCCCGACCAGAAGGACAGCGACTCCTTGCCGCCCTACGAAGTGCTCGACCCGATCCTGGAGGCCTTCATCGAGGATGATCTGTCGGTGCAGGAGATCGTCGCGCGGGGTTTCGAGCGCGCGACCGTCGCGCGGGTGCTCGATCTGGTGCAGCGCAACGAATACAAGCGGCGGCAGGCGCCGCCCGGCGTGCGGGTGAGCCGCCGCGCCTTCGGCCGCGACTGGCGCTATCCGATCACGAGCGGTTATCGGCGCTGAACCGGCTAGGGCCGGGCCCGGTCAATCCCAGGGCACATACCAGCGCTTGCGCACCGGTACCACGCTGCCTGCCTCGCCGCCGTAGTTGAGCGCGTAGACGCTGCGCGCGCGATCGGCGAGTTCCTTCATCTCGAGACGTTCGTAGGACAGGATCATGATGCGAAGGGCGTCCTGCACCGCCGGAGCGCCATCGTATTCGGTGACGATCTGGTCGGAACGCTGTGCGGCGGCGATCCAGGCGCCGCGCTTCACATAGTGCTCGGCGACATGCAGGTCGTAGTCGGCGAGGCGGTTGCGCAGGTGGATCATCCGCCGTCGCGCGTCGTGCGCGTACTGGCTCTTCGGATACTCCTCGACCACTTTGCGCAGCGAAGTGAAGGCCCGGCGCGTGGTCTGCGGGGGGCGTTGGTCGAGATCGACGCGGAACCATCGCTCCAGGAAGTTCGCTTCCCGCTCGAAATCGGTGAGGCCTTTGATGTAGTAGGCGTAGTCGAGCCGCGGATGGGTCGGGTTCTCGCGGATGAAGGTGTCCGCTTGGTCGAGCGCGGATTCGGTCTCGCGGCCGCGGTAGTAGGCGTAGATGAGATCGAGGCGGGCTTGGCGGGTCTCGGCGGCGAACGGATAGCGTGCGATGAGCGCCTCGTAGACGCGGATCGAGCCTTCGAAATCCTGGTTGTCCAGGCTGCGGCGGGCGCGCTCGTAGAGCACGCCGGGTGCACCTTGGGCGGGCTGGTCGTCGTCCTTGTTGAACATGCTGCAGGCGGACAGCGGCAGCATGAGCAGCAGCAACAGCAGAG
>Ga0315906_10002419_pt1 | contig 26104 bp, 19 predicted proteins | sample LakEriMetagenome_4_FD_203526 | JGI IMG/M metagenome (GOLD analysis project Ga0315906, IMG submission 203526) | Freshwater fungal communities from buoy surface, Lake Erie, Ohio, United States - Buoy 2 MA122 | ecosystem: Environmental > Aquatic > Freshwater > Lake > Lake biofilm | place: USA...
ATCCGCTGGTAGTCCGTTCGCTGCGTTAGTCCGATCGCAGCGGTAGTCCGATCGCAGCGGTAGTCCGATCGCAGCCCAACTTGAAGGTTGCGCCGTTCTTACACGGCCCAAATTACACGGCCCAAATTACACCGCCCAAATTACACCGCCCAAATTACACGGCCCAAAGCGACAGCGCCCGAATCACCGCTCCGTTTTTCTCTTGCCGTTTATGTTCCCTGAACGACCGGCGTGGGGCTGGAGCGGAAGCTGTTTAGTCGAGCGGGAAGGGATCGGCCGAGGCTTTGTCGTCGTACAGCGGCATGTAACGATAGTAGACTTCGAGGGTCATGCAGCAGAGTGACGTGTAGTAGAGACGGCCACCGGTTTCAGTGCCGAGGTCATTGCCGGAGTCGAAGAACCAGCTGCCACGTTCGAGCCCTTCCTTGCTGATCGATTTGACAAGGAAATCGCGCATTTCGTTGTTCCATTTATCCCACTCGGGACCGCCGTACTGCTTCATGACCTGCGTGGCGTAGTAGTTGTGGTACATGTTCACGCCGAGCGGATTGCGTTCGCTGCGGAGGACTGGTCCTTCATCGGCCAGCCAGGCGACCCCCCGTTTGAGACTGGGGTGATCGCGGTCCCAGCCGAGATACATGCGGCAGAGCAGTCCGATCGAAGTCGGAGCCCGCTCGCGGTAATTGGGATCGGCGCTGGGAGGGCTGCTGTAACCGTAAAAGGCCCCGGAGTCGCTGGAGGCAAAATCGAGATAGCGGGTGGCGAGTTTGAGCGTTTCCTTGCGCACATTCAGCCCGGATTGTTTTGCGCTTTTGAGCGCCATCAGTTGCCAACCCACGATGGAGGTATCGCCCGGTTGTTGGGGATCGTAACGCCAGCCACCTCCGCGGTTATCCTGAAACCATTCGATGAATTTGACGCAGCCTTGCGCGGCGCTGCCGAGGTCCTTGTCCCCGGTCATGGCATAGGCTTCGCAGAACACGATGCTGCAGAGGCCATGCGAATACATCGTGCCGGAGGAGGGCTCGTAGAAGCTCAGGCCTTTGGAGTCGACTCGCGCCCGCTGGAGCAGAAAGCTGAGTCCGCGTCGGACCGTGTCCTTATACTCGCCATTGAGATGGGTGTTGCCGGCGCCGAGGAACGGGAGCAGGGCCATTGCCGTGGCGGCGTTGCGGGCGTCTGTCATTCGCCCGGGGTTTTTCCGTGAGCGATCGCCCGAGCCGATGGTGTGGTCAAAGTTCCAGCCACCATCCTCCATCTGGTGCTTTGCGATCCACTCGAGGGCCAGCTTGACTGCTTCTTCGGAGTCAGGCGTGCCGCCGTACTTTCGCAGCAGCTTGGAGCGGTTGTCCCCGTCGCGACCGGAGATTTCGCCGCTGGTCGAGCCGGTGAGGCCCGCACCGCTCATGGCCTCGCTGTCGACCATGGAAGACTCGCCGGCGGCCAATTCGGAAATGATATCTTGCGGCTGGGTGTCGAGCGTGGCGAGGTTGGCTTCCAGCGGAGCTGCTTCGGTTTCCTGAGGGACTTCTTTCATCTCGAGCGCCGAGCTGTCGAAGTCGAGCGGTTCGAGATCCATGTCGACACCCTCGAGCGACTCGCCCGGGGTATCGGCGGCGACGAAACTGATAGTTGAGTTCCGCTTCTGCTCCATAAAGACGACAGCCAGCAGCACGATCAGCAGGACGTGCGTCAACAGGCTCACGAGCCAGCTGGGGGCGAGATTGAAGAAGACGAACTTCCTGCCTTGCTCGTCGAGCAGGCCTTCTTCTTCCGTCTCTTCGTCTGCATCAACTGCGTTCGGATTGCCTGGAGGCGGCGGGGCGGGAACCTGATTGAGCTGATTAGGCTGGTTCATGAAATCGCCTGCAGGAGATGGCTGGTTGAGGGAAGTACAGCGATGGCGTTCCGCAGCTCATTAATCGGACGGCCGTTTGCTCGGTTGTTCACCGGGGCTGGGCGGCTTGCCTACGCTGGGGATGTCCTTGGCCGAAAATTCGGGTTGGCAGTCCAAGCTTTGGAAGCGGCTCGGTTTTGATGGGACCAAAGGGCAGGGGGCGAGGGGCGGGGGATGAATGCGGTTTGTCCGGCCCAAAGGTGAGCCAACAGCCTTGCAAAATCTAACACATGAAAGCGGTTCTGTCAGTGAAAGCGGGCCGGGGAATGGGGATCAGCGGGCCGGGTTGTTCCGGTTGTTTCAGACTTGGAAGCAACCCCCTGCGGGGGCCGAGTTGAGAAGCCGAGGCTGTTTCAAGGATAGAAGGCGGCGGGTCGGGATTCCAGTGGTTTGCATGGCCGAAGCGGCTCAAATCGGATAACCTTCATGACTTGCCAGGGAAAACGCTGCCGCCCCCGAGGCCGGAGGGTCAACAACCGCCATCAACCGCGTGGCGGGGCGGTGAAGTCCCCGACAGCGAGGCTGACTTGGCGCGGGGCGTTTCAGGGATTGGACAGGACACTTTATGGCGGAAACGGAACGGGCTCGGTCCGGTGGAATGAAATGGTTAACCGAACTGGTTAACGAATGGCGTGCCGCGGGGCAAAGGATTGGGATCGTTCCGACAATGGGGGCGTTGCACCAAGGCCACCTTAGTCTGGTGCAGGCGGCGCGGGCGGAGTGTGAACGGGTGGTCGCCACTGTCTTTGTTAATCCGACCCAATTTGCGCCCACCGAGGACTTGGCCAAATATCCGCGGACACTGGTTGCCGATTTGGAAATGCTGGCTGCCGAGCGAGTCGATGCGGTTCTGGTTCCAACCGAAGACGAGATGTATCCACCCGGGTTCTCGACCTACGTCCAACCTCCGGAGGTTTCCCAGAAGTGGGAGGGGGCCGTGCGGCCGAGTCACTTTCGCGGAGTGGCAACGGTGGTGCTGAAGCTCCTCAACATGACCCGGGCTGACGTTTGTTATCTGGGTCAAAAGGACTACCAGCAAGTTGCCGTCGTCCGGCGAATGGTGGCGGACTTGAATGTGCCGTGTGAAATCAAGATGTGTCCCACCGTGCGCGATCCGGACGGTTTGGCAATGAGCTCCCGCAATCGCTACCTTTCGAAGGATGAGCGGCAAATCGGCTTGAGCTTGTCGCGGACCTTGTTCGCGGCGGAGAAGCAGATTCGTAGCGGAGCGAAAAATGGCCCGGAATTATCCAGTTGGATGCGCGAGCAGTTGATCGCTTCCGGCGTGAGCCAAGTCGATTACGCATTCGCAGCGGATGCCGATACGCTCGAGCCGCTGACGGAGGTTCGTTTGCCCCTGGTTTTATTGATGGCCGCTCGAGTCGGAACGACCAGACTGCTGGATAACCTTGTAGTGAGGCAAGGATGAAGCAAACATTGCTGGTGATTCCCCACGAGTGGCTTGGCTGGCCATTGCAGCTCGCCTGGTGGTTATTGCTGCTCGCTCTCGGGGGTTGGGCTGCACGTCGCGAGGGCTGGGGCAAGGCGGCCGGCCAATTCGTGCCTTTGGGGCTGGGCGTTTCGCTGCTGCTGTACCTCGTCGTTCCCTTTTTGGAGGTAAGCGGAATTAATTTCGCGGATCCACTTGGTCCCCCAGTGCCGCTGGGGTTGGCGATTCGGGGCTACGGGGTTTGCCTGACCTTGGCGATCGCCGCCGCCGTCGGGCTGGTGATTTGGCGAGCTACCCAATTGCAGTTGAATGTGGACCGCCTGCTGTCGCTTTGTTTTTGGATGGTCGTGGTGGGCATTCTCGGCGCGCGGATATTTTACGTCGTGCAGAAATGGGACCAGTTCCAATTTGTGGATGTGCGGCAATTCCTGTTGACGTTGGCCGACATGACCAAAGGCGGACTGGTCGTTTATGGCAGTCTGTTTGGTGCGGCACTGGTGCTCGCCTTCAGCGAGCGAATCTGGAAGTTGCCAGTGCGACTGGTTTTGGATGTGGTTGCTCCGGCGATGCTGTTGGGATTGGCGATTGGGCGGATTGGTTGTCTGCTCAACGGGTGTTGTTACGGCGGCGAGTGTCGGCCCGAATATCCACTGGCAATTCGCTTTCCGGTTGAGGCGCCGGCCTATCTGGACCAGTTGCATCAGGGACGGTTGCTTGGCCTCCGCGGCGACTGGAATTCCGATGCCAGTTTCCCCTTGCAGGTCACGGAGGTGGAAGTGGGCGGCTTGGTGGCGGAATTAGGGTTGCCGATCGAAGTGGGGCAACGCCTGCGGATTCTCACCCCCGGCAGTGACTTTCTGGCTGCGAGCAAGGCGGGGAAAATCGATTTGCCGTTGCGGGTGACGATTGAGCGGGAGGGAGTACCGGGGGCTCTGGAGGTTCCGGTCGACAAACTGCCCGCCCGGACTTTGCCAATGCATCCCGCACAGGTCTACGCAACGACCAGCGCATTCTTGGTTGCGGCAGTGCTCTGGCTGGCCTTTCCTTGGCGCCGGTTTGACGGCCAGTTATTCGTCTGGATGCTGGTGCTTTATCCGCTTTCCCGATTACTCGAGGAAGTGATTCGGAGTGACGAGCTGGGGATTTGGGGGACGCCGTTGACGATTAGTCAGTGGATTAGTGTCGGCTTGCTGGCAGCGGGGGTGGGCTTGTGGTTGGTTCTAAGGAGTCGCCCCGTGCTTACCTGGCGGGTTTCAGTTTGAGCGGCGGGGCGAGCGGGCCGGCAATGATTGGCTTGTGAGGCTGAGGAATTTGCGAGAAAATCGGGGTGCGGTACGATTTTAGGGGTGGAACCGCGGGCTTTGACTGCCATTAGAATAGAGGCAGGCAAGAGCGGACAAAATTGGGAACGATTTCCCGGGGGATGGCGTCGAAGGTGATGAGCGAACCGCTGCATGACGAGTCCGAGACGCGGCTGATTCGCGCCGCGACAGCTGGCGACCCGGAGGCATTCGGGCGTTTGGTCTTGATGTATCAGGACCGCTTGGTGAACTCCCTGTTTCATCTGCTGGGTAACCAGGCCGAAGCGGAGGATGTGGCTCAAGAAGCGTTTGTGCTGGCTTTTCTCAAGTTGGCTACGTTTCGCGGGCAGAGTCAGTTTTACACTTGGCTGTTCCGAATTGCGCGGAACCTGTCGGTCAGCCGTTTTCGCAAGGCCCGCAAGACGGCTTCGCTCGATGCGGTTGAATCGGGCGGGAGCCAACTGCTTTTGAGCGACGAACCTGCTCCCGATCGGCAATTGCTGGTCGAGGAAGCTGGAACCAGGGTGCGCGAAGCTTTGGCGAGGCTTTCGGAAGAGCATCGGGCGATTTTGATTTTGCGCGAGCTCGATGAGCTGGATTACGATGCGATCGCGGCGGCACTCGAATTGCCGGTTGGTACGGTTCGGAGTCGCCTGCATCGGGCGCGGTTGCAGCTGAAGGCGGAGCTGGAAGCTTTGGAGACGGTCACAGGAAGTGGCACGAGAGAGAAGCGTACATCATGAATTTAGAATCGCGAAACAACGAACCGCCGAATCCGGAAGCTCAGGAACTCCTGTCGGCGCTGCTGGATGACCAGCTGACCTCGGAACAAGCAGCGGAGCTTCGGGCTCAGCTTGAGCGCCAGCCAAAGCTCCGCGAGCTCTTGACGCAACTCGAAGGTCAACGGGCGCAGCTGCGGCAGTTGCCGCGAGTTGGTGCCGGCAGCGACCTTGCCAGTCGCGTGTTGGCCGAGATCCGGGAGCGATCAGTCGTCGTCGAATTGCCCAAGGCAACAGAGGAAGAAACAGGGCCTCGCGGAGGCTGGCGCTCGGTTTATCTCCTGGCGGGGTCTTTGGCAGCCGTGCTGCTCTTGGGGCTGTTCCTCTGGCCGCGAAACGTTGCCGAGCAAGCGACTCAGGTGGCTCAGACCGATGCCCAAGTCCGCCGCAAGGAATTGGACGCTCGCCAGCGCGAGCGCGAATTGGCGATGAATGCCTCTGACCCTGATCCGGCGGCGGTTCGGCGAGCGCCGACTGGCCCGCGGCCCGAGGTCCGTGGCGGCGCGGCTGCGGATGGTGCGCTTGCCGAGTCCGCAGGAGACTTGGCCAGTAGCTCAGCGAGCAACCTGCCCGGTGCTGCACCACCCGCCGCAACAAAGCCGACGGCTCAAGGCGAATCTTTGGCTGCAGCGGCCGACGCCAAACAACAACTCGCTGGGGAACTGAACGAACCGGCCAGAGCGGCCGAGCCTTCCGCGGTCCAAATGGCCGAGAATTCGGCGGCACGTTCGGGAGAACCCAGTTCAGCAGACGCCAGTTCAACAGGCAAGTTCATGGCCAAGTCAGCGCCCCGCCCTGAGGCGGGTCTCGACGGCGGAGGCGGGCTGGGTGCTGGAGGCGGACTGGGCGCGGCGCCAGCCGACTCGCCGGGATTGCGGGCGGCGGGCGGGGACGCGCGAACAGCGGGCGGGCAACCTGCAGTTGCTCCGCCAGCGATGGCTCCCGAAACCCCAGTGCAAGGTTCTCTCGAAGTCTGGTTGCTGGACGCGTCCAAGGAGGCGGCCAAGGAAGCGGCGCCCGCAGGCGGTGCCGCTGGACTGAAGGCGAAATTAGCTCAAGGAGTTGAAGTCTATTTGGCTCGCGCCGCCCAGCCACAGTTGCCCCAGTGGCTGGAGGAGTTGCGGACAGACGCTCAGGTGACCCAGTTGGACTCCAGTGAGACCGCCGAGCTTCTGCAGCAGCTGAGAGCCAAAGAGAAGTTGCTGCCGGGGAGTGCCGCAGCTGAGCTACTTGGAGGTCAGCGTGATTCTGCTCAGCGGTCTGCCGCCGCCGCTGTGGAACCGGCCAAGCCGAGTGAAACGGCATCGGCGATTTTGGAGGACCGCCCGGAGCAGTCGGCAGACAAGAAGCAGGAACAAAAGACGGCTGAGCAATCAGTTGATGCTGCTGCGCTGGACTTGCAGATCGCTTATCTGGGGCTCGAGGAATCCGCTCCGATTGAAGCGGTAGTCAATCGATCGAATGCCCGGCAATACCGATTGGGCGCTCCGACTGAAGGTGGTCGCAGTAGCCAGGGAGTTGCGGCGGCCGAGGAAAGTCAGCTTCAGCGAAACGCGAAACGCGATCAGCGGACCGGCTTTGAGAGCAATTTGAGTCAGCTCCGCAGTCAAGCTTACCCTCAGCCAAGCCAGTCCAGTCAGCGGACTAGTGACGAGGGGCCACTCCGGTCAGCCCAGTCGGCGGGGGCTCAGGCGGCGGAGCCTCAGGCGGGACTGGCGGGCGGCGGCGGCGGTCGAGCTGCTGCGGCCAGTTCAGAGCGACGCGAGAATTCCTTCTCCCAGGAACCCGGGCAGACCGCGCGGCAGATTCTCATCATCGTCAGGCCCCAGTAGTTTCCGTTACCTGACCGGAAGAGCTGCCGCAAGGGCTGCGCAGCCGAGCCTCCGGCCAAGGCTGCGCTGCAAGTGAGACAGCGAGGCGACAGCCGCGGTCGTTCTCTCTGCATGCTGACGGGTTTCGCTTCCGCCCACTTAACATCCCGTCCCGGCCGAGGGCGGGACTTCGTCAACAGGTTTTCCACCGTGGTTGGGGGCTTCGGGATTCTCTCTGGAACGGATTGAGAGTGCCGGTTGGGAAAGCAATTCAGCCTGAAAAATCGGCTTGATGATAATTGCTTGCCAATTGGCATCTCTGGCGGGCTTTGCCTCTGTGCAAGCCGTGGGAGCTGGGTAACTTGGTGGCTTTCCTTCACCGAATTCAGGAGAGTTGCCGGGCATGGGCCAATCAGAGCGCACCGAACAGCTGGATGTTCCATTCGAAGTAGCTCAGCAGGAGACCGCTGCCTCGCCGCAGGTGATCGCCGAGTCAACTCCGTTTATTGGTCAATGGAATCGATTGATCAGCACGACCAATTGGGAGAAGGGGAAGATCATTTGTGAATGGCGAGCGGGGATGAAGGCTGGCGGTTTTACCCCGGCGGCTTGTTCGGACGAGGTCTGGAGTCAAATTGTCGGCGGCGTGACGCCTCAACATGTCGGCCGGCTGCGGCGGACGTGGGAGCGGTTTGGGGCTGACTTCGACAGCTATCGCGGGATTTTCTGGAGCCATTTCTACGCCGCTCTGGAATGGAATGATGCCGAGATGTGGCTTGAAGGCGCGGTGCAGAATCGCTGGTCAGTGTCTCAAATGCGGACCAAGCGGTGGGAGTCGTTAGGGCAACCTGCGGGTCAAGAGCCGAGCGACCGTGAGATTATTTCCACAGAGACCGACGAAGAGGCGGCGGCCCTGGGCTCGCGCGAGCTCGATATAGAGGCGGTCAAGGCGGAGCGCGATTCGGGCTTTCAGTCGGAGCCGCGGGATGAGGGGCCTGATTTCGGCGATGCTCCGGCTTCGTCACGCGAGTCTGGCGGAGCGGACTGGGTCAGCGCTGAGAGTTTGGAGAGCCTGCCGCCGGCGCGGTTGTTTGAGAGTTTCCGAAACCTGCCTGACGACTTCGCTGAGGCCACTTCGGCATTCAAGCTGGCGATTGTGCGGCACAAGGCGGGGGGCTGGGAGGAAATCAGTCAGGCAGAAGTTTTGCGGCTGCTCGATGCGCTCAAGCTGTTTGCTCAAATTCGCGCTCCCGAGTCCGGTGTCGAGTCGAACGATGCCGATGCGGACGCCGAATAATTCGCCGTTGATGTCGGCTGGGCCAGGCCCTGAAACTCCGGGGCTGCTTGTCCCAGCTGTGAGGCTCAATTAAGGTGACCAGATTCCGAACCGGCTCAGCCGAGAATCGGTTGTTTCGGGGCGACTGGATTGCCGGAATTGTCTGGCAGTTGTAGCTGGCAGTTGCAGCTGGCTGGCAGTCGTCAGGCAGGGGCTGAAGTCTAGTGAGAGGTGAACAAAGGGATGGGCATCAATCAACCGTTGAATCGCAAGTTGCGAATGGCCTTGGTGGGTGGTGGACAGGGGGCCTTTATTGGGCGGGTCCATGCGACCGCGGCCGTGCTGGATAATCGTGCAGCTTTGGTTGCCGGCGCGTTGTCCTCAGACCCGGTGCGGGCCAAAGAGTCGGCGCCCGATTACGACATCACTCCGGAGCGGGCCTACGGTTCTTACCGCGAGCTGATTGAGCGCGAATTGAGTTTGGGTCCGGACCAGCGAGTGGATTTCATTTCGGTCGCGACGCCGAACCATACGCATTTTGAAATTGCCAAGGCGGCGGTCGAAGCCGGCTTTAATGTGGTCTGCGACAAGCCGTTGACGTTTGATTTGGCGCAGGCCGAGGCACTGGCCGAGGCGGTGGCCAAGTCAGGCGTGGTGTTCGCGGTATCGCACAATTACACCGGATACCCCCTGGTGCGCCAGGCGCGGGAAATGATCCTCAGTGGTGAGTTGGGAGAGATTCAGGCAACCCGGGCCTTTTACATCCAAGGCTGGCTGCGCACGCGCTTGGAGACCAGCGATCAGAAGCAGGCTGCGTGGCGAACCGATCCCCAGCGGAGTGGAATCGCGGGATGTTTCGGCGACATCGCCACCCACGCTTATAACCTGACCCGGTACATGACGGGCTTGATGCCGGAAAAAATCAGCTCGCAGCTGCGGACCTTTGAGGCTGGCCGCAAGCTCGATGACTACGGGACGACGATGATTAAATTTGAGAATGGCGGCCTGGGCACCGTGACGGCGTCTCAGATCAGTCACGGTCGGGAAAACGACCTGTACATCGAAATCGACGGCACCAAGGGCGCCTTGGTCTGGCGCCAGGAAAATCCCAACGAGATGATTGTCCGGCAGAACGGACAACCACACCGGATCTACACCCGCGATCCGAACGCTCCGTTTATGAACCGCAGCGGAGCCTCGGCCTGCCGATTGCCGAGCGGCCACCCGGAGGCCTTTTTTGAGGCGTTTGCCAACGTGTATCGTTCAGCCTACGACGCGATGTGCCAGCGGGCTGCGGGAGAGAAATTTGAGCGGACCAACACGGTTTACCCCAATGTTCAGGATGGGGTGGAAGGGATGTATTTCATCCAGCAGGCGGTTGCGAGCAGCCAGCAGGATGGAGCGTGGTTGCCGATGCGACACGCGCTGGCTCGGCGTTAGCGAACCCTGTCGTCCGGCCAGGGGGCGGAAGGGAACGGGTTGCGGAAAGCAAGCGGCCCGGCGATTTTGCCCGGAAAATGCGAGCTACGCGGCGGCAGCGGTTCTGTAGTCGGGAGGGAAAATCGGCTAGAATCAAGGCGGTGCGGACGGTGGTCCGCACCGCTTTTTTGTTGCCTGCCACGAAATGGAATGGGCCATGAACCCGCTCTCGCTGCCTTTGCCAGTTTCAGCTTTCTTCGACAACTCGATTACCTCGGCTTCGCTCCCCCAGTTGAGCGGCAGTTTGTTTGCCCAGCAGCAACTCAGTCCGGGCCAAGTTGCCCTGATTGTGGTGATCTTTGTCGTCCTGCTGGTGTTGCTGGTTATTTTCTCCGTATTTCTGTCCTACTTCCGCTGGTGGATCCAGTCGTTTCTGACGGGAGCCAAAGTCAGTTTCTGGGATTTGGTCGGGATGACTTTCCGACATGTCAAACCGGGTGTGATTGTCCCGAGCAAAATCATGGCGGTGCAGGCCGGGTTGAATGACCCCGAGCTGACGACGCGGGCGCTGGAGGCGCATTTTCTGGCTGGCGGAAATGTTCCGCTGGTGATTCGCGCCTTAATCGCAGCCAACAAGGCCAAGACAATCAAGCTGACGTTTCGTGAGGCAACCGCGATCGATCTCGCCGGACGGAATGTACTTGAAGCGGTCCAGACGAGCGTGTATCCCCGCGTAATCGACTGTCCCCCGCGGGGCTCAGCGCGGCGCTCGCTGGATGCTGTCGCCAAGAACGGAATTCAGCTCAAGGTTTCGGCGCGCGTCACGGTTCGTTCCAACTTGCAGCAATTGATCGGTGGTGCAACGGAGGAGACGATCATCGCCCGGGTCGGTGAAGGAATCGTCAGTGCGATCGGCTCTGCAGAGGATCACTGGGTCGTGCTGGAGAATCCCGATCGGATATCCAAGGCGGTGCTCGCGCGGCGACTTGATTCCCAGACAGCCTTCGAGATTGTTTCGATCGATATCGCGGATATTGACGTGGGTGAAAACGTTGGCGCCCGACTCAAGGCCGATCAGGCTGAGGCTGACACGCGAGTTGCTCGCGCCAGGGCTGAGATGCGGCGGGCGCATGCCGTCGCCCTGGAGCAGGAAAAAGTTGCCTCGATTCAGGAGAGCCGTGCCAAGGTGATCGAGTCAGAGTCAGAGGTCCCGCGGGCAATTGCCGAGAGTTTCCGCTCAGGCAAACTGGGGATTCTCGACTACTTCAAGATGCGGAACATTGAGGCCGACACTGAAATGCGGCGGTCCGTCGCGACCAGCAGTCAACCGGCAACAAAGACAGCCGAAACGGCGCAGTAATCGAAACGACGGAGCATCCCTCCGTTCAGTCCTGTGGTTCGGCTCAGTCAGGGTGAGGTAACGATGGCTCGCGACATCGAAGAATTCTTGAGAAAAGCTGCGGAGCGACGAGCGGCCCAGCAAAAGGGCCAGCAGCCGGGGACTGCCAAGCCGCCCGCGCGGCCGATGGCGCCAGCTTCCGGCAACTCCCGGTCTGCGCGGTCGGTACCCGCTGAAGACGTGATCGATTTGGCAGGCGAGCCCGAGCCATTTCCGAGTGGACAAACGGTGGCCGAACATGTCCGTCAGCACATTGATTCGGGAGCAGCGGAGATCTCCCAGCACACGAGGCAACTGGGGCGGGAGGTCGCTGAGAAGGGACAAAAGGCTCGGCAGCGTATCCAGCAAAACCTTGACCATGAGGTCGGCCAACTCGGCAGTGGTCAAGCCGCGGGAAAGGGGAAGAGCCGTCAGCAACAGCAAGCTGGGACTTCCCAGCAAGCCGCCAAACCAAAACCGGTCTTGAATCTTCCCCCGGAGAGACAGACTCCGGTCATTAATTCTGTCGGCCTCGGCCAGATTTTGCGTTCGCCGGCGAGCATCCGCCAGGCGATCATCGTTTCTGAGTTGCTCAAGCGGCCCGAATGGGACTGAGCGTCGCGGGTCCCCCTGCTCGAGGGCAGACTGCTGGGGCGTTAGTCTGATTCAAACTCTGGTGGGAGGGTAGCTTCCTCGGGCCAGTGAAGTCTCTTTCGGATGAACAATTCCATGAATGAAGTTCCTCAGCCGGTGGTTGGCTGGATTGGCACCGGCGTGATGGGACGCAGCATGTGCGGCCATTTGCTGCGTGCAGGCTATCCGTTGCGAGTTTACTCCAGAACGGCCGGTAAGGCTGCCGAGTTAATCACGGCGGGAGCGGTCTGGTGTGCGAGCCCGGCCGAGGTCGCAAACGGTGCGGATGTGGTCTGCTCGATGGTCGGTTTCCCGAGCGATGTCCGGACCGTGTACCTCGGTTCCCACGGCGCGTTGGAGCGGATGACGTCGGGAGCGACGCTGATCGACTTCACGACCAGCGAGCCTTCGCTGGCGGTCGAATTAGCCGAGCTGGCTCGGGAGCGGGGAGTGGAAGCGATTGATGCTCCGGTCTCTGGCGGGGATGTGGGAGCAAGGAATGCCACGCTCTCGATCATGCTGGGAGGCAGTGAGTCAGCCTGTTCTTATTGGCAGAAACTGTTTGAAACTCTGGGCAAAACGATCGTCCATCAGGGGCCTCCGGGGAGCGGACAACACACCAAAATGGTCAATCAAACCTTGATTGCGACCAACATGATCGGTGTCTGTGAGGCGTTGCTGTATGCACAGCGGGCCGGTTTGGACCTCGAGCGCGTGATGCAGTCGGTAGGCAGTGGTGCCGCAGGGAGTTGGTCGCTTTCCAACCTCGGGCCGCGGATTATTGCTAACCAGTTTGATCCGGGGTTCTTTGTCGAGCACTTCGTCAAGGACATGGGAATTGTGTTACAGGAAGCCCGGCGGATGCAGTTGTCTCTTCCGGGTTTAGCCCTGGCCCAGCAGCTCTATGTGGCTCTGCAGGCTCAGGGGGGAAGTCGGCTGGGAACACATGCCTTGCAGTTGGCGTTGGCCCGATTATCCGGCATCGATTGGATCGGACGAGTTCCAAGCCGGCAGTGATTCAAGCAACAGGAGCATAAACAGGCGATGGCAACCGATGTTCGGCAGGCAGTGCCGTTCTCTCCCGAAAAGTGGCGAAGAGACTTTCCGATTCTCGACCAGCAGATTCATCGGCAGCGACCGTTGGTGTTCCTGGACAACGCGGCTTCCACCCAGCGCCCGAATCAGGTGATTGATTCGATGTCAGCCGCCTATCGACAGACCTATGCCAACGTGCACCGCGGCAACCATTGGTTGAGTGAGCAGAGCACTTTTCAGTTCGAGGCGGCGCGGGCTGCGGTAGCCCGGTTCGTGGGAACCGACAATCCGCGGGAGATTGTCTTCACTTCGGGTACTACAGCGGGGATTAATCTGGTCGCGCGGGCGTGGGGCGAAGTGCAACTGCGGCCAGGCGACGAGATTCTGCTGACCGAATTGGAACATCACTCTAACATTGTGCCTTGGCAGCAAATGGCCGCGCGGACGGGCGCCACGGTGCGGTTTGTGCCGGTTGACCAGCAGGGGCTGATTCACCCGGAAGTCGTCGCAGCGCAGCTGAATGAGCGGACCCGGGTGTTTGCCTTTGCCGCCGTGTCTAATGTATTGGGGACGGTCAATCCGGTGTCTGACTTTTGCCGCTTGGCCCGTGCGCGGAATGTGCTGACCGTGGTCGACGCCGCTCAGCACGCCCCGCATGAACCGCTGAATGTGCGGCAGTGGGACGCCGACCTGGTCGCCTTCAGCGGACACAAGTTGCTTGGTCCCACCGGTATCGGAGTGCTCTACGGGCGCTTTGAGTTACTCGACTCATGGCCGCCATTTCTCGGTGGTGGAAGCATGATTGACCGGGTGACTTGGGACGGCTTCACGCCCGGAGAAATTCCCGCCCGCTTCGAAGCGGGAACGCCACCGATTGTGGAAGCGATTGGACTGCATGCCGCGATCGACTACCTGGATGTGGTCGGGCTGGAGGCAATTCAGCAGCATGAGCGGCAGTTGGTGGAGCACGCCATTTTTCGGCTCGAGCAGGAGGTCGACGGTTTCAGACTGCTCGGTCCGCGCCACGACCGCGCGGGAATCGCCAGTTTCGTCATCGATCGGGTCCATCCCCAGGACCTGGCAATCAAGCTCGACCTGCAGGGGATCGCCACGCGGGCCGGTCATCACTGCGCGATGCCCCTGCATGAGAAACTGGGCCTGTCGGCAAGTAGCCGGGTGAGCTTCTACCTCTACAACACGCTCGGTGAAGTCGATTACTTTGTCGATGCGGTCGGCGCGGCCGTCGCCAAGTTGCGCTAGTCGGCAAATCCCCTTGCTGATCGCACGGCGGTCCAAGCCGGTAATTTGCTGGCTGCTGGGGTAGAAGATCCGAACAGCCCGGCTGTTGATTGGCCACTTGGCTGGGTCACTTGTTTGGGTCACTTGTTTGGCAAGACCAGCAGTTCAATGTGGCTTGCAGCGTTCGCCGAGTGGTAGACCCGATGGCGAGCGGCGACGAAATCGCCAGCTTCAGCCCGGTAGATGTTCTCGACATACTTTTGAGGATTGCGGTCGATTAACGGGAACCAGCTGCTCTGAACCTGGACCATGATTCGGTGTCCGGGTTTGAATGTGTGGTGGACATCCTGCAGTGGAACCCTGACTGAGGTAACGACTCCCGGCTGAAACGGTTCGGGCTGGGAGAAGCTGTTGCGGAAGCGGCCTCGCAGGACCTCGCTGCGGATCATGAACTGGTAGCCAGCGAGTTGAATCCCCTCGGGAGTGTCGGGGAGTTGAGGATGGTCAGCCGGAAAGACATCGATCAATTTCACAATCCAGTCGGCATCGGACTGGTCGGTTGAAACCTGCAGGTTGGCAAACAGATTCCCCGCGACAGTCAGCGGTTCAGTTAAGACGGGAGACTCAAAGACGAGAACGTCTTCCCGTGTCGCGGCAAATCGCTGGTCGTCCGACATGTACTCTCGGGGAGTGAATTGGAGGCGAATGTCCTTGCGGTCGCGATAAGGGACCGGGTTGGCAGGGTCGCTGACAAATTCGCTGAAGCTATCGGTGTCCGAAGGTGGTTGATCAGCCAGTTGTCGCTTGGAAGTGAGGTAGAGTTTGCGGGTTTGAGCCGCGGCGGGAGGCCATTCCGAGAACGTGTTCCAGCGGCGGACACCGGTGTCGTAAAACCGGGCTTCGGTGTCTGGGCGGGGCCCTTCACCTTTGAGAAAGTGTCTGAAGAATGGGGCCTCAATTTCGCTTTGATACTGAATGGCTGTCTGCGAATCGAAGGGCATGTAACCGACCCGTCGAAAGCTGGCCCCGCGAGCCCAATCGCCATGTCCCCAGGGACCCATCACGATACTGTTGTGCATCTGCGGATTGTTTTTTTCCAGCTCGCGGTAAATGTTCAAGGGACCATACAAGTCCTCAGCGTCGAACAGGCCACCGACCACAAGCACGTTGGCAGTGACATTTTTCAGGTGCGGAAGAATCGAGCGGCGTTGCCAAAACTCGTCGTAGTTGGGGTGCTGGGCAATTTCCTGCCAAAAGAAATTGTCGTCGCCGAAATACTTGCTCGCGTTAGCGAGGGGTCCGAGGTCCATATAAAACTGCCAGCCGTCGCGGGAGGCAGGTGACACCTCGGGGTACCACTTTTCTTTGGTCGGTCCGGCGTGTTGATAACCAAAGGTTGGGAGGGCCAGGAAATAGCTCAGCAGAAAGGCTCCCTGATGATGGAAGTCGTCGAAAAAGAAGTCCGAAATCGGGGCTTGAGGTGAGACGGCGACCAAGGCCGGATGGTGTTCTGGAAGGGCTGCGGCGGCATAAAATCCGGGATAGGAAATGCCCCACATTCCCACCTTGCCATTGTTGTTGGGAATGTTCTTCACCAACCAATCAACGGTGTCCCACGTATCCGAGCTTTCGTCGATTTCGGAATCGCCCGGAACGTGAGGACGCATGTTGTCGAACTTGCCTTCAGACATCCAACGTCCCCGGACATCCTGTTTGACAAAGATATATTCCTCAGTTTCCATTACCGCGGAGGGACCAATTCGACCGGGAAAGGCGTCCGGACCGTAGGGACTGCAGCTGTAGCAGGTCCGATTGAGCATGATCGGATAGGTGCGAGACTTGTCGCGCGGCGAATACACCGCGGTAAAGAGTTTGGCCCCATCCCGCATGGTGATCTGAAATTCGGTCTTCTCGTAGCGTTCAGCCAAGGGAGCCTGTTGTGCGACGGAGAGCTCAACCAGCCAGACGAGGCAGAGCAGGGCGATGAGGCAGGGGCTGAGGGAGAGTCCCAAGAAGCTTGCGGGCCAGCGGGGCGAAATCATGGAAGCAAATCCAGCAGGGGAATAGAAAAGCGATTAGGGAAGCCGGACGCAGTGGAGCGACCAGCCCTGATTGTTGTCGCTGGGCGAGGTCGCGGCAACCGCGGGGGCTCAACCGCGGCCGGAATCTCTTGCATCGGCGGGTGCGAACAGGCTTCGGTTGCAGGTTTGATTCGGCCAAGGCAACGCTTGCCGAATTCGGAGCCTTGCCCCAGCTAACCGCTTGGTTCTTCCGCTTTTCGAACGGGTTGCCCCCGAATGATTGGGGCGCGGAATTTATCGGGAGCCGAGCCCATTGAGCCCACGCTCGAAGTGGTAATCACGTCGAAGTGGGCAGCGCCGCTAAGTGGGCAGCGCCGCTAAGTGGGCAGCGCCGCGGGGCGCGGGGCTGGGGCTGTCAGCGGATGACTTTGATTTCAGAGCCGACCGATAGGATCCAGAACAGGTCTTTTGCATCATCCTGGGCGAAACAACAGCCGACCGGCGCGCCATCCGCCGGTTGGCCATGCAGGCTGACCTCAGGATGCTTGGTTTGCAGCAGGAATTGGCCGGCGGGATGCTTGTTTTCAACTTTGTTCTCGATTTTCCAAACGCCAGCGGGGAGGTTGGCGGAGAGCGAGACGCAGCGGAATCGACCGGCGTACAGTTCGTCGAGATACAGGGTCAGCAGCTGGCGGTTGACATCGAGTTCCGCCCGGAAGGGACCCGAGACTTTCTTGAGTTCAGTGCCCGCAGCGAGCTCGAACGGGTTAGCGATCCGCTCGCGGTTGAGGTTATAGATCAGCTCGGGCGGCACGCGCCAAGCTTCTGCCAGACTGGTGAGCGTTTCATTAGGTTGGACGATGTGCGGCTGGGTGACGAGGTGATGTTCTCCCGAATAAATCACTTTGCCTGCGAGTGAATCGAGCCATTTGTAAAGGGTCGTTTGATCAGGCATTTCCAATTCTGGATTGAGTAGTTGGCTGGAAAGTTCCGCCAACGCCTGACGCATTTGACCAGCCGCGACGAACTGCCGGGCTGTCTGAAGCGAGCTCTCCAGTGTCGGAAGCGGAGCCGAGCCGCTCATCAGGCCAACCGCTCCAGTCGATGTTTGGGCAGGAATTTCAGTCACATTTCTCTGTTGTGGAGATGGCTGTAGACTCGAGCCCCCGCCTGGAGCGCGATCAAACGGTGCGGCTCCGGTTTGTGGAAATCCAGGATTTGGTGCCGAGGGTGAGGAGGAGCCCAAGCCCGCGTTGAAAGGCGGAGGCATCGGAACCGATCCATTCGAGGTCGTTGGACTCGGGATGGCGGGCGAGGAGCCGCCCGGGGATCCGGAATCGGAAAGGGGGGAATTGCCGCCTCCCAAGGAAGGTGCCGGGCTGCTGCGATTGTCCGGGATTTGGGCCCAAGGCGGTGGGCTGGATGAAGGAGCATTGGTGCCAAGTTGACGCTCAGGCATCGACTGGCCAGATTGATTGGAGGGGCCCGTCACGCCGGCAGGAGGCTGGACTGGCGGAGCGTTGAATTGGGGCGGTTTTGGTTGTTCAGTCAAAGAGAGCGAAGTATCGCTGTCAGTGTCGATCGGAGGAGGGATGAAGGTCTCACCCGGGATCTCGATCTCGGGTCCGTTCGCAGCATGAAATTCGGCGGTGGAGAGGGCCTTCGGTTCGGCTGTCGTCAGAATTTGGTAGACGCCGTAGGAAACGCCCAGCAACAGGATGGCGACAATTGTATTTTTGAGCGAGTTCACTTCAGTCCTCCTTGACCGACCAGATTTCGAAGCCTCAAATCCCCAAATTCCAACATCGCGGTCACCAAGTTGGGTGTTTCCACACTTTGCGCTGAGAGAACACAATGCAATCCGATCGGCTGGACGACGTCGATGACTTGGCAGATTGGGACGGCGACGAGGACGCCGACGAACCCGTGACGATTTTCTGCCCGCGTTGCGGGGCGGAAATCGACGATGAGTCGATTATCTGCCCGGTTTGTCAGGGGCCTTTGCGGCCGAAACTGGCGCTCAGTCGCCCCTTTGTCCTCGCCATTGTGCTGATCCTGATTGTGCTGCTTCTCTGGCCTTTTCTCAGTTGGCTCTTCTAACCCAAGGGGCGGGAGCGTCGCCTGTTCGCGATGCAAACCTCCCGGCTTCGATCTGCGACTTTAGCGAAACTTGTCCCAGCACTCCAGATCAAAAGAAATTCGGCCGGGGCAACGCCGCGCCTCGCTATGCAACTGCTCGCTATGTAACTGCTCGCCATGCAACTGCCAGCTCAGCAACTGCCAGCTCAGCAACTGCCAGCTCAGCAACTGCCAGCTCAGCAACTGCTAGCGAAAAAGTTTCTACCAGCTGAATACGCTTCACGTTCGCGGCTGGGGAGAACCGGGCTGGGGGCAAATTCAGGAACGGGGAGGTTTAAGATTCGGGCTGCTTTGGTTGGGGAGCCCCCGGGCCGGACTTCAGCAATTGACGCAGTTGGACTAGTCGCTCGGCCAACTGCTGCTCAAACCCGCGAGGAACGGGTTGGTAGTATTCTCGGTCCACTCCGAGATAAGCTTGGGAAACGACGCCTTCGGGGTGGTCGTGAGCGTACTGGTAGCCAATCCCGCGTCCCAGTTGCCGGGCACCGGCATAGTGCCCATCGCGAAGGTGTTTGGGAACGGGCACGATTGAGTGTTGCCGGACATCTTGCCGGGCTTGGCCAATCGCGGTGGTCGCGGCGTTACTCTTGGGGGCCAGGGCCAGGTAGGCGACCGTTTGTGAGAGCGTGAGTTGGCACTCGGGCAGCCCGATTTGCTCGCAGGCCTGAAAGCAGGCGACCGCCAGCGGGAGAGCTTGGGGATCGGCGTTCCCGATATCTTCGCTGGCGAGAATCACCAGACGGCGGCAGAGGAACCGCACGTCTTCACCACCCTCCAGCATGCGGGCGAGCCAGTAGATCCCGGCATCCACATCACTGCCGCGGATGCTCTTGATAAGTGCGCTGGCGCAGTCGTAATGCTCGTCTCCATCGACATCATATTGAATGGCTCTTCGGGCCAGCGATTCATCAAATAGCGTCCGCGACAGTTGGACGGGTGGTGCATTGCTGAGGGCTGCCGTTTCCAGAATAGAAAGGGCCTGCCGGGCATCGCCCTCGCAGAGTCGAGCCAAATGCTCCAATGCGCCGGGTTCGGCTGCGATCGCCACCTGACCCAAACCTCGTTCCGGGTCACTCAGAGCGCGACTGAGCAGTTCGGTCAGTTCCTGTTCGGAGAGCGGCTGGAACTCGAGCAACTGACTGCGGGAGAGCAGGGCACCGTTGACGGCAAAATAAGGGTTGCTGGTGGTTGCTCCGATCAGCGTGACTGTGCCATCTTCGACGTCAGCCAACAAGGCGTCTTGCTGGGCGCGATTGAAGCGATGGATTTCATCGATGAACAGGAGGGTGCCCTGGGCGGATACGGCGAGGCGATCCCTGGCGGCCGCGAGGACTTCGCGCAGTTCCTTGACTCCGTGCAAGACGGCACTCAATTGTTCGAAGTGCCTCCCGGTTTCCCGGGCAAGGAGTTGGGCAAGGGTCGTTTTGCCTGTGCCGGGAGGGCCGAACAAAATGATGGACCCCAGCCGGTCGGCGTCAATCAATCGGCGGAGCAATTTTCCAGGCGCGAGGAGGTGCTGTTGTCCGACAAACTCGCTGAGGTTTCGCGGTCGCATGCGAGCAGGCAGCGGCCGCACCGATTCAGCGTTCTTTCGTTCTTGTTCCGCAAACAGGTCCATGCCGCCATTCTAGCGACTTGGCTTGCTCGCCGGGGACGGGACGCGCAGGGAGTTTTGAACCGCGGGGAGTTGTGAACCGCGGGGCTTGTTCCGCATTCAGTGGACCAAACTTCCCAGCCCAAATTTCCCCGGCTATTTTTCTCGCTTCAGCCAAAAATCCTTCCACGGCCACCAGGCAGGTTGCTTCAGCCATTTGGGAGCGCGGAGCACTTGCACCAAGCTGCCGAAATCGTCGGTCCAGTGGATGCGCCAACGGTTGTCCCAAGGATGGGCTTTGTCATTGACGATGGGGTCCTGCCAAAACTGTTGATTGTCGGTGATCGGAATCCACGTGCTGGAGGTCTGCCAGACACCGGGGCGGGAATTTTCATCCGGTGAGTCTTCCACGATCCGGGCGGGCCAATGTTCACCCTCGGCCAGGGAGAGCGTAATCGGGCGGAGGTCCAAATGCTGGTTGGAGACGTGGACCGCCAGGATTCCATCCGGCCGGACGAGCTGGCGGTAGATGTGGAAGCTCTCGGCTGTGAGCAAGTGCCGGGGAATGGCATCACTTGAGAAGGCATCGATGACCAGAACATCATAGAGGCCGGGGGTGAAATCGGCGCCGGTTTCCCGAGCCGCTTGCTCCCGGGCCTTCAGCTCTTCGACCTGGCGTTCCATTTGAATGCGGGCATCTCCGAGAATGACCGCTTTTTCTCCCAGTGAATCAGAGAGAAAGTAGAACTGGGTTTCTGCGATCGCCACGCATTCCGGGTTGATCTCATAGAAGGTGATCTTGTCAATTGTCCTCGTCCAGGCCGCAAGCGTGCCGACTCCCAAGCCGACGACGCCGATGTGCAGGCGTTCGTTGGCAACTCGTTTCGGATGCCTCGAGATCGCCAGGCCGACGCCGCTGCCCTCGCCGTAGTAGCTGGTGATTCTCAAGCGGAGATCGGGGCGGGTGAATTGGGTCCCATGAAGAGTGCGGCCGTTGACCAGCTCGCGAATCATTCCCTCGTCTTCGACCTCGCCTGCGACGCGCGCGAACGAGGGACCTTCCTTGACTTTCAGCAGGCCGTAAAAGTCGCGTCGCACCTCAATCAGGCTTGGTTCCGGCCGATGGGCGTGCTGGTAGAGCAGCATCCCGATCGCGGTTGTCGCCAGGACCGCAAACAGGCCCGCGACGAGTTGGGGCCAGGATTTGCCAATTCCAAAGCGAACTTTGAAGGCTGAGGCAAACGCGATCAGGATCACAAAATAGACCAATGAACTTTCGCGCCACAGTTCGGTTGCCACGATCGGAAACAACCAGAAGACAGATGAAATCACCATCAGGACCAGAACGATTGCAATCAGCCAAGGGACGTTGAGCGGTGGGCCGGCGGGACTTGAGGGTTGGCCCAGACGAGCCGCCTGATAGGCCCGCCACTGGTCATTCCAGCCCAGCAGAATCGCGGTCAGAATCCAGAAGGCGGCGAGGCAGGAATTTCGCCAGACAAAGCTGCGTGAGAAGTACTTGGCATTGTCCTCATCCAGCAGGGCAAAACAGCTGCCAATCAGCAGGGCAACCGATGAGAGAAAGGCGATTCTGACGAGTTCGCGGGAGCCGCCGTTGAAGGCCATGGCCAGCAAACTTGCCCCCGCGGCGGCAAACATCGCCCAGTGCAATTCAAAAAAGCCCTTGAACAACAGGGGAGCCCAGAGGGCAACGAACATCCCGCCCAAGGCTCCGCCAATCGAAATCATCAAGTAGTAGATCGTCAGGTGTTGCGGCGCAGGACGCTGTCTGACCAGCTCGCCGTGACAAGTCATGCAGGCTGAGAAGAGCATTAACAAAAACGAACCAAGCGTCATGAACAGTTCTCCCCCGCCATAGCGAACGAGACACCAGATAACGCTGACCGAGGAAGCGATCAGCAGTGTGCCGAAAAGGGTCCGTGAGTACCAGTGCGGCTTGTCGAAACAAATGATGAACGAGATGAGATAGAGGCTCAGAGGCAGGATCCAGAGGAAGGGGACGACCGCGACCTCCTGACAAATCTGATTCGTGGTTGCCAGCAGCAGCACCGAAGGAATTGTCGAGAGCAGGATCCAGCAATTCAAGGAGAAGAACGAGGGAACGCCTCTGGAGTTCATCGGCAACTCAGCCTGCTCCGAGGGGTCGACCGATGGTGGCTCAAGAAGCGAATTGCCCCGTGCTCCGATCGAGTACCAGCCAGTGGCGACAACCAAGGCGACAAAACCAAAGAAGCCATAGCCCCAGACGGCTGATTGACTACGGGTAGCCAGCAACGGTTCGAAGACCAGTGGATAGCTGAGCAGGGCGAGAAGCGATCCGAGATTGGAAAGGGCAAACAAGCGGTAGGGCGAGCGTCCGGGATAAGTCCGGGCAAACCAGGCTTGAACCAGGGGACCAGTCGTGGACAACAGGAAATAGGGCAGGCCAATTGCCGCCAGCAGCAGGAGCAGAATTCGAAGTGTCGGCGACTCATCGCCAGTCGGTTTCCAGGCTTCGGCCGGTGTGATCGGCAGCAGCAGCAGCGCCAGGCCCGCCAGGACTGAGTGCAGGATGATTTGAGTGCGGGGGCGAAGCCACCGCGTGACGAGGTCGGCGTAGAGGTAGCCGAGCAGCAGCACGATCTGGAAAAACAGCATGCAGGTCGTCCAGACTGCCGGCGCCCCGCCAAACCAGGGGAGGATGAACCGCGCAATCAGGGGTTGGACCTGAAAGAGCAGGAAAGCACTGGTAAAAATGGTCAGGGCAAACAGGAGCATGGATTCACTTCAAAGTTTCACGTCAAAGTTAGGCGCAACCTGATGTCTGGTTATCTTTTGTTCCGAGGTGCGCCATAATCGGGGGATAGGAAGTCACTCAACCGGTCGCCTTGGGAAAGCCATGAAGCTGCATTTTTTGGGGACTGCGGGATATCATCCGACCCGCACACGGAATACAGCCTGCCTGATGCTCCCGGAGTTAGGGATCGTGCTTGACGCCGGCAGCGGGTTGTTTCGGGCCCGCGACCTCCTCTGTACTCCCGAACTGCAGATTTATCTGACGCATACGCATCTTGACCATGTGGTTGGCTTGACCTACCTGCTGGATGTGTTGCACCAGCGTGCGGTCCGCCAAGTCAAGGTTTTCTGCGATCCGGAAAAACAGTCGGCCATTACCGAGCATCTTTTTCATCATCGGTTGTTTCCGGTGCGCCCCCCGTTCGAATTGGCTGACCTCATGCCGGGGGTCCAACCAGCCCCCGGTACAGGCCGTTTAACCGTCTTTCCACTGAAGCATCCGGGCGGATCACTTGGCTTCCGCTTCGACTGGCAGGGGCACAGTCTGGCTTACGTAACTGATACGACCGCTGCAGTTGATGCAGCTTATCTTCCGCACCTCCGCGGGGTCGACTTACTGGTCCACGAATGCTACTTCCCCGACGGCTACGAAGACCGGGCCGAGTTGACCGGCCACAGCTGTCTTACTCCCGTGGCTGAGGTAGCGCGGGCGGCTGGGGTGGGCCAACTTGTGCTCGTCCATCTCAATCCGCTCGACGAGTCTGACGACTTGCTCGACTTGGGAATTGTGGAGGGCATTTTTCCAGGGATTCGCCTGGCCCAGGACGGGGACATCATCGAGTTCTGAGCAGGAATATTCTCAGCCCAGCGGGGCGTGCATCCCGCGACGGCGCGGAAGCAGCGGGTTCATCCCCTGCGCCAACTGCGGGCGATTCAGGGGGACCGACTGTCAGCGCCCCAGCGGCGAACGATTTCAACACCCACTTCGCAGGCCGCGAACATTTCATCGAGAGAGGCCCATTCCAGCGGCGAGTGGATGTTGTGTTGGCCCGAAGAAAGGTTTGGTGTCGGCAGGCCTTTCTCGGTCAACTGGCTGCCGTCGGTCCCGCCGCGCACGATGGTCAGTTCCGCAGTCCGCCCCAGCTGCTGATGAGCTTCGATGGCGTACTGCACGGCGCGTGGCTCTCGAGCGAGCCCCTCCGCCATATTCCGATACTGCTTGCGCGTTTCGACGGAAATCGTGCAGCCCGGAAAATCGCGCTCCGTAGCGGTAGCCGCGCGGCGAATGACTTCAGCGTGTTCCGCCAAGCGGCTGGTTTCGAAATCCCGCAGCAGAATGCGCAGCACGACTTGGGCCACTCCTCCTTCGACGGTGTACGGGTGGAGAAAACCGGCCCGCCCCGAGGTCCGCTCAGGGGCCAGGTCGCGCGGCAGGCGATCGACCAGGTTCGCTGCGACCCGCACGGCATTGATCATTCGGTCCTTGGCGATCGAGGGGTGAATGTTCACGCCCTTCACCGTGACCACAGCCAGGTCAGCCGAAAAAGTCTCGTGGTCAATCTGGTTGGCACCCCCGCCGTCAAAGGTATAGCAGACTGTGGCGCCGAGTTGCTCCAGGTCGACGTGTTGGGTGCCGCGACCAATTTCCTCGTCGCAGGTAAAGAGCAGCCGGACCGGACCGTGAGGGATTTCAGGATGCTCCAGAAGATGCTGAGCCAACTCCATGATGATCGCCAGGCCGGCCTTGTCGTCTGCGCCCAGCAACGTAGTCCCATCGGTCGTGATCAAGGTGTGGCCCAGGCACGCGGCCAGTTCCGGGCAGCCAGCGACAGAAATGACCTTGCCCGGATCGCCCGGCAGGACCAGGTCTCCACCGGAATAGTTCTCAATCACTTGAGGCTGGACGCCTGCTCCGGTGGTCTCGGGCGATGTGTCCACATGGGCATTGAAGGCGACCACCGGCGGGGCACCCGGCAGATTGCCAGGAACGGTAGCGGTGACGATTCCATGAGCGTTTTGGCCGGCATCAGCCAGCCCCAATTCGCGAAGTTGCTCCAGCAGAAGCCGCCCAAGCTCCAGTTGCCCGGGGGTGCTGGGGTAATTGGAGGTTTGTTCATTGGCCGTCGTGTCGATGCGGACGTACTGCAGGAAACGGTTGAGCAGGCGTTGGCGGTTCATGTGAACTCACTCCCAGACAAAACGACAACCAGGTCGAGCGAGACGCTCAGGTCAAACAGACGCTGAGCGAAATCCAATCAGCTCGAAACGGGTTTGCGACCGACAAAAACGTAGTAGGGGGTCCGAAGCAGCGGGACGTAGGGCAATCGGGTCATCTGCTCGTCGAGCCAGACGGTTTCGAACTTGTGCCGAAGAAAGGGAAGATGGTCGGGCGAGGGGAAGACGTTGTCCGAGGCGAACCAGACTGGCCAGAGCGAGCGGCAGAGCCAGCCATGCTTGCGCAGGCCTTCCGCCGGATACTTTTGTGAGACGTAGAAGTCGACGACGCCGACGACACCTCCCGGCTTGAGCATGGCCAGCGCATTTTCGATCGCCGCGTACCAGGGTGGCATCATGGTCAGGGAGTAGGAGAAGGTCACTACATCCGCTCCGCCTTCAGGTGGGCGAAAGCGAGTCGCGTCCGCTTCGACGCATTCGACGTTGGACCAGCCCCGTTGGCGGAAACGGTCCCGGGCCACCTCAAGCAGGGAACTGGAGAGATCGACCAGGTAGATTTTGCTGAGCCGATTGATGTCGGCGCCGAAGTTTTCAATGTTGGCACCGGTGCCGCCGCCGAGGTCGACCCAGACGCCTCCTTCGGGCTTGGGGAGTGCTTTCCAGAGTTCTTCACGGCCCTTGAGCAGCCGCTTTCGAAAATCGTCGTAACCTTTCGCCTGGCCACCGTAAAAGCTCTCCAGCCGTTCCGCGTGGCTGCTGCCGCGCACCGGCTTGAAAGCCATGTGGTAAAGAATTTTCAGGTCAGACCAAAGTCCCATGCGGGGGCTCCTGCAAAGCGGGGCGACGAGCAGCGGCGGAGGTCGATCAGCGGCCGGGGGGCGATCGTCAATCGAGCTTCAAGTCAGCGATGTAGAAGCTGCCGTAAGTGTGGACGCGATCAAGTTGATGGAGCCGGGCAGCCAACTCCTTGTGGTAGTGGAGCAGTTCCTCGGCGGAGCGGGTCCGGCCATTCACCTGGACTTTGACTTGGTGGATGAAGTCGGTGTTGAAGCCACCACTTCGCCAGAGCAATCGCGTTTGCGGAGCCGCACGATTGACGATGGCCTGCCATTCGCTCTCCAGCAGCGGGAAGAAGTGGTCGCTGAGCCAATCCATATGATC